>Ga0265295_1002561_pt1 | contig 28466 bp, 27 predicted proteins | sample Munlansysbiofilm_FD_192503 | JGI IMG/M metagenome (GOLD analysis project Ga0265295, IMG submission 192503) | Leachate microbial communities from a municipal landfill in Southern Ontario, Canada - Methane capture system biofilm | ecosystem: Engineered > Solid waste > Landfill > Unclassified ... | reverse complement strand
GCCAGACCCTCATACTCAGCGGCGATTGCACTTGCAGAGGGATCGAGGATGTCGGCGGCAGGGAGCCTCAGGGCGTACTCACCGGCAAGCTTCCCGTTGACCACGGAGAGCTGTACGGCTCCGACGCTCTTGAGCTTCTCATCGGCTCGCACGATCAGGGTACCATTGACTTCCTTAGCCGTGGCGCTGCCATTGCCATCGACGATCAGGTCGATACCATCGACGTTTGCGGCCACCAGCTCGCTGGTGAAGACTCCGCTGCTGCCCAGGTCACTGAGGACCACCAGGTAATCAACATAGTCCTTGGCAAGGTCGACTGCCCACTGGGCGTTATCAAAGATCAGGTCACTGTCAAAGGTCACGCCCTGGATCTGCTTGGGAGCAGTCAGGCCGGCAACTCCAACCTTGAATCCGTTGAAGTCGTAGACCGCGTAGGGCTGGGTGACGAAGTAGTCCTCGTTGTCGAGGGCATTCACGCTGAGGGCTGCGGCATGCTTGGTTCCGGTGATGCCGGTTGCAAGCTGAATCGCCTGAGGAGTGTAGGCATCGTAGCCCAGCAGGTCAATCACAGCAGCTGCCGTCATGGCGGCTTCTGCGGGGACCTCCCCGACGCTGCCGCTGTTGAGGAGCAGCCAGTTGTCGGTGATTGCCATTCCAGCCTTCAGGGCAGTGGAGAGCTTGGCAATGCCAAGACCGCCGCCGTCACCATAGATGTCGCCGTTCAGGTCGTTGGTGTGCACGATGAAGAGGTCAAAGGTCTTTGCCCCGTCAGCGTTTTTCACAACTTGCTTGCCACCATAGGGCAGATCCTCTCCAACCAGCTCTTCAATCTCGGGGACTGCCACGGGGGCTACCACAGCGACTGGTGTCGGTTCGGGAGCAGGCGCCGGAGCTGGTGCCGGGACAGGTTCCGGAACCGGTGCTGGCTCTGCAACGAGTGGCGCTACAGGAGCCGCAGGCTCTAGAGCAGGTTGCACAACAGGAGCTGGGGGAATCGGCTCAACCTTTGCGGTGCTCTTACAGCCCACAAGGGAGAATGCCAATAGCGTTACCAGCATTGCTGTCATAATAGTTCTTGAAAGACGTTTCACGTGTTTCCTCCTCATGATGTTCTCATGTGTCGTTGTTTACGTACTCACAAACACTATAACACAGACTGTCGTAATCGGATACTGTAAAAATTCGCTAAAAACCGACGTTTACCACTGTCTGTCATAGAAAAAAAGCCTGCGAATAAGAATTCCACAGGCATCTTGCGTTCAGGGTGAGACCCTCTTACATCAAATCCTTGGGCTTGCGGGCGGTATTGCCGGACTTCTCGCAATACGCCATGTGGCGAAGCTTGCCATTCTCGAAAACCGAGCGCATCTTGATAGCGCCGCCCCAGCGACTTGTCATTTCCTTTGAGCCCTCTCGACGGGCGTTCTTAGATACGTTACCAGCCATATCGGTATCCCTCCATACTTAGCTTACATGCAGTGCTTACTATACTCAGTACAGCGATTCTAGTCAAACCCTCAACAAAAAATAGAACGAGTGTTGCCTCAACCACCCTCCCCTCATTACACTGGTGGCATGAAGCGGCCCTCTTGGTATCTACGCCAACTCTTTCTCGCTCCCGTCTACCTCTACAAGGGGGTGCTCTCCCCCTTCTTCGGCCCTTCGTGCCACTACCACCCCTCCTGCTCCACCTATATGATCGGTGCAGTCAATGCGCATGGCATCGTGAAGGGCTTCATCATGGGCATGGCCAGGATTTTGCGCTGCAGCCGCTGGTATATGGGCGGCGATGACCCCATCCCCGAGGTGTGGTCGTGGCAGGCAATCAAGGATGGATATACCCTCTTCAGAAGGCGTTGATCAGCCGGAGAGCTCCTTGACGAAGGGGATGAGGACGCTCAGCGCATTCTCGTTGTACCCGCCCTCGGGGATGATCAGGTCCGCATAGATCTTCGTCGGCTCGATGAAGTTGAAGTGGCCAGGTCTGACGACCTCCAGATACTGGTTGCAGACACTCTCGACGGTCCGCCCACGCTCTGCAATGTCTCGCTTGAGGCGGCGGATGAAGCGGATGTCGTCGGGGGTATCGACGTAGAGCTTCAGGTCGAGCAACTCCCGGATCTTCGGCGAGTGGAGGACCATCAACCCCTCGATGATCACCAATGGCCGGGGCTGAACGGTCACCGACTCATCCCGCCTGCGGTGGTGGACGAAGTCATAGAGCGGCATCTCGATGCTCTCGTACCTCTTGAGCATGGCGAGGTGCTCCTCGAGCAGCTCCATGTCAAAGGCATCGGGATGGTCGAAGTTGAAGGCGGTGATGTTCTCATTGCTGATATAGGACGCGCTCCGGTAGTAGTTGTCCTGGGGGATGAAGACGAAGTCCGAGCATACCTCGCTGATCTTGCGCACAATCGTGGACTTTCCCGAACCCGACCCACCGGTGATGCCGATGATCTTCACCTCTTTCACAGCTTACCCCCTCACGGAGAATTTGAAGACAGTCGTGTGCTTGTACGGCCGATCCTTTGTGAAGATCGTCGTTTCAAACCCATCCTCGTTGGGGCTGTTGGGGAAGTACTGCGTCTCAAGGCAGAACCCTCCATGCCGGGGATAGGGTGCCCCACCCTTTCCGATGGCCGTGCCATCGAGGAAATTCCCGCTGTAGAACTGCACGGCTGGAAGCGTGGAGGAGACCTCCAGCGTCCGCCCGCTCCTGGGATCGCACACGAAGGCAACCCTCTTCATCCCCTCATCCTCGTCGGAGAGGACAAAGCAGTGGTCGTAGCCTCCGGCGGAGGCAAGATCCCGGCCGATCGGCTTGGCGACGGTGAAATCAAAGGGGGTCCCGGCCACGGGGAGGAGCTCTCCGGTGGGGATGAGGGCCTCGTCGACCGCCAGATAGCGGTCACAGGCGAGCTCAAGCTCATGGCCCGCGATCGAGCCGCTTGCCGCCCCGCCAAGATTGAAGTAGCTGTGGTTTGTCAGGTTGATCGGCGTCGGCCCGTCACAGGTCGCCTCGTAGTCGATGACCAGCTCCCCATCCGCATTGAGCAGATAGGTGACAGTACAGTTCACGGCATGGGGGAAGCCCCCCTGTCCTGCCGGGCTGTAGAGGCTCATGACCACACCGGGGTCCTCGCCGAGCATGAAGGTCTCGGCGCACCAGTTCTGCCATCCCCAGTTGGAGGGGCCGCTGTGCAGGGTGTTGGGTCCATCATTGGCCACCAGCGTGTACTCCGTCCCATCCAGGGTGAAGGAGGAGCCTGAGATGCGGTTGGCGTAGCGGCCGACGATCTGGCCGAAGTAGGCGGTCGATGTGAGGTTGTCCAGGGGATTGTCAAATCCCAGGACGATATCACGCACCTCACCGTCCTTGTCCGGGACCTTGATCGCTTTCACGATCGCCCCGAGGCTGATCAGCTGTACAATGATCCCATTGTTCTGCAGAGTCAGTTGGAGAATGTCATCTCCCTGTGGTGTCTTGCCTACCCGTTGTGTGTCGATCATCGCCTCTCCTTTTATACCCAAAGTATACATGAGCGATCAAGAACCAGCAAGAAAAGCTTACTTGGCCGCCTCATCACTCTTGAGGACCGCCAGGAAGGCACTCTGTGGAATCTCGACGTTTCCGACCATCTTCATCCGCTTCTTGCCCTCTTTTTGCTTCTCGAGCAGCTTGCGTTTGCGGCTGATATCCCCGCCGTAGCACTTGGCTGTCACGTCCTTGCGGTACGCACTGATCGTCTCCCGGCTGACAATGGTCCCCCCGATGGCAGCCTGGATTGCAATCTTGTACTGTTGGCGTGGAATCTCGCCCTTCAGGCGCTCACACACCTGCCGACCTCGCTGCTGGCTGTTGCCACGGAAGACCAGCTGGCTGAGCGCATCGACCGGCTCCCCGTTAACCAGGATATCCAGGCGGACCAGATCGGTCCGCTTGTAGCCGATGACTTCGTAGTCGAAGGAGGCATACCCCCGGCTCAGTGACTTGAGCCGGTCATAGAACTCGAAGAGCACCTCTGCAAGCGGCATCTCATAGACGAGCTCGACGCGCTTCTCATCAAGATAGTTCATCGTCGTCTGCACCCCCCGCTTCTCGATGCAGAGGCTGATGATCGGACCGACATAGGTAGTGGGGGTGATGATGTTCGCCTGGATGTACGGTTCCTCGGCAAAGTCGACACGCATGGGGTCGGGGTACTCGAGCGGATTGTCAATTTCAACGACCTTGCCCTCCTTGAGGTGGACGTTGTACTTGACCGACGGGCTGGTGAAGATGATCGAGAGGCCGAACTCCCGCTCGATCCGCTCCTGCACCACCTCGAGGTGGAGCATGCCCAGAAAGCCGCAGCGGAAGCCGAAGCCGAGTGCTGCAGAGCTATCCTTCTCATAGTCGAGGGAGGCATCATTGAGCTTGAGGCGCTCCATGGCGTTCACCAGCTCCTCGTAGTCATTGGTGTCGATCGGATAGATTGAGCTGAAGACCACCGGCTTGACGTCCTTGAAGCCCGGCAGCGGGCTCTTCGCCCCCTTGGTGACGGTGGTGATCGTATCACCGACACGCACGTCGCTGATCGTCTTCACCCCGGTGATCACATACCCGACATCCCCGGCACCCAGCTCCTTGGTCTTGATGAGGTCGAGCTGGAAGATCCCGACCTCCTCGATCTTATAGACACCGTCGGTGTGCATGAAGCGAATCTCACTGCCTACCCGCATCGCCCCATCAAAGACCCGGCAGTGGACGATGACGCCACGGTAGGGATCGTAGTGGGAGTCGAAGATCAGGGCCCTCAGCGGGTCGCTGTCGTTGCCGGTCGGTGGCTCGATCTGCTCAACGATCGCCTCGAAGAGCGCATCGACACCGAGGCCGGTCTTGGCGCTGACCTGGACAGCGAGATCGCTATCAAGGCCGAGGTCGTGGTCGATCTGGTGGAGGCACGCCTCGATATCGGCGGACGCGAGGTCGATCTTGTTGATCACCGGGATGATCGACAGATCGTGCTCCATCGCCATATAGAGGTTTGCCAGCGTCTGTGCCTCGACCCCCTGTGCGGCGTCGATGAGCAGAAGCGCACCCTCACAGCTGCTGATGGCCCGGCTCACCTCATAGGAGAAGTCGACGTGGCCCGGGGTGTCGACGAGGTTCAGCTCATAGGTCTTGCCATCCTTGGCCGTATACGGAATCGTCACCGCCTGGCTCTTGATGGTGATGCCCCGTTCGCGTTCGATATCCATCCCATCGAGAATCTGTGCCTGGTCCCCTCCCCGGTTGGAGGCGATCTGGGCCTTCTCGATGAAACGGTCGGCAAGGGTCGACTTGCCATGGTCTATGTGCGCAATAATGCAGAAGTTGCGCGTCAGTGAACTATCAGCACTCATATAACTCCCTAGGTGGTTGGTTGCTCGTCGCCTGTCTCCGCTTCCTTGATGGGATCCAATCCCAACAGGATGCGCACATCGCGATCATCGAGCGTCTCCCGCTCGATCAGCGCCTGGGTCAAAAGGTCCAGTTGGTCGCGATTGTCACTGAGGATGGCCCGTGTCTCAGCCATCGCCGAGTCGAGGATCTTGTGGATCTCGCTGTCGATGCGCCGGGCGGTCTCCTCGCTGTAGTGCTTGTGCTGGGTGATCTCCCGACCGAGGAAGAGCGGCTCATCCTCGTCCCCGAGGTTGATGAAGCCCAATTCGCTCATCCCCCATTCGGTGACCATCCGGCGGGCGAGGTTGGTCGCCTGCTTGATGTCATTGCTGGTGCCGGTGGTCGTCTCCCCATAGACCAGATCCTCGGCTACATAGCCACCCATCGTCACCTTGATCCAGTCATGGAGCATCGAGCGTGTCTTGGTGTAGGCATCGCGCTCCGGCAGGCTCACCGTCAGGCCCAGGGCCCTCCCATGGGGGATGATGGTCACCTTGTGGAGCGGATCGAGGTTCTTGAGGTGGTAGTGGAGCAGGGCGTGGCCTGCTTCATGGTAGGCGGTGGCGCGCTTCTCATCCTCGGTCATCGCCCGGCTCTTGCGGGCGACACCGAGCAGGATCTTGTCACGTGCCTCTTCCATCTCGACCATGCTCACCACACTCTTGTTCTTGCGGGCGGCAAAGAGGGCCGCCTCATTGACCAGGTTTGCCAGGTCGGCGCCGCTGGTGCCGGCCGACCCCCGGGCGAGGCGCTTGAGGTCGACATCGTCGGCCAGCTGCACCTTGCGGACATGGATCTTCAAGATCGCCTCACGTTCGGCGATATCGGGCAGGTCGACGACGACCTGGCGGTCGAAGCGTCCCGGCCTCAGGAGGGCGGGATCGAGGATATCGGGGCGGTTGGTCGCCGCCATGACAATAACCCCGCCGATGGTGGAAAACCCATCCATCTCCACCAGGATCTGGTTCAAGGTCTGCTCTCGCTCATCGTTGCCGCCGCCCAGTCCTCCGCCACGTGTACGACCCACCGCATCCAGCTCGTCGATGAAGAGGATACATGGCGCATTCTTGCGCGCCTGTTCAAAGAGATCGCGTACCCGCGCCGCCCCCATACCGACAAACATCTCGACAAAGTCGGATCCACTGGTGTGGAAGAAGGAGACCCCGCTCTCACCGGCCACGGCCTTTGCCAGGAGGGTCTTCCCGGTTCCCGGGGGGCCGACGAGCATCACACCACGGGGAATCTTGGCCCCGACCTTGGTGAAGTGCTCCGGTCGCTTGAGGAACTCGACGACCTCCTCCAGCTCGTACTTGGCCTCAACCTGGCCGGCAACGTCGGCGAAGGTGACCTTGGTATCACTCTCCATATACTCCTTGGCCCGGCTCTTGCCGAGGGTGGACATCATCTTTCCATTGAGACCACTGGACTGGCGGTAGAGCATGATGGTAAAGCCAATGAAGATGATCCACGGCAGGAGCTGGAGGACGACTTGCAGAACCGAGATCTCGGCAACCGTCCCGGTGACGGAGACCCCCTTCTCCTTCAAGGTGGAGAGCAGTGATTCGTCAAAGTATGGAATCCTCGTCTGGGCACTGATCCCGTTCCTGAGCACAAAGTGGACCTGGGATTGCTCCTTGATCTCCACCTGCGCCACCTGGTTGGCTTCGACGTAGCTGATAAAGGTCGTATAGGGAACCGTCTGGTCCTTCCGCCCGCCGGCCGAATCGAAGAACATATACGCAAAGAGGATCGCTAGGGTGATGAACACCACCAATGTCACCCGATTCTTGGGTGGCCTGAACGATGGTTTGCCCCCATCCCTTGGCGGACCCTGCCAGAACTGCTTCGGGTCCTCTTGTGGAGACTTCTTGTCACCCTCGTTGCTCTCATTTCTAAATTTCACTGTTCCTATTCCTTCTGTTACTACTATATATATTTGTAAACGGGTGAGCAAGGGGAGCCTTGAAGCGTTCGGCGATGCGATCGCGCCCCCCGAACGCCCTGGCGAAGACCGCCACGACCCCGCTTCGGTCGACCAGAATCGGGACTGATCCACGCTGGTGGAGCGCCACTTTCATGGAGGAGAGCAGCTTTGCCACCCGCATCGTCCCCCCAGAGAGGGCAATCTCATCACCGCCCTGCGCGCTGCGGATAACCGGGTCCTTGAGGCTGGACGCATCGATGCGGAGTGCATCCGTGTCCCAATACCCCTCAACAAACTCCCTGATGACCACCTCGGCATCGCCGGGCAAGGCGATGCGCTGTGCCTTCATCGGCTCATCGAGGGGCAGGCAATAGGACCACAATACCGCGATCGGGGAGAGGGTGATCATCCCCTCCCGGCTCTCGATGCGGAGGGACCCGATCTCACGCACACCCCCCCCTGCCCTCTCCAGCTCATCGATGCCCTTGACCAGTTCAGCGATGATAGTGCGGGCAATCCGCTCTTCTCCACTGACTAGAGCCACCATCCGATAGAGGAGCAGCTCCCGCAGCTCATCGACGAGAGAGCGATACCATACCAGGGTGAAGCTGACCACCCCATCGTCACAGATGACACTGCCAAGCGCCTCTTCGACCATGAGATCGAGGAGGCGGGAGGTCTCCTCAAAGCGTCGGCCCAACACCACTGCTGCGCTCCGGGCATTGGGGAAGAGGGCGAGCAGCGGCTTCTTCACCTCGCGACGCAGTGCGTTTCTCAGGTAGGTGTCCTCATCGTTGGTGGAGTCGAGCGACCAGGTGAGCCCCTGGGTGCGGGCATACAAGGCAAGGTCGCTGTGGCTCACCTCGAGCACCGGCCTGAGCACCGTCACGCCCTCGAGGTCCCGCCTCCGCCTGATGGAGGCAAGGGATGCGATGCTCGAAGCCTGGGCAACGCGCATCAACAGGGTCTCCAGCTGGTCGTCACTGTTGTGCGCGGTCAGGAGATAGGGGATCGAGCGCTCCCGGCAGGTGCGGCCCAAGATGTCGTATCGCAGCTGGCGTGCCGCCTCCTCGACACCCCGCCCACGTTCCTTGAGCGCACGCTCAACACTCCCGTGCCCGAGGTCAAGGAGTGTGAACGAGACGCCCAGGAGGCGGCAGTTGTGTTCATTGAGTTCAATCTCCCCGGAAAGCTCCTCACTGCTGCGCAGGTGGTGGTTCACATAGAGGGCGTGGACGCGTTCGGCTCCGACCAGGGTAGAGACAGCGTGCAGGAGGGCCAGGGAATCACTGCCACCCGAGAAGGCGACCGCCATCTCCTGATTGCGATCGATCCCCTCCTCATCGAAGAATCGCTCAAGGATACGGAGGACTTGTTCGACGATTGTAGACACTGGCCACCTCCTCAAAGCTTGCCCCCTCGACCAAGGAGACGAGCGCCTTGCTCGCCAAGGCGATGCCATCCCAGATCGCCTCGTCATCGATGGGCCCCAATACGTGGTCGATGACACGCCCCCCATCCGATGGACGCCCGATGCCGATATAGATCCGGATGAACTGTCCATCACCGTGTGCCTCTATCAGGGACATGAGACCGCGGTGCCCCGCCGATGAACCACCACGCCTGAGGCGGATCGTCCCGGCAGGCAGGTCCATCTGGTCACAGAGGACCACCAGCGAGGAGTATTCAAAGTACTTGAGGACCTCACCGCTCCTGTTCATATAGGTCAAGGGATGGACCAGGCGCGCCCGCCCATCGACCACCGCTTGGCGATAGAGACGAAAACAGCGTTTTTTCAACCGAAGCTGAAAAAACGCTGCACACGACTCCAAGGCAAGGGTGCCGACGTTGTGACGGGTACGCTCATACTTGGTACCTGGATTACCCAGGCCAAGGACAAGCATCATCACTTACTCCTCTGCTTCCTCTACTTCGGCAGTCTCTTCCACTTCCTCGGTCTCCTCCTCCTCTACCTCAATACGGACCGTCTTGACGGTAGCGATGGTCTTGGCGTGGTCGTCGATCAGCTTGACGCCGTCGGGCATGACCACCTCAGAGAGGGCTACGGAGTGGTTGATCCCAAGGTTGGAGACATCCACCTGCAGGGTCTCGGGAAGATCCTTGGGCAGACACTCGATCTCGGTCTCATAGAGGATCTGCTCAAGCACGCCACCCTCACGGGTTCCGACCGGATTGCCGACCAGCGTGATGGAAACCATCGTCCTGAGCACCTGGCCACGGGTGACCTCATAAAAATCCACGTGCTTGATCGTCCCACGGATCAGGTCCTCCTGGTAGGTCTTCATCAAACACTCATGGTCCTTCTTTCCAACTTTGATCTTCAACAGGGCCGTCTCGGAGAAGTAGCGCATCTTATAGGTGAACTCATGGGCATCGAGGCTGATGTGCATATGCTCACTCTTTCCATAGATGACTGCCGGGATCCGGCCACTGCGCAGGAGCCTGCGTGATCCGGCGCTGCCGAAATCACTGGTTCGCTCTACTGCTGTCAAACTGCGTTTGTCGCTCATTGTGAACTCCTTGTACTCTCATTGGTGCATTCATGCCCAATTACCATAACGTTGGGGTATCCATATACCACTAGGGGCTGAGTATAGAGTGTTTGGCCGCTGGTGCACAAGTACCCCACATGCAAAAGGGCAACCCACATCCATGGATTGCCCTACTGGGAAGGAGGGATTCGAACCCCCGATGCCGGCACCAAAAACCAGAGCCTTAACCACTTGGCGACTTCCCAACAACGGGTATGAGGCTACCGGAAAAGGGGAGATTTGTCCAGCGTTGGCACCCTACTGTTCGCTCTCCTGATCCTCCTCATCGACATTGGCGGCGTACGCCTCCATGACCACCTGTTGCAAGTGATCCCTGAACTCACTGCTGATCGGGTGGGCGACATCCTTGAACTCACCGTTGGCGAGCTGACGGCTCGGCATCGCTATGAAGTCCCCTTCACGCCCTTCAATCACCTTGATGTTATGCACCACGAACTGGTTGTCGAACGTCACGGTCACATAAGCCTTCAATTTACCAGCTTGATTGACTCTCCGCACACGCACTTCTGAGATGTCCACACTATCCTCCAATCCACACCATCGGTCCGATTATAACAAGCGGCTCTGCCAACACACAACGCGGTCCCCCACGTGGTCTTGTACGCTCTTTTCTGCCTCTCTGATGCAGGAATCATCCTCACTGACGATGTACCAACACGCCCCGCTCCCACTGATCGTCGCATACCCCTCCAACCCATCACCCAACGCGTTGAGTCGCTGGTAGAGCGGCAACTCGGCAACAGTGGGGTAGAAGTCATTATACAATGAATCTACCCACATGGGACAGCTTTTGTTATAGATATCGACGAGTCTCACCGGATCGATGAACCGAGGCGTCTCATGCGCCCTCAACCGGTCAAGATGGGCATAGGCCTCGGCAGTGGAAACAGCAAAGTCCCGGGGCATGACGAGCAGCACCCCAAGGGGGCGCGAGGCTATCGGGGTGACCCGCTCCCCCCGCCCTTCAACAATTGCCGCATTACCGCCGAAGAGGAAGAACGGTACATCGCTGCCAACACGGGTGGCGATCTGATGGAGGCGGTCCTCAGGCAGCGGCTTGATGGTGTTCAGCAGCGAAAGGAGGGATGCGGCATCACTCGAACCCCCGCCAAGGCCAGACTGCACCGGTATGTTCTTCTCTATGGAGACGGTGAGCCTGCCGTCCCACCCGCTCGCCTCATGCCAGAGCCGGGCTGCCCGGCTCATCGTGTCGGTCCCCGGCTCACACACCCCCCCAAGCCCCTCAACGACCACGGAGAAGGGCCCCTCCTCGATATCAACCGTAATGACATCGGCGAGTTCAAGGCGGGCAAAGAGGGATTGTAGATGGTGATACCCATCGCTGCGAAGCGGGCCGACAGCGAGGTGGAGATTTATTTTGGCATGCGCTTGGGCTGTCATATTCATCGCTAACAGCGTATCAAAGCCTGATGTAGTTGTCCAGCGAAACTCGTTCAAGACGGCATATGGCTGTTGGCTCTTTTACGGTATCCCACAAAAATTGCCGATAAATTGCTCTATTGCCTGTATTATTCACCAAATACCTAATGATGTGAGCTTTTCCTCTGCCTGGGCAGCCCACCCTCGATTGGCCAACGGGCTTGCCGGACTGGGGTGGAGTACATCAGCGATGACCACCTCGCCGATCCGTGGGGCGACGTTGAGCAGCTTCTGGTAGGCGTATTTGCCGACACCAATGACGTACGTCGGCTCCAACAGTGCGATGACATCGACAAGGTACCCGTCACACACCGCCTCCAGGGCGAGGCGCTCCACCTTCACCAGCTTGTCCGGTGTGATGTTCTTGCCTGTGGGCCCCCGGTCGACGAAGACGAGGGGGCAGTAGTTGATGATGGCCATCTCCCCCTTCATCGCCCCACTCTCCTTATAGTGCTCCTCCATCAAGCCCCAGAGGCGTTTGCCGCTGACTTCACTGCGGGTGGTGGCAAGGCCGGTAATCGGGCGCTTGGGGTGTTCGATCACCGGACGCCCGATTTCCTCCTCGATTCCCAAGAACTCCCGTACGGCGGTCACCTCCCCGAACGGTACCCCCGTCTGGGCCATACCGAAGGGGCCGGGGTTCATCCCCAGCAGCAATGTCCGGGTCTTTTGGCTGGCAAAACGCCTGAGGTAGGTCTCGTGCATCGCCCATGCATACTCAAGCGGATTGTAGACGTAGCAATCGAGGCTGATATTAAGGCACTCCAACTGGGCAATGAATTGCTGTGTCCGTATGATGATCTCTTCCATTCCCCCTCCTCTTGGCATGTATGATCGCTTTGCGTATGATCCCAACATGGCACAAACCGGGGACAAACTCAAGGCGATTATCTTCGACAAGGATGGCACCCTCTTCGACTATGCCCAGGTCTGGGAGGATGTGCTCAAGGCCTCCATCGACAACGCCTTCGAAACGATGGGGAAGCACGACCGGCATGAAGCGAAGGGGGCGATGCTCCGCCTCATGGGGATCGACGAGTCGGGCCAGTGCCTCCCGTCGGGGTTGGTCTTCACCCACCGGCGGGCACGGATCTTCCGCCGCTTCCTCCTCTACTGCATCCGCTGGCGGATCAATGCCATCAAGGCGATGCGTGCCTACCACCAGAGCGTCATCCATAGCGAGGCCTTGCTGACAGCCAAGCTGTCGACGATGGACTTCTCCATCCAGCAGCACCTCTTCTCCTCCCTCAAGGATCATGGCTACCTCATCGGCATCATCACCAGTGACAACGATTCGTCCACGTCCCTCTTCCTCTCCCTGATGGGCCTCGAGTCGTACATCGACTTCGTCGCCAGCCGTGATAGCCACTACAGGCGCAAGCCCAACCCCCAGGCCTTCCTTGAATTCTCCAACACGTTCAACCTCGAAACGCGCCAGATCGCGATGGTCGGGGACACCCTTACCGACATGCTCTTTGCCAAACGGGCCCGTTCTGGCTACCGCATCGGGGTCCTCTCGGGCAGCAACGACTCCCGCGCCCTCGCGCGCACCAGTGATGTCGTCTATCCCGATATCTCCGCTTTAATCGACGATAATCGCCTGTTTCCAGCCCAATAGTATCTTTCTACTACGCATTATTGACATCTTACTGAAGTTCAGAGAGAATCTTTCACATGATAGTATGAATCTATCATGGGCAGGAAGAGCATGAAACATTCGTGGGATGAGCTGGATACATACCGAGGAGAGTACTTCAGCGGTCAGTGGCCGTCGATTATCGACATGCTCCTGATCACCGAAGGGAAGTTTCCCCAACGCCCCTCCTTCACTGTCTTCAAACCCGACCGCACCACCCTCACCTTCACTGAATTGGTGGCATCTGTACGGCGCGTCGGCTCCGCACTTGCCGAGGCCGGGGTAGGACGGGGTGACCGTGTTGTGATCAACGGCAAGAACAGCCCGGCCTGGGGCATCGCCTACCTCGCCACCCTCTGGGCCGGAGGGGTGGTTGTCCCCCTCGACAACCAGATGGATATCGAGCGGGTCCGGCACCTGAGCGAGTTTGTCGAGGCCTCCTATCTCTTTGGAGACAAGGCCATCGTTGACGCTCTTGATAAGAGCCACCTGTGGTGCCGAAGCCTCAAAGGGTGTGCCACCCTCCTCGGTCGAAGTGACAATATCCCGCACATCGATGAACTGGCGCCTAACGATGAGATCACCCATGCCATCCTTGGTGAACACGAACTTGCCGCCATCCTCTTTACCAGCGGCACGACCGGAGCGGAGAAGGGGGTGATGCTCACCCACGCCAATATCATCAGTGACGTCTACCAGGCGTGCGACGGCATGTTCCTCTCCCTCGATGAGACCGACGTCCTCTATGCGCTGTTGCCACTCCACCACTCCTACTGCTGCACGTCCGTGCTGCTTGAGTCCATCAAGCACGGGGCAGAGTGTGTCTTTGGACAGGATATCATCGTCAGTCGAATGATCGCGGACCTGAGTCGGGGCAAGGTCACCATCTTCATGGGAATCCCCCTGCTCTACAACAAGCTCCTCTCAGGTCTGCTCAAACAAGTGAGGAAGAAGGGGCGTGCAACCTACGCCCTCATCCGCACCATGATGGCCGTCAACGGGGTGCTCAAGAAGTACCTGCACATCAACCCCTTCCGCCCTCTCTTCAACAAGCTCTTGCTGAACAAGGTAGGCCTCGACCACAACCACATCCTCATCTGCGGCGCAGGCCCGCTCTCGCCGAAGGTCTTCAAGCAGTACCAACAGCTTGGCCTGGACTTCATCCAGGGCTATGGGCTGACCGAGACGAGCCCGATCCTCACCCTCAACCCGATCTCCAAGTTCAAGGTCGAGTCGGTGGGCAAGGTCTTCCCCCTTGTCGACATGATCATCGCCGATGCTGATGAGAACGGCGTTGGGGAGATCCGGGTCAAGGGACCGAATGTGTGCAGCGGCTACTACCGGGACGAGGCGAGCAGCGCCGACCTCTTTGATGAGGAGGGGTACCTCAGGACCGGGGACCTGGGCTACCTCGACCGGGAGGAGTACCTCTACCTCAAGGGGCGTGCCAAGAACCTCATAGTCACCGAGGGGGGCAAGAACGTCTATCCTGAGCAGATCGAGGACCGCTTCCAGCTCTATGCCCAGATCGATCAGATCCTCGTGCGCAGCTACCAGGAGAAGGCCGATGTCCCTGCCGAGGCGATCGAGGCGGTCATCTACCCCAACAGCGAGTACTATGAGGAGCACCAGCTTCCCATCAGGGAGGACCTTGAGCGGATCATCGCCGAGGTGAACCAGCTGTTGCCCATCTACGAGAAGATCACCCGCCTCACCATCGCCGAGGAGGCGATGGATATGACCAGCACCAAGAAGATTAAACGGAACAAGGTGACCATCTAGCCTCTTCATGGTATCATGGTCCCATGAACGTGCTCATTACCAATACCCTGATCATCCCCATGACCAGAGAGGGATATGCACTACGGGGCGACATCGGCATCGACAGTGGCAAAATCGTCTTTGTCGGCCCCGGTGACCCTGCCTTTGTCCCTGACAAGATCATCGATGGATCGGGCCATCTCACCATGCCTGCCCTGGTCAATGCCCATACCCATCTGGCGATGATCCTGATGCGCAACTACAAGGATAACCTGCCCACCCTCCAGGCGTGGCTCAGCGAGATCTATCCCATCGAGGACACACTCACCGCCGATGATATCTACCGCGCCTGTCGCCTCGCCGTCGCAGAGCTCATCCAAAGCGGCACCACAACCTTCTGTGACATGTACTTCCACCCCGCTGCCACCATCGATGCGGTCATCGAAGGGGGCATCAGGGCAAATCTCGGCCTCACCCTCTTCGGTGACGGGGAGTCGAGCCGTGCCCGGATCAAGGAGCGCGAAGCGGTCATGAAGGAGGCCCAGGGCCACCCCTCGGGCCGGATCACCATCTCGATCGCCCCCCATGCCATCTACACCTGCACCACCGAGACCTACCAGATCGCCAACCAGTGGGCCCGCGAGAACAACGCCATGCTGCACACCCACCTCAGCGAGACAAGGGAGGAGGTTGACAACTGCCTCAAGGCGCATGGGAAGACCCCGCTCATCTACCTCAGCGAGATCGGTGCCATCGAGGGGATCAAGAGTATCTTTGCCCACGGCGTGCACCTCAGCGATGAGGAGGTCGCTCTCCTCTCGACCCTCGATGCTTCGCTGGTGCACAACCCGAGCAGCAACCTCAAGCTCAACTGCGGCATCGCTCCGATTGCCTCCTACAAGGAGCGAGGGGTTCGCGTCGCCCTCGGCACCGATGGGGCCTCGAGCAACAACAACCTCAATATGGTCGAGGAGCTCCATATCGCCTCCCTCCTGGGCCGGCTCGGGGGCAACCTCAGCGCCTATGAGGCGGTGAGCATGGCTACCATCGACGGGGCCAGGGCGCTGGGCCTCGATGATCGGATCGGGACCATCGAAGTGGGCAAGGAGGCCGACCTGATCATGGTCAACCTCAACAAATCCCACCTCACCCCACTCAATGACCCCTTCAGTGCCCTCGCCTACAGCGCCCAGGCCAGCGATGTCGACACCGTCCTCTGCCAGGGAAAGATTCTGATGGAAGGGAGGGTCCTGACAGGCTATGATATCAATGAACTGATCGAGGACACCAAGAGATGCTGGTCGGGTGTCCTCTCACGATAGAGAGGAGGTCCTGAATGGATGAATCGTTTGTCGCCCTGATCTTCAAGGACGAGGAGCTGGTCCTGCTCGACCAGCGGATCCTGCCCACACACGTTGAATACGTGCACTGCAAAACCTATGAGGATGTCGAATTCGCCATCCGTGACATGGTGGTGCGCGGCGCCCCTGCCATCGGGGCCGCGGCAGCCTATGGGGTCTATTTTGCGGCAAAACAGAGCGATGACGAGCAATCCTTCCTCCGTTCCCTCGCCTTCCTGGGCAATGCCCGCCCGACGGCGGTCAACCTCCCTTGGGCGATCGAGCGCATGAAAGCCGTCTGGCAACAGCACAAGGGAGAGGGGCGGGAGGCGCTCCTTGCGGCCCTCCTCCTTGAAGCGGACGAGATTAGGGCGGAGGATATCAGGACCAATAAGAAGATGAGCCGGATCGGCAGTGTGGTGGTACCCCATGGGGCGACCATCCTCACCCACTGCAACACCGGGGCCTTGGCCACCGCCGGCTGGGGTACCGCCCTCGGGGTCATCAAGCAGGCCCACTGGGACGGCAAGGAGATCTTCGTCTACGCCGACGAGACGCGCCCACGCCTGCAGGGTGCACGCCTGACAGCCTGGGAGCTTGTCGAGGCGAAGATCCCTGCCAAACTCATCGCCGACAGTGCCGCCGCCACCCTGATCAGGGACGGCAAGATCGACCTCGTGATCCTTGGCGGTGACCGCGTCGCGGCCAATGGGGACGTGGCCAACAAGCTGGGGACCTTCTCCCTCTCGGTGATCTGCAAGGCGTATGGAGTGCCCTTCTACTCTGTGGTGCCGGTCTCGACGATCGACTTCACCATCCCCGACGGCTCCCACATCCCCATCGAGGAGCGGGATGCCAGTGAAGTCACCCATGTCGGGGAGACCCAGGTCGCCCCCTTGGAGATTGGGGTCTACAACCCCGCCTTCGATGTGACGCCACACCAGAACATCACCGGCATCATCACCGAGCGTGGGATCATCTACCCACCCTTTGCTACGAATATCGAACGTCTGCGCCGGGGAGAGGCGCTCTAAACATCCTATACGGCCGACCGATTGTCGGCTACAATGATAGAGAGGAGTCAATAATGAAAGAACAAGAATTTTTGATCTGCAAGCACTGTGGGAACATCGCCGTGAAGGTCATCGACCGAGGCCCGAAGCTCGTCTGCTGTGGCGAGGAGATGTCCGTCATGAAGGCCAACACCCAGGACGCCGCCCAAGAGAAGCACGTTCCTGTGGTCAAGGTCGATGGCAACCGCCTCGAAGTGACCATCGGTTCGGTCGAGCATCCGATGACCGCCGAGCACCACATCGCCTTCATCTTCGTACAGACCGAGAAGGGTGGCATGAAGAAGGTGCTGCCTGTCGACGGCAAGCCGAAGGCAACCTTCTGCCTTGATGACGACAAGGCGATTGCGGTCTATGAGTACTGCAATCTCCACGGCGTGTGGAAGCTTGACCTCTAGGAGTCGAGCAACGCCTTGATGAGGCGCCCCTCGAGGGCCAACAGCGCTTCATCGTCGATACCCCGCTCTTTTCGTGGGGTATCGATTTTTTTATGGAGCAGTGGCCGGGTCGGGTCGCCGAGGCAGCAGACGGCATCGCCGAGGGCGACCGCCTCCTTGGGGTCATGGGTGACGAAGATGGTGGTCTTCGGACTCTCAGACCAGAGGGTGAGAAACGCCTCCATGAGGCTGTAGCGCAGCTTGATATCGAGGCTTTGGAAGGGTTCATCGAGCAGCATGAGGCGACTGGGATAGGCAAAGGCCCGAGCAATCGCCACCCGCTGTCTCATGCCACCTGAGAGCTGGGCTGGATAGAGGGTGCGGGAGTCTGAGAGGCCGACCATCTCCAGGTAGTGGTGAACGATCTGGGAGCGGATCGCCGCACATGGCTCACTGCTGCGCAGGGCAAGCTCGACGTTGCGAAAGACCGTGGCGGAGGGAATCAACCTCGGTTCCTGGAAGAGGTAGCTCACCGGCCCGCTCTCTTCACTCTCGCGCACCACCCTCCCGCTATCGGGTTCGATGAGGCCACTGGCCAGATGGAGCAGGGTTGTCTTGCCCTGGCCCGAAGGACCGACGACGGCAAGGATCGTCTTCTCCTCGATATCGAGGGAGAAGCGATCGAAGACCACGTGCTCCCCATACGCCTTGGAGACGCTGGCAAATTTCATGCCGCCCTCCTCCGGTCCACTGCCTTCTTGGCCCTGGCGCCGAGTCGGACGACAAGCTCGAAGAGGAGGTCGCCGAGGGCGGTGAGCAGGATGGCGATCAAGGTCCACGAGAGGACCCGGTCGGTCTGCAACTGGACCTGGGCAAGCTGCATCCTTGAACCGACCCCATAGCGGGGGACGGTGAGTACCTCAGCGGCGATGACGACCTTCCAGACCATCGAGAGGGCAACACGGGCCCCGGTGACCAGGGATGGGGCAAGGGACGGGATGGTGAAGTGGATGAGGCGGTCGACGCCACGGATCTGGTAGAGGTCGCACATCTCGGTCAGGGATGGGTCGATGGTGCGCCACCCGCTCTCGACCTGGACATACATGATGGGAAAGCCCATAAGGAATGCGGAGAAGAGGGGTACCTGGCCACTGGTGAACCAGATGAAGGCCAGGAGGATGATGCTCATCACCGGCACCGCCTTGAGCATCGTGACAAACGGGCTCATCATCGCGCTGAAGAGCGGATACTTGCCCCCGAGCACCCCGAGGATGGAGGCGGAGACCACGATGATGAGGAAGGATTGGAGGGCTCGCACAACCGTCTCGGTTACGTTTGCCAAAAAAGGCCCCTCCCCCATGATCGTGACCAGGGCGGAGAGGACCGGGGTGAGGCCGGGCAAGAGGATCTGGCTATCGATCAGGGAGGCTCCCACCTGCCAGATGACAAGCAGGAGCGCTGCGCTGATGAGGATTGCCAGGGTGTGCTTGACCGACCTCACAGCTCCCCCTACTGGTAGAGATCCGCTTTGGGGACCGAGCCGCCGATGGCATCGGGGCTGAATGAGTGGAGGAAGGTGTAGTAGGCATCAAGCTCCCCCTTCGCACTGGAGGCGGGGCGGTAGACGAGGTTGCACGCCTTGATCGCCGGAGCGGCCATGGCAGCTGCCATGATGGAGGCCTCTTCGATGGCCTTACCTGCATCGGTAGGGTTTGCCGTGACCCACGCCACTGACTGTTCGTATGCAGAGAGGATCGCAGAGAGCTGGGAGGCGTGCTCGCGGGCAAAGTCGCTGCGCACCACCAACACGCTCATCGGATAGTTCTCGATACCGGTCAACGAGCTGTACAGCTCCTGTACGTCGGCGGCGACGTTGACCTCACTGTTCTTGGTACGTACCATCGTGACGAAGGGCTCGGGCAGGATGGCCAGGCTGACCTTCCCGGCGATGACCATCTGTGCAAGCTGGGCCGGAGCGGAGACGGAGTAGTCCATGATGACATCGACGCCCTCGACCAGGCCAGCCTCCTTGAGGAGGAGCCGCGCCATCTGGTCTGGGGTTGAGCCGGGACCGGGGACGTGGATCGTCTTGCCGATGAGGTCGCTGGCATCCGCAACGGAGGGATCGGAGGAGAGCACGCTCAGCATGCCGTCGCCGATGACCGCAGCCACCTGGATCTTCACACCGCGGTTATAGAGGGTGGCGGCCACGTTCGAGGGCAGGGCCGCAACATCCACCTCACCGTTGGCAAGGCGCGCTATGACCTCATTGGGAGAGGGGTAGACCGAGAGGGTATATGTATCCTCACCGAGGAAGCGGGAGAGTCCAGCAGATGAAAATCCGGTGGGCCCGGCCATCACGGCAATCTGTGCCGGCTCCTGGGGGCTCTCGGCGATTGGCTGGGCAAAGAGAAGAGTCACGGCACAGAGCAGTGACACCGACAGTAGAATGGTTCGTTTCATGATAACCTCCACGTTCACAGAAGAGGGGGCCATGCCCCCTCGCAATCAGACAATAACAATGCGGAAATACCGCTTCTTTCCGGCCCTCAGCAGGATCTCCCCCGCCTCATCGAGGAAGGAGAGGTCAATGGTAGAACGCGGATCATCGATCCGCTGCTGCCCTACCCATGCACCCCCGCCGGTCACCAGTCGCCGTGCCTCGCTGTTGGTCTTGGCAAGGTCGGTGCGACTGAAGAGGTCGAGCACCCCGATACCCTGCTCGAGCTCACTGCGCTCGACGGTAATCGAAGGCATCCCTTCCCTGTTCTCGGTGCTGATACCCGCATCAGTGCTGAAGAGTGCCTGGGCGGCACTGCGGGCCTTGTCGGCCTCATCCTTGCCGTGGATGATCTTGGTCTGCTCCCAGGCAAGGAGCTCCTTGGCCTCGTTGATATCAGCCCCCTCCCCTTCGTAGCGGGCAATCTGGTCAAGCGGGAGGAAGGTGAAGAGCTTGAGGAAGCGCACCACATCCTCGTCGTTGACGTTGCGCCAATACTGGTAGAAGTCGTAGGGGGAGTAGAGGGCGGGGTCGAGGAAGACCGCACCCTTCTCGCTCTTTCCCATCTTGTGCCCATCGGCGCGGGTGATGAGGTTGAAGGTGAGGCCGAAGCACTGCTCACCGCCCAGCTTGCGGATCAAGTCGATCCCGCTGACGATGTTGCCCCACTGGTCGTCACCACCGATCTGGAGGCGACACCCCTCCTTCTGGTGGAGGATGTGGAAGTCGTAGGACTGCAGAAGCTGGTAGTTGAACTCGACAAAGGAGAGTCCCCGCTCCAGGCGCTGCTTGTACGACTCGAAGGTGAGCATCCGGTTCACCGAGAAGTGACGCCCGATCTCGCGCAGGAAGGTGATGTAGTTGAGGTCGAGCAGCCAGTCAGCGTTGTTGTGCATGACCGCCGTGCCCATCCCCTCCCCTCCGTTGAAGTCAATGACAGTCCCGATCTGGTCCTTGATAGAGGCGCTGTTCTCTCTGATCTGCTCGATGGTGAGCATCTTGCGCATCTCACTCTTGCCCGACGGGTCGCCGATCATCGCAGTCCCACCTCCCACGAGGGCGATGAGGTTGTGACCAGCCTTCTGCAGGTGGTGCATCGCAAAGAAGGGGACCATATGGCCGATGTGCAGGCTGCTGCCCGTGGGGTCTACCCCGACGTACAGCGTCACCGGCCCCTCGTCCATCAGGGCGGAGAGGGCATCATAATCGGTGCATGCTTTCACGAAGCCACGGTCTATAAGGGTCTGGAGAGCCTGGTTCATGCCTCACTCCCCACACGTTTGTACTGCTTGGTCGCTTCCTTCATGGCGGCGACGAGGTCGGCGATGGGGAGACGGACCTGCTCCATGCTGTCGCGCAGGCGGAGCGTCACCGTCCCATCATCCTTGGTCTGGTAGTCGACGGTCACACAGTAGGGGGTACCGATTTCATCCATGCGGCGATACCGGCGCCCGATGGCCCCGCTCTCGTCGTAGAAGGTCGTGAAATCATCGCGCAGCTGGACCTCGAGCTCCTTGGCCAGCTCGGCGATGCCGTCCTTCTTCACCAACGGGAGAATTGCCACGGTGATGGGGGCGACGTTGGGGTGGAAACGAAGGACGGTGCGTACATCGCCACCTTCGAGCGTCTCCTCCTCATAGGCATCACTGAGCGCCATCAGGACGTTGCGCGTCAAGCCCGCCGAGGTCTCGACGACATAGGGGATATACCGCTCCCCGCTTACCGGGTCGAGGTAGGTCATATCCTTGCCGCTGAACTTCTGGTGCTGGGTCAGGTCGTAGTCGGTACGGCTGTGCACCCCCTCCAGCTCCTGCCACCCCATGGGGAAGAGGTACTGGATGTCATAGGCGTCCTTGGCGTAGAAGGCAAGCTCGTCCGGTCCGTGCTGGTGCCAGCGCAGGTGTGTGGGGCGGATGCCGATCTTGTCGTAGAAGCCCATGCGCTGTGCCTTCCAATAGGCAAACCAATCCTCGTCGGTGCCCGGGGCGCAGAACCACTGCATCTCCATCTGCTCAAACTCACAGGAGCGGAAGATGAAGTGCTTGGTGGTGATCTCATTGCGGAAGGACTTGCCCACCTGGGCGATGCCGAAGGGGATCTTCACCCGGCTCGATGCGACGACGTTCTTGAAGTCGACGTAGATGCCCTGGGCGGTCTCCGGGCGCAGGTAGATCTTCGAGGAGGCATCACTGGCCGCCCCGATGTGGGTGGCGAACATCAGGTTGAACTCACGCGGCTCGGTGAAGCTCTCCTTGGTGCCACAGTTTGGACAGGCGGCAGCAAGGTCGATCTGGTCCGCGCGGAAGCGCGCCTTGCACTGCTTGCAGTCGACCATGGGGTCACTGAAGTTCGCCAGGTGGCCGCTCGCCTCCCAGACACGGGGATGCATCAAGATCGAGGAGTCGAGGCCTACGATGTCATCGTGCAGACGCGTCATCTCCTTCCACCATATGTCGCGGATGTTGTTCTTCAGTTCCACACCAAGCGGGCCGTAGTCGTATGCGCCGTTGAGGCCCCCATAGATCTCGCTCGATTGGAAGATGAATCCACGCCGCTTGCACAAGGAGACTATCTTCTCCAGTGTAATCTCTGCCATTTATCGTACCTCTCTCTTCAATATATCCAATGCTTTTTCAATTCGTCCAAATGCCCGTTGGTTGGAGAGCAACCTGATCGAGTCAAAGAGCGGGAGGCTCACCGCACTGCCGGTCACCGCTACCCGGATGGGCATGAAGACCCCTCCGACCTTCAGGCCCATCTCGCTGGCGAGCGCCATGAGGTTGTCTTCGATCTCCTGGTCACCGAGGCCGCTCTCCAAGCCCGCCCTCAAGATACCGTAGGCACGGGTGAGTGCCTCGGTGGTGACCCCAAGGTCCACCCCCTTGGCACAGAAGATGGAGAGGTCATCCCACACAGGCTCCTCGAAGAGGAAGCGTGAGAGGGTGACGATGTCGCTGAGGACCTTGAGCCGCTCCTTGGCGCTGGCGGTGAGCAGGAGCAGCTGTTGCCTGCCCTCCCCATCGACGGGAAGGGAGACGAAGCCTGCATCCACCAGGTAGGGGAGCAGGAGCTCGAGGAGCTCCTCATCGCTCTTTTGGCGGATGTACTGGCCGTTGAACCACTCCAGTTTCTTGTAGTCGAAGACGCCGGGCGCCTTGTTGATCTTCTCCAGGGTGAAGAGCTCCTCAAGGTCCTCCCGGGTGAAGAACTCGCGCTCCCCGTCATACGACCACCCGACCATGCTCACGTAGTTGAGCAGCGCCTCGGGAAGGTAGCCCTGCTGCCTGAAATCACGCACAGCCGTCGAGCCGTGGCGTTTGGAGAGCTTCTGCCCGTCCTTGCCCATGACCATCGGCAGGTGGCAGTACGCCGGCGGCTGCCAACCGAACGCCTCGTAGAGGATGATATGTAGCGGCCCGGAGGGAATCCACTCCTGGGCCCGCATGATATGGGTGATGCCCATCAGGTGGTCATCGATGACATTGGCGAGGTGGTAGGTGGGAAAGCCGTCGCTCTTGAGCAGGACCGGATCGGGGCTGACGTCACGGTTCTTGCGTGTGATGTCCCCCATCAGGATGTCGTGGAAGGTGGTCTTCCCCTCGGTGGGCACCTTGAGGCGGATGACCGGGACGATCCCCTGCCGCTCATACTCTGCCCGCTCCTCAGCACTGAGGTTCCTGCAGTGCCGGTCGTACCCCTGCTGCTCGCTCTTGGCAGCCTGCTGCTCGGCCCTGAGGGCATCGAGGCGTTCGGGGGTACAGTAGCAGTAGTATGCCTTGCCGTCGGCGACGAGTTTCTCGGCGTACTCCTTGTAGAGGTCAAAGCGTTCGCTCTGTACGTACGGACCATAGGGTCCGCCGACGACCGGTCCCTCGTCCCACTTGACCCCGAGCCAGGCGAGGGTCTCGTAGAGATCCTCGAGCGCCTCTTCCGTGTAACGCTCCTGGTCGGTATCCTCGATGCGCAAAATGAACTTCCCCCCCTGTGCGCGGGCGAAGAAGTAGTTGAACAAGGCAGTCCTCACCCCACCGATGTGCTGGAGGCCCGTCGGCGAGGGGGCATACCGTACTCTTACGTCCATCAAACTAGACTCCTATCAATGATAGAGTTGTACCGCAAAAGAGAGATTATAGCAACACGGAGGAGGGTTGTTCCATTATTGAGCAAGAAGATATCAGGGCGTCACAAGCCACGCAACCGTGGCCTCCATCGCCTCATCCTGGGCCCCCTTGTCCTTGTCGTAGGGCAGAAAGTGCCCACCGGAGGGCAGCTCGAGGTGCCTATTGGTCCCCAGGGGCTTGCTCGTGACCAGCAGGGCCGCCTGGGGGGCGATGACGGTGTCCTTCCCCCCGATGACCGCCAGGGTGTCAGAGGCGAGGGTCTCCACCACCCCGACAGCCTTCCGGCGTACCTGCTCGAGCTGCCACAGCTGCTCAAGGAAGACGTACGACCAGTACTCACGGCCAAGGTAGGCGTCATCGTCGCTGTCTCCATCGTAGTAGAAGTGGTATTCAGAATCCTGGACCCATTCCACCCTACGCCGCTTGATGAAGTGGCGCATGATACGGATTTGCTTGACCGGGATCGAGGGAATGAGCAGCGCGGGGGCCAGGAGGACGAGCTTCTTGACGCTGAAGGCGGCGGCAGTGATGGTTGCCAGGGCCGCCCCCATCGAGTGGCCGACGATGGCCACCTCCCCATAGCGCCCCTTCAGGTACTCGAAGGATGCGGTGGTGACACCGATCCAGTCCTCTGCCCGGCTTCTGGAGAAGTCCCGTCCACTGGTGCCATGGCCTGGCAGGCGGGGACAGTAGACATCGAAGCCTGCATCGAAGAGGTCGACCCCCGGCCTGATGAGCTCCCCGGGGTAGCCGCCATAGCCGTGGACGAGGAGCACCGCACGCGTGGGCTGCTGGGGGTGCAGCATCGCCCAGGGACGGGCACAGCGGCGAACCGGGGCCCGGTCTTTGTAGTATCGTGCGTTGAAGTTCGGCAGATCGTAGGTAATGGTCATCACCTCTCCTACCAGTTCTGCTTGAGCAGGTTCAGGAGGTCGATGCGGCTGCGCACCTTCGTCTTGGCAAAGATGTTCGCCACGTGGTTGTTCACGGTATTTGCGCTGATGCCCAGGGAGGTGGCCATCTCCTTATTGGTCAGCCCCTCGCTGATCAGGGTGATGACCTCAAATTCCCGCTCGGTGATGTGGTAGACGGACAGCGCCTCGAAGCTCAGCTTTTCATGGCGCTTGGGCAGATCCCGGCTGAGCCGTGTAAACTCCATGTAGAGGAAGGTCATCACCGTGATGGAGAGGGCGAGGAAGTAGGTGCCCAGCAATAGCGGACGCAGGGCCGGGAAGATGGGGGCAAGGAGGATTACCGGCACCATCGAAGCGCTGACGATGAGGATGACGATCGTCGAGGTGCGGGCAGTCTTGTTATCGATCGAATTGATGTTCTTCACAGCGACAGCCAGGCAGAAGCCGAGGACAAAGACAAAGAGGGCGACCATCGCATAGTCGAGGAGGATGTATCCGAAGATCTCCCGACACACCCCAAGGGCCAGGTAGGCACCGGCGAGGATGAAGAAGAGCATCTTGAGGGGGTTGCGCCACGGGCGGCCGATCACCCAGGAGGTGAAGAACGGGACGAAGACGATGAGAAAGGTCACTGCGGCGATGAGCACGCTGCTGATCACCGTTGCGATGACCAGGGCGGCAACGCCGGTGAAGACAAGGTCCGAGAGTGCCTGGAGGGCAAGGAGCATCATGCATCCCAAAAGGGATGCATGACAGACGATGAAGAGGGTGATCCACTGCTGCTTCTTCGCCAGGCGGTAGACGATGGCCAGGGCCAGCGTCATACAGCCCAGCGCAAAGGCGAGCATGTGGACCAGCAGGAATAGTGCGTTCACACCCTACCCGTTGTTTCGCTTCATGCCCAGTTGTTTCTGGTTGTGCGAAAGGTCGGCCAGACCACAGATCTCGGTGATGTCGTTGAGCAACGCGATCATATTGGTCGCTCCCAACCCCAACGTGGGCTCTACCGTCATGTTGTAGGTGGAGGCATTGACCGCAGCCTTGGACTTGGCCGAGTAGAGGCGCAGGTGGAGGTCCATCCCCTCATCCAAGAGATACGAAGCGTCGCTCCTGAAGGATGGCAGCTGTTTTGCCAAGGCCCCTTCGATGATCTTCGGATCGGAGACGAAGGCACGGGGGGCCTGCATGTGCAAGAGGTACCAGAGCGGAAGCGAGGGGTTGTTCCAACCAAGCTTCACCTTGCGCCGTTCGGCATACTCCATCTCCTCCTTCACATCCGAGACACCGATGCCGAGATCGGCGAGGCCGAAGACGAGCCAGGCGCTGGTGTAGCTGCCGGTGGTACGCATCCGGGCTACCATGCCGATGAGCTGGTGGAGGTCATTGAAGGTCTCCTGCCATACCACCGTCATGTTCGAATAACGGCAGTCCTTGCGCATCTGCGAGAAGTAGAGGGCCTCAGCTTCCGTCGCTGTCACCACCAGGATCGTCTCCCGGGGCTTCTGTGATATTCGTTTGCGTGCCATCGTTACTCCTCCTTGGCGTTAGCGGTAAAATTAAACTCTGAAAGGATCGGCAGCGAACCAAAGGCTCCACCCATGTACTGCACCTGTGTCTTGTCACGGGCCTTGGAGTACCGGTAGTCGGCCAAACTGGTGTAGACCGTTGAGCTCTCGCTATCCTTCTCTGCAAAGTAGACGCCATCGCGGCGGAGCAATCCCGGCTCAAGGAGGCTCGGGTTGCAGTCGACGACGAGCATCTGGCTGCCGGTGGCGGTGTTGCATGCCTCGAAGATCTCCACGATGTGGGTCAACACGTGGGGGTGCAGCAGCATGCCAAAGTCATCGATGACCAGCGTCTTCTGGGTGGTAAAGCTCTCGAAGAACGCCACCCCGATGAGACAGAGGCGCCTGAGCGAGAGGCTCTCCAGGCTGAAGTACGTGGCGTAGTGCTGCGTCACGTTGGTGTGGACAAAGACGATTCGGTCGTCCCTGACACGGACATCACGGATATCGGTGATATCGATGGACCAGAGGAAGTTGATCAACTGGCCGACCCATTCAGGGTGCGCGGTCAGCTGTTCGACCAAATACTTCTCACTCAGGTTCGACACACCCATCGGCAAGAGGTGCAGTTGCTCGGTGAACCACCGGTAGAAGGGCAGGGTCGTCTCGCTGCCCTTGAGGGCCGATGCCTCGAGGAAGGTGTGCTGGGCATCGATCTTGTTGACCAAGCGCTTCTTGTCTCCGCGGTACATCTTGCCCCATCGGTATGTGTAGGCAGGATTTGCCGGGTCGAGGAGCAGCGACTCCTCCTTGATCTTGCGTTCGAACATCCGCTTCTTTGAGCGGCCGACCATGTGGTAGAGGGACTCCTCCCAGATCATGGCGCGGTCGCTGCGCAGCGTGTAGTGGGCCACTACCGAATCCCCGCTCTCCTCATCCAGGCCCATGTAGACCCTAATCGAGATCGTGGCTGGCTGGCCCTTCTCCTCCGAGTAGGCGAAGGAGGTCCCTGCCAGCACTGAGAGAGGGTTCTCCACCTCGTCGGCTGTTGCGCACACAATACTCTTGAGCGCCTCCAGGGCACGCACAAACGAGCTCTTGCCCGCTCCATTGGGCCCGATGATGGCCGCGGTCTTGATGATCTTCAATTTTTCAGTCACTTCGACAACCTTGGATTCCGAGAACCGGTTGTCTCGTAGCGCTTCAAACGAGATCGTCTGTGGCGATTTAACCGATTTGAAGTTAGCTATCGTCATATCAAGCAGCATGAGCTACCTCCTTACCTCACCTTTGGGAGGTTGATTCACAAAAGTCCTGCCATCCGCTCCCCGACTATCGGGTAGCGGGTGATCACCTGCGCCAAGCGCAGTGGCAATGTCTCATCACCGTGGTTGTCGGTGGCGAAGAGATCGACCAGGTCCGCCTCGACATATGGGCGTGCATCCCCATTCTCCACTGCTTCCACGTTGCATTGCAAGAGGCAACCAAGCGCTCTCATCTCTTTGAGCAATGGTGCCTGCACGCTGAGCCAGCGGTACCGTTCGACGTGGGCGATGATCGGTACCAGGCCCATCTGACGCAACTCCTCGAGTCGGGCGATGAGCCCAGCTGGAGGAAGCGAGAGGCCGAACTCCACGAGCGCAAAGCGATCGGCGATCGAGAGGGTCTTGAGACTCTCCTGCTCACCGACATAGAGTTCACTGCCAAGATAGGTGGTAATCCCCATCGTGGCTGCAATCTCCTCTGCCCACTCGTAGGTGGAGCGCAACGCCTCGACCCTGGTCGTCACGTAGGGGTTGTAGATGTGCGGGGTGAAGGCGACGGCAGTAAATCCACACTCACTGTAGATTCCCATCATCTTCTCGAATTTCTCCGTTGTC
>Ga0265295_1002560_pt1 | contig 28472 bp, 28 predicted proteins | sample Munlansysbiofilm_FD_192503 | JGI IMG/M metagenome (GOLD analysis project Ga0265295, IMG submission 192503) | Leachate microbial communities from a municipal landfill in Southern Ontario, Canada - Methane capture system biofilm | ecosystem: Engineered > Solid waste > Landfill > Unclassified ... | reverse complement strand
TCCCTTGGGCTTTGTGTGGGAAATCTTTTCCCTGACAAGGCTCAGAAATGCCGGGATATGCCCTTTGGGAAGGGTTTCACCCATGATAAAGTTGGCCGTTATTTCAATGTTGGGGTATCTGTCGTTAATCTTTTGGATGAGGCTGAAAGAATTTTCCACCTGGGCAGCAGTGATGGGTTTGCCCAGAAGCTCGAGGGTTGCCTGATCGGCGGACTCAAGACCGATATTGATGTAGGTTTTTGAAACAAGGGTGTTGAGGGTTTCAAAAAGAGCAGGGTCAACGTTGGAGAGGGAATCCACGCTCCCAAAGAGAAAGAGGTTGCTGCCCGTCATTTTTCCCCGGTCGAGCCCCAGGATTTCAATCGCCTTTTTAACGGCAAACACGATTAAACGCCTGCCAGCGGCAAGGGCATCATGTTCGCCTAAAAAAAGCGAATTGTAGTTGACAAGATTCCTTCCGTAGAGTGCCCTGAGCTGGACAAGCTGTTCGATAATCTCATCTTCGGATCTAAGGGTAAAGGGGTGGTCGGTCTTTACTCGACAGAACCTGCACTTGTAAAGACAGCCAAGGGAGATGAACAGAGGAATGATGTCGTAGTCCACATGCCTTGCATCCGGCGGCATGACCGTCACCCTTCCCCCTGAAATGGCAAACAGATCATCCGCTTTTTTCTGGAGGATTTCAGGGGTGTTTTCAAGGGCATGATTCAGAAAATCGGCCATGGGCTCGGGTAGATTCTCTGCCGGTTTTCTAAGGGTTGCAAGGCCCCTGTGCCAGTTCTCAACGATATCTTGTATACAGGGCTCGGCAAATGGTTTCCCTCCGATAAGGGAGTTGGTGGGGTATTGGAGGTTGGGCAGATAGTATTCCCCAGTGGCTTCAAAGACCCCGGTATAACCACCGCTTGAGTAGTAGACCCAGTCGTTTCCAGGGGTACGCTTCAGCCATTCGTTGGGGTGGATCCATTGATTTGACCTTCCAATGGCCCTGATAATTTCGTTGTTGAGGTTGAAATGGAGGAACCAGTCCTTGGTTTTAATTTCATGGAAAACCCCGTACCTGACTGGATAGCTGATTTTCGTGTAATCGGACAGACCCTGCACTTCAAGGGTGATGGAGAGGTCCTTGTAGGTATAGTTCTTTTTCATCCAGGTAAAAATATCCCCGCAACCCCAGTAAGTCAAGATAAAGTCTGTTATTTTTCAGCAGTTTTAATTTTGACTTCCTTCTTTAGGCGTCAGCCAGTATCACCTTGCTGAACGAAGAAAATCTGATCCCCTTTGTTTCTTGATGTTCAGCAAGGCGATACTGGCCGCCGTCCCCAACGCTGACATTGCATAATTAGAATTGCTGGTTATTTTTGTTTTCCCTTGAAAATAATGCCCATTGCTGTATTGTTTATAACTTTAGGAGAAGGTTAATATTTAATGGTAAATATAGGAATCTATCTATGAACTGGGATTGGGACAAGCTCAGAGAGAAAAAAGAACAGTACGAACATCGTCAGCAGGGAGGGGGGGGAAATATTCCCAGACCACCTCAGATGGATGAGATACTCAGCAAATTCAAGAATTTCAAGTTCCCCGGCGGAATTCTCTTGATAGTGGTTCTTTTTTTTCTTTTTTTTGGAAGTTCGATGTTTTTCACGGTGGCAGTTGATGAGGTTGGGGTGATCCAGCGGTTTGGAAAGTACACCCGCATCACCCAGCCAGGTTTGAATTTCAAGCTGCCCTCGGGTATTGAACGGGTGACAAAGGTCAAGATCAAGAGGGTTTTCAAGGAGGAGTTTGGTTTTGCGACAGCTGCCGTGGGTGGATCACGGTTTATCAACCCAAATGAGGATATGGGGGTGACTTTGATGCTCACAGGCGACCTGAATGTGGCGGTTGTCCCCTGGATCGTTCAGTACAGGATCGCTGACCCTTACATGTATCTTTTCAAGGTGCAGGACGTCAACTCGATTTTGAGGGACATGGCCGAGGCCACCATGCGAACCGTTGTTGGAGATCGAAGCATCAACGAGGTTATCTCCGAGCGTGAAGAGATTGCCATTGCGGCAAGGGAACGGCTTCAAGAGGAGATGCGTGATGCTGAAACAGGGATTCACATCGTGACCATTGAGATGCAAAAGACCAATGTGCCTGAGCCTGTACAGCCCTCATTCAACGAGGTTAACGAGGCGGTCCAGGAGAAAGAGCAGCTCATCTATAAGGCAAAGGAAGAATTCAACAAGGCAATTCCCCAGGCAAGGGGCGAGGCAAGAAGGGTGGTAAAGGATGCTGAAGGGTATGCCCTTGACAGGGTCAACCGGGCCAGGGGTGATGCGGCAAGGTTTACCTCGGTGTATCTCGAGTATGTAAAGGCAAAGGATGTTACTGAAAAGCGCCTCTACCTTGAGGCAATGGCAGAAGTTTTGCCGAAGTTAGGCGGTAAGTATGTGGTTGATTCAGATCAGTCCAACCTGCTTCCGCTGCTAAACATGGGGCAGAGTTCAACCTTTGCCAATGGCTCAAGCAGGGGGGGAGAAAAATAATGAACAAGTTAAAGGGAGTTTTACTGGGCGTCGTTGCCCTGGCCGTTGTGGTTCTTTTTGCATCGGCCTATGTAGTTGACGAGACAGAGCAGGTGGTAGTGACCCAGTTTGGTAAGGTTGTTGGAACGCCTGTTATTGAGCCTGGGTTGAAGTTCAGGGTGCCTTTTATACAGAAGGCGACATATTTTCCAAAAAATCTCCAGATTTGGGATGGTGATCCTGGCCAGGTGCCGACCAAGGATAAGACCTTTCTCTGGGTGGATACCTTTGCCCGGTGGAAGATTGTAGATCCAATAAAATATTTTCAGACTGTCAACAATATGGTTTCAGCCATGAGCAGGCTGGATGACATTATCGATCCTGCCATGCGTAACTTGCTGACATCCTCCAGGTTAGTGGAGACCGTGAGAAACACGGATCGGCCCATGGATACCTTTGATATTATCGACGGCGGGGATGTTGACCAGTCCCAATACAAGATAGAGGTGGGCAGAACCGAAATCACACGTCGGATTCTTGAACAGGCCCAGCCAAAGCTTGAACCCTTTGGCATTGAACTTGTGGATGTGAAGATCAAGCGCATCAATTATGTGGATAAGGTAAGGGATGCGGTTTATGGCCGGATGATCGCCGAGCGGAGGCAGATTGCTGAAAAGTATCGTTCAGAGGGCCGGGGCGAGGCAAGCAACATCAGGGGAGATAAGGAAAAAGAGCTTCAGATGATCAGTTCCGAGGCCTATAAGACGGCCGAAGAGCTGAAGGGTACGGCGGACGCTGAGGCGGCAGCGATTTATGCCAAGGCCTATGGGGTGGACACTGACTTTTATTCGTTCATCCAGACCCTTGAGGTTTATCGGGATTCCCTTGATAGCACGACTACCCTTGTGCTTTCAACAGATTCAGAATTCATGAAGTATTTCAAAAATATAAAAGCCAAATAAACCGGCGATCCGTCTGATCGCGGCGGCATGACCATACTGCCGCCATATGGTGTAATTTAATTAAAAAAAAGGGGTTGTGAAGAAATTCTTCTTCACAACCCCTGGGCAATATTTGTCAGGCCAATACCAATCAGCCGACTTATTTCCCCTTGCGCCTCTGGTGTCTTGTTCTGGCAAGGAGTTTTCTGTGCTTGTGCTTGCGCATCTTTTTTCTTCTCTTTTTTATAATGCTACCCAAAAAAATCACCCCCTTTTTATAATCCTTTTAAAAATCTGACAAAAGTCTGACTGTTGACACTATTATCTGTTAAGCATTATGCATACCACATGGGACCTGAATCTGTCCATCCTTTTTTAATCTAATGGAGTCTGGGAGATGAGAGAAAGCCGATTGTTTGATCAGAGCCAGATAAGGGAGGTTGAGGGCGCTGTAAGTCTGGCTGAAGAACTTGTGAGTAATTACTTTAAAATGTCTTCGGGCCAATGGTTTAAAAGCCGTTATGATGTTAGAACAACAAGGAATCTTGCAGACCATGAACGTGTGGACGGACCCTTTGCCCAGGTAGTGGGTTATGAGGCAAGAAAAAAAGAGAACCCGTTTGGGTCTTCTCTGTTTAACTTCTATCGGATCTGTCTTCAGGACAGTGCCATTTTAGAGGCAGTTGAAAGAAGAGAGGGGTTTTTGCTCTTCCCCTTTGTGCTCTATGTCGCCGTTCATGAGTTGATTCATATTGTCAGGTTTACCAGATTTGAGCAGATATATGAGGCTGCTGCAACCCCCGGGGCAATGATGGAAGAGGAGCGCAAGGTCCATGGACTTACCCTTAAAATTCTTGAGGGTGTCCGCATAGATGGGCTTGCTGCCATCCTTGATTATTATGGCGGAAGGTCTGTGAAATCAGGTTTTGATAAACTGGTTTAAATTTTAAGTCTTATTCCTTGACAAGGAATAAAGACTGACTACTTTATCAATGTTTTTGGCAGACATGAATATCAATTTAGTGGAGAAAAGATTAAAATGCCTATTTATGAGTATGAATGCGTAAGTTGCAAAAGAGTCGAGGAAGCTTTTCAGAAAATTTCAGATGCTCCTCTTACCACATGCAGCCATTGCCAGGGAAAGCTTAACAAGCTCATCTCCCACAGTTCATTTCATTTAAAGGGTTCGGGTTGGTATGTCACGGATTACGCCGGGGCAAAATCCAGCGGGTCTGGTTCTGGTGAATCAACACCGCCAAGCCAGTCGGGCGTTGACTGTAAAACTTGTGAAAAATCCAACCCGCCGGTCCAAAAGGATGAGTAGTTCTCCAGGTGAACCGTTGGAGCTACCACACAATAATCATTAACGTAAAATCAATTGTTAAGTTAAGGAGAAGCAGATCATGAGTTTAAGACCTTTGCAGGACAGAATTCTTGTTGAAAGATTGGAAGAGACCGAGAAGACAAAGGGTGGTATCATCATTCCTGATACTGCAAAAGAGAAGCCCGCCGAGGGTAAGGTCATTGCCGCAGGCAACGGTCGTGTGGGTGAGGATGGAAAGCTTATCCCCATGGAGCTGAAGGTCGGCGATACTATTCTTTTCAGCAAGTACGGCGGGACAGAGGTTAAGATCGACGGCAATGAGTTTTTGATCATGCGTCAGGATGACGTTCTTGGTGTTATAGAGTAGTTTTTCTGCTCGTTTTTTCCAGGTATGGATCATACTTTGTACGACAAATTAAATTTTATAAATGATGGAGGAATAAATAGATGGCCAAAGAAATTAAATATGCCGCAAAAGCCCGCGAAGCAATGCTCAAGGGCGTACAGACCCTTGCAGATGCAGTTGTTGTAACCCTTGGACCAAAGGGCAGGAATGTCGTTATCGAGAAGTCCTGGGGTTCTCCCAATGTCACAAAGGATGGAGTGACAGTAGCAAAGGAGATCGAACTTGCGAATAAGTTCGAGAACATGGGTGCCCAGATGGTAAAGGAAGTGGCAAGCAAGACAAGCGACATGGCAGGCGACGGTACAACCACAGCAACCGTTCTTGCAAGGGCTATTTACGAAGAAGGTCAGAAGTTTGTTGTAGCAGGAAACAGTCCCATGGGTATCAAGAGGGGTATTGATCTTGCCGTAGCCAAGGTGGTTGCAGAGCTTGAGACCTTCACAAAACCCACAAAAGATCAGAAGGAAATTGCCCAGATCGGTGCTATCTCCGCCAACAGTGACGAAACCATCGGCAACATCATAGCCGAGGCCATGGGCAAGGTTGGTAAAGAGGGTGTTATCACCGTTGAAGAGGCAAAATCAATGGACACCACCCTGGATGTTGTCGAGGGTATGCAGTTTGACCGCGGTTATCTCTCTCCCTACTTCGCAACCAATCCAGAGAAAATGGTTGCAGAGATGGAAAATCCCTATATTCTCATCTGCGACAAGAAAATTTCCAGCATGAAAGATCTTCTCCCGGTCCTTGAGGAAGTTGCCAAGATGGGCAAATCCCTTGTGATCATCTCCGAAGACATTGAAGGCGAAGCCCTTGCCACCCTTGTTGTGAACAAGATTCGCGGTACCCTTAATGTTGCCGCTGTCAAGGCTCCCGGGTTCGGCGACAGAAGAAAGGCGATGCTCGAAGACCTTGCAATTCTCACCGGCGGCCAGGTTGTCTCAGAGGATGTAGGTCTCAAGCTTGAGAATGTAGGCGTTAACGATCTTGGCCAGGCCAAGTCCGTTGTGATCGACAAGGACACCACCACCATCATCGATGGTGCCGGTGTCAGGGAGAACCTTGAGGGAAGGGTCAAGATGATTCGTGCCCAGATCGAGGAGACCACCTCTGATTATGACCGTGAAAAACTCCAGGAGCGTCTTGCAAAGCTGATCGGCGGAGTTGCTGTAATCAGCGTTGGTGCTGCCACAGAGACAGAGATGAAAGAGAAAAAGGCAAGGGTTGAAGATGCGCTCAACGCAACCCGCGCAGCCGTTGAAGAGGGTGTTGTTCCCGGCGGCGGTGTAGCCCTTGTCCGATGCATACCAGCCCTTGTTGGTCTTGGCCAGGATGACGAGGAAAAACTAGGTGTCAAGGTAATTGCAAGGGCAATCGAAGAGCCCCTTCGCCAGATCGCAAACAACGCAGGCGTTGAAGGTTCTGTGGTTATAAACAAGGTAAAAGAGGGCACTGGTGCCTTTGGATACAATGCAAGAACCAATGTATATGAGGATCTCATCGAAGCTGGTGTAATTGATCCTAAAAAAGTTGTCAGGTTTGCCCTTCAGAATGCGGCAAGCGTTGCATCCATAATGCTCACCACCGAAGCCATGATCGCTGATAAGCCTGAAGAGAAGGACGGCGGCATGGGCGGTGGCGGAATGCCAGGCGCCGGCATGGGCGGCATGGGCGGCATGGGCGGAATGATGTAGCCCAAGTTCCCATATTAAAAGTTATACATGCCCCTGCGCAGCCCTATGCGCAGGGGCTTTTTTAATGGCACACTTGACATTGTGCATCTCCTCGTATATTGATAACAATTTTAGGTACTGATACCTGTAACAGATGGATGCGGATCTTTTATGACTCCCGAAACAAGCGGTATTTTTTATATGATGGGCAATGCAGGAACGGTTGTAAAGCTGGTTCTTCTTCTGCTCTTCTTCTTTTCAATCACCTCCTGGGCCATTATTTTCATCAAATTTAGGTATATTAAAAAAGCCTATGGTGAGTCCGAGGATTTTACAGAACTTTTCTGGCAGTGCCGGAATCTTTCAGATGCCTTTTCAAAGGCAAGGGTGCTAAAGCAGAGCCCGGTTGCCAGGGTATTTGTTGCTGGCTACCTTGAGATCAAAAGAGCATCTGAACCTGTCGGGGACGGTGGGGAAGGTGAGGCCAGGCCCAGCCAGGTCGATTTCAGGGGCATTGGAAATGTTAAGCGGGCCCTGCGGCGAGCGATCAGCCTTGAGGTCAGGCGCCTTTCCCAGCTTGTTCCCTTCCTTGCCACGGCTGGAAATACGGCTCCTTTTATTGGGCTTTTCGGTACTGTCTGGGGAATCATGAATACCTTTCACGGGATCGGCAGCACAGGATCGGCAAGCCTTGCCGTTGTGGCGCCGGGTATTTCAGAGGCACTGGTTGCAACGGCAGCCGGACTTGCCGTTGCTATCCCATCGGTGATTGCATACAATTATTTTGTCGACAAAATCAGGGTGCTTGATTCTGAACTTCAGAGTTTTGCATCGGATCTTCTTAACATCATTGAGCGCGACCTTTATAAAAAAAGGGGGGTGTGATGCAGTCAGATCCAGCAAGTTTTGAAACCGGCCGCCTTGTGAGCGAAATCAACGTGACCCCCTTTGTCGATGTCATGCTGGTGCTGTTGATTATATTTATGGTGACGGCACCCATGATGGTCCAGGGGATTGATGTAAATCTTCCCCAGGCAAGCGCTGCACCGCTTCCAGCAAAGGAAGACCCCCTGGTGATTTCCATCGACAGGGAGGGGCAGGTATTTATTAATGATCAGTCTGTGGGTGTTGTCAACCTTACCGAGAAGCTTGCGGCCATCCTCAGCAACGTTGAGGATCCCAGGGTCTTTCTAAAGGCAGACAGGGAGGTTCCCTACGGGGTGGTGGTGAATGTCATGTCCCTTGTGCGTCTTGCCGGGGTCTCAACCATGGGAATGATAACCCTTCCCGGACAAGAAGATTCCTAATTGACTGAAATGAATCCTTCGTACCCATCCGGCAATTTCCAGGGGGCGACCCGGGATGATTTACGCCGGGACGAATCGGGCTTCAGCAGTGCATGGGGCAAGGGGCTGTTTCTAGGCTCTATTCTTCTCCATCTTGCCCTTGTAGGTGCTTTGTATTTTTTTCAGGGCATACCTCAACCGAGGATACTCCCTCTAGTTATGCAAATGGACCTTGCGTCCCTGGATCTTTCCCAGGACCTGTCACCAAGCGCGGTGAGAGGTGGTGCTCCAGCTCAACAAAAGGCAAAGGTGACTCCTGTGCCCAGGAGTGTTGAGAGTTCAAAAAAGGAAAAAGTTGTCACTTCTCCCCCAGAGCCAAAGGTGGTTAAGAAACCGGAAAATAAAGTGGCACAGGTTAAGGAGAAGGTAGTGCCGGTCAAGGAGAAGGTAGTGCCGGTTAAGGAGAAGGTAGTGCCGGTTAAGGAGAAGGTAGTGCCGGTCAAGGAGGAGGTAGTGCCGGTCAAGGAGAAGGTTGCAACAAAACCTGCACAAGTCCCCCAACCTGCTCCTGAACCTTCAGGGGAAAACGAAACTGCCGCCTCCATTGAGCCGGATCACAAGGCAGCATTGAAAAAAAAGACCTTTCAGGCGGATAAGGTGCTTGAAAGCGCCAGAAGCTCAATTGAAAAAAAGGTGGAAAAGCAGGTTGAACGCTCAGATCCTCCAACCGAGGAAATCCTTGACAAGGCCTTTGCCAGGTTGGAAAAGGCGGTTGAAACCCAGGCCAGTTCAAGGTCGGGCTCAGGCTCAAGTTCTGATCCAAAGCCCGGGTCAAGCTTTGGTCCGGGGGTGTCGGGTAATGGCGTAAAAGGCTCTAAGACCGATTACACAGCTATTGATCTTTACAATCTTGAACTTATGTACATAATTCAGCAGAATTGGGCTTTTAACCCACGCCTCGCAGGTTCGCAAAAGGGGATCGAGGCAAGGGTGCTGATCAAGATATTGAAAAACGGACAGATTCGGGACGTCTGGTTTGAAACCCGGTCTGGAAACAGCTATCTTGACGATTCTGCCCTTAAAGCTGTTAAAAAATCAAACCCGTTACCGCAGCTTCCAAAGGGTTATGTTACCTATGATATTGGTCTTAGATTTACACCTTCGGGGTTGCAATAGAACCTAAAAAAGCTTTTAGCTGTTAGCCATTAGCTAAAAGCAAAAGCAAAAGCTAAAAATAGCTTTTAGCCATTACCTAAAAGCAAAGGCAAAGGCTAACAGCTAACTTTTATTTAATGATCAAAAAGGAAACAATGCAAGGCAGAGCGCTTCTGATCTTATTTCTGGTGTTTGGAACTGTCGTACTTGGCCAGGCCCATACGGTCCTTGCTCAACATGTTTATATCAACATCAATGAACCCTTTTTAAGGAAGGTTCCCGTTGCCGTGCCCGGGTTCAAATCCCTTACAGGAGGGGCCAATGAGGACAGCCTGGGGAAAGAGGCAAGGACTATTTTGGTCAATGCCCTTGATTTTACCGGTTACATTGCCGTTCTTAATCCTGCCTCCTATATAGAAAATCTGGCGGAAAAAGGGATTACCCAGGCTGATATCAACTTTAAGAACTGGACAGTCATCGGGACTGAACTTCTTGTGACCTGCGGAGTTGAAGAATCGGATGGAGATATTCAGCTCAAGCTGAGATTGTTTGATCCCTTTACCGAGCGTCTTGTGGTGGGCAAGGTTTATACCGGAAGGATCGCTGATTTGCGAAGGATGGTTCATCGATTCTGCGGTGAAATCTCGTTCCACCTTACCGGGAAATGGGGGGTCTTTTCAAGCAGCCTGGCCTTTGTATCCACGGTGGACAAGAACAAGGAGATCTTTGTTTCAGAATTTGACGGATACAATCCACGTAAGGTGACCCACCATAACAGCATTTCGCTTTCACCAGCCTGGTCTTCTGACGGGAAATGGCTTGCCTATACCTCCTATGCAGGGGGGAACCCAGATATTTATATTAAAAATCTGTACGAGAACAGGGGGCATCTGGTAAGCTTTAAGGGATTGAACATTTCGCCAGCCTGGGTCCCGGGTAGTTTTTCCCTGGCTGCCACCCTGAGTTTTGAAAATGATCAGGAAATTTATCTGTTGACTGGCACGGGCAAAATTATTAAAAGATTAACAAGCAGCTGGGGAATTGATGTATCCCCATCGTTTTCACCCGATGGGAAAAAAATGGCCTTTGTTTCCAAGAGGGCCGGAACTCCACAGATTTATATTCAGGACCTGGAGCGGGGAACCGCTGCCCGCCTCACCTTTACCGGCGGGTACAATACCTCTCCAGCCTGGTCTCCTGAGGGTGATAAAATAGCGTATGTAGGGATCACCAATGGAGAAATAAATATTTATATAATAGGGATTGACGGAACTGGTTTGGTTCAATTGACCAGCAAAGCCGGAGATAACGAAGATCCCTCCTGGTCACCGGATGCAAGCCTCATAACATTTAGCTCCACCCGTGAAGGTGGAGCTGCAATATTTGTGATGACGGCAACGGGCGGTGATCAGCGGCGTCTTTTTTCAATGAAAGGGGCGCAGACCAGCCCTGTATGGTCCTTCGGCAATGAAAACAATTGAGTTGAATGAATTTTGAAATGATTAAAGGAGGAAGGATGAAAAAGCAGGTAGTGATGAATCTGGTGTTGGCCTTGATGATATCAGGCCTTGTATTCACGGTTTCTTGTGCCAAAAAGCAGGTAGTCTCAGATTCTTCTGTGGTTGCGATAGAAGATACCACTGATGCCGATGCAAGGGCTGCAGCCCTTGAAAAACAAAGGGCAATGGAAGAGGAAAGGCTCCGACAAAAGGCCTTGCAAGAGGCCTCTTTAAGCGAGGCAGCCCGTGCCCAAAAAGCCGCAGCCCTGGAAAAATTTGTTAATCAGAATGTTCAATTCGATTTTGACAGTTCCGAGCTGACCCCCATGGCCCGGGCGATTCTCAAGGAAAAGGCCCTGTGGCTTGGGGAAAATTCCGGAGTACGGATTATTATTGAAGGTCATTGCGACGAACGCGGAACTCTTGAGTACAACCTTGCCCTTGGCGAAAGGCGGGCCGCAGCTGCCCAGAAATACCTGATTGATCTTGGGATTTCCCAGTCAAGAATGTCGACCATCAGCTATGGGGAAGAGCGACCTCTGGACCCAGCCCAGAATGCATCAGCCTGGGCCAAAAACAGGCGAGCTCAGTTTGTCGTCAAATAGATAATCTGGTTATAGGGGCAGTCCATATAACGATAATTTACGCAAGGGCAATTCATGAATTGCCCTTGTTGTCTTGTCAGCCGAATTACCGCCATCCCCAGTGGTTTTCTGGATGCTGCTGACTGAAATGTCTGATCTTTGGGGGAGAGTTGCCATGATAAAAAAAATTTTTCTAACCCTCTGTCTAGTTTCCTTTTTCCTGATTTCTGCCTGCGTATCTACCCAGAATTTTTCCATGCTGGAAAATAGAGTTGCAATGGTTGAGATGCAGACAACAGATAGGGGTGAAGTTGAGAATAAAAAAATCAGGGATATGGCCCTTGATCTGAAACGTTTAGCATCTGATCTTGAGAAGAACCAACGCATCGCCCAGGAAGATTCGGCGGAACTCAAAAGTCTTGTAGAGGAGATAAAATCGGAAAATCGTCGCCTTGCCGGACGCCTTGAGGCATTGGAACATATGTCTAAAAATATGGGTGATCAGGGTGCAAAAAGCAGGGATACTGACTTGGCAAGGATAGATGCTGCTGTGTCCAGGAACTTTCAACGCCTTATCTCCCTTGAGGATTACATGGGATTTGAGCCCTCTGAAGTCAAGGTGGATGGAGAAGTTCAAGGGGAAAAACAACCAGATGACACCAGTGAAACAGGGCTTTATACGGTAGCTAAAACAGCGCTTGACAGGGAAGAATTTGAGCCTGCAAGAAAGGGTTTTGAAACCTTTATCAAGCGGTATCCTGAATCTGACAATGCAGATAACGCAAGGTTCTGGATTGCCGAGAGCTATTACCGGGAAAAGTGGTATGAAAAAGCCATCCTTGAGTACCAGAAGGTGATCGAAAATTATCCAAAGGGAAATAAGGTTCCAGCGGCTCTTTTGAAGCAGGGGTTTGCCTTTGGAAACCTCGGGGAAAAGGCCAATGCCCGACTGATTTTGAAGGAGCTTATCCGTAAGTATCCCGGAAGTAACGAGGCTAAAATCGCGGCTGAAAAGCTCAAAGCAATAGGTAGCAGCTGAAAGAAAGCTATTAGCTATTAGCCGTTAGCTATTAGCTAAAAACCTGACAGCTCAACATCTATTGCTCGATTATCAAGTTCTTTTGGTTTGTTTTTCGGGATACCATGGCCGGGTATCCACAAGGGTACCCGCAAGGGGAACCCCTACAGGAATGATGTAATCAGTTCATAGGTTGTGGGTTAACGTTCGAGCATTTCTAACCTAGGGGAGATCCCTTGCGGTCGCCCTTGTGGATGTACGAACAGATAAAAGCTAACAACTAAAAGGCAGCACAGATGATTAAGGTGGTCGGGCTTGACCCGGGGCTTGCCGGGACTGGTGTAGGAATTGTTGAAGGTGAAGGCCGGGACATAACAAACTATTCGTTTGGCAGTATTTCAACCGACAAAAATGATCCCACCCATCTCAGGCTTAACACCATATTTACCGGGGTATGCGACCTGTTGTGCCGGGAACAACCGGATCTTGTGGTGATCGAGGATGTGTTCTCCCTTGAAAAATACCCAGGATCGGGTATTATGCTCGGGAAAGTTTCCGGCGTTCTCCTTGTGGCGGCATTCAGGGCGGGTGCCAGGGTTAGAGAATTGTCCGTCCGGGAGGCCAAGAGGATTGTAACTGGAACGGGTAGTGCCGATAAACACCAGGTGGAGAGATCCGTGAGAAATATTTTGAGCCATTCCGACCCCATAAGGCCCTTCCATGCGGCTGACGCCCTTGCCCTTGCCCTTGCCGGGTTTTACAGAAGCAAGGGACACCCATGATAGGCTTTCTCCAGGGAAAGGTGCTTGACCTTGGTGCGGACACCCTTCTTTTACTTGTCAATCAGGTGGGGTATGAGGTGCTTTTGCCCGCAACGGTGGTTGAAACGGTTAAGGCCAATCTCGATGATAACCTGGTTAGCCTTTATATTTACTACCACCAGACAGATCGACAGCCAAAACCGGTTCTGATCGGGTTTGACTCCAAGGAGGAAAAGGATTTTTTTCAGCTGTTCATCACTGTGGATGCCATTGGACCCATCAAGGCTGCCAAGGCCATGGAGCACTCAGTATCAACCATTGCAAGGGCGATCGAGCAAAAGGATGTGGCCTTTTTGTCCACCCTCAAGGGGATCGGACGAAGAACGGCCCAGAAGATAGTTGCGGCCCTCCAGGGAAAGGCGGCAGGTTTTGTTGGTGAGCATGACACAGGCGATGCCAAGGGCGGTGAATCAACCCCTGGGGACAGGGCCTTTTCCTTTCAAAAGGTCATTGATCAGGTTGTGGAGGTCCTTGTGCAGCAGTTGGGTCACGCCCCGAATACCGCAAGGAAAATGGTGGCCCAGGCCCTTGACCGAAACCCTGGGATAGTGACACCGGAAGACCTCTTTGACGAAGTTTACAAGGGGGATGTTGATCGATGAGCAACCCCATTATTTCGTTTTCTTCTAAAAAATCTAAGGGGCTTAAAAAAGATGTCGGGGAGGACACCCCTGATAAAAAGCTCGTCTCACCGGCGAGCCAGCCGGGTGACACTTCGCCCGAGGTGGTCTCCCTTCGCCCGGATCACTTTGACGCATATGTAGGCCAGCTTGATACGGTGGAAACCCTTAAAATAGCCATCCAGGCGGCGAAAATGAGGGGTGACTGCCCAGACCACGTGCTGCTCCATGGACCGCCGGGCCTTGGCAAGACTACCATTGCCCACATCATTGCCAACGAAATGGGTGGTGCCCTTACCGTCACCTCTGGCCCTGCCCTTGAAAAGGGTGGGGATTTGATCGGCATGCTCACCAATCTTTCCAGGGGGGACATTTTGTTTATCGATGAGATTCACAGGCTTCCCAAGACGGTGGAGGAGTTTCTTTATCCGGCCATGGAGGATTTTGCCGTGGATTTTGTGTTTGATAAAGGCCTCCATGCCAGGAGTCACCGCTACCGGCTGAAGCCTTTTGTCCTTGTTGGGGCGACTACAAGGGTCGGTCTTCTTTCCTCTCCATTGAGGGATCGATTTGGAATTTTTCGAAGTCTTGATTTTTATACGGATGAGGAACTTGTAACCATTATCCGACGTTCTGCAGGCCTTCTCAATGTGGATATAGACAATCCTTCGGCCCTTGAACTTGCACGTCGTTCAAGGGGCACTCCAAGGATTGCAAACAGGCTTCTAAAACGCGTAAGGGATTTTTCCATGGTTCGGTCAAAGGGGAAGATGTCCCAGGAATCAGTCAGGGCAGCCCTGGGCCTGGAAGGCATAGATGCCAGGGGATTGACCGTGCTTGATCGAAGCTATATAAGGACCATCATTGAATTTTACAGGGGAGGGCCGGTGGGCATTGAGGCTGTAGCTGCAACCCTTCAGGAGGAGACTGACACTCTTGTTGATGTGGTTGAACCCTATCTTTTAAAAATTGGAATGGTCATGCGAACCTCGGCTGGGCGACGGGCGTCGGTCGAGGCTTATGAGCATCTTGGCATTAACCATCAAATGGAGCTTTTTTAAGGGTGTTGGATTCATTTGCCGAGCCGGGGGCAGTAGCTTCTGGGGAGGATCTTTCCCTTCCCAATGGGATGAAAAATCCTGAAATAATAGCACCCTGGTCCCAAGCTCCATTTTAAACCTGTTAACTTCAAGGTAAGATCAAGCCGTTCTCCCTGTGCATAAGGAAAACAAGAAAATAGATCTTTAGTTTTTTATATGAAACAGCTTTTAGCTGTTAGGCATTAGCTTTTAGCCAACAGCTATCGTGTTTCATTCTTTGTTGTGTCCACAAGGACATGGGGGATATATGGAAAAATAGACCTTGACTAATCCGGGATAATAGGATAAATCTTTCAAATTATTTTTACGAATAGGATTTACGAACAGGAGCGTGGTGAAATTGAAAAAATATACATATAGCGCAAAAAGATCTGACAACCAGGAAAACTGGTGTGTAGTTGATGCCCAGGATAAGGTCCTGGGCCGGGTTGCTTCGGAAGTCGCCGCAAGAATTCGCGGCAAGTATAACCCACTTTTTACCCCCCATTCAGACATGGGAGACTGGGTTATTGTTGTCAATGCTGACAAGGTAAAGCTTACTGGCAATAAATGGGACCAGAAAAAGTATTATCGTCATTCAGGATACACTGGAAGTCTCAAGGTTGTTACTGCAAAAGAGCTTCTTGCCAAACAGCCTGAAGAGCTTCTCAGAAGGGCAGTCCGGGGAATGCTTCCCAAAAACAGGCTGGGCCGTCAACTTAACAATAAATTATTCGTCTATGCTGGTGACGAGCATCCCCATGCCGCTCAGCAGCCCAAGGCGCTTGAAATTTAGTCGATAAAAGGGATTGAAAATACGTATGGAAAACAACAACAGCTTTTATGCTACCGGTAAGAGAAAGAGTGCTGTGGCAAAAACCTGGATTACACCGGGAACTGGCATTATCACAGTTAACAACAGGGAGCTCTCCGAGTATTTCCCTTTGAGTACGGCTCGCAAGGCTCTTGAATTTCCCCTTGCCCTGACCGATAAGTCCGATGCCTTTGACATCAAGGTTACTGTTCTTGGTGGCGGTATCATGGGACAGGCCAAGGCGATCCGCCACGGTATAACAAAGGCACTTGTCCTTTCAGATCCGGACCTCAGAGGTATTCTCAAGAAGGCGGGATGTCTTACCCGTGACGCTAGGGTTAAAGAGCGTAAAAAATATGGACTCAAGGGTGCAAGGGCTCGTTACCAGTTTTCCAAGAGATAAATTTGGATATCAATTGGGAGAAATTATATTAGGGGGGAGTTTCATTTCTAGGCACTGGAACTTCCCCCCTTTTTTTTGTGGATGAAAACATTTCTTTTCTATGACATCGAAACAAGCGGGCTAAACCCGGCCTTTGATCAGATTCTGACCTTTGCCTCCATTCGAACAGACTTGGAGTTAAGGGAAATTGATCGAACTGAGGTTGTTATTGCCCTCAGGCCAGACCTGATCCCTTCTCCGGGTGCCTTTATTACCCACAGGCTCACACCTGAAGTCCTTGATCAGGGCCTTTGCGAGTATCAAGGTGTGGGGCATATACATCAGCTTTTAAACACCCCTGAAACCATCAGCATTGGTTATAATTCCCTTGGATTTGATGATAATTTCCTGCGATTTTCATTTTATCGCAACCTCCTTGACCCCTATTCCCACCAGTATGCAAACGGCTGCGGACGAATGGATCTGCTTCCCATCGCCACTCTTTACCGGATTTTCAGGCCGGACGGGATCGTCTGGCCCTTGAGCGACGATAAGCCTTCCATGCGCCTGGAGCTGATCAGCGAACAAAACAATCTGATTCAATCGGGCAGGGCCCACGATGCCATGACCGATGTGGAGGCAACCCTTGCCCTTGCCCGCCGCCTTGCCGGGCAAACGCGCATGTGGGAGTATTGCCTCGATTTCTTTGATAAAAAAAATGACCAGGCAAGACTGGCTGGGATAGATGAAATTTTCCAGTCCATATTCGGTCGTCACAGGCTGGGAATAATGGTCTCATTACAGTTCGGCAGCGATCTCATGTACATGGCACCAGTGTTGAGTCTTGGTCATTCAACCCCCTATGCCAATCAGAGCCTCTGGCTGAGGCTTGATCGGGAAATTACCCTTCCTTTTTCGCCTGAGTCAGATAAGGGTCCATTTGTCATTCGAAAGCGGTATGGTGAGGCAAAGATCGTGCTTCCCTGTCTTGATCGTTTCTGGAATCGCCTTCAGCCAGATCAGAGAGATCTTTGCCAGGGAAACATCAACCTTTTGGAAGAAAATCAGGATCAATTTCAAAGGCTTGTGATTCACCACAGGGAGTTTAAATACCCCTTTGTACAGGATCTTGATCTTGACGCTTCCCTCTATCAGGAGGGTTTTTTTTCCAGGGCTGAAAAAAGAGAGATGGAATCTTTTCATAAAGCTGCTGACAATAAAAAGATGACCGTGTGTAAACGAATGGACTCCCCAAGGGTCAGGGGGCTTGCCGAACGTATCATGATGAGAAATTTTTCCGAGTCTGCAACTGCTGAACTTAAGGCTGACCATGCAGGCTATATCCAAAGACTTTGTTCTTTACCCGGGACCAGACCCGTGGTTGGGTATAAAAACGATATAAAGTTCACCTGGGATCAGGCCCGGGATGAGCTTGCCGCTGTCAGGGCAGATCAAGACCTTGATGCTGAACAGAAGGACATTCTGGACTGGCTGGAATTACATCTTGACTCGCTGTTTGGGTAGTAGGTAGTGGGTGTCCATGTAAGAGATGCAGATGTTAAAAGCTTCGGGCAGCACAGGGATAGCTCCAGATGCCGCCCAAAGAGGTAAAGGTGGGGTATAAAATTAATATTTGAGTTATTTTACTGCGTCTTTGAGGGCTTTGCCTGGAACAAATTTCGGGACAAACCTTGCTGGAATATCGATCTCATCTCCAGTTTGCGGGTTCCTTCCCTTTCTGGCTTTTCTTTCGGCGGTTTTAAACGTTCCAAAACCTACCAGGGTTACAGGCTCCTTTGCAGCAAGGGCCTCGGTTATTGTTGTCAGGATGCAGTCCACTGCGGTCTGAGCGTCTTTTTTACTGTCAAGGACTTCAGAAACCTTGTTGATTAAATCACCTTTGTTCATTACGATTACTCCTTTTTGTCATTAGCAGGTTGCCAGAATTATATAAACCTTGGTTAAAACATTCATGGACGCCAATACCGCTATACTTCAGCAAGCCAAATTTTGTTTTTTATTTTATATAACTTGTAACGGGTTTAAAAACATTTGGGCTGATATGCAGCAATGAAGGCTCGCATCAGCTTTTTTCGTACGTTACGTCCTTGTAGGAATGGTGTCAAGCATTTATTGGTTTTTTTAAAAAAAATCGTCAGCAGTCAGCAGGTGGAAGGCAGTTGGCAAGAGCTAAGAGCTAAAGCATGCTCAAGTACCAGCTAATAATGGGGTCTCCGAAAAAGATGTATAAAAGACACGCCGCTGATAGGAACGGGCCAAAGGGAATCCTGAGCTTTATGTCCCTAATGCGGGTCAGGATCATGATGGCAATACCGCCTGCAGTACCAAGAAGAGAACCTGCAAAAAGGGTGAACGCTACCCCTTTCACCCCGACAACGCCGCCGATCATGGCAAGAAGTTTGATGTCGCCCCCGCCCATTCCCTCCTCTTTTTTGATCAAATAGTATAAAAGAGCAACCAGGTAGAGTATCCCTCCGCCAACGGCAATTCCCGCAATTGTATCGGTGAATTTAATTTCTGGTATAAACAAAAAGGCAGATCCGAATATGACAATCCCGGGAAGAGATATGACATCCGGAATGATTTGAAAATCAATGTCTATAAATGAGATGACCACAAGGGTGGCTGCAAAGGCAAGGTAAAAAAGAGCTGTCAGGGTGATGCCGAACTTTATGACCACGGCCAGGGTCAGGAAACCTGTCAATGCCTCAATAAAGGGGTATCGCAGGGAGATGGGAGTCTTGCAGAACCAGCAGTGTCCCCGGATAAGGAGATAACTTATTATGGGTATGTTAAGGTGGAAGGGAAGGGGGGTATTGCACCGGGGGCAGGCCGAACCCGGGCGCACAATGGATTTTTCCAGGGGTATCCTGTAGATACATACGTTTAAAAAGCTGCCTATACACGCCCCGGTAAAAAATATGAAGATCAGCAAGGCCAAATCGGGTTGGAAGGACATATTGTTCTCTCCTTGGAGATTAGTAATAAAAGATGGGTATGGCGTTGTAAACCGTAAAAAATGATTTATTGTTAGTGCTATCATAATTAAAGTAAAACTAAAAGGAGTTCAAATGGCTGAGACCGATATGGATGACCTTATCGAAATAATAGAAAAAGAGGGGAATCTTGAAGATATTCCCTTGACCCTCCCCATGATGCCGGTGAGGGATGTTGTTATTTTTACGGACATGCTTTTACCTCTGTTTGTCGGCCGGGACAAATCCATCAAGGCCGTTGAACAGGCCATGCTCAAGGAGCGTTATCTTTTTCTGTGTGCCCAGAAGAATTCAGAAATGGAGAACCCCAAGGCAGCCGATATGTTTGAGACGGGCACTATCGGCCGGGTTCAAAAAATGCTGAAGCTTCCCGACGGCAGGATAAAGGCCCTTGTTCAGGGAATTACCAAGGCCCGGATCAAGCGTTATACAAAGAAACGCTCGTATTTTGAGGTTGAAATCGAGATTGTAAGGGACCTGACCGTTGAAGAGACGACCATCGAAACAGAGGCCCTGATGCGCAACGTAAGGGAGAGCAGCGAAAAGATCCTTGCATTGCGCGGAGAGATGTCCGGGGATGTGGGGTTGATCCTTGAGCAGATCGAATCCCCAGGCAAGCTTGCAGATCTTGTGGCTGCAAATTTGAGGCTCAAGGTCGAGGATGCCCAGGATCTTCTTGAAACCCCTGATACTTTGAAGCGCCTTGCCAAGGTTAACGATTTCCTTGCAAGGGAGCTTGAGCTCTCAACGGTTCAGGCAAGAATTCAGACCGATGTAAAGGATGAAATATCCAAGAATCAGCGGGATTTTTTCCTCCGGGAGCAGGTTAAGGCCATACACAGGGAGCTGGGAGAGGGTGAGGACAGGTTTGCAGAGGCCGAAGATTACAAGGTTAAGCTGAAAAAGGCAAAAATGCCGCCTGATTCCTTTGAGGAGGCCATGAAGCAGCTGAGGCGCCTTGATCAGATGCATTCAGACTCCTCCGAGGCGTCGATTATACGTACCTACCTTGACTGCATTGTCGAGCTGCCCTGGAACCGCTCCACCAGGGATTTTCTGGATATAGAAAAATCGGCCAAGCTTCTTGACAAGAACCACCACGGTCTTGACAAGGTCAAGGATCGAATTCTTGAATACCTGAGTGTAAGAAAGCTTAACCCCGGGTTAAAGGGGCAGATCATCTGTTTTGCAGGTCCCCCGGGTGTCGGCAAGACATCCCTTGGCCAGGCCATAGCAAAGGCCATGAAGCGAAAGTTCATACGTATATCCCTCGGCGGCATCCGGGACGAGGCTGAGATCCGGGGCCATAGACGCACCTATATCGGAGCCATGCCCGGTCGGATTCTCCAGGGGCTTCGCCAGTGCAAGGTGAATAACCCCGTGTTCATGCTGGACGAGATCGATAAGCTTGGAAACGACTTCAGGGGTGATCCTTCGTCAGCACTTCTGGAGGCCCTTGATCCAGAGCAGAACACCGAGTTCAGCGACCATTACCTGAACATGCCCTTTGACCTTTCCAAGGTACTGTTTATCCTTACGGCCAACATGACCGACACCATCCCGTCGGCCCTTCTTGACAGGATGGAGGTGATAAGGATACCCGGCTACACAAGGGAAGAGAAGCAGACCATAGCAACGACCCATCTCTTTCCCCGGCAGTTAAAGGAGAACGGCCTTACCCGGCGTAACCTTGCCATAAGTCAAGGTGCCCTTGAAACGGTAATCTCAGAGTACACTCTGGAGGCGGGGTTGCGGGAGCTCGAAAGAAAGCTTGCCGCCATCTGCCGGAAGGTTGCAAGAAAGGTGGCCGAGGGTGAAAAGGGAAAGGTCACCATCAAAAAGGAGGACCTCACCACCTATCTCGGGCCCCCCAAGTACCTTGATGAGCTCGACCAGGAGGCGAGTCAGGCAGGCCTTGTTACCGGCCTTGCCTGGACAGAGGTCGGCGGGGAACCGCTTTATATTGAGGTGGCCCTGTGCCACGGCAAGGGCGAGCTCAGTGTCACGGGCCAGATCGGGGATGTGATGCAGGAGTCGGCAAGGGCTGCCCTCACCTTTACCAAGGCCAACATGGAGCGTTTTGGTATTCCAAAAGAGGCGTTTGAGGAAAAGGATATCCACATCCACGTTCCTGCTGGAGCCATTCCCAAGGACGGCCCTTCGGCGGGGATAGCAATGGCAACGGCCCTTATCTCCGCATTCACCGGCAGACTTGTGAGCAACCAGGTGGCCATGACCGGTGAGATTTCCCTAAGGGGCAGGGTGTTGCCCATTGGAGGTCTAAAGGAAAAGGCCCTGGGTGCCCTGCGGGTGGGCATCAAAAAGATCATTATTCCGGAAAAAAATCGGAAGGATCTTTTTGACATGCCCGAAAGTGTAAGTAAAAACATTGAGTTTGTCTGTGTCAGGGAGCTTGATCAGGTTCTGGATGTCGCCTTTGAACCGGTTGTACCGGATGAACCAAAGAAGTCGAAACAACCAAAACCAAACAAGCCAAAGCCCAAAAATTCAAAAAAGACCCAGGCGGCAAAGCGATCAGGGAGTGTTGAAGAAAAACAAACCTCGGACAAACCGGCCGATGCCAAATCTGACAGGGGCACCGACAGCAATGCTGCCGATTCCCCAGGTGCTGATGCCCCGGTCGATCTCGGATGAAGATTCTAGCCGTAAATACCTCTGAGGCAAGCGCAGGCGTTGCCCTTGTGGAGGATGGAGTGCCCGTGTGTGAGGAGTTCTTCTCCGCCGGAGTTACCCATTCAAGGGTGTTGATGGACATGGTCCATCAGGTGCTCACGGTTCGGTCCTCGGTTCCGGTGGAGGAAATAGACGGCCTTGTGGCTGCAAGGGGGCCGGGCAGCTTCACCGGCCTTCGCATCGGCATCAGCGTTGTAAAGGGGATTGCCATGGCCGCATCAAAGCCGGTGGCCGGGATCTCAAGCCTTGACGCCATTGCGTGGCAGGTGTCTTCGTCCCAGAGATCAGTCTGTGCGATGATGGACGCAAAGAGGGGTGAGGTCTATGCTGCCTGTTATCGTTTTTCAGGCGGAAAGATGATCCACAAGAGTAGGGAGGTCTGCGTCACCCCTGAGCGGGCAGTTGCCCTTGCCGGTGAATCTGCCCTTTTTATCGGATCAGGTGCCCTGGCCTACAAGGAGCAGATAGGGTCCCTAGCCGGGGGTGACCTAGGTTTTGCACCGGGGTTTCAGAACCAGGTCAGGGCCTCGGCATTGGCCCATGCCTTTTTTCAGTCCCAAGAGGCGCTTTCAAACGATCCTCTGTCCCTTTTGCCCGTGTACATACGAAGGTCGGATGCTGAGATCAACTTTGAAAATGATAAATAAGCTGTTAGCTTTTAGTGGTTGGCTGTTGGCTAAAACCTAACAGCTTATTATTATTACTGGAGTATGGGTCGCTTTTGTTGACAAGACGCTAACTCTCTGGTATTTTGCTCAAATTATTGTTAGCTGCAGGTGGAAACCATAAAGGGCACCCGCAAGGGGAGCTCTGGTTCCGGCTTGTTGTATTTTTATAAGAAATAGCTGTTAGTGATTAGCTTTTAGCTAACAGCTAACAGCTATCGTGTTTCATAGTTCGTTGTGTCCGTAAGGACGTGGCGGTTTTATATGGAAATGAAAAAATGAGTGATAAAAAATGGCCGGCAAAGGCAGATTTTCCCCTGGCAAGACCCGGTTTTATCTATATAATTCTGGCCTGGATAGTGACTGGCCTGCTGTTCTTTATGGGCTGGACCATTGCAGGTGCCGCTGCCCTTTTTTCAGCCGTTTTCATCTGCTGGTTTTTCAGGGATCCTGACCGTTCTGTCCCCCGGGAACCCGCAGCCCTTGTCTCACCTGCCGACGGCCGGGTGATCAAGGTGGAAACGGTCATGGACAAAGAGTACGTTAAAGATACCTGCACCAAGGTGAGCATATTCATGAACGTATTCAACGTCCATGTAAACCGGGTACCATTCACAGGAACGGTTGAACGGTCTATTTACTCGCCAGGTAAGTTTTTTAATGCATCCCTTGACAAGGCATCTGAAGATAACGAGAGGAACGCCCTCATTATAATAACAGACCAGGGTCAACGCTACGGGGTTGTTCAGATAGCAGGACTCGTGGCAAGAAGAATCGTGTGTGACGTTAAAGAAGGTGACACCCTTGTCCGGGGCGATCGTTACGGAATGATTTGTTTCGGTTCCCGCCTGGATCTTTACCTTCCCATTGATACAAGTATCTGTGTTAAGGTAGGTGAAAAGGTGAGTGCAGGTTCTTCAACACTGGGATATTTAGCATGACGTTTTAGGGTCTGTTCTGAAGAACAGCACCACGATAGTTAAGGTCAAATTGTTTGTCCATCCCCTGATCTACATGGGCAGGTCCGGAGATGGACTATTTTATTTTTTATACCATATATACGGAGAAAGGAAGATCTTGGATCAAATACCTATCACAACACAAGGATATGCAGCATTGAAGGAAGAGCTGCAAAGACTTAAAACAATTGATCGTCCACAAAATATCAAGGCCATCGAGATTGCCCGGGCCCATGGCGACCTTTCAGAAAATGCCGAATTTGATGCTGCAAAGGATCGGCAGTCCTTTATTGAGGGAAGAATTGGTGAACTCGGGTACAAAATTGCCAGCGCAAAGGTTATCGATCCAGCAAAGGTAGCCAAGGATCGTGTCCGGTTTGCCGCAAGGGTTGTCATTGAAAATCTTGATTCTGGAGAAGAGGTTGAGTATATGATAGTCGGTCAGGAGGAGTCTGATATCCGTAAGGGAAAAATTTCTGTGTCTTCGCCCCTTGGCATGGCTCTTATCGGCAAGAAACCCGGGGACGAGATAGTTATCCAGGCCCCAGGCGGCAAGAGAAATTATGAAATAGTAGAAATTCTATAACCGGCATGACCGGAGTGAGAAATGTATCCGGTCACAATGAAGCATGAAACTCGATAGCATTTAGCTGTTAGCTAAGAGCTAAATGCTAATAGCTAAAAGCTGTTTCTTATAAAAATATTGGAGGTATCCCTTGGCACGAGTAACCATTGAAGACTGTTTAAAGAATGTTCCCAGCCGGTTCGCCCTGGTTCACATGGCGGCCCTGCGGGTTCGTCAGATTCGAGAAGGGGCTAATATCCTGGTTAAATCCTCGAAAAACGAGGATGCGGTCATGGCCTTGAGGGAAATCGCGGCCAACCGGATTGTGCTCAAACAGAACCCGAAAAAAAAAGGATAGCAGGCTATACTTGCAGGGAAACTATAGAAAGGTTAATCGAACCGTGGGAAAAGCCATTCACGACTATGGCATGATATCCCACGGTGACAGGATCATTGTGGGGGTGTCAGGCGGTATGGACAGCCTGACCCTCCTTCAGATGCTGATGGATTTTAAGAAAAAAGCTCCCCTGGATTTTGACCTTGTGCCAGTTTATGTTGATCCCGGGTTTGAGCCAGGCCCGGCAGAGGATCTCAAGGCCTTTGTGGACCGGAATTTTATGCCCTTGATGGTCGAACATACAGACCATGGTCTGGTCGCCCACAGCGGCGAGAATCTCGAGAACCCATGTTTTTTATGTTCCCGCCTCAGGAGAAAGCACCTCTTTGAGACGGCAAGGGATCTGGGGTGCGGCAAAATTGCCCTTGGGCACAACAAGGACGATCTCATTGAGACTCTTTTTATAAACATGTTTTTTTCCGGCACTATTGGCACCATGAAACCCTGTCAGTCTTTTTTTAACGGAAAAGTTACCATAATAAGACCCCTTGCCTATGTTGAAAAAAAGCGTATTGAAACCTTGTCCAGGTCTTTGAATTTTCCTGTTTTCAAGAACCCCTGTCCCAGTGACGGCCTTACACAGAGAAGTAAAGTCAGGAGTTTTCTTGAGCGGTTGTACACCGAAAATCCCCATATCAAGGGAAACATTTTCACCTCCATGGGCCGGGTGAAGATGGAGTATCTCTTAAAGCAGACATTATGATTGATATTCAAAAGCAGCGTGACTACCGGAATATCCCCATCGATAAGGTCGGGATCAAGAATCTTCGCTATCCCATCACGGTGATGGACAAGAAAAAGGGTGTGCAGTCCACCATCGCCAACATAGGCATGTTTGTGGATCTTCCCCACCAGTGCAAGGGCACCCACATGAGCCGGTTTGTGGAGCTTTTAAATCTTTTCAGGGACCAGGTCTCCCTTGCTTCCCTTGATAACGTCCTTGAAGATATGAAGAAGACCCTGGGTGCCGAGAGTTCCCACATAGAGATCACATTCCCCTACTTTGTAGAAAAGGCGGCCCCGGTTTCAGGGTGCAAGGGGTTGATGGACTATACCTGCTCCATCCACGGCTCTTCTACGCCTGAATGCAGTCGGGATATCGTGCTCAAGGTGGCCGTCCCCATAACCTCGGTCTGTCCCTGCTCAAAGGAGATCAGCAAGTACGGTGCCCATAACCAGCGGGGTGAGGTTCTTGTCTCAACCCGTTTCAGGCGGCTTATCTGGATCGAAGACATGATCGACCTTGTGGAAAAATGTGCATCCTGCGAGGTCTATTCCGTGCTGAAGCGCGAGGATGAAAAATGGGTAACCGAACAGGGCTATGAAAACCCCAAGTTCGTCGAAGACGTGGTAAGGGATGTAGCCCAGATTCTGAACAGCGACGACAACATTACCTGGTTTTCGGTGAGCGCTGAAAACTTTGAGTCCATTCACAATCACAGTGCCTATGCCTATATTGAAAATGGACACAGGGGGGGGAGTTGTTAGCTAATAGCTAACAGCTGCCCTATCCTTAAGCTGCTTTCTTATCCTGTTATAGTCCTTTTCCGGGTGATTGACCATAATAACGTAGGGGTAGAGGCCATTGTCTTTGCCTGATGTGAAGTAGCCTGCCAGGGTGCGGACTCCTGTCAGAGTGCCTGTTTTGTAGAATTCGTTTTGTCCCGAGGTCATCAGCCCATGAAAGGGTTTAAAAGCCATCAGGACTTTCAGCATCTCCCGGGGGGAGATAGTGTTTTTTCTTGAGATTCCCGAACCTTCGGCAATGGTGATATTTTCAATGCCCAGGATGTCAACGGCATAGTCGCTTAAGGCCTTGATCGCTTTTTCAAGGTTTGCCGGGGGTAAAAACGCTTCTGCACCTGCGGTCAGAAAAATCTGGTTTGCCATGAAGTTGTTGGAATATTTTAACAGCCGCTGTACAATATCGGTCAGGTTATGGGGTGACACATAGGTGTAAATGTGTATATCCTGCTCGTCGACCTGACCTTCTTTCACCCATCCTGGTAAATCCCCTGTTATTTTGATCCCCTGTTTTTCCAGGAAAAATTTGATCAGCCTTCCACCATAGGTCCTGGTCTCATCCCTTGAGAGTATTATTCTTCCCTGGTGAAGCCCTGAGGCCATGATTCTTTTGTGGGTAAAGTCGAGCAGGGGAGTCTGGGGTTCAGCGCTCATGTATTGAGCCTTCTGACCCGGCTGGGCGCTCAATATAAACGATACCGTGTTAAAGTTGGCGCTGAGGGCCGCCACACCCGCGTCATAGGGGTTGGTGGAGCTTCCCGTGCCAGGGATGTCAATGTTTGGTTCAAAAAACAGATTGTCAACCTCAATGCCCCTTATCTTCGAAATACCCCTTTTAAAAAGAGTTGATGCAAGGTCTTGGCAGAGCGTTTCCAGTATCTCAGAGGTAATTAACGGGTCTCCAGATCCCTTTACCTTAAGGGTTAAATCCTGGCCAAGGAAAAATCGGGTTTTAAATTTAAAGTCCTCCCCCAGGGTGTGTATGGCTCCAAGGGCCGTGAGCAGCTTGAAGGTGGATGCCGGCACAAAGGGTTGATCCGCATTCTGGGAGACCATGATTTTCCCCGTGGGGTCGGCCAGGAGATAGCCGACACCAGAGGATGGGGCTGACGAGGCGGCCGCCGACTGGACGACAAAAAGAGACATTGCCGCCCCGATCCAGACAAACCCCATAAATCCAAGATTCCGAATGGTAAGGAAAATGTTTTTAACCCAATCTTTAAGCATAAAAGGCATGGAACCCCTTATATGTCATGTATAGGTCCGCCTTGCTTGATATCTCAAAGGGAGAGTGCATGGAAAGGACGGCCGGTCCGCAGTCAAGGATATCCATTCCCTTCATGGCAAGGAATTTTGCCAGGGTGCCGCCGCCGCCCTGGTCAATTTTGCCGAGTTCTCCTGTTTGCCAGACGATATTGTTTTTGTCAAAAAGAGTCCTGATCTTACCGACAAATTCAGCACTGGCATCGCTTGAGCCCGATTTTCCCCTGGCGCCTGTAAACTTGGTAATGCACACGCCATGGCCTATTTTTGCGGCGTTCATTTTTTCATGGACCTCCTTAAAGTCGGGATCCATGGCGGCGTTGACATCTCCTGACAGAGCCGAGGTGTTGATAATAGCCCTTCTAAGGGTTTGTGAATCCACCTTGCCGGTTGTGAGAAGGATCAGGTCCGAGATGAAATCCTCCAGAAAGGCGGTCTGGGCACCGGTGTTTCCTTCGCTTCCTATCTCCTCCTTGTCAAAGAAGAGTCCAAGGGCGGTTCGCCCGGGAGATTCTGTCTCCAAAAGTGCCGTAAGTTCGGTAAAGGCGCAGATGCGGTCATCCTGGCCGTAGGCCCCCACAAGCGATCGGTCAAACCCTAGGTCCCTCGCCTTTGTTGCGGGCACAGCCTCTAATTCCGCACTTACAAAATCAGCCTCAACTATATCGTATTTTTGATAAAAATGGTTGAGCAGCCCGAGTTTAAATCGGTCGCTGACCCCGTCGCCTCCAAGGGGGATGCTGCCTGCAATAAGGTTCAGCTTCTCGCCCTCAAAGGCGTCCGAGAGTTTCTTGTCCTCCTGGATTTTGCCGGCAAGGTGGGGCAGAAGATCCGACACCACAAATACGGGATCGCCTGCATCCTCACCTATTTTGACATCCACGAAGCTGCCGTCGGCCCGGACAATCCTGCCGTGGAGGGCAAGGGGCACCGACATCCACTGGTACTTTCGGATTCCCCCGTAGTAGTGTGTCTTTAAGAGGGCAAGATCGGTGTCCTCATACACTGGATTTTGCTTCAGGTCGAGCCTTGGGGAGTCTATGTGGGAGGCGATGAGGTTTGTGCCTTGGTCCAGAGGGTTTTTTCCGATTACGGCCAGGGCAACGCACTTTTCTTTGAAAACTGAGTAAACCTTTTGACCGGGCTTGACCAGATCCTGTTTTTGTTCAAGGAGGGATTCAATCGAGACAAACCCATTTTTTTCGGCCCTTGCAATAATCGTCTGTGCGGCCTCTCGTTCGGTCTTTGATCGGTCGAGAAAATCCTTGTAATC
>Ga0265295_1002558_pt1 | contig 28479 bp, 43 predicted proteins | sample Munlansysbiofilm_FD_192503 | JGI IMG/M metagenome (GOLD analysis project Ga0265295, IMG submission 192503) | Leachate microbial communities from a municipal landfill in Southern Ontario, Canada - Methane capture system biofilm | ecosystem: Engineered > Solid waste > Landfill > Unclassified ... | reverse complement strand
TGGCAGGGGCACGAAGAATCGAACTTCGGTCTTAGGTTTTGGAGACCCATATACTAGCCACTGTACTATGCCCCTGTGATTGCAGAACGCGACCTATTATAACAGATATTTTTGGATATTTACAGCGTTGCAAAAGCATTAGCGTTGTCTTATAATCAATGAGAACACAAATAACTAAAAGGAGCGTTAGTCGAGGCCTAATGGTCCACACGACTAAATAGTAATGAATGTATTAATGCTCGGGTGGGAGCTCCCTCCTCATAACAGCGGTGGTTTAGGTGTAGCCTGCTACCATATGTCTAAAGCCTTAGCTAAAAAAGGCGCTAAGATAGATTTCGTTGTTCCCTATGAGGCTGAGCATCCGAATATAAATTTCATGAAAATCCACAGCGCAACTAGTTTATCGCCTCTTGAAAGATACGGACTCGGCGCCTATGACAGTAAAACTGTAATTGATAAAAGTCTGTCTAAGGCTGACGTTAAAGACTTAAAGGATATGCGTGGCGTTCAAAAACGTTATGTAAAATTCATTGAGCATCTTGTGACTATGGTTGAGCCGGACGTCATACACGTGCATGATTGGTTGACTATGGAAGCTGGTATTCGTGCCAAAGAAGTGGCAGGTGTGCCACTTGTAGTTCACGTTCATGCTACTGAGTTTGATAGGTGCGCCAGCGACGCCGGCAACCCTTTAGTGCATGAGATTGAATATCAAGGCCTAATCATGGCCGACCGGATTATCGCCGTCAGCGGTATTACAAAAACTATTATTGTTGAAAAATATGGTATACCAGCTGATAAAATTGAGGTTGTCCATAACGCAATTGACGATAGTGAGCTTGACAACGGCTATAAATACGATTCGAGTACCTATAAGTATCTGGAAGCCCTCAAGGCTGAGGGGCACACTATAGTCTCGACTGTTACAAGATTCACTATTCAAAAAGGACTAGTCCATTTCGTAAATGCCGCAGCTAAGGCTTTAAGTAAATACGACAAACTAGCATTCTTGATGGCTGGTGATGGCGAACAGCGCGACGAATTGATTAAATTATCGGCCGAGCTAGGAATCGCCGACAAAATGTTTTTTACCGGGTTCGTGCGCGGCAAACAGTGGCGCGACGCTTATTCGGTCGCTGATATTTTTGTGATGAGTTCGGTTAGCGAGCCGTTTGGACTTACTGCCCTAGAGGCCGCCTATCACGAAAACGCCATAATCTTGACGAAGCAATCAGGCGTTGGCGAAGTCCTTTCGAGTGTCTTTAAGTATGATTTTTGGGATGAAGATGTATTAGCAGACAGGATTGTCGGCATTGCAACCTCAGAGGCTTTAAAGAAATCACTACAAGAAGATGTTAAGAAAGAATATAATCGCATCTCCTGGCAAGATGTGGCAGTTTCTTGTATGAAAATTTACGGCAATATGTCGAAAGGTTTGATAGGATGAATAAAAAACGCGGCATAGTTCTTTACCTTCATGCACACCAACCATTTAGAGTGCGTAAATATAGCGTTTTTGACATAGCCAATAATCATGATTATTTTAATGAGCAAGATTGGGATACGGATCGCAATAACGAAAAAGTGCTTCGAAAGGTCGTTGAAAAATCTTATAATCCGATGAATGCCTTACTAGAGAAGCTACTAAATAAATATCCAGATTTTCGGGTTTCATTAAGTATAACTGGGGTGTTGATTGAACAACTTGAAATGTGGGCGCCAGAAACCCTAGAGCATTTTAAGCGTCTAGTTAAAACTGGCCGTGTTGAGATTGTTGCTGAAACTTATTACCACTCCCTAGCCTTCTTCTACAGTCGTAAAGAGTTCGAACGACAGGTCGAAGCTCACAAGAATAAAATTCGCGAAGTCTTTGGGGTCGAAACTAAAGTCTTTAGAAATACTGAGCTTTCTTATAATAACGAACTTGCAAAATGGGCTGACGACTACGGCTTTAAAGGAATTATTGCCGAAGGCTGGGACCCAATTTTGGAATGGCGAAGTCCAAACTTTGTTTACAAACCAGTAAATACTGAAAATATTTCTCTGCTGCTTAAAAATTATCGTTTAAGTGACGATGTAGCCTTTAGGTTCGGTGACAAAGGATGGTCTCAGTGGCCACTCGATGCTGATACTTATACGAACTGGATTAATAGCTCAATCTATGGCGAGCAAGTGGTTAATTTATTCATGGATTATGAAACATTTGGCGAACATCAATGGGCTGATACTGGCATATTTGATTTTTATGAATCTTTTGTCGGTAAGTGGCTAGCTCAATCAGATAATACTTTCTATACAATCTCTGAGGCGATTGACACCTTTGAGTCAGTTGGCGAAATTGACATGCCTAATACTGTAACTTGGGCCGATACAGAACGAGACTTAACCGCTTGGCTCGGCAATAGAATGCAACAAGAAGCCCTGCGATACATATATTCACTAGAAGATGATATTTTAATGACCAAAGATTTAGATTTAATTAGCGACTGGCGGAAACTACAAATCTCAGACCACGTCTACTACATGTGTACTAAATGGTTTAATGATGGCGATGTTCACGCTTATTTTAGCCCCTATAAATCCCCTTACGACGCTTTCTTATATTATTTAAATGCTGTTCGCGACGTCAGGTGGAGATTACATAACGACCATCACGCCGGAGGACTCAATGGCTAGACCGATAGTCCTTAGTAATGGCAAGTTGCACGTCGGGTTAAATGATTATGGCCAAGTTCATGATTTCTATTTTCCTTATGTTGGCCTAGAAAATCACTCTGCGGGTAAGGGTTTGCGTCATCAAATTGGTGTCTGGGCAGATAATCAAATTAGTTGGCTAAATAATAAAAATACCGACTGGAAGTTCCGCATGAGTTACCATCAGTGCGCGCTTATAGGTCATACTAGAGCTGTTAACGATAGGCTCGGTATAGTCTTGGAGTTTGATGATTTTGTTGATGCTAATAACAATGCTTTTATTCGAAATATCCATATCATTAATAATTGTGAGCGTGAGCGAGAAGTCAGGCTATTTATGCACCAAGCTTTCGCTATTGGCGATTCGCTTAGTAATACCGACACTGTTCAGTATTTGCCAGATGATGAAGCTGTTTTGCATTACAGAGGTAGAAGAGCTTTTGTAGTTTCTGGCCAGTCTGATGGTAAGCCGTTTGACCAGCATACAGTTGGTTTATTTGGGATTGAGAATCGCGAAGGTACTTATCGTGATGCCGAGGATGGCGAACTAAGTTATAATGATGTTGAGCATGGTAGGGTTGATTCTACTGTCAGATTTATTACGAATGTATCGCCGAACGGATCGAAAAGAGTTCATTATTGGATAACTGCCGGGCTTTCTACAAAGGACGCTATTGATACTCATAAGAAGATTAAAAACAGCACAATAATGCATAGTATTAATAAAACCACTGACTGGTGGTATACGTGGCTAGAACCTGCGCGGACGGTAGTCAAAAAGATACCAGCAGAGTTTCAGGACCTGTTTTTAAAAAGCGTTATGATTGTAAAATCCCACATGGATGAAGGCGGAGCTGTTATAGCTAGTACCGACACTTCGATGCTTAATTATTCTCGCGATGCCTATGCCTATAGCTGGCCAAGAGATTCCGCCTATGCCTTGTGGCCGATGATTCGAATGGGATATACAGAAGAAGCCTATAAGTTTTTCAACTTCACCAAGCGAGGGTTACATACCGATGGCTATATGATGCATAAATATCGAGCCGATGGCGCGATTGGTAGTAGTTGGCACCCATACGTTCACGAAGGTGACGTAATTGCGCCGCCAATCCAAGAAGACGAAACTGCCCTACCTTTATATATCTTTGCTCAATATTATAAACTTCATCCGAACGACAATTTGATTGAGGATTTTTATGACGATATGGTGAAACCTATGGGCGATTTTCTAGCTAACTATGTCGATAAGGCGACTGGACTACCTAAACCAAGCTATAATCTATGGGAAGAGAAGTTTATTGTAAGTACCTATACCACAGGCGTAACATATGCTGCCTTAATAGCAGCTTCGGATGTGGCCGATTCTGCAAATGACAGCGATAGCGCTGTAAAATGGCGATTGGCTGCTAATGACATCCAAGAGGCTGCTCATAAATATCTATACAATCCTGACCGAAAAGTTTTTCGTAGAGGCGTAAAGATAATTGGGCAGGAAGTTACAAACGACGACACAATCGATTGCTCGAGCGTATTTGGGGCCTATACTTTTGCCTTATTTGCACCTGACAGTCTCGAGGTGAAGAATTCCGTAGAAACACTCAAGCAGAGATTTGGGATTAATGAAAATAACTTAGGCTTACCAAGATATGAAAATGACGAATATCGTCGTAGTAGTTTAGATATAGCTGGAAACCCTTGGTTCATAACCACATTATGGTTAGCTCAATATTATATTGATAACGGCGAGCGCGAAGAGGCCATGAAAATACTTAGTTGGGTTAAGTCTAAAGCTATGCAAACCGGTGTTATGGCCGAACAACTTGATCCAATTACTGACAAGATTGTATCCCCCGCCCCACTAACTTGGACGCACGCCGAGTTCGTTTCAACGCTACTTGATTTAATAAGTATGGAAGCTTAACAAATGTCTAGCCAAGTTGAAAGAGTAATTAGAAGCTCTGTCAGAAAGTCTACTTGGACACTTAATACCAGGAAGCATCGCCGCATAATCCAAAAATTCAGCGACAAAATAGGAATGGTTTATTTCGGGTACGTCGATCAGTATCATGATGAGCATAAAGTTATTCGTGGCTTTACTGCGTCATCTTCTCACCATGATGACCATTTCAGTATTGGCTCTGTCGGCGGTTATGGTGTCTCATTAGTAGAGCGTAGCGATGGCATTTGGCAAAAAGATGGATCGATTGAGGTCTATAACTGGCTTATCGTGACGTTTGACTTGGATAATAACCACAATGTTATTCCGTTTTTTCTAAAAGCTAAAAATCACAATGATAAATATTATGAAACGTTTTTTATATCAAAGCCTAATTTCAAAGAGGTCGAGCTCGGCGTATTTGAAAGTTATGGCACTGAATTCACCAATAGGTTTAGTTTTTTTACAAAAGTATCCGACTCGGTTGAATTACAAAGATTATTTCCAGCCAGTACAGCTAGAGTCATCGGCGCACATTTCTGGCCATTATCTATAGAGCAGAAAAATAATGTCCTGTACTTATACGCTGATGCTAGAAATCTGTCAGAGAACCTTTTAGGGACTATGATAGAAAACGGCCTGTGGTTAGCAGGCCATATCGACAATCGAATAGAAAATATCTAGTCTAGTGCTTCTTTTGTTTAACTTCGTTTCGACCTAAATTTTTCTTGGTCTCTACATATAAAGCATGAGTACGAGCAATTGGATCGTACTTTTTTAGAGATATTTTATCTGTAGTATTCTGAGTGTTTTTAGTCGTGTAATAAGTACGATGGCCAGTTAATTCACTGACTAGACCGACCAATTTACGCTTTGTATTCTTTTTCGGCATAATTATTCCTTAAATTCTTTTACAATCAAGTGTAGATTATAACAAATACAGGGGTTTATTTCAATATCTAAATGGAGCCGTGATCGGGATTTGAACCCGAGACCTCATCCTTACCATGGATGCGCTCTACCAACTGAGCTATCACGGCAGACTCTTGGAAGAGATTTGGTGCCGGAAGTAGGACTCGAACCTACGAAGCCATAAGGCGGGAGATTTACAGTCTCCTGTGATTGCCGCTACACGATTCCGGCGTAAACTGGAGCCGCCTTTCGGATTCGAACCGAAGACCTACGGTTTACAAAACCGTCGCTCTAACCAACTGAGCTAAGGCGGCATTATTAAAAGTACAGATATAAGTTTACCTAATATATTTCACTTATGCAAGATAACTCTAAAGATAGGTGTTACCCCGGGAGGTCAGATCTCCCGGGGTGTTGGGTGTTTGAGCTGTTATAGATCCCGCTCGCCTATAAACAAGAAAAAACGCGCAGGAGAGATTTCGTGCCCTGTCGGGCTTGAAAGAATCTCGAGCTCCTCGCCCAGTGGAATAGATACATCCCGAATCTTGCCGCGATATATCTCTCTCAGCTCTGCGTGTAGTACTAGCACCTCAGCCGAGCAGTCAGGTGCTACGTATAGCGACTGCACTAGGGCCGGACTATGTGGGTAGGCTCTAGCGTAAGTCTCAAGTCCTCGATCCTTACGCTTAGAAAAACTTCTAGCAAGAGTCTTTGCTCTTGATATAGCATCGCCAGCTTTTAGTACTTCGGGCATTGCTTTCACCTCCTCTTTAAAACGGATAAGGCTATCTGACAGCCTGTATCTACACACTAGGAGCGAACTACCCTATTATGCCATAAATAACATTTAAAATCAATAGTTAAGGTTTTACCCCGGGAGGTCAGATCTCCCGGGGCGCGACGCTATTCAGGGCTTTTAGGCCGCAAGAATGAGAGTTGCTCCACTCCGCATCTGCAAGCGATAATGCCCTGCTTTACGTCTTGACGGCATCTTGATGTAGCTGATACTCGAGCACGGCAATACAATCGCCGTGATGCCGTTAGTATCAGTCAGGACGAGTTCGGCGTCGTGACTAGACTCACTAACTCGCAAGTAGCCATCAAACACGTTGATTGTCCGCTCCACCGATCCGCTGTGACAAATATCACAGAGGCATACAGCCCAGCCTGTGAAAGGCTTGTCGCCCTTCTTGGCACAGTTGTGGAGAGTGTTACTTATGCGAACGAGTTGCGTAAGTATGCCCCTTAGTTTGACCGCCTCTGGGTCAAGCTCACCCGTCTTCGTCATACTTCCTACCCCCTCTAGACTCGAATGGATATGACAAGGCCATCTGACGGCCTACTGCACATAACAATATAACCGCCTAAGCGGTTAGAATCGATAGAGCTAGGAGTATCTGTATTATCTTATAGCCTAGCTAAAAAATCAAGCAACAGCTACATTATCACTCGGCGCGGCTGTTTAACCCTCTTGGGCTGTCCTGGCGGAATTATCATCTTGGCAGCTTTTTCCCTTAGGTCGTTAGCTAAATCAACTTGTCCAGTCCTGTCATAGGCGTCAGCTAGGATATTCAAAGTTTGTGGTATTGGCTCAAGTTCGACCGCCTTTTCCAAGGCTTCAATCATTTTTTTATCATTGCCGAGTTTTTCTTGGACTTTTGCATAGGCTATATGTCTCGATGGTAGTTCGCTATCTATTGCTAATGCCTGTTCAAAAGCTAGAGCCGCCTTGTCATATTGTTTGGTTTCAAAGTATATTAAACCGACGTTATGAAGGCTGCTAGCGGAGGGTTCAAGGCTTTGAGCTATCTCAAAACACTCGATTGCATCATTCAGCGACCTTTGTTTGGCATAAAGAATACCAAGCCTGTTATAAGCGCTCGCGTTTTTCTCATCGATGCGCAAGATAGTCAAAAGTGCTTTTTCAGCTCTTAGGTATTTATCGGTTTGTAATGATTCTTGGGCGATAGACCATAACTGATCTAATTTTTCAGTAATAACTGAAGGTAAATCAGAAGCTATCTCGTCAACTTTTTGCGGTTGATAAATAACCCAGGCGCCGATAAGTAAAATTAATAATAATCCAAACATTTGTTATCTTATTATACCACCATATTAGATAGGCATAGTCGAATATTACCATTAGCTAATATACTGTCGTATGTCTTTAGGGCTTTTTCAATATAATTAATAATTTTTTCTTGATCGGCGGCGCCACTAAGAGATTTCTTTAAAATATTTGCGACGTCTATAGTTAAAGCGAGTGCGTTTTCTCTGTTGTCTTTGTATTTTTGAACTACCAATAGTTTTTGGTAAAGACGACCATTAACTAAAATCTTGGCATCCATTATAATTTGGCTTCTTCTTTTAAAATAATTCTCATCTTTTGCTAGTCGGGTTAATTCTGCCGGCAATCCAGAAGCTATAAATAAAAGCTGAGATAGTTTAACCTTATCAGTAACTGCGAACTCTTTTAACAAAGTATTCGTTTGCTTATCTGTTATCGGCTTTAGGTTGATGTGTTTTACTCTCGATAAAATCGTCGGCAATATATTAGATGTTGTATGAGAAAGTAAAATAAAATGAATATTATTTCCAGGTTCTTCTAGTAATTTCAAAAAAGCATTCTGAGCCTGATGAGTCATACGCTCGGCATAATCGATTATAAATATTCGTTCTTGTAGGTTTTTGGTGCTTGTTTCTTGATAAAGTCTTCTAATGATATCGACACTAATAATACCGTCATTTTCGTTAATCTCATCATTCTTCTCGGGTAAAATAACAGTCGGTTTTGTGCTTCTATTATGAGCAATATAGAGGCTAATAGTTTGCAGCCCAATGCCAATATCGCCGGTAATCATCAGAGATTGAGGCAAGTTTTTTATAACTGAGTTGATAGATTTTTCGCTGTCAGGATTTATCAACGGCTTTTTCATACATCAATCCCGGGAAACATTTTAGTAAACTCGTCTGGAAGTGGAGAAGTAAATACTTGCCTATTTCCGCTTGGAATAGTGATTTCGAGGCTATGGGCGTGAAGATAGAGCCTATCTGAAGCTTTACCATATAGTTGGTCACCAAGAATTGGCGTACCTATATACTTCATATGAACCCTAAGCTGGTGGGTTCTACCAGTTCTAGGTTGAAGCTTTAACAGTGTGCATTTATCATTCTGAGCAATTGTTTGATATTCAGTAAAAGCATTTTTGCCATTGGCATCAACCCTAAAAGTGCTAGGTTTAGATGGATTTCTGTGTATCGGCAGATCTATATTGGCTTGATCCAGCTTTGGGCGACCGACTACTACGGCATAATATGTTTTTTTAACCTTTCTATCGGAAAATTGTTTCTGCAATAGCTTGGTCGTCTCGGCGTTTCTGGCGCCAATGATAACCCCGCTAGTTCCCCTGTCGAGTCGATGTATTATTCCGGGTCTATTAGTGTCTTTGTTATATGTCGTAAAACGCTTAAAAAACTCCGCCACAGTAAATTCGTCATTTCTTACACCTTTAGAATGCGTTAATACGCCCGCCGGTTTATTCACTACAATGACGTTATCGTCGCTATATATTATAGGTAGTGCCTCTTTGGAATAGTCGTTCGGTTTTGGTATGTCTATTTTTATATCGTCATCATCTAGGATTTCATATTTTGGGGTGTTAACGACTTTATCGTTAATTTTTACATAGCCGTCTTTTATATACTTTTGCCAAGTGCTGCGGGAATTTTCTGGATAAAGCCTAGCTAGTTCGGCGTCTAACCGTTTTCGCTGAGATGACACTAAAAAGAGGTAACAGTCCTTGCCCTTAAAAGGCATCGAGTAGTTAATTATGCTATCGTGCTCATTTTGTAATAACCGACCGCCCGCCGAGGGTTGGATCTGCCCAATAATATAATCGATATTGTCATCGGCCGTATCATCGAATAATAAGTAATATTCTTGTTTATTAAACTTAAATTTAGCCAAAGTATTGATTGGGCTAGGGTTAGTTACTTTTAGGTTTTCGATATTACGGGGGGCGTTATCGTCGCTAGCCACCTTGAAACGGCGCAAGACGTCTAGACAGTCGCGACTGGATACTTTCATTAGTTATTCCTTGGACGCAAACCTACGGCCTGCTGCGTCCTCAGGAGAGTTTGATTTGCGACAGGTGTTAAATCTCGCTCGGACTTTTCTAGCTTCTCTGTAATGGTCTTGTCATCAACATTAGCTAGTGCAGACTGGAATCTTATCAAGAATTGTTTTACTTCTTCGGCTACAATTTTCTTAAAGTCTCCGTAACCTGTCTGGCCCTCATAATTGCTAATCGTTTCTTGCAAGGTTAAACCTTGCAAAAGAGATAGGATTTCAAGAAGGTTTGATATGCCTGGCTGATTTTCGCGATCAAAATGGATTTCAGCTTTGTCGTCGGTGGTGGCCCCCATGACTTTTTTATAGGCAGATTCTGGATCGTCGTTTAAGAATATAACCCCGCGGCCCGACTCATCACTTTTACTCATCTTTTTATCTGGATTAATCAGGTCTTTAATGCGCAAACCTTGGTCTTTACCAAACAGCTCGTGTTGAGATTTGACTGGCTCGGGAATTACAAATATATCCCCAAACTTTTTATTCATACGTTGCGCAATGTCACGAGCAAATTCTAGATGCTGAGTCTGGTCATCGCCAACTGGCACGTATTTTGCGCCATATAATAAAATATCTGCGGCCATTAAGACTGGATAATCGAACAAGCCGACGCTAGTTCTGTCGTCGCCTATCGAGGTCCGCTTTTCCTTGAACTGCGTCATGCGGCTCATTTCACCAAAACCAGTAAAGCAGTTTAAAATGACCGTTAACTCGCTGTGGGCTGGAATATAACTTTGACGATAGAGATAAATATTGTCATTATCTAGTGGCAGTCCGGCGGCAGCAAAGATTCGAGCATTATCAAATATTTGTTTATTGAGCGTAGAGTGGTCTACTGGTGTGGTAAAGCTATGAAGATCAGGAATAAACATATTTATTTGATAGTTGTCAGAGTGTTTTTTGGCCATATCGATAATCGGTAAAATAGCACCAAAATAATTACCAAATGTTAAATCTTGGTTTGCTCGCACTCCAGTTAAAATAACTTCTTTTGACATAACTATCCCATTATATCAGTTCAGTAAAAAAATATCTCGGATTACTCCGAGATATTTATGCCAATAGCTAGGACTAACGCTTTGAGAATTGCTCTCGTTTACGAGCGCCACGAAGTCCGTATTTCTTACGTTCTTTCTCTCTAGGATCTCGCTTTAGAAGGTCGGCCTTCTTTAAAACAGCTCTTAAGTCTGAGAACCCTGTCGTTAAAGCATTCGATATAGCCAGTTTAATGGCATCAACTTGACCAGCAGTACCACCACCTTTTACAACAACTGTTACATCAAATTCAGACTGCTTGTTAACTAGAGCTAGCGGGTCTGTTATTTCCGCTAATTGAGATTTACTATCACTCAAATAGTCGTCAGCTGTTTTTCCGTTAATAGTAATTTTACCTTTGCCTTTATAAAGACGAGCTGAGGCTGTAGCGCTTTTGCGCCTTCCTAAGCCATAAAAATATTTTCCATCAGCCATATTACATAACCTCTACTTTCTCTGGATTTTGAGCTACATGATCGTGGTTTTCGCCCGCAAAGACGCGTAGTCTCTTTAATCTAACGGCCGCAAGCTTATTTCTCGGTATCATTCCTTTGACAGCTTCTTCAACTAGCCTTTCAGGTCTTTTAGCCCTTACTTCAGCTAAACTAGCCTCTTTAATACCGCCTGGGTAGCCTGAGTGTCGGTAATATTTCTTATCTATCTCTTTATTACCAGTTACAACCGCTTTCGATGCGTTGATAATCACGACGTAATCTCCGCCGTCAATATGAGGCGTATAAGTAGGTTTATACTTACCGATAAGATATTTTGCAGCGATATTAGCTAAACGGCCAAGTGGTGCGGTTGAAGCATCTAGCACTATCCAGCGACGATTAACCTCGCTTGGTTTTTGGGAGTAAGTTTTAAACATAGCCATTATTTCTTCTCCTCTTCTTCTTTGCCACTTTTTTCATCCTGAATTGGCTTCTCGTTAATTTCATCAACGAAAGCGATGGTCGCCATTTGAGCCCCGTCACCAACCCGCAAGCTGGTTCTTTCAACCTTAACATGACCACTATTTCGCTTGGTTAACTGAGGTGCAATAAGATCAAATAATCTAAAAGCCGATTCTTGAGTACTCAAACCAGCGATAACTTGTCGACGATTATGTAACCCGCCTTTTTTTGCCTTTGTAATTAGTTTTTCAATGTAAGGCACTAACTCTTTAGCTTTAGGCAAGGTCGTCTCGATCTTTTTATGCACGACTAGGCTAGTAGCTAAGCCTTTCATTAAGGCTTTTCGCTGGTCGCGCTCTCGACCGAATTTCCTTCCTATATATCCGTGTCTATGCATATTAAATCTCCAGTTCTGCCAACTTCTCGTTGACTTCTTCTAAAGCCTTAGATCCGAAGCCTTTTAGCTCTCTCAAATCTTGTTCGCTGAGAGTCACTAGGTCATGAACAGTTCGGATGTCATTATTGACTAATGCATTGGCAGTTCTTGCAGTTAAATTTAACTCTTCGATAGGAGTGTTTAGCTCACTTTTTTCGCCTTCAGTTTCTTTGCCTATAGCTGGAGCTGCTTCTACCGTTGTCGCACCAGCAAGCGCTGTATATTGATTTACTAGGATTGCAGCAGATTGTTCAAAGGCCTCTTTTGGAGTGATTGAGCCGTCTGTATCGATAGTTAGTAAAAGTTTATCAAGGTTAGTTTCTTGTCCAACACGAGTCGAAGAAATTTTATATCGTACTCTTAGAACTGGACTAAAAATTGCATCGACAGCGATCATATCGCTATGTAAACGATTAGCACTAGCTTTTTCGATTGTCTGATAGCCCCGACCAGATTCAACTACTAGGTCCATCAAAAATGATTTTTTAGGATCATCGATAGTACAGATTAGTTGATCTTTGTTGATAACCTCAACATCGGCTGTAGTTTTAATGTCACCGGCAGTAACTGGACCTGCACCTTTTTTCTCAAGTCTTAGCTCAATTGGTTCGTCAGTGTGAGTTTTAAGCTTAATATTTTTGATATTAAGCATTATGTCTATCACGTCTTCTTTTACACCAGGGATAGTCGTAAATTCGTGACTAGCACCTTCGATACGAAAAGCCACAATAGCAGCCCCTTTTATGCTAGAAAGTAGAACTCGCCTTAAGCTGTTTCCTAATGTATTGCCATAGCCAGCATGAAGTGGCGAAATGTCAAAAGTTGCGCTAGTTTTACTATGCTCTTCAATATTAGCTAATGATGGATTGTAAATTACTTTTGTCATTTTGACTCCTTTAGCGTGAGTAGAACTCAACTATTAACTGTTCTTTGATATCTGGTTCGGCTTCATCCCTTGTAGGTAAGCCGGTTATAGTAAAGGTCAGTTTCTTATGATCGCTTTTTAGCCAGCCTAACGGTTGATTAAATCCGTTTTTAACAATTTCATCGATTTGGCTAAAGTATCCAGATTTTTGACTTTTTTCCCTCACGGTAATTTCATCGCCAGGATTTAGTCTGATTGAAGGAATGTCCACTCTCTTGCCGTTTAGCAAAAAGTGGCCATGAGATACTAGTTGTCTAGCTGCACGGCGACTAGTAGCGAAACCAGCCTTGTAAACAGCGTTATCGATGCGACGCTCTAAGAGTTGAAGTAGCAACTCACCAGTTAATACGCCACTAGTTTTACTTAGTTTTACAGATTCGGCCATTAATTTTGCAAACTGCTTTTCTAATAGACCATAAATACGGCGAACTTTTTGCTTTTCTCGCAACTGTGTTAGGTAAAGGCTAGGCTTGCCTCGGCCACCACTTGGATGTTGACCAGGAGCGCCAGTCTTTTTGGCCATGATTTTATGAGCCTTCGTGTGCAAGGCATAGCCTTCACGCCTACTCTGTTTTACTATAGGTGATCTGTCTCTTGCCATGACTTATGCCCTTCTTTCCTTACGAGGTCGAACGCCGCCATGTGGCACGCCAGTAACATCTTTAATACTATCAACCAAAATTTCATAGGTTCCTAGCGCCCGAATAGCTGCGTCTCGGCCTAGGCCAACACCTTTAACAAAAACATCCACTGACTTTACGCCGAATTGACTTTTCGCTATTTCTGCGACTTTTTCGGTTGCTATCTGTGCGGCATAAGCCGTGCCTTTTTTACTTCCCCTAAAACCAGTGGCACCAGCGCTAGAAGCGGCTAGAACATTACCGGATTTATCAGAAAAAGAAATAATCGTGTTATTAAAAGTTGCTTGAATATGTAGCTGACCAGAAGGAACTGATCGGCGTTGCTTTTTCTTACTTGTAGTTTTAGTCTCTGCCATAATCTATTATCCTTCCTACGTCTTTGACGCCGCTTTCTTTTGAGCTCCACCAACTGCCACACCCTTACCCTTACGAGTTCGTGCATTCGTACGAGTGCGCTGTCCGCGTACTGGAAGACCACTTTTATGGCGCAAGCCACGATAAGAATTAATATCTTTAATACGTTTAATATTATTTGTTACCTGACGCTGTAAATCACCTTCAACAACGTAGTCACTATCGACTGCGTCCCTCAAGCGTTGTTCTTCAGCCTCGGTGAGATCTTTCACCCGAGTGGTCGGCTCGATTTTAGCCGCCGCAAGGATGGTCGATGCATGATGAGGTCCTATGCCGTAAATATACGTCAAAGCAACCTGCACCTGCTTTTCTGATGGGATTACTACCCCAGCGATTCGAGCCATGCTTAACCCTGCCTTTGCTTATTCTTAGGTTTTTTCTTATTGATAACTCTTAGTATGCCTTTGCGACGCACCAATTTGTCATCAGGACTGATTTTTTTGACACTTGCACGAACTTTCATAAAGCGCTCAAAACTCCCAGTTTCGCCATATGGCGAACATTAATTTAATCTTTTAAGCGGAAGGTGATTCTTCCCTTACTAAGATCGTAAGGGGTCAACTCAACTTCCACCTTATCGCCAGCAACAAGACGGATGTAATGCTTGCGCATCTTACCCGAGATGTGGGCGATGATATTATAGCCATTCTCAAGTTCAACCTTAAACTGGGTGTTTGGTAGCGCTTCCACCACCTTACCTTGCAGTTTGATTACTTCTTTTTGACTAGCCATAAGTTACAGATAGACATTATACACGAACTTTAAGCGTGAGTAAAGAGTAAAAACAAATAAAATATTGCTCGTTTTCTAAGTATGAGCTCGTTTAGTAAACCTATTATACAAAAACAGTCATATAAATGTCAAAAACTGCCTAGTTTTTAAGACAACGAAGCGAGAAGCCTCGAAGCTTCGAGGTTGAAGTTGTCATAGTACCAGCTCCGGGGTCCATTATCGCGGCGCGGTACCATGAGGTGGTTGCATCCTGTTGTTTACTTGTCCAAAAATACCCAAAGCCATCTTTATTTGCGAAGCTAGCGTCGTAATTCCCCCCAAGAGGTGCGTCAAAACCACTAGTCTCTCCTATCTTAAGTTGAGTTCCGTACACGGAGCTTGCGAGTGTGGTCCAATCGGCACCTGTTGGCACACGGAAGCCATCAGGACAAATACCTTGAGCGCCTTCGGTTGTTGAACCATTCATAGCAGTGTTCCATTGGTATAAACCACCATAGGTCGTGCAGTTACTTTCTAGGTTGTTATAGCACCATTTTTGGCTTAAGGTTTGTGGAGTAGTACTAGCGTTAACCATAGTGCCTGTATTTATATTATATTTCATCCAGACCTGAGCGCCCAAGGTGATAGTTTCTGGACCAGTTGAGACAATAAATATTGTAGGCGCAGTGCTTTCAGTAATACGGTAATTCGTGCCATCTCTTGTGCTATCTAGCGTGAAGGCATCTTTAGTGCCTGTATAAGTAAAAGAGTTGCCCTCGCTTGGTTTAATACAATATTTGTCGTCTACGGTTGGAGCTGATGGACATGAGGCTTCACCAGTTTTAGTCATAGCGGTTGGGAAAGAACCGTACTCAACTTGATACATTTGTAATTTAGTTTTTGCATTAGTTAAGTCTGATTGTAGTGAAGCATCTACAGCTTTTTTAGAGACGCCAGTATAGGATGTTACTGTAATAGCGGCTAAGATGCCGATTACTATTATAACGACTAGGAGTTCGACGATAGTGAAGGCAGGTATTTGTTTTTTACTCGCATTATTAAAAAGCTTAAGTTGTATCATAAGTAACATTATAAGTGTAAGCTATGAATTGTCAAACGACTATTTATAATCGTCGTAAGTCACCATTAAAGCTCGAGAGTTAATTTGCCTTAATGACTCGAGGGCGACAGACACTACGATCAAGAGCCCAGTTCCACCGATTGACAGATTGCTACCAGTAATGCCAGCCAAATGATACATGATATATTCACCGATAAATGGCAAGACGGCTATAAAACCTAGTGCCAAAGACCCAAAAAGCGTTAGCCTGTTAACTATTTTATTTAAATAGTCCTCGGTTTGTTTACCTGGCCTTATACCTTCTATAAAACCACCTTGTTTTTGTAAATTCTCGGCTATTTCGTTTGAATTGAATACGATTCCAGTATAAAAATATGTAAATAAGATTACTAAAACAAAATAAGCTATTGGGTAAAAGAATGATTGGAGACTATCACCCGTAAAATAACCTTTATCTGGAGCCTGGAACCAAGTGATTAAATTATTAGCTAACCCCATAAACTGCTCATTGCCAGTTGCTTTTATTATTTGGCCAACAAAGGCCGGCATAGACAAGAAGGCGACTGCAAAGATAATAGGTATAACGTTAGCGGATATTAATTTTATTGGTAAAATACTCTTTACCCCACCGTAATTGGTGTTGCCATGCACTCTTTTAGCGTAATTTATCGTTATGATCCTTTGCGCCTCATTAATTTTAACTAAGGCATAAAGAACTGCTAACCCCGCAATAACTAAACCAATAGTGATAGCCAAAGCTGTCGGGTTAACCGGTAGAGTAAACCAATTAAATACATTTAGACTGCCGTTAGATGTGTCCATAATAGAGGTAGCGATAGTGGCAAAGGTTTTGGGTGTTTGACTCACGATACCAGCAAAAATAACCAAACTGATACCATTGCCGACGCCCTGTTCGGTAATTAGCTCGCCGAGCCACATTAAAAGCACGGAACCGGCCGTCATAGCCGTAACAGCTACGAACCAATCTGTAAATGAAGATTCCATTAGCACAGTACTACTGGCAAGTGTAGTCTGCCTTAGGATATACACAAAAGCAATGGATTGAATGATAGCTAGTGGTACAGTCAGTATTCTGGTCCACTGATTGATTTTGCGACGACCTGTTTCACCATCCTTGTGTAGCTCTTCCAGCGACGGAATAGCCTTCGTCAGCAGTTGAGAAATAATAGATGAGGTGATAAATGGACTCATGCCAACCAGAAGTATCGAAAAGCTAGTCAATGACCCGCCTGAAATTAAATTCAGGAAACCACCAAAATCAGTTCCACCGATTAAGCTATCGACGACTTCCTTTAGCTTTGTTGGTTCGGCAAGTGGTACTGGTATATGAGATAAAAATCTATAAACAATTAGAATACCAAGGACTATCAGTACCCTTTTTTGCATATCTTTATTTTTTAAAGATTTGAATATTGTTTTCCAGTTCATCCGCTTAACACCCTATTTAGATAATTAACAAAATTATCAAGAAATTATTATTTAACGTCAGCCTTCTTCTTTAATGGTACAGCAGTTTTTACGAATGTGCCACCAGCTTTTTTAACAGCTTCCTGTACACTTTTACTTGCACTATAAACTTGAAGATTAACTGGCTGATTTATCTCGCCTCGAAGTATAACCTTAACTGCTTGGTAAGGAGTTGCTATATAGCCTGATTCAAATAAGTAAAAATTATCTATGACTTTATTCTTAAGCTGACCTAGATTATCTAGATAAACAACTTGAGCCGAAGATCGAATCGATTTAAAGCCACGAGCCTTAGGAACGGCGGTAACCATAGTACGAGATCCACCAGCAAAGGTTGCTCGTAGTTTTTTGCCAGAGCGAGATTTTTGCCCTTTAGTACCTCGACCGGCAGTCTTGCCTTGTCCGGCAGCAATTCCGCGGCCAACTCTTTTGGTCGTACGATTTGCTTCTACTTGTAATTCATTATATTTAGTCATTTTTCTTCTCCTGATTTTTAGGCTCAGCTTTAGCCGTTGACTCAGAACTATTGTGCCATTGATTCTTAGGAACTAGATTTCTTAGAGCCTCAACCGTAGCATAAGCTATGTTGACTTTATTTTTTGAGCCTAAAGATTTAGTCAAAAGGTCTTTAATACCTGTGACACCAATGATTGAGCGAACTACACCACCAGCGATAACTCCAGTTCCAGGCGAAGCAGGCTTAATCATAACCCTAGCTCCTTTATATTTCACTTCATAGTCATGAGGAATAGTGTCCTTATGAACTGCTATTACAATAAGATGTTTTTTAGCTACTTCGGTAGCTTTAGAAATAGCCGATTGAACGTCGGAGCCCTTTGCTACACCTACTCCAACTTTATCTTTATGATTACCAACAACAACCAAAGCCTTAAACCTAAAGCGGCGGCCACCCTTAACAACCCTGGCAACTCGATCTACATTTACAACAACTTCATCAAATTCTTTTGGAGCAGCTTCGGCATCTCGACGCGAATTTCGAAAACGAGGCTCATTTTTTGTTACTTTTTCAACCATATTAGAACTCCAATCCCTCTTTGCGCGCAGCCTCTGCTAACGCTGTTAATCTTTTAGCATATTTATGACCATTTCTATCAAATACAACAGACTTGACGCCAGCTTTCTTGGCCTTTTTAGCAATATCCGTTCCAACGAATTGAGCCTTATCAGCCAGATTGCCTAGTTTAGTATTGTTAATGCTAGTGCTAGCGGCGATTGTATTATGGTTAACATCATCAATAAGCTGTGCAGTGACCTGCCTGTTGCTAATATTAACACTTAGGCGAGGCCTGTCTGACGTTCCATTAACCTTAGAGCGCACACGAGCTTTCCTGAGTTTTTGATTTAAAATTTTCTTAAGAAGATGATTACTCATTTTATTTACCAGTCTTTCCAGCTTTGCGGCGCAAAACTTCATCAACATACTTAATACCTTTACCCTTGTAAGGTTCTGGCTTTTTCAATGATCTGATTTCAGCAGCAGCTTGACCAACTAATTGCTTGTCGATGCCGCTAACAGTGATAGTCATCTTTTCGACAACTAGGTTTATGCCTTCTGGTGCCTGATATTTAACAGGGTGTGAAAATCCTAAAAGCATTTCAATAGATTGCCCGCCGCCACTTACTCGGAAACCGACTCCATTTACTTCTAATTTCTTTTCGTAACCATTAGTAACCCCAACGACGGCGTTATTAATTAAGGTCCTCTGGAGCCCGTGCTGAGACTTGGCGATTCTTTCATCGTCATTTCGATTGACTAAGACTTGGTTTTCATTGATAGAAACCTTTACGTCGCTTAGTTTAGGCGCTGAGAGTTCACCCTTAGGGCCTTTAATTTTAATGTCGTTTGAATCAACCGTAATTGTCACACCGGTCGGTATATCAATTGGTAGTTTTCCGATTCGACTCATATATTCTCCTTTTGTTTAATAAATCTTCAATAATAATTCGCCACCAAGACGTTGCTTAACAGCAGCTTGGCCAGTAAGGATGCCTTTACTTGTGCTGATTAGGACAATTCCTCGTCCGTTCTTGACACTAGGTATCTCTTTGGCGCCTACATATACACGGCGACCAGGTTTTGATAGGCGCGTAATTTCTGTAATCTTAGCATTTTCACCAGGATCGTTGATTGTAACGACCAAAGTATCTCTTGGTTTAGACTTTTCAATTTTTACATCTTTGATGTATTTAGCTTTTTTAAGCTCATTTAGTACAGTAAGCTTCATTTTACTGGCAGGAACAGTGATTTCGTTTTTTCCAGCCATAATTGCATTACGGATCCTAGTTAGTAGGTCTGCAATTGGGTCAGTTGATTGTAGTGACATATCGTATTCCTCCTTTCCTACCAGCTACTCTTAGTTACGCCAGGTATTTCACCTTTGGCAGCTTTTTCTCTAAAGTTAATGCGGTTTAGCCCGAAACGGCGCATATATGCTCTTGGACGACCTTGCAAGACATCGCGGTTTTTCCATCTAGTTGGAGAGCTATTTCTAGGTAGTTTAGCAAGACCTTCTTGGTCACCTAACTCCTTTAGTTCAGCCCGTTTTTTAGCATATTGAAGAATCATTTTCTTTCGCTTTTCGTCGCGAGCGATACTTGATTTCTTAGCCATACTATTTACCCCCTTTTTCAAATGGAAGACCAAATTTTTCTAACAAAGCCCTGCTGTAATCTCGATTATTACCAGATATTACGAACGTAATTTGAAGGCCGTGTATCGTCTGAGTTTCCTCGAAAGTCAATTCTGGGAAAATAGACTGGTCTACGACTCCAAGATTATAGTTACCGTCTTTATCAAAAGATTTGGCGCTAATACCATGAAAATCTCTTGTTCTAGGCAGTGCAATATTAGTAAATCTATCTAGAAATTCGTACATCCTTGCACCCCTAAGGTTCACACTAATGCCTATCCTATTCATACCAGCCCTGATCTTGAATGTTGCGATTGATTTCTTGGCCATTCTATCAATTGGGGCTTGCCCAGTGATTTTTGTAAGCGTATTGCGTACAACTTCATAAAAATGTTTGTCGTCTTTGTTTTTACCAATTCCAACGCTTACTACGATCTTTTCTAATTTCGGAACTTGATGAACATTTTCCAATTTTAGTTCGGCCTGTAGTTCCTTGACGAATTTATCGTTATACAAGGCTTTCAAGCGAGGAGTTGATGGTGAATTTTTTGCTACCATTATTTAATCTCCTTATTTTTATTCTGACGAGCAACTCTGACAAGTTTACCAGCATCATCTCTATTTAAACCAACTCGACTAGTTTTAGCTGACTTTTCATCAATCACTAAAGCTACTTTACTGATATCTATAGGTGTATGTATGTCTTTATGACCACCTCTAGGTTGTTGGGCGCTAGGCTTAACATTTCTATGCATAACCCCGACACCTTCTATTAAGACAGCCGCCTTCTTAGGTAAAACTGATAAAACTTTACCAGTGGTATTCTTGTATTTGCCACTTATTATCTTTACTAGGTCGCCTTTTATAATTTTTTTGACTGTCGACATTATAAGACCTCCGGTGCAAGGCTAATAATTTTTGTATAGCCCATATCTCTTAATTCTCGTGGAACTGGACCAAAGACACGAGTACCCTTAGGCGCTTTGTCGTCACCGATAATCACAGCTGCATTTTCGTCAAAAGCTATTGTTGAGCCGTCTTTACGTTGAATTTGATCTTTAGTCCTGACTACAACAGCCTTAACTACTGACTTTCGCTTAACAACTCCAGTAGTAGAAGCTTGTTTAACAGTAGCGACGATAATATCGCCGACTCTAGCATAACGACGTTTTGTGCCACCCAAGACTCTAATGCAAAGGATCTCCTTGGCGCCAGAGTTGTCAGCGACTTTTAGCCTACTTTCTTGTTGTATCATAGTTAAGCCTCCACCTCGTCTTCTTTGAGCTCAATCGATTCTCGCGACTTTTCAACTATTGACTCAAGCTTGAATGCCTTGCGCCTAGAAATAGGGCGGACTTCAACGATAGTAACTTTATCGCCAATCTTAGCTTCATTTTTTTCATCGTGAGCCATATATTTACGAGTCACGGTATACTGCTTGCCGTAAATTGGATGAGTTTCTCGGCTAGTAACAGTAATGGTAATGGTTTTATCGGCTTTGTCTGATGTGACAATGCCTGTTAATGACTTAGCCATTTTATTTACTCTCCTTATTATCATTTATTTCACTACGGCCAGTTTTGGCTAGATTAATAGCTGTCAAAATACAGGCAATCTCTTTACGAAGCGTAGAAATTCTACGAGGGTTAGTTAACTCGCCTAGTTTATGACCTTTTTGAGCCTCAATAAGATCATTTCGCTTTACAATTAGCTCGGCTTTAAGTTCTTCGACAGATTTCACAACCTTAGCGTCTTTTATCTTCTTGGTTTTATCAGCCATTATAATTGCTCCCTAGTGACAAACTTAGTTTTGACGGGTAGTTTATGAGAGGCTAGGCGCATCGCTTCACGAGCGGTTGGTTCATCTACGCCCTTCATTTCAAACATAATAGTTCCAGCTTTGACTTTTGCTACAAAATACTCAGGATTTCCTTTACCGCTACCCATCTTTACGTCGAGAGGTTTTTTAGTAACTGGGGTATGAGGGAATATTCTAATCCAGATCTTACCGCCACGAGAGATATAACGAGTCATCGCTTGACGAGCTGACTCTATTTGTCGGCTAGTGATACGCTCGTTACTCTGGGACTGAAGTGCGTAATCACCAAAGGCAATATACTGACCACGCGTAGCGTTGCCATCATTCTTGCCCTTTCGGACTTTTCGATACTTAGTTTTCTTAGGTAATAACATATCTACTTAACCCTTTCTCCCTTGTTGACCCAAACCTTAACACCAAGGATTCCAGCTGGAGTTTGGGCACGTTCACAGTAATAATCTATGTCTGCACGTAGGGTATGAAGAGGCACAGATCCTTCTATCAATTTTTCAGTCCTTGCCATCTCAGCGCCGTTTAAACGTCCCGCCACCTGGATACGGACGCCTTTTGCGCCAGCTGTGATAGTGTTTTGAGCAGCCATCTTCATAGATCGGCGAAAATTAGCTCGTCTTTCTAATTGGCGCGCAATATTTTCAGCAATTAATTTAGCGGAAAACTCAGGTCGCCTGACTTCTTCTATATTAATACGGACAGGCAAACTAGCGATTTTTTCAATTTCACTCTTTAGAGCCGTGACTCCAGCTCCACCCTTACCGATAACTACACCGGCTTTGGCTGTGTGTATAGTAACAGTAATTAGATTAGCTGATCGCTCGATTTCGATTTGGCTGATAGTTGGGCGACTAATAAACTTCTTCTCTATCTTTTTCCTAATTTCATCGTCTTCAGCTAACCATTTAGCAAAATCTTTTTTGTTAGCAAACCAACGAGAGCTCCAGTTTTTATTAACTGGAAGCCTAAAGCTTATTGGATTAATTTTCTGTCCCATTACTTGCTCTCCTTTTTGACAGTTGTCTTGGCCTCGGTCTTTTTAACCACTTTCTTAGGTTTAACATCGCCGGATATTTCAACTAGAATATTTGAATTAATCTTTTGATAAGGAAGAGCACGTCCACGACTAGCTGGCATATACCTTTTTAGTCTAGTGCCAGTAGAAACTGAAATCGTCTTGATAGTTAAGGTTTTTGCGTCAAGATTATGATTATTAACAGCGTTAGCTTTTGCGCTTTCTATAACTTTGGATACAGCCTTGGCAGAACGCTTAGGCGTGTGGGCAAGTATAACTAAGGCATCGGCAACATTGCGCTTGGTAACCAAACTGGCCACTAAGGCAACCTTCCTGGGCGCTTGAGCGATATTTTTGGCATAAGCCTTTACAATTATATTCTCAGCCATTTTTACTTCTCCTTACCGCCGTGCTTACGGAATTTTCTAGTTGGGCTAAATTCACCTAGCTTGTGGCCAACCATATTTTCGGTAACCAAAACAGGTATATGCATCTTGCCATTGTGAACTGCTATAGTCTTACCAACCATCTCTGGACTAATAGTACTAGCACGGGCCCAGGTTTTAATAACGGTTCTATCTTCCACACCAAGTGCGGCCACTTTTCTCGCAAGTTTAAAGTCTACGTATGGACCTTTTTTAAGTGAGCGACTCATAATTACCTCTTCCTCTTCGCTTCATGGCGACTCTTAACTATCAAATTATTAGTGTTTTTACGTCGTCGAGTCCTGTAACCCAAGGTTAATTGTCCCCAAGGTGTTCGAGGCGGCTTACCTGTACCATGACGACCGCCGTCACCGCCACCGTGTGGGTGATCGGCCGCGTTCATAACGACACCACGAACCGAAGGCCTAATGCCTTTTCTTCGCTTACGGCCAGCAGAACCAATTTTAATATTCTGATGTTGGATATTGCCAACTGAACCTATAGATGCGTGGGCCTCTAGGCGTACTCTTCGGACTTCGCCAGAAGGTAGCTTGATTTGAGCATAGTCACCTTCTTTGGCCATTAATTGAGCCTTCGCCCCAGCTGATCGGACTAATTGGGCGCCTTTTCCTGGGTGCATTTCTATTGCATAAATTTGAGCACCAACTGGTATTCGAGAAAGTGGCATTCGGTTGCTAGATTCAATCTCTGCATCCTCTCCACAAACAATAGTTTTACCTTTCGACATTGAGGTATCGGCTAAAATATAGTGGTATAGACCAAATTGATCTTTAACACGTGCTATGCGCGCGCTCCTATTTGGATCGTACTCAACCTCTTCGACTGTAAGCTTTAGACCCGTTGCAAGGTTATGGTCAATCAAGCGATAGTGCCTTTTAACGCCACCTCCACGATGCCTTACGGTAATTCGGCCTCTATTATTACGGCCGGCATTCTGTTTTTTGCTCTTTAGAAGGCTTTTTAGGGGTTTCTTGGTGGTGATTTCGCTTGAATCTTGGCTAGTCATACCACGGCGCGCTGGAGTAGTTGGATTATATTGAACGACACCCATTATTTCTTCTCCTTTGTACTAGTTTTCTTGTCTGAATCAGTTGTCGTATCGGTAGTTTCAAAAACCTTAATACTATCGCCTTCGGCAAGAGTAACATAAGCTTTTTTAGTATCCTTGCGATTAACTGTCTTAGGATAAGCCCTTTTACCTCGACTAGCTCGAATAGCCTTACCACTTTGGATTAATGTCTTAATACCGATTACCTTAACTTTATATTGAGACTCTACAGCTGCCGTAATTTGATCTTTGTTAGCATCAGTAGGGACGTCAAACACGTAAACATTATTTTTTACAGATAAGCCGTAGGCTTTTTCGGTAGCTCTTGGAAAAATATTAATATACATCTCTAAGACTCCTCTTTCTTGCCATCACCAAGCCAAGATTTAACGACACTGATTGATTCTTTAGAAAAGACAATACTATCAGCGTTAAGTATGTAATAAACACTTAGGTACTTAGCGCTAACTAACAATACATTTTGAATATTATTGGTAGCTCGCATAAGTTCTGGCGTTTTCTTATCAACAACGATCAAAACTTTACGCACCATCTTTTTGTCTTCAAGTTGCTTTACAATCTCTGATGTCTTGCCTGAAGTTACAAAATCAAAAACGCTAATTTTCTTTGCTTTGTTGGCCAAGCTTAAAGCCTGTTTAATAGCAACTCGCTTAGTTTTGGTTGAAAGCTTTTTAGTGTAATTCTCATTACCAGTTGGACCAAAAGCGATACCACCGCCCCTCCAAATAGGGTTCCTACTTGAACCGAATCGAGCGCGGCCAGTGCCTTTTTGCTTCCAAGGTTTTTTGCCACCACCACTGACTTCGCCACGTTTTTTAGTCTTAGCATGAGCTAGTCTTGAATTAGCCAAGAAAGCATCGTAAGCAAGCTTTAGTAGCTCGTGATTCTTTACTTCAACATTAAAAATATCTTTTGGCAAAGTTGTGCTTTTGTTGGGAGTTTTTACTGTATCAGCCATTATAATTTACCTCCGATAACAACTAGTCCTTTTTTGGGGCCAGGAACAGCGCCTCGAAGACCGATTAGGTTATTTTCAACATCTATATAGGAGACAACTAGGTTCTTAACAGTCACTTTGTCATGTCCCATGCGGCCGGCCATTTTTTTGCCCTTAAAGACTTTTTGTGGATACATAGATCCGATAGATCCGACTTTGCGGATATTACCTTTACCGCCATGAGTATGGCGACTTGTAATAAAGTTATGCCTTTTGACAGTTCCGGCAAAGCCCTTTCCTTTGCTCACACCGGTGACGTCAACAACATCACCTAATGTAAAGTTTGATAGATCGATGACACTGCCCACTAAAACATCTTCAGGTAGATTCTCTAGGCGAATCTCTCGAATGTGTTTTGGGGTGACTTTAGCTGGTTTTAGATGTCCAGCGACGGCCTTGCTCAGGTTCTTACCCTGACCATATGCCACTTGTACCGCATTATAACCGTCTTTTTCGACGGTTTTGACCTGAGTAACGGTAACTGGGCCAGCTTGAATAAGCGTTACAGGAATAGCAACGCCCTTCTCACTGATGATCTGGGTCATACCAATTTTGGTACCGAGAAGTGCTTTCATAGCCCTTTTGCTCCCACTTAAAATTCTTGGTGGCTAGCAGTATCTCTCACCATCTTTACCACTGTTAAAGTGGTGAGAGACTTACCAATTCACCAAGAATCAATTAATATTACGTATATAAGTTACCCATATAATTTAACACATCATCTGTTATGAGTCAACTATTTTATACTATTTATCGCGCTTAATGCTTGTGTTTACTAGTAAAGTAGTCCATACTATTATTATTAATAATACCAAGGAGCGTAAATAGCATGGCAACTACAAAGAAACCAGTTAAAAAAGCTGTCAAAAGATCGGCATCAAAACGAGTAAGCAAACCAAAAGTAGTTAAGTTGGAATCTTTCAAGGCACAAAAAGAAACTAAGCCATTCATGACTTTTAAGGTTACCGAACAAACAGTTTACTGGTTGACTGTAGTCTTGATGGTGTTCTTGCTAGGAATTTGGGTTTTGAACATTCAAATGGACGTAACAGAATTATTGGATAACATTCAATATACTTACTAAAATAAGTCTTATAAAAAATAATCCCGTAAATGATACGGGATTATTTATTTTGCATTTGTCTACATTCTTATTTCAGCATCAACGCCAGCCGGGAGGCTCAGGTTTTGTAAGCTGTCTATCGTCTTTGGTGTCGCATTTGTGATATCTATTAGACGTTTATGGACCCTCATCTCAAAGCTCTCACCACCTTTTTTATATACGTGCGGCGATTTAACAACTGTAAACGTACTCCTTCGGGTTGGAAGCGGGACTGGACCACAAACACTAGCGCCAGTTCTAATAGCTGTGTCGATAATCTGCTTGGCTGATTGATCAATTACTTTATAGTCATACGCCTTTAGACGTATTCGGATACGTGGACTTTCGGCTTTTTCTGCCATCTAATTTATTTCCTTTTCGCTTGATAAGCGATTTATATCGTAACCTCCCTCCTTCGCCCCTGTGGGGTTATAGAGGGTCCTACGAAGCCTTGGCGAAGTAGGACTGCTCGAATCGCTTTTATTACGTCTGGCCGAGTTCTCGATATGATTGATATTACTTGATGAATTATATCATAAATACCAGATTGCACAATTACAAAAACTACCTCAACTTTAAACGCTCTCAACTATTTGAGGAAGCTGGAGCTCTAATGTCCAACCGGCCGCATTAAATGGTTGATTATACACATAGATATAAAACCTGTTTAAAGAAGTGCCTGCTCTAAGCGATGTTTTAATATTTTTAACGAGTGACCATGAACTAGATGGAATAATTATATCACCGTGGGGGATTGTAACGTTTAGCGCATTACCGTCCATAACCGCAGCCCCTCTTAAATAACCTCCGTTTTCTGCAAATCCGTTTATTTGGCGAACATAGAAAGAGGTCTTGTATGATGTGCTATTAATAATATCTGAATAGTACACCTGTCCATAAATATAAGCCCATGTGGGCGACTTGGGGGTTGTATTAGTTATTGTTAATACTGGTTTATTCATTACCGGATCTCCAGAATTACCCTCTCTCACCGAAACCACTACGCCGGCAAGACCGCTACTAATAGATAAATTCCAACCAGATGAGCCAATATTTGTGAAACTATCGTCGATAGTAAGATTCTTATTCATGCCAATCTCACTACCCGATATAGCACTGCCAGAACACCAACCATCTTGAATTCGACCTATTTCAGAATCAAAGAACATATATTTATAACTATCGCCACTCAATGGTATTTGTCCATTAATGCAATATGAATTCGTTTTTTGGGTAGCCGACAATGAAAGACCTACACCACCAGTCGGTCGAAATTCGCTAGGTACTGAAACAGGTGCTACATCTTCATTATCCACCACACCCATAACCATCAGCCTCGACGCGTTAGTCAAATTTGCCTGCAGTGTGCTTTCCTTCGCCCTCTCAGTAATCCCCGAGTAAGAAACGATTATTATAGACGCCAAAACACCAATCACCACAATAACCACCAATAGCTCGACGATGGTAAAGGCTTTTATTTTACGACCCATATCTACCCTCTATTAGACCATAACTACTAGACACTTCATCGGCATTTAGCACCCTACTATATACTTTAATCGCCCCCCTTCGGCCATAATGTTTCCAACCGTAAAGCTCTCCAAATTTTATACCACCACCATCATATATTGGCTGCCCCGTCACGTTCGGAGTATTCGCTTGTTTAATGTACGTACCATTGATGTACAGCGCTACTCGATTATTGCCCCTGTCCCATATTAAAGTGCGTGTTTTCCATGTATTTAAGGCGTCATAAGGGGCAGGGACGGCAAACTGGACGTCATCATCGTAGTAAGTATTACTACCAGCACTTGTTAATCCGAATCGAAACCTATTTGATTGCATGCCGTGGTTCCAATCAAATCCAGTCACGCTGGATGATGTTCCCGAGGCCGAATTAGATGCAACACTACCTGCATCTGTCTCCGGATATATTGTTGAATTAGTCCAGACAGTCTCTTCAATAGTCCAACCGCCAGTCGTTTTAATAAAAGCATCGTTTATTGACGGAGAGTTGGGTATATTCACTGAGAAAAAATTAGATATATTGTCTATATTTCTTAGATA
>Ga0265295_1002557_pt1 | contig 28486 bp, 31 predicted proteins | sample Munlansysbiofilm_FD_192503 | JGI IMG/M metagenome (GOLD analysis project Ga0265295, IMG submission 192503) | Leachate microbial communities from a municipal landfill in Southern Ontario, Canada - Methane capture system biofilm | ecosystem: Engineered > Solid waste > Landfill > Unclassified ... | reverse complement strand
CACTGATAAACACGTTCCAAAGCCAGATATTTGTGATTGGCTAAAAATTTAATAAGCCGGTAAAATGTAAGAGCGTGAGTTAGAAATTTTAGATTAAACCCAAGTTGATAATATGTCCCATCTCTGTTAATCATTATTAATACAAATTAAATTTCCAAACCACAAATCAGGAAAACCAATGGAAAAGAACAAAACCTCAGATTTTGATTCTCCGTGGAAAGATATTATTGAAGCATTCTTTCCCCAATTTATGGAATTTTTTGTGCCAGAATCTATAAATGACATTGATTTTACAAAGGACGTAAAATTTTTAGATAAAGAGCTTGAAAAATTAATTTTGGATTCAGAAATAACAAAAAGATATGCAGACAAGCTTGTTGAAGTAACCTTAAAAAATGAAAGCAAAAAATGGATTTTAATTCACATTGAAATTCAGGCACAAAAAGACAAGGACTTATCCAAAAGAATGTTTGTGTACAATTACAGAATATTTGACAAATACGATATCCCTGTTACAAGCATTGCAATTCTTGCAGATGAAAACCCAAACTGGAATCCAAAACCTTTTAAATACGGAATGTGGGGTTCAAACATGGGACTTGATTATCTAAAATCAAAACTACTTGATTATAAAGACAAATGGTCTTATCTTGAAACCATGAAAAATCCGTTTGCCATGGTAGTAATGGCACATTTAAAAGCTCTTGAAACAAAAAAGGACAGCTCATTAAGAAAACAGTGGAAGCTTGAACTCACAGAACTTTTGTATGAAAAAGGATACTCAAAAAAAGAAGTTTTTAATCTTTTCAGATTTATTGACTGGATTTTAATGCTTCCACAAAAACTTAACAAAATATATTATGAAGAAATAAAAGATTTGGGAGGTAATAAAAAAATGCCATATATTACAGACTTGGAAAAATATGCCATGGAAAAAGGTTTTATAACCGGTCAGATAGCAGATAAGCAGGAAGTTCTGTTAAAACTTATGAATAAAAAATTCAAACTAACAAAAAAAGAAGAAGAGATTATTTCAAATGAATTTAATCCCAAGATTCTTGACAAAGCTCTTGATGAATTTGTTTTTGCTGATTCAAAAGATAGTGTTTTAAAATTTTTTAGATAAATTTTTTACATTTTGCATTTTAAAATCTGCTCTCATAATTTAGATTCTGAGAGCAGATTAAAACAAAGTCTGAAGTTCAATCAGGTTTTTAGCAGTTCCCAACTCCCACATTAGAACATTTTATTTCCTGTCAATATTAAAGCTGAAAATTAAAAAATTATAATCAATCCGGCACATCTCAATTTTCCCTTACATACCAGCTGATTTATATGACTTTCACTATAAAAGTCTAATACTGTCAGTACAAAAGCAATAATATCAGTTCTATTTCTAATCAATAAACTTTAGTTTTTAGAAAGTGTAATCAAAATTTATTGACACCATATGACCAATTGGTCATAATGCCTTTTTTATTATAAATAAAAGGGCGGGACAAAAGAATGGAGCCGGTTTTTCTGGATGATAAATTAAAAGAAATTTTTGAAAAAGTTAAAAAAAATGAGCGTCTTAGCTTTGATGACGGTCTTTATCTTTATGAAACAAAAGATTTAATGGGAGCAGCGCAAATTGCAGATTTTAAAAGAAGATCTCTTCATGGTGACAAATCTTTTTTTATTTACAATCAGCATTTAAACTACACAAATATATGCAGGAACAGATGTCTTTTCTGCGCCTATGCAAAAGACTACTGCGAAGCAGGGTCCTATCAGTACACAATGGAAGATGTGGAAAAAGAGCTTCTTGAAAAAATTGATCAGCCTGTAAATGAAATTCATATGGTTGGAGGACTTAATGAAGGGCTTCCATACGGTTATTACATAGACCTTTTAAAGACCATAAAAAAAGTAAGGCCCGATGTTACAATAAAAGCTTTTACAGCTGTAGAAATTGATCATCTTTCAAATATTTCTGGAAAATCTGTTGAAGAAGTAATTGCTGAATTAAAGGAAAACGGACTTGAAATGATGCCAGGCGGGGGAGCAGAAGTTTTAAGTTACCGTGTTCATAAAAAACTGTTCCAGAGAAAAATCAACAAGGACAGATGGCTTGAAATAATAGAAAAAGTTCATAATGCCGGAATAAAAACCAACTGCACAATGCTTTACGGACATATTGAAACTGTAGAGGAAAAAGTTCAGCATCTTATATATTTAAGAGAGCTTCAGGACAAAACCAACGGATTTATAGCATTTATTCCTCTTGCATTTCATTCAGAAAATACAAAACTTTCTCATATAAAAGAAACAACTGCCTTTGAAGACCTTAAAAATATTATTGTTTCAAGGCTCTTGCTCGATAATATCCCACACATAAAAGCATACTGGGTAATGCTTGGTGAAAAACTTGCTCAAACAGCTCTTCATTTTGGAGCTGATGATCTTGACGGTACAATTTTAAAGGAAAAAATTACCCATAGTGCAGGTGCTAAATCAGCTGTAGGCCATGCAAAGGAAACAATGATAAGGCTCATTGAAAAAGCAGGAATGAAGGCAATAGAAAGAGATGCTTTTTACAATGAAGTAAAGGCGGGATAAAATAATGGAAAATATTTTAAAAAAAGCTCTTGAAGGCAAAAGAATATCAGGTGAGGAAGCACTTTTTCTTTATGACAATGCTGATCTTTTAAGCCTTGGAACATATGCAAATATTTTAAGAACAAAAAAAGCTGATAAAAATCAGGTTACCTTTGTTGTAGACAGAAACATAAACTACACAAATATCTGCATTTCTGCCTGTAAATTCTGTGCTTTCTATAAAAAGCCTGAACAGGAAGGCGGATACTGGATAACAAATAAGGATCTTGAGCAGAAAATAATTGAAACAAAGGAACTTGGCGGAACTCAGGTTCTTTTGCAGGGAGGACTTCACCCTGACAAAAAACTTGATGATTATGTAAATCTTTTAAAATACATGAAATCATTTGATATTCATATTCACGGATTTTCACCCCCTGAAATTTCCCATATTTCAAATCTTGAAAATATAAGTGTAAAGGATGTTTTAAAAACGCTTATTGATGCCGGTCTTGGTTCAATTCCAGGAGGAGGAGCCGAAATTTTAGTAAATGAAATAAGGGAAAAAATTTCTCCAAACAAATGCAATGCAGACAAATGGCTTGATGTAATGGAGCAGGCCCATAATCTTGGACTTAAAACCACAGCAACCATGATGTTTGGACATATTGAAAAAAAAGAGCACATAATTGAGCACATGGAAAGATTAAGACAGCTTCAGGATAAAACCAAAGGCTTTACAGCATTCATTCCATGGACTTTTCAGCCTTCAAACACAAAACTTGAATCAAAAACTGCAACTTCTGCCGAGTATTTACGGGTTTTGGCAATTTCAAGAATTTTTCTTGATAATTTTGAAAATATTCAGGCTTCCTGGGTTACCCAGGGCTCTAAAATTGCTCAGACTGCACTTTTTTTCGGAGCAAACGACCTTGGAAGCACAATGATAGAAGAAAATGTTGTAAAGGCTGCAAATATAGATTTCAGACTTCCAATGGAAGAAATGATAAGGCTTGTTCAGACAGCGGGATTTGAAGCATGGCAAAGAGACTGCTTTTATAACCGTATAAAAAAGTTTGATTGATTATGATTTATTTAAGAGCGGCATATATTCTTGATGAATTTGGAAATATTTTGGAAAATGCCGCTCTTTGCATTGAAAACGGATATATAACAGGAATTGAAAAATCCTTAAAAAATATATCTAAAACTGAAATAAAAGATTTAGGCCCAGGCATTTTAATGCCAGGGGTTTTTAATATGCACACCCATCTTGAATTATCATGCCTTAAAAATAAGCTTGATTTTTCAAAAGGTTTTAAATCATGGGTAATTGAGCTTATTGAAAAAAGAGAAAAAATTTCAGATGAAAAAAAAGTTATTTCTGCCTTAAACGAAATAGATTTTCTTTTAAAATCAGGAACAGCTGGTGTTTTAGATATTTCATCCCTTGGTATTACAAAGGAAATTTTTCAAAAATCAGATTTAAAAGGATATCATTTTTATGAAGAACTTGGCTTAAAAGAAAAGTTTCTTAATGAAAAAAAAGAAGAAAAAATTTCATTTGCTGCCCACGCTCCCCATACAACTTCACCTGTGCTTATAAAAAAAATTAAAAATATTACAAATAAACAAAAAAATTTATTTTCAATTCACTGCTCAGAATCAGATGAAGAATTAAATTTCATTACAAAAAAATCAAAGGAGTGGGGTGATTTTTTAAATTCAAGAAACATAGACTTTTCAAATTGGCCGGTTCCATCAAATTCATCTGTTGAATATCTTGATAAATTAAATGTTTTGGATAAAAAAACAATCCTTGTTCATGTTCTGGATGCAAAAGATAAAGATTTTTCAATTATAAAAAAAAGAAACTCAACAATCTGCATCTGTCCAAGAAGCAATAAAAATCTTCACAATAAACTTCCTGACTTAAAAAAAATGTTTGATTTTAATATTAATATTGTTCTTGGAACAGACAGCCTTGCAAGCTGTGAAAGTCTTGATGTTTTTGATGAAATGAAATTTATCTTAAATAATTGTAAAGATATTTCTTCAAAAAATATTTTAAAGGCAGGGTGCATTAATCCTTCTAAAATTAACGGGTTTGAAAAAATATGTCAGACCTTTAAAAAGGGAAATATGTTTAATGGTCTTTATATAAATGATGTAAATAAAGATATTTATGAATCTGTAATTTTTTCTGACAAAAATAAAAGAATTGCATTATGAATGATTTAATTAAACTTGGAAAATTCAATTATATAAATGTAGTGCCTGTTTACCATGATTTGGAAAAATATCTTCCCAAAAACTGCTGCACATTAAATGAAGGCCCGCCTGCAGTATTAAATGCAGCTTTAGCTGACGAGGTTCTTGATTTAAGCCCTGTTTCAGCCTTTGCCTATGCACTTTACCATGATAAATGGCACATTGTTCCTGATATTTCAATAAGCTGTACCGGAAATGTCATAAGTGTTCTTTTAGTCTCGGATTTAAAATTTGAAGAACTTGATAAAAAAAAGATTCTTTTAACCAATGAATCTGCAAGTGCTGCATCTTTACTCAGAATTTTATTTTTTGAAAAAAATATTTATCCCAAGTTTTATTCAGGAGACATTCATAAACTTGACAAAAATGAGTATGACGCAGCTCTTGTTATTGGAGACAACGCTCTTTTAACGGACTGGACCAAAAAATTTACAAATGTTTACGACCTTGGTAAAAGCTGGTTTGAGCTTACAAATCTTCCATTTGTTTTTGGACTCTGGGCTGTTTCAAAAAAAGCATATGAAAAAAATAAAAATAAAATTCATGAAATAAAAGATGTTTTAATAGAAAATAAAAAAAGAAACCTTGATTGTCTTGATGAAATTTCAATAATTTCAGCAAAAAGAAAAAATACAACAAAAGAGTTTATGGCAAATTATTTTAAGACCATAGAATATGATTTATCAGAAAAAAAAATTGAAGGACTCAAACTTTTTTATTCTCTTTTGCACAGGCACAAACTTTTAACTGATAAAATTATTCCCGAATTTATAAAAGGTTAAAAATGACTGAACAAATTAAGCTTGCTTTTTCAACATGTCCAAATGACACTTTCATGTTTCATGCACTTGTAAATAAAATTATTCCATCTGATTATGACTTTGTAGTAAGTCTTTCAGATATTGAAGATTTAAATAAAAGTGCATTTGAAAAAAAATTTGATATTACAAAAATTTCTTTTTCAGCCCTTGGAAATCTTTTGGATGATTATGTCCTTCTAAGGTCTGGTTCGGCACTTGGAAGAGGGTGCGGGCCCCTTGTTGTTTCAGGAAATTTAAATGATTTTAAAGATTTAAAAAATAAAACCATTGCAATCCCCGGGATTCATACAACTGCAGCACTTCTTTTAAGACTTTATGCATATTGTGACTTAAATCTTGTTTCCATGCCTTTTTATGAAATAATGCCGGCAGTAAGAGATAAAAAAGCAGATCTTGGTGTGATAATCCATGAGGGAAGATTTACATATCAAAATTATAATCTTTTATCATGTCTTGACCTTGGGAAATGGTGGGAAGAAAAAACAAATCTTCCAATTCCACTAGGCGGTATTGCTGCAAAAAGAAGCCTTGGTGAAAAAACAATAAAAGATATTGAAAAAAAACTTTCTGAAAGTATTTTATATGCATTTAAAAATCCTGACGTATCAAAAGACTACATTAAAAAATATGCACAGGAAATGGAAGACAGTGTAATAGATGAGCATATTTCACTTTATGTAAATGATTTTTCAGTTAATACTTCAATTGACGGTGAAAAGGCTTTAAAAAAACTTTTTGATGAGGCCAAAAAAAAAGCCATAATAAAAAATTCAGGTAAAAATCTTTTTCTTTAAGATGGGATAAAGGACATAAATGTACTACGTTGGTATTATTTTTGAACAAAAAAGATATTATTTTTTCACAAGTTTAATGCACAGAAAAACAGCAAAAAGAATATATGAACCTTTTATATCTGAAATAATTGAAAATACAGATAAAGATAATTTAAAAAAAACAATAAATTCATATCAGACTTCAAAAGAGCTTAATATTATAAAGAAAAAATTCAGCCAGTCTGGAAGACCTCCAAGAAAAGTGATTGTTAGTCCTGAGTTTGTTTTTTTTAATAAAGATAATATTTCAGATATTATTGATGAGCTGCGTGTTTCAAAAACAAAAATTTTTCTTGATGAAAAAAATGATGAAAATAACGACGATATTTTTACATCAAAGGAAAAAATAGTTTTATATTTAAAAAGAATATTTGAAGAAAAAAGAATTATTTTAGAAAAATTTAAGTCTGATTTTGATTTGGAAAATGAACTGAAAAATATCTATTCAAATAATTTTGATAATCTTCATCCATTTATCAAAGCTTTTGGACTTGTTGCAGGCAGTAATGAATCAGGTAAAATAAAAATTAAAAGGTATTAAATTTTTTTATATAAATTCAGTTCTTATTTCGGCTGGCAAAAGCCAGCCTCAATAAGATTTTTTTTCAAAACCAAGTACAAGAAAATTTTCCCAAAAAATTATAATTTTTTAAGATAGTTTTTAAAGGCTGTTAAACCGTTTTTTCCATTTTTAGTTTTAACGTCTTTAAACCAGGGTTTGTAAACTTCAGGATGCTTTTTTATCCAGTCAAGGCCGGCTTCTTTTGGTGTAAGGCTTTGATCTTTATTAAGCATATCCATTATCTGGTTCATCATTGGAATAGGGAATTTGAAATTTTTCAGAAAAACTGCAATGTTTGGCTGTTCGCTATCAAATCCTGTTCTGATATTTGTATAAACAACTGCCGTACCATTATTGTCTCCAAAAGTTTCAGGAGTTGAACCTGTAAGGTATGTCATATCAATAATTTCATTCATATAGTGAGGAGACCAGCCTAAAAATACAATCCATTCTTTGTCTTTTGTATATGATCTTACCTGAGAAAGCATTCCTGCTTCACTTGATGGAATTAATTCAAAATCTTTAAGATTAAACATATTTTTATCAATCATATCTTGAATAACAAGATTTCCGTCGTTTCCTTCTTCTATTCCATAAATTTTTGAATCAAGTTTTTTTTTAAATTTTGCAATATCAGAAAAATCTTTTAAACCTGCTTCTGCAGCATAAGTCGGAACAGCTAATGTATATTTGGCTCCGGGCATATTTGCCACAAAATTTACAACGGTTTTTCTGTCAAAATATTTTTGAGCAATGTTTGTCATGGAAGGATACCAGTAGCCAAGGAAAATATCTCCGTCTCCTGTTTCAAGAGCTTTGTATGCAATTGGAACTGAAACCATTGTATTTGAAGCTTTATAGCCAAGACTTTGAAGAGCAGCTACTCCAAGTTCTGTTTTAACTGTTACTCCAGTCCAGCTGACGCTGACAAATTTTATTTCTTTGTCTGCATAAGCTGCAGGAGAAAGAAAAAAACATAAAACAATAAAACTTGTGAAAAATATTTTTCTTAAATTAAACATTTAAACTCCTTAAATTTATGTTAACGGTTCAAAATAGAAATAAAATTTAACCTGCAAATATGAGCGAACCGAAAATCATTTTGCAGGATTATTAACTTTTATTCAGTTTAGTCAAAACCAGTTCATGGGTTTATTGGAAAAATTTTGAAAAATATGTTTGATTTCACAATATTCTCCAAATCCTTCACGTCCAAGTTCTCTTCCAATACCTGACTGCTTGTAGCCTCCCCATGGTGCTTTTGGATAATAGACATTAAAGTCATTTACCCATATTGTTCCAAACCTCAAACCTTTTGAAAATTTATCTATTCTTTCAGGAGAATTTGTCCAGAATCCTGCAGAAAGCCCATATTGTGTATTGTTTGCAAGCTTAAGAGCTTCTTCATCAGAAGAAAATTTTTCCACTGTTATTACAGGACCAAAACTTTCTTCTTTTACAATTTCCATATCAGCTGTGCATCCAGTAAATAATGTTGGAAGATAGAAAAAACCCTTTTGCAGTTTTTCATCAAGAGGTCTTTTCCCACCTGTTTCAAGAACTGCACCTTCCTTAATGGCAAGTTTTACATAATTTTCTATTTTCTGTCTGTGCTCGTGAGAAATAAGAGGCCCCATTTGGGTTGATTCTTCAAAACCATTGCCTAGTTTAATTTTTTCAATTCTTTTTTTAAGTTCAGATACAAATTTATCATGAATCTTATCTTCAACCATAAGCCTTGCACCAGCTGAGCAGATTTGTCCTGCATGAAAAAAAACAGCATTTAGTGCAAAATCAAGTGCTGTGTCAAAATCGCAGTCAGAAAAAACTATATTTGGATTTTTTCCACCAAGTTCCAGTGCAATTTTTTTTACGTTTGTTGAAGCAGCCTTCATTATACTTTTTCCGGTTACAATTCCTCCGGTAAATGAAATAAGATCAACTTCATGTGACTCCGCAAGTTCAGAACCAACTCCTATACCAGGGCCTAAAACAAGATTTATAACACCTTCTGGTATCAGTGCTTCCTGACAAAGCTCTGTAATTTTTATTGCAGTAAGCGGAGTAATTTCACTTGGCTTCATAACAATAGTACATCCGGCTGCAAGAGCCGGTGCCATTTTCCATGATGCCTGTAAAAGAGGATAATTCCATGGTGAAATTTGCCCGCAGACGCCAACTGGTTCAAACACAGCTTTACTTGAAGTATTTGGGAATGGTGAATCAATTATATAACCAGAGTCATCCTGAGCAAGAAAGGCATAATATTTAAAAATATCTGCAATTCCGTCCATGTCCCAACGGCTTTCTTCTACAGTTTTTCCTGTATCTAAACTTTCAAGCCTTGAAAGTTCTTCATGATCTCTTAAAATAAGCTCATTTATTTTAAAAAGATAAGAAGCTCTTTCTGTACCTGTAAGATTAGGCCAGATACCTGAATCAAAAGCTTTTCTGGCTGCTTTTACAGCTTTTTGTGCATCTATTTTGTCTCCTTCTGCAACTTCTGCAATAATGCTTTGATCCCAGGGGTTTATAATTTTTCTTGTTTTTTTTGATTCTGAATCAACCCATTTACCGTTTATAAACATTTTTTTCTGCATAAATTTACCTCTTATTTTTCAAACCTGTAATATGGTACTTTTTCAGGAGGAAGCGGTTTATTTCCAAGGATAATATCTGCTGCCTTTTCTGCAATCATCATTACAGGTGCATAAATATTTCCGTTTGTAACATAGGGCATGACTGAGGCATCAACTACTCTTAGATTTTCTATTCCGTGAACTTTAAGATTTGAATCTACAACCGACATTTCATCAAAACCCATCTTACATGTACAGCTTGGGTGATAGGCACTTTCACCTTCCCTTGCAACAAAATCCAAAATTTCTTGGTCTGTCTGTGAATCAGATCCTGGTGCAAGTTCTTTTCCCCTTAACTCGTCAAAAGCAGGCTGGGAAATTATTTCCCTGGATTTTTTTATAGCTTCTACCCATTCTTTTCTTTCCTGGTCTGTGGAAAGATAATTAAAAAGAATAGAGGGGTATTTATCAGGATTTTTTGATTTTATTTTTACATGGCCTCTGACATCTGTATTCATGGGGCCGACATGAAGCTGGAACCCATGACCTTCTCTTGGAGCTGACCCGTCATATCTTATTGCTATTGGAAGAAAATGAAATTGAAGGTTTGGATATTTTACTTCATCATTTCCTCTTATAAAACCTCCTGCCTCAAAATGGTTTGTAGCAGCAGCACCTTTTCTTTTAAAAAGCCACTGAGCACCAATAAAAGGCTGTCTGTACCATTTTAGAGCAGGGTACATGCTTACAGGTTTTTTACATGAATACTGCACATAAAGTTCAAGGTGATCTTGAAGATTTTCTCCAACACCTTTGAGGTCATTTACAACATCAATTCCAAGTTTTTTAAGTTCATTTCCATTTCCAATTCCTGAAAGCTGCAATAATTGTGGTGAATTTATTGCACCTCCGCAGCTTATTATTTCTTTTCCATAAACTTTTTCAGGACTTTTGCCTTTTATTGAATATTCAACTCCAACAGCTTTATTTTTATCAAATAAAATTTTTGAGGCCTTTGCCATACATTTGATCTCAAGATTTGTTCTTTGTTTTTTAACAGGATGAATATAGGCTCTTGCAGCATTGTGTCTTCTTCCCATATAGATATTTTGATCAAATTTTGAAAAACCCTCCTGCTGAAAGCCGTTCACATCATCTGTAAGAGGGTATCCTGCCTGTTGAACAGCTTCAAAAAAAGCATCAAAAAGGGGGTTGTCACATTTAGGAGTTGTAATTTTTAAAGGCCCGCTGTCTCCATGATATGGATTTGCACCTGACAGTCTTGTTTCAAATTTTTTAAAATATGGCAGACAATGTTTGTAATCCCAGTTATCAAGCCCTTTTTCCCTTGACCATTTTTCATAGTCCATTGCATTTCCGCGTATATAAATCATTCCGTTAATGCAGCTTGATCCTCCAAGAACTTTACCTCTAGGCTGATAAATTCTTCTATTGTGCATATATGGTTCAGGATCAGATTCATACCACCAGTTATAAAATTTGCTCTGCAAGGGATAAGTAAGTGCTGCCGGCATATGAATTCTGAAATCAAGTCTGTAATCAGGCCTTCCTGCTTCAAGAACTAAAACCTTGTTTGACGGGTTTTTGCTCAGCCTGTTTGCTAGAACACTGCCGGCTGATCCTCCTCCGACAATTATATAATCATAGTTTTTGTTTTTCATAAAACCTCCGTAAATTTAAAAAAAATAAGTGAAACCTTTTCTGCAGCATTTATTTTAGATTTTCATTTATTTTTTTGTTTGTTTATATTTTGTTTTCATTAATACATTGTCTTAAAAGGCAGTAATGATAACCAATATAAGAAAGAGCTTTCATTGGTTCACCATTCAATATTTCAAAAGCAGTGTTTTTCCAGTTGTCTGCTGTAAGCATTCTGAAATTTTCTTTTTCATAAAGAGCATAATCATAAGATGAAAAACCAAACTGAACTGCTTCCATTATCCAGATAAACAAAGGGTTTTTAGTCATTTTTGAAAGAAGAATGTTAAGATGTCTGTCTGTTTCTCCAATAAGATTCATGTCTAAATTTTCACTTAAAATCATATTGCTTAATTCAAGTGCTTTTTCATATAGTTCCTGCTTTTCATTTAAACTGCCTTTTGAAATTGCAAGAACAGTAATTGTCTGATCAATACTTTCTCTGAATTCTATAAGTTTTTCAGGGTCAATTTGTTTTTGTTTTAAAAAAAGCGATAAAGATTCACTTATTTTTCCTACTTCAGCTTCTTTTACAAAAGCACCGCCTCTTGCACCTTTTTTTGTTTCAATAAGATCCTTTTGTTTTAATATTTTAAGAGCTTCTCTTACAACTCCGCGTCCTGTACCAAATTGAAGTTGCAACTCTCTTTCGCTTGGGAGTTTTTCACCAGGCAGAAAATCTTTATTGATTATTGCAGCTTCTATCTGAAGTGAAATATCTTCAACTGCTCTTCCGTGCATTGCTCTCTTAAAAATATGTTTTGGCTCCATTCCAATCCTTTGTTTTTAAAAAAGTTTGGTAATACCAATAAGCTATAAAAACAAAACTCCAGTGTCAAGGTACAATTTATTTTTTTGTGTTTTTTAGTATGAATTGTTCTGAATAATGTATTTTTTTAGAAAGTTATGGATGTGATTAGAATTTAATGTATTTTTTTCAAAAAAATATGAAGTAAATAAGCTTAAATTTAAAGAATTAAGGTAGTGCCAATAAGAATTTAATTTATTTTTTATCCAGGCTGCAAAAAAAATTTTTGACTATTGGATTAAATAATTTTGAATTTTCAATTGGAGACATATGACCTCCGTTAATTTCAAAATGTGTAATGCCAGGAATAACACCTGCAATAAATCTGCTTATTTTTGATGTTATATCAGGACTTTTTTCCCCGGAAATCAAACACACGGGAATATCAATTTTTTTGTAAATACTTGAGTTTAATTTTTCATCAATTGTTGCTTTGTAATCCATTGGCATTTTTTTTATGCAGTTCATGAAAATCTGCTGAATTTCAGATGGAAGTTTTTCAAATGTTCCATCTCCGCTGAAAAGGTCTATGAACTTAATGCATCCTTTTTTGGGATTTCCAGATAAAACATCATTTTCAATTTCTGAAATAAATTCTTTGCCTAAAAGAAAAGTTTCATAATCAATTTCCTTAAATACATGGTTAAGCATTGGTTCAAACACGCAAAGACTGATATTTCGTTTTCTTTCAAGGGTAGAATATTTCATTGCAACAGCACCGCCGTAGGAATGGCCTGCAAGATGAAATTTCTCATTTTTTTCCAGAACATTTTCAAGTACTTTTTCAATAAGTTCTATTTCATTATCTAATGTGAAATTTACTGTATTTTCAGGAAAAGGACTCTGACCATAACCATAAAGGTCAATTCCAATTACCTTGAATTTTTCCTTGAGTAATGATGCAAGGCCAAGCCATTGCTCTTTTGAACTCATGCTGCAGTGAAGAAGTACTAACGGCCGGCCTTTACCTTTAACAAAATATCCTGGAATTATTGTCATTTATTTTGATTCTCCAAAGTTGATAAAATTGTAAAAAAACATTTTTTTTCAGAAAGCTCAAATCGTTCTGTAAGTCCGTAGGGGTATTTGACAACTGAGCTTGAAGCTATATCAAAGCAGGCATTAAGCATAGATTCTTTGATCTCTTCAAAATTTTTACAAGATTTTATAATAACTGAAGAAAGTTTTCTTAATGATTCCATAAGTTCTTTTTTTGGGCGATTTTTTAAAAACTTTAAAGCAAAATTTTTTGCATCATCATTTGTAAGAAATCCAAATCCCGCATTTTCATTAACTTTTTTGACATGATCTTTTAAAAATTCAACTAAAATTTTAAGTTCACCTTCCTGGGCCTTTCCATCAGACCAGATCATTTCAATTAAGGGAAGAATATCTATTAGATAAAAATCTTTTCCAGATATTCCGTATTTTTCAAGTTCAGCTATAGCTTCTTCCCTTGTGAGTTTTAGCTCCATTTATAAATCTCCTGATAAAATTGTCTTGTTTTGTTTATCATCAATATAAGTAATTTTAAAAAAACTGGCAAAATAAATCTGGTAATAATCTGACCATAACAAAATTGAAACAAAAATAAATTTTTTATCTAATAAAAATTAAACTTTGAAATTATAAGTATTCTAAAAAATAATGAAGAATATTATGAGCGATCTTATTAAGATTAAAAAAGAAAAAATTAATGACGTAATAAAAATTGAAAATCTTACAAAAAAATATTCATCTAAACTTACAGCCCTGGATAATATCTGCCTTGATGTATCATCAAATGATTTTACTGCTGTAATAGGGCCTTCTGGTGCCGGCAAGTCCACATTACTCAGATGTATAAACAGGCTGGTCAGTCCAACATCAGGACATATTTACCTTAATGGAAAGGATATTACAAATATAGGAGGTGCAAGGCTTCTTAATGTCCGAAGAAGAATAGGAATGATTTTTCAGCAGTTTAATCTTGTGAAAAGAGTAAGTGTAATTGAAAATGTTCTTGTTGGAAGACTTAGATTTTCCAGTTCTCCAGTAAAATATTTTTCTTCTCTTGGAGGAAAGTTCATGAGAGAGGACAGAGAGGCAGCTTTTGAATGTCTGCGGCAGGTAGGTATTGAAAAACACGCTTTTCAAAGGGCTGATACTCTTTCTGGAGGTCAGCAGCAAAGGGTTGCCATTGCAAGGGTTCTTGCACAGAATCCGGATATAATTCTTGCAGATGAACCTGTTGCAAGCCTTGATCCAAGAAGTTCAGACATGGTTCTTGAAATTTTACAAAAGATTCATGAAGAAAAAAAAATTCCTGTAATGATAAACCTTCATCAGCTTGAAATTGCAAAAAATTTTACAAAAAAAATATTTGCACTGAATCAGGGTGAAGTTGTCTTTAAAGGCAAAAGCAGCACTCTGTCAATCAATGACATTAAGGAAATTTACGGATACATTCCAGGAGAACTTCAATATAAAAAAGTTTCAAACTTTTAATGAAAAATTTAAGAAGCAGTCTTCAATCAAAATATGTTCAATTTGATTTGGAAAGGTTGGTGTATTCTTTCTGAGCCTCATTCTTGCTTAAGCTTTGAGGCAGGAGATAAAAAAAACTATGTTCTGAAACCGGCTCAGAAAAAACCCAGCATCCGTCATCAAACTGGCTTTTTCTCAGTTTTCAGCTGAATAGTTACATAAAAAATTGTTTTTACCCTTCATTTAAGGCAGGCAGGATTTTACCTCACAAAGAATGTCCCATCAGTTCATTTTAAATCAAGCAGTGATAAATTATAATTTCTTTGATTGATAAATTTGAAAGCTGTTATTAGAATCGATTTTGTTTGAAAAATGAAATGAAAAATTGTGATTTGTCAAAAACCGAAATTTTTTGTTCATTTACGTAGTGATTGGCCGAAAACGAGAATTTTTCGTTCAGCAACTAAGTAAGATAAATAATTTTTTCTTTAAAATACATTTTTGCATTTTAAGGATTAAATTTTCAATATAACGCCGAAATGTGCAAAAAAGTCAGTTTTTGTTCAGTAACAAAATATATTAAACAGCATTACTTAATATTCAGATGGAGAATAAAATGAATATCTCTGATATAATCGAACTTTCCAAAAAAAAATCAGAAATAAAAATTCATGAGCTGAGAAAAGAACTTAGGCTTCCTTTTTTTGCAAAAAACAATCATAAAAACTGGGAACAGGGATCTAAAAAAATAGTGGTTATTGGAAGCGGAATTGGAGGAATGGCTTCAGCTGCTCTTTTTGCAAAGCAGGGTCATGAGGTAAATGTTCTTGAAATGAATGAAAAATATATTGGCGGACATGGAAGATGCCTTAAAATAAATGGTCTTAGTTTTTCTATGGGGCCTCAGTATGTATGGGAGTTTGGAAAAGACCAGACAGGGGACAGATTTCTTGAATATTTAGAAATAAAACAATCAAATCCATTTATTCCAATGGATAAACAAGGATTTGAAAATATTTTTATTGGTGAAAAAAAACAATCAGGAAGTTATTATTTTATTAATTTTCAGGTTCCCATGGGGCTTGAAAATTTCAGAAATGAATTAGTTCAACTTTTTCCGGATGAAGAAGCAAATATCAATGATTTTTTTTCTGATATGATTTCCATTTACAAAACATATAAAAAATTTTTCAAAAAACATTCTTCAGCAGAAGGCAGGCTTCTTCTTGCCACAAAATTTCTGGCAGCAGGAAATGTGAACATGTCAACCAAGCTCAAGCTTGCAAGAACCATTTATCAAAGTCTTGAGGAATTTTTTGACCAATACAGTCTTAGTCCTGCAATAAGAAGAATTTTATATGGACACAGCGGAATTTTTGCTGAAAATGAAGAAGAAATGTCTGCCATTGCATATATTATTGGAACAGGAAACTATCACGAAGGTGCATGGTATCCTGAAAATGGCTTTGATCATTTTTTTAATTCAATGGCTTTGGTTATTCAAAAAAACGGCGGAACCGTTGAAAACGGTAAAAAGGTTGTAAAACTTGAAACTGATAAGGACAAAATAATAAAAATTCATTGCGAAGACGGTTCTTTTTATGAATGTGATGCTGTATTTTCAGATATTTCTCCAAGGCTTACAAGAGAAATTATTGATCTTGAATTCCCAAAAGACGAATATGACTATCTTCCCTCAAATTCTATAATATCCTGCTGTATTGGTTTAAAAGGAGGATATGAAAAAATTAAAAATTTAAAGGGAAAAAATTTCTGGTGGCAGAAAGGTTCAAAAATCAACTATAACAACCCAGATGTTTTAAAAAAACCTCAAATGCTTTTTATTGCCTCACATACTGCAAACGGATTTGGAAGATATAAAGATTTGGATAATGATTCCCTCATAGTTTTTTGTCCTGGAAATTATATTCAGGAAAAGGAAATTTATAATAAAAGCACTAATGAATTTAATGAATTTAAAAAAAAGCTTTCTTTGGATATAGTTGATATTTTGGAAAAAAACATTTTTCATGAAATAAAATCATATCTTTTATTTAATGAAATAATAACAAGTATTGATATAAAAAATCAAACAGGCGGAGAAATGGCCAATGCCTATGGAAAAAGGCTTTCAGTTGCAGAAGTTTTAAAGGGAGGTGTAAAAGAAGATATTCCTGTATCAAATTTATATAATGTATCAGCAACAAAAAATTCACCTGGAATAGCAGGAGGGATTTTTACTGCTCAGCTTCTTTTTAATGAGCTTACAGGAATTGAAATTTAATTATGCTTAAGCTTCGTAACCTTCAGGATACCCTGAGAAACAAGGGCTTCAGGATTCAGTGGATTCCCTGGCAGGAAAAGGGAAAACCAGAATATGTTTATAACAGCCCTTTAACACACATATTCAATATTGTTGGTCTTGCCTTGTTTTTTATGGGTATTGTTTCAGCTGCAGGGATATTTGAAATTTGGCAAAATGAATATCTGTCCGGTATCAATCCTTCGTTACCCGGCATATTTATCAGTGTATCAGGAATATTTTTTCTTTTATCAGGCAGAATAGTTGCAGCAGTTCAAAAACAGAAAGGCTGGGTTAAAATTGAAGCCCAGTGCATTGACTGGGAAGTTGCACAATACTCACATCTGTCAAGAAACGGCAGGAGAGTAAAAAACTGGACTTACAGGCTTTTATGTACATTTTATTTTAACGGCAGAAAATACACTGTAACCCCTGAAAATTCAAAAATTATAGCCTTTAATACAAAAAAGCAGGCTGAAAATTATCTTGAATCAAGGATATCAACTGATAATAAGTGCTTTTTGTATATTGATCCGCAAAATCCACTTCATGCTGTATTTGACAGAAAACAAAGAATTTAGGTTTTTTGATTCTGGAAAATATACCTTCTTTAAATTAAGCAGCTGATTCTTCCCATTAAACCTCCCAAACATTCACTTAACAATAAAAAAAACATAAATAAATTTTACCCTAATAAGGGGTTAACATTCATATTACATAAACTGTTCTTAATTAATTTTTTAAAATCAATTCATAATTAAGGACAGTAAAGATGATGAAAAAAACTGGAATATTATTTTTAATTTGTATTTTGCTTTTTGCATCAACTGCTTTTTGTGCCCAGCAGAAATGGCCTTCAAAAATCAAGGTTGGGCTGATTCCAACAGAAGGCGGTGCTGATATTGTCAAGAGATTCAAACCCTTAATGGAACACCTTGAAAATCAGCTTGGAATTGAAGTTGAGGGAATAAGTGCTGCAGACTATGCAGGTCTTATAACTGCAATGGCAAATAAACATCTTGATTTTGCATATTTTGGACCAAAATCATATATAGAGGCTGCTGACAGAGCTGGTGCAGAGGCTCTTGTTCTTGAGCTTGACAGCAGCAGACAGCCTGGATACCACGGAATAGTAATCACAAAAAAAGATTCCGGCATAAAATCAATGGAAGATGCAAAAGGAAAACTTTTTGCTTTCACAGATCCAAACTCCACATCAGGATGCCTTGTTCCAAATATTTTATTTGCAAGGGACATGAAGGTAAAACCCGAAAATTATTTCAAGGAAATTAAATTTTCAGGCTCACATGGAGCATCGATCCTTGGGGTAAAAAACAAGACAATTGAAGTCGCCGCAACAAACAACATTGACCTTGACAGGATGATAGAAAAAGGAGCTGTTTCAAAGGACGATTTCAATATTTTGTGGACATCGGACCTTATACCCGGTGCTCCCATGTGTGCAAGAAAGGATCTTCCATCAAGTCTTAAAGAGGCTTTCAGAGGAGCAGTTTTGAGTTTCAATGCAAACAAGCAGGGTATTATGAAGCTTCAGAACGGCGGTTATCAGTATGCTGACGATTCTGTATATGATGTTGTAAGATATATGAACAGACTCAAAAAACAGCTTGCGGGGGAATAAATTAATGGATTCTGGTCTGACTCTTTCATCTCTGGAACCTCATATTGATATTAAGCAAAAACTGTACACTGGAGTTATTCTGATTATTACAGCAGCAGTTCTTATATCAAGCTATATATGGACAGGAATAAGTCCTTTCAAACTTTATGAAAAAAGAGGCAATGCATGGTCATATCTTTTTGGAAAGGATGTTACTGAGGAAGATAAAAATGATGCAATGGAAAGGGCGAAAAGATATCCAAAAATTGTTGTGATGGAAGATGCAAGAGTCCAGATAAAGTCAGAATTCGAAGAGCAAAATAAACCGCTTCCCGGTTTTATGGAAATGCAGAGACTGATGGGTGATAAAACCGAAATTATTCTTTCCCAAATGGATAATAAAACCAAAGATAAGATAATCCAAAAAGAATATGAAAAAATTTTAAAAGATAAAAGGGGAGGATATTTCCCGCCTGATACAGAGATCAATAACATAAAAGGTTATTTTAAATCTCTTGTTGAAACAATTGCAATGGCAATATGGGGAACTATTTTTGCACTTATTTTTGCAGTTCCAGCCTCATTTCTTGCAGCAAAAAATACTCTTGCCCTTATTTTTCAGGGAGAATCAAAAATTTTTACATATTTACGAGAAAGCATTTATTTTCTTGCACGAAGATGCCTTGATTTCTGCAGGGGATTCAATGAATTTGTAATGGCACTGATACTTGTTGCAGTAATAGGGCTTGGTCCATTTGCAGGGATACTTGCACTTGCAGTTCATACCTTTGGAATTTTGGGAAAGGTATTCAGCGAATCGGTTGAAGCAGTTGACAACGGTGAGATCGAAGGAGTGCTTGCAAGCGGTGCATCCCCGTTTCAGGTAATAAGATACGGAGTTTTGCCTCAGATAATGCCTACTGTCGTAAGCTATACATTACTGCGATTTGAGTCAAATGTCAGGAGTGCAACCATTCTTGGTTTTGTGGGTGCAGGGGGGATAGGTTTTCTCATGTATGACAAGATCAACGGATATATGTACAAAGAAGTCTGCACAATGATGATTATTGTAATACTTACGGTTACTGTAATTGATTACCTGTGCGGCAAAATGAGAAGAAAATTTATTTAGAGGCAAAATGAATACCACTAAAAGAAAATTCTGGCTTGAAGTGCTTTCCCTGTCAAAACCAGAAACAGTTTACAGCCTTTGGGAAAAAAGCACTTTGAATCTTCCTTTGTATGAATATCTCAGAAAACCCGAAACAGGACTTTATATGGTCAGGGGAAAAACTGACCCTGATAAACAGATATTTAACTTAGGGGAAGTAATAGTTTCAAGATGTGCAGTAAAAACTAAAGATAACTTCAAAGGTATCTCATATATAAAGGGCAGTGACATAAAATATTGTGAATTTTGTGCAGTTTTAGACGGTGCAATGCAAAATGAAAAAAACTTTACAGATATTTATGAAAAAATAATTGAGCCTGCCTTTTTAATACTTGAACAGGAAAAAAAGAAAAATTTTGAAAAAATAAATAAAACAAAAGTTGAATTTTTCACAATGGGAAAATCTGATGGACTTTAATACTTCAGTTGATCTGTGCAAGGGGTTTGAATCAATTGTTTTTGATTCTCAGTATACTTTCAGAAAAATACTTAAATCTATGTCAATGCCAGGTAAAATTGAAAATTTTGACCTTGAACTTTATCCTCCATATCCATTGTATCCATCAACAGGGGCAGCAGTTTTATCACTTTTTGGACCTGACACCATTTTTTTTTCAGACCATGAATCAGATGAAATTGATTCATGGATAAAATTTCACTGCGGATCAAAACCTGAAGCTGAAAAAAGAAAGTCTGATTTTGCATTAATTACCAGTCATAATGATCTGGATATAAACAGTTTTTATCCTGGTTCCCTAAAGCGTCCTGATATTTCAACAACTTTTATAGTTCAGGTAAAAAACCTCACAAATAATTCAGATAAAAATTCCATTAAACTGACAGGCCCTGGAATCAAGGATTATTCAATTCTTCAAATAGCCGGTTTTGATCAGGGGATTCTTGAACAAAGAAATAAATATAAATTCCCATGCGGTTTTGATTTTATTTTTTGTTCTCCAGAGGGATTTGCTTGTATTCCAAGAACTACATCAACTGAGGGATTTTAAATAATGTATGTTGCTGTAAAAGGTGGAGAAAAAGCAATTGAAAATGCACACAGGCTTCTTGAGGAAAGTATTTCAGATCCTGAAATCAAACCTGTTGAAGAAGATCAGATAAAGCTGCAGTTCCCATATGCTATTGACCGAATAATGGCTGAAGGTTCTCTTTATGATAAGGATATTGCTTCAAAGGCATTTAAAAAAGCACAGGGAGATATTGTTGAAGCAGTATTTTTAGTCAGGGCATTCAGGAATACAATTAAAAAACTTGGATATACAAGACCGCTAGACACAGAGAAAATTGACATAAAACGTAGAATTTCAGCTGTTTACAAGGATATTCCAGGTGGACAGATTTTAGGAAAAACATTTGATTATACACACAGGCTTATTGACTTTGAAGACTCAGAAATATCTGATAAAAAAACAGATTATTTTGAGCAAAATGACGAAATTCAAAAAACATTTCCAAGAGTCACAGAATTTTTAAAAAATGAGTCACTTCTTTTTACAGATCCTTATAAAAACAACAATCCAAAAGATATTACAAATCAAAGTCTTGAATTTCCTGTTTCAAGGGACATGAGACTTCAGGCTGCTGCAAGGGGAGATGAAGGTTTTCTTCTTTCCCTTGCCTATTCATACCAGAGGGGATTTGGTGCAGATTCCCATCCTTTTGCAGCTGAAATAAGAACCGGTGATGTTGATATTAAAATTATTCCAGATGAACTTGGTTTTGAAATTACCATAGGCAAAATTGAGGTAACTGAAGTTGTAATGGTTGATTCCTTTAAGGGAACAAATGAAAAACCTCCTCAATTTGCATCTGGATATGGTCTTAGTTTTGGAAAAAATGAAAGAAAAGCCATGAGCATGGCAATAATTGATCGTGCAATGAGATTTGATGAATTTTGTGAAGAAAACAAATACCCTTCACAAAACCATGAGTTTGTAATCTCACATTGTGACAATGTTGAAGCTTCAGGTTTTGTATCACACCTTAAGCTTCCCCATTATGTTGATTTCCAGTCAGAGCTTTTGTCACTGAAAAGGCTTAGACAAAAACATGAAAATAAATTTTTTCACCAGGACACAAATGAGGTGAAATCCAATGTATAATTTTGCATATCTGGATGAAAATTCAAAAAAAATGATAAGGCAGTCAATTTTAAAGGCTGTTGCAATACCCGGTTTCCAGGTTCCCTTTGCAGGAAGGGAAATGCCTCTTCCCTATGGATGGGGAACCGGAGGAATTCAGCTTACCTCTTCAATAATAGGTCCAGATGATGTTTTAAAAGTAATTGATCAGGGCTCAGACGATACCACCAATGCAGTAAGCATAAGAAAATTTTTTAAAAAAACAGCAGATATTAAAGTCACAACATGTACAAAAGAAGCAACAATAATTCAGACGCGACACAGAATCCCTGAGCAAAAACTAAATGAAAATCAAATAGTAGTATATCAGGTTCCAATACCCGAACCAATGCAGTTTATTGAGCCTTCAAAGGAAAAAACAGAAAAATATCATGCCTTGGAAGAATATGGTTCCATGTATGTAAAAATTTATGAAGATATAGCTTTAAACAGCGAAATTACAACTGCATTTGATTATCCGGTTTTTGTAAACAAAAGGTATCTCATGTCTCCTTCCCCAATACCAAGGTATGATAATCCTAAAATGCATATGGCAGAGTTTTTACAGCTTTTTGGGGCAGGCAGGGAAAAAAGGATTTATGCTGTTCCTCCCTATACTCAGGTGAAAAGCCTTGATTTTAATGATTATCCATTCTTTGTGGAGTCATTTGACAAAAAGTGTGAAATCTGCGGCAGCAGTCTTGGATTTCTTGATGAAATAATAACCGATGATTCAGGAACAAGAATGTATGTTTGTTCTGACTCTGACTTCTGCAGAAAAAATCTGGAAATAAATAATGGAACCAATAATTGAAGTAAAAAACATATCAAAGAATTACGGCAATATAAAAGCTCTTGAAAATGTGAGTTTCAGTATATGGCCGGGTGAAATACTTGGAATTGTAGGAGAATCAGGCTCTGGTAAATCAACATTGATAAAATGTCTTTCAGGGGAAACCAGTTGCTGTGAAGGTGAAATTGTTTTTTATAAGGACAACGAACAAATTTATTTTTCAATGCTTGATGAAGGCAGAATGCACCTTCTCAGAAAAAAAGATATAAAGGTTGTTTATCAAAATCCTCAGGACGGGCTTAGAATGAAGTTTTCAGCAGGGGCAAATATTGCAGAACCTCTTTTGTCCCTTGGAAGTCGTGAATACAGTGAGTTGAGAGACAAGGCCCTTTACTGGATGGACAGGCTTGAAATTGGTCAAAGCAGAACAGACCATATTCCTGAAAATTTTTCAGGAGGAATGAGGCAAAGACTTCAGATAGCAAGATCACTTGTTTCAAACCCAAAAATTCTTCTTATGGATGAACCCACAAGCGGTCTTGATCTTTCGGTTCAGGCACGGCTTCTTGATGTAATTGGAAAGCTTGTAAAGGAAATCAATCTTACTGTTGTAATTGTAACCCATGACCTTGGAGTTGCACGAATACTTGCTGACAGGCTTATTGTGATGAAATCCGGTAAAATTGCGGAACACGGACTTACTGACCAGATTTTGGATGATCCTGGACATGAATATACTCAGCTTCTTGTTTCTTCAGTATTGAGGGCATAAATTATGTATCTTGGTAAACAAGTAAAAAACAATATCACATTTTCTTCTGACCTTCTTTTAAAGGCAGAGCTTGTATGCAAAACCTTTATTCTTCACAATCAGAATAAAGCTGAAATAAAGGCAGTTAAAAATTTGAATCTGTCCCTTAAAAAAGGAGAGTGTCTTGTACTGTCAGGGCCTTCAGGTGCAGGTAAAAGTTCTGTACTCAAACTTTTGTATGGAACATACAGGCTGTCATCTGGGAATATTTTCATAAGGCACAACTCCAGGATACTTGAATTATCAGGGGCAAATCCCCATGAAATACTGGCTTTAAGAAAGGAAACAATTGGTTATGTATCACAGTTTCTTGATATTATACCAAGAATTTCTGCACTTGATGCAGTATCCGAAGTACTTTTAATCTCAGGTCTTAAAAAAAAGGATGCAGAGGAAAAAACAAAGGAAATATTTAAAAAATTAAAACTTCCGGAAAAACTCTGGCATCTTCCTCCCTCAACATTTTCAGGCGGTGAAAAACAAAGAGTCAACATAGCAAGGTGTTTTGTAAAAGACTGTCCCATCATATTTCTGGATGAACCCACTGCATCACTTGACAGAGATAATATTGAAACAGTCTGCAGTTTAATCAGGGAAAAGCTTAAAAAAAATACAGGTATTATAGGTATTTTTCATGATGAAGACCTTAAAAAAACCTTAGCAACTAAAATGGTGAGCCTAAATGAAACAGATTAGAAACGGAATGCTTTTTCTTTTCACAGGAAATCCGGGTTCAGGGAAGGATTCTATAATAAGCGGAATTAAACAAATGTATGATGGTGGTAATTTATATGTACCAAACAGAATCATAACCAGGCCTTTACATACATCAGAAGATTATATAAGCGTATCTTCTAAAAAATTTGATTCAATGATTTTAAATCATCAATTTTCTTTTTTCTGGGAAAGCTATGGAATCTATTACGGTCTTCCATCAGATATTATTGCAAGACTTAATTTGGGAGATGTTGTTCTTGCAAATGTAAGCAGAAAAGTTGTTTCCCGGATTAAAAGCAGAATCTTAAACACAAAATGCATTTTTATAAGTGTTGATCCCATCAAAGGACTTTCAAGAATAAAAAAACGGGGAAGGGAAGGGCTTGATTCAATTCAGTTTATTGAAAGAAAAAACAAGCTTTTTGAGGAAACTGAATTTGAAGAAGCCGATGTTTCATTTGACAACAGTTTTGAAATTGAAGAATGCACCAGAAAAATTCTGGATTATATAATTCGTGAAACAGCAGTATTGAACCAGGAAAAAGAAGTTGTTAACTGACTGGAAAAGGAGAGTTTTTCTTGAAATCACAATGTTTTCATAATGCAAGAATTTATGACGGAATAAATTATCATGAAAACGGATTTGTTCTTATAAATAACGGAATGGTTGAGAATATTGGAAAAAACATAAAACTTCCAAATGCAGATATTTATCATGACATGAAAAATGATCTTATAATGCCAGGCATTATTGATTTACATTCTGATGCTGTTGAAAGATGTCTTGAAATGAGGCCTGGAGTTTTTTTTGATATGGAGTTTGCAATAAAAAATCTTGATGTAAGACTTGCAGCCATTGGCGTTACAGGTTTTTTCATGCCATAAGTTTTGGAGAGGAAAAAACTGATGTAAGAACTAAAGAAATTTCCGAGGCTCTTGTAGAAAAGATTTCTGAGCTTAAACCCTGCTTAAGGATTAATCATTATATTCATTTCAGATATGAGGTTTCTTCTGATTCAGGTACTTCGTCACTTGAAAAATTTATTGACAAAAAAATGATTGATCTTGTTTCATTTATGGATCATACGCCTGGGCAGGGACAATTCAGGGATCTTGAGGAATATAAAAAATTTTATTGTGCAAATTACGGAATAAGTGACAGTGAAGCACTTGAAAATGCAATAAACAAACAAAACGGCAGAAAAGATGCCTTTGCAAGAATCACAAATGTTGCACAAAGGCTCAATGAATTAAAAATTCCAATGTTAAGTCATGATGATGATACCTTCGAGAAGATAGACTTTCTTAAAGATCTTGGTATTACTGCATCTGAATTTCCTGTTACTGAAAAGGCAGCAAAATATGCATTTGAAAAAGGACTTGATGTTTTCATGGGAGCACCAAACCTTTTAAGGGGAAAATCATCCAACGGTCATCTTGATGCTTCGAGAACAGTTGAGTCTGGAATATGTACAGGGCTTTTAAGCGACTATTATCCTGAATCGCTTTTACAGGCTCCTTTTACAGCGGGGAAAAGAAGCAGTATCCCATATGAAAAAATTCTTTCCCTTGTTACTTCAGGACCTGGAAGACTTCTTCCTGAAGGTTCCTCAAAAGGATGTATTGCAAAAAATCTTCCGGCTGACTTTATAGTAGTTTCTGATAATGAAGATTTTATCAGGATAAAGAAAACCTTTGTAAAAGGAAACTTGATTTATCAGTCAACCTAGATTTCAAACTCGCCTTCAAAAAGGGAGTAAAATTTGCCGTTTTGAATTTTATCCTTTAACTCAAAAATTCTGGCAGCTGCCTCTTCTGGTTCATGATCAGCATCAGGTGCTGCCATTTCTGTTTTAAGTTTGCCTGGATGAAGTGAGCAGACTTTGATATCAGTTCCATCAAATTCCCTTGCAAGGCATTGTGTGAACATGGTTTGTGAACCTTTGGCTATTCTGTAGGAATAGGAGCATTGAATGTGATCAAGTTCTCCTGAAGCTATTTTTTTGATTGAACCAAATCTTGAGGACATATTAATTATGGAAGCATTTTTATCAAGATTTTCAAAAAGTGCCTTTACAACCCTTATCGCTCCCATTGCGTGAATCTGAAAACTTTTTTCTATTCCATCTATATCTGTATCAATAAATTTTTCAGGTTTTTGACAGTCACCGGCATTATTTATTACAAGATGAATTTTTTCATTTTTTACAATTTTTTTTATATCATCAATAACTTTATTATCTGAAACATCTGAAATAATTGGAATGATATTTTCAAAATCAAGTTCATTCATTTTTTTTCTGCCGGATTCACTTGTGACAATTGCATAAACCTTAAAGCCATTTAATGCAAATTCCCTTGCAAGTGCGTATCCAAGTCCCCTTGATGTTCCTGTTATCAATACATTTTTTTTCATTTTGTCCCTTTTTTTATAATAAAAAACCCGACAAAAAATATGCCGGGTTTTTAAAAAAATTTAATATATTTTTAAACTTTTATGTCCAGTGTCCTTCTGCATTTGCTGCATCAAGATATTTGTATTTACCACTATTAAAATTTTCAACTGCTTCTTTAATAGTACCTGAAACATTATCACAGGACTTTATTCCAGCTGCCTGAAGAGTGGTGAAAGCATTAGGACCGCAATATCCGGTTAAAAGAATATCTGCACCAGATTCACTTATTCTTGATGCAGCCTGAATTCCTGCACCTTTAAAGGCATTTTTATTTTCAGAGTTATCTATAACATTGAATTCAAAGGTTTCTGAATCAACAACAAGAATATATTCTGCTCTTCCAAATCTTGGATCTACTTCTGAATCAAGAGTCTTACCTTTTGATGTAACTGCAATTTTCATAATTTCTCCGCAGTGCAATATTTATTAATGGGCTCCGCCGCCGCCTCCGCAAACCTGATTATCTGATATTTCAGGAAGCTGTCCTTTTATTAAATCTTCAACTACAGGTCTTATTTCAGGTCTTTGATCATCGTGGAATACATTAATTCCAATTTGTCTAAAACCCATTAGAGGCCTCATTCCAATACCGCCTACAATAATTGCATTAACTTTATGACCGGCTAGAAAATTAACAGGAACCATACATCCGCCTTGTGCATGACCCTGATTTGGAACAGTAGTCACTTCTTTAATTTCTCCATTTTCAACATCTACTAATGTAAAAACATCGCAGTGTCCAAAGTGGCCGGATCTTTGTCCGTCCAGTCCGCCGTTGCCATTTGACGGAATTGCTATTCTTCCGTTTTTCATAATTATTATCCCCTTTAATAAATTTAATTTTTTTAAAAGTTAAAAGTGCTTTTTAAATCATTTTTTATAAATAAAGCAACTAAATCCCATTTTTTTAAATTTTTGGATTGATTATCATTTCAAGATAATCAAATGTTTCTTTTGCTTCTTTTTCATCTGGATTTGGACTGATCTTTTTTAAAATACCAAGTCCCTCTGTAAATTCATGAAAATCTTCATCTGATAAAGTGCTGACAAGGACTGTGTTTACCATTGCATTAATTTTTATTATCTCTTCAATAAGATTTTTGCCTGGAAAATCATCAGCTGTACTTTCATCACATATAACCAAAGTAAAAAAATTATTTTTTACAAGGTCAAGAACCTGTTCCTTTCTTTTTGCAAAAAAAACTTTATAGTCTTGATCTGAAGCAAATATTTTTTCAACTTCCTTTAATTTTTCTCTATTTCCGCTTACTATTAAAACATTTTTCATTTAGACCCCTTTGTTTATAAGGCTTTTCTGCCATAATCTATTTATTAAAAGTTCGGCACGCCTAAATATAAGTACTCGTATACTCTCCTGTCAAATAAAAAACAATATTTCTGTTTAAGATATTAAAATAAAAACATTTTTTAATTAATTATTCTTCTGACGCTAGAATAAAAAGGCCTTTTTCTTTCAACTGAATTGAACGGTTTTCAAGTTTACAAAATATATAAGGTGAATTGTATCAGGCTATACTTTTGCTATGTGTGATGAAACTTAACGAATAAGATACAGTAAACTTGGAAAGTTCGCAGAGTTCAATATTTTAAAATATAACAAGCTTAATTCATTGAAATTTATTAATTTAAATAGTTGCTGAACGAAAACGGCCTTTTTTGTCCATTCTTAAGTCAGATTCAAAATTTAATCCTCAAAATACTCAATGGATCCTAAAGGTTAAATTTTTCATCTTCGAACTTAACAAAAAATTTTCGTTTTCGGCCAATCACTAAATAATATGAAACGCTCAATTCAAGTACAAAAAATGACTTCTTCA
>Ga0265295_1002555_pt1 | contig 28492 bp, 22 predicted proteins | sample Munlansysbiofilm_FD_192503 | JGI IMG/M metagenome (GOLD analysis project Ga0265295, IMG submission 192503) | Leachate microbial communities from a municipal landfill in Southern Ontario, Canada - Methane capture system biofilm | ecosystem: Engineered > Solid waste > Landfill > Unclassified ... | reverse complement strand
TAGGTTCAGAAGAAAACATCGAATATTGGAGGGATGAAAAGGACAGGCATCACGTGCCAAAAAGAAGTTTAGACACCCTGATTTTAAGCTGAGCTACCTAAGATTATTGACAAAAAACACGCTCAGGCATTTCCTGCATCAATATGGATAATCTAATGGTTTTCAGCGTGTTTGAAATCACCCGCCATCTGCGGCAGGTGATAGAGACGTCTATTGAGCCACTTTATGTGGAGGGTGAGGTCTCAAACTTTGTGCATCACAGCTCCGGGCACATGTATTTTAATCTCAAGGATGAGTTTTCCACCCTCCGCTGCACCTTTTTCAAGAATCAGAACTACCGTCTGGACTTTCAGCCGAAAGACGGACAAAACGTGGTCTGTTATGGCCAGATCACGCTTTATGAGAAGGGTGGTACCTATAACCTGAATGTCACGACCATGAGCCCATCCGGATTGGGCGATATGCAGGCGAAGTTCGAGACGCTGAAGAAGAAGCTACAGGCAGAAGGGCTCTTTGAGGAAGACCGCAAGCAGGCTTTACCCCGCTATCCCGAGAGCATCGGCATCATCACCTCCCCCACCGGTGCGGCTTTGCAGGATATCACCAATGTACTTTCGCGCCGCTATCCCATCCAGGCCTGGGTCTATCCTGCCAATGTGCAAGGCACCGAAGCTCCCAAGAACCTCATCCAGGGTCTGCGCTATTTCAATGAAGATTTCCCGGTGGATCTCATCATCCTCACCCGTGGTGGGGGTTCGCAGGAAGACCTATTTTGCTTTAATGACGAGAAATTGGCCAGGGCGATTGCCGCTTCCGGTATTCCGGTAATCTCCGCAGTAGGCCATGAGATAGATTTCACGATCAGCGACTTTGTGGCAGATCTGCGCGCCCCCACGCCTTCGGCAGCAGCGGAAATAGCGGTTCCCAGCCGCGAAGACCTGCTGAATTACATCCGCTCTTTGGCAGAAAGAATGTCGCTGAGTGCCTCCAATTCCCTGGGTATATACAAACAGCTACTCAGCGAACAGGCGATGGAATTTGCCCGCTATCATCCCGAGCGCTTGTGGCAAAAATATCAGCAGCGTTTTGACATGGCGACCATGGCCCTGGACAATGTGAAACATTCCCTGAGAGAACCGCAAATCTCTTTTGAACGCAGTGAGCAGAACTTTGTTACCTCGATCCAGATGTTTTCTGAGCTGCGGGTGCGGCGCTATCAGGATAGGCTGGAGCGCGCCCAGGAATATTTGCAAGTCTATAGCAGGCGCACCTTGGATAAACTGACCAACCGTTTGGAGCTAAAGCAGCAGCATCTGGAAATGATCTCCCCGGATTATTTACTTAAACAGGGCTGGGCTCTGGTGATCAAAGATGGCAAGATTATGCGCAGCATCAAGGACATTGATCCCGGTGACAGTCTAAGTATCAAGCTGGGCGATGGCGAAGCTGAAGTGGCAGTGAAAGGAATCAAATGAAACGGTTTCTGATTACCCTGATTATCTTGGGGTTGGCGCTTGGTCTGAGCGCAGAAATACGCTCGCTCTGGGTTTTACCCTGGAATATTCAGAGCAAACAGGCAATCGATCAAGTGATCTGGGATGCGGTATATGCCCATCAAAATGAGATCCTGCTGGAGGTCCGCTATCGCTCCGATGCCCTTTATACCCCAAACCGTTTAAATTCTAAATATAAGAATCCCGAGCCGCGCAGCTATGTCTTGAAAAATGATGGTTTTGACCCTTTAGCGTATGCTATAGAGCAGGCCAGCGCGCAGCAGATCAGGGTACAAGCTTGGGTGATAGTCTTTAACGCCACCCCTCTGGAACCGAAGCTGGTGCAGCAAAACTATATTTACCAACACCATCCGGAGTGGATTACCTACAATGAACGAACCGAGAGAATGCGCTCCAGCACGCAATTTGGCTACTTTATCGATCCCGGAATCCCCGAAGTTCAGGATTACCTGCTGGATGTCTTTAGTGATATAGTATCCGGATATCCTGAGCTCTACGGTCTGCACCTGGACTATGTGCGCTATCCGGACGCTGTCTGGGGCTATCACCCCATTTCCAGACGGCGCCATTCTGTAGAAGGTCCAGGGCTTTCCTGGAACCAGTGGCGCACGCAGCAGGTTACAGAATTTGTAGAGAAATGCAGAGACCGCATCAAAAGCATCAATCCCCAGATCATGCTGAGTGCAGCAGTGTTTGCGGATATCAATGAGGCCAGAAATCTATATGCTCAGGATTGGTATAGCTGGCTGCAAGAGGGGCTGATCGATATAGCTTACCCCATGGCTTATCAGATGAATTATGATATTTTTGTGGGCCAAATGCAGGATATGAGCCAGAAATGTGTGGCAAAGGACATCGTGGTCGGCATCAGAGCCTGGGATCCCCAAGGCAGAAGTCTGATGGATACAATCAATAATCGCTATAATATCAATGACGTAGCCCTCCGCATCAAAGCAATCAGAGAATATGGTTTTGCCGGAATTGCACTATTTAGTTATGAAGGTCTAAAAGGGGGAAATGCCTTGCAATACCTGGGGGACAGCTCCTATTGGCAGGCTCCAGAGCTTGATAGCCAGCCTCTTTTGGACAGAGTGGCTGCCGGCTACCCCAGTCCTGAACAGAGCTGGCCAGAAGAGCAAATCGTGGCTCCAGCCCCCAAACAAAGTCCACCGACAGAGAAAGTCAAGACACCTGCCCCAAAGCCGAGTGCGCCTGCAGAACCAATCCAAGCTCCCGTACCAAAACCAAGCCCACCAGTAGAAAAAGTCCAAGCTCCTGTTCCTAAACCTGTAGCCACACAGCTGCCAAGCGTAAAAGCCAATTTTATTGCCAATAGAGATATGTATGTCATCCATCTGGAAATCCCCGAGCGGGGGCGCTGGCTCTGGGAATTGCAAGATGAGAATCAGAGGCGCATATATCATCGCTACCGCTATTATAGCAGAGGAGATAACGAAGACTATTGGGATGGACTTCTGGAAAGTAAGGCCCGGATTCCCTCAGGCCGGTACAAACTGATTTTAAGTGGTGAGGTGGGCAGCTATCAGGCAGATGTTTATTTGGGCGAGATCTAAGGCATGAGTGATCTGAGCAAACAAGCCGGTCTGCTCTCTTTGGCAGATTTTACCCGGTTTTTTATCAAGACTCTGATCGGGATCGGGCTGGCGAGATTGCTCTCTCCGGCAGATCTGGGGTCATACCGTCAGCTTTTTCTGATCTATAGCACCCTGTCTGGCATTTTGATGCTGGGCTTTCCTCAAAGTATGCTGTATTTTCTGCCCAAAGCGGGATCGTCCCAAGAAATCAAAGCTCTAATCAACCGCACTATGAATGTGATGTCTATTTTAGCGTTGCTGAGTGCAGCTATCATCTTTTTCAGCCGGCATTATATCGCCCGCAGCTTTAACAACCCCGAGCTCTCGCAGCTGCTGATCGTTTATAGCATCTACCCCATCTTCATCTTCATTACCCAGCTCTATAATTCGGTGATTCTGGGGCTGAAAGAACCGCTGAAATCCGCCCGCTTCATCATCTTTTCCGTGGTCTGTGATCTGGTACTGGTGCTGGGTGTGGCTTTCTTTACCAGAGACATCCAGCTCATCGTGTGGGCAGTGGTGATCTCAGCCTTCATTCAATGGCTATGGGCCACTCTGCAACTGAAAAAATATAAAGGTGGCCTGAGCAGAGAGACTTTTATAGGGCTCAAGGGTCAGCTCTCTTATACCATCCCCCTGGGGCTATCGCTACTCATCGGAGTGCTCAGCGTGCAACTGGATAAACTCATGATCTCCAGCTTTTTTACTCCTGAGCAATTTGCAGTTTTCTCGCTGGGCGCCATGGAATTGCCTTTGATCGGCATCCTGATCAATTCCGTAAATGCCATTCTGCTGCCCAATATGAGCACTGAGAACCCGAAGCAGATGGCTACGCTCTACAGCGCTTCCGTGCGCAAAAACGCGATCATCGTCTTTCCCCTGGCCACGGTGTTTTTCATCTTTGCCACCGAGTTTATGGTCTTTCTCTACGGTAATATTTACGCCGATGCCGCCCTCTATTTCAGAATCTACCTTTTGATCTTGCCCTTGCGAGTGGCCACCTATGGGATCATCTTCCAGGCTTTGGGCAAGACGCGTCTGGTAATGATAGATTCCATCATCATGCTGATCATGAATGCCACCCTCAATTTCTTCCTGATTAAGGTTTATGGTATGCAGGGAGCAGCGATCGCCACTGTAATAGTCTCCTGGCTGATCGTGCTGGTCTATCTTTTGCAGATCAAGTATTCCCTGAAGATGCAGCTTACCAGGCTCTTTCCCATGGGGCGCATCCTGCTGAATCTGGTGGCGGCACTGCTACCTGCAGCAATAGTGCTTCCGCTGACGTCCTACTTAGACAATTCATTCTGGCGCATGATCCTGGGTGGATCGCTGTATATGCTGCTCTATCTGCTTGCGGCCTGGCTGATGAAGGTAATCAAACCCTACGATCTCAAATTGGCCACCGATTTTGCCCATAGTATCATCAAAAAGGTTAAGCGGTGAAAGCGCTGTTATTTTATCCCAACGAGAGTTCTTTTATAAGGGTGGATCAGAAGATTCTGGGGGAATTTCTAGCTCTGAAAAGTATCTGCCTATCTCAAGCTCAAGGTAGATGGGCATATCTTAAAGCTTTGTTGGGTATTGCACCCAAGATCTTGGCAGTACCAGAGGCAAGGCTTTGCATCTCCTGGTTTGCAGATTATCATGCCTTTATCATGGTGATGGCAGCAAAGCTGTTTAAGAGAAAATCAGTAATCTTCATCGGAGGTTACGATGCGGTGCACTATCCGGAATTTGCCTATGGAGTGTACCACCATCCTCTGCGCCGTTTTTGCGCCGTAGTTGCACTCAAAAATTGCGATCTCATCGTGGCCAATCATGCGGCCTTGCTCTCCTCGGACAACCGCTATTACAATGCCCAAGGGCATCCGGAAGGGGTATTCCAGCTCATTCCAAAGCTCAAGACCAAAGCTGTGGTGGTGGAAAACTGCCTTACCATACAGCTACCGGCCTCAGTGTCAGCCTCAAGAAAACGGCAAATTCTCTGTGTGGGCAGTACTCCCCGATTACAGGATTTCTACAACAAGGGTTACGATCTCTTATTGGCTGCAGTAAAGGCATTTCCCGCTTGGCATTTTGTGTTTGTGGGTATTCAAGCAAGCTGGCAGGAGCTTCTGGAAAAAGAGTACAGACTGTCCGAATATCCTAACCTTAAGATCCATCCATCTTTATCACATACCCAAGTGTTGGATCTGATGAGCGAAACGGATATATATGTGCAGGCTTCTATTTCTGAGGGCATGCCAAACGCACTGATGGAGGCCATGCTCTATGGTTGTAAGGTGATAGGATCGGATGTGGCGGGTATTCCTACTATTATTGGAGACTGGGGAGAGATTATCCATGAGCGCAGCCCCGAAGCTCTTTTGGAAGCTCTAACCAGACTGATGGATCAAGATGCTGACCGCCTGGCAATATCCCAAAGCATTGTATCGCGCTTTGCCTGCGAACGTAGGAAGGAAGAGCTCTTAGCGGCCCTGAAAGGCCTGTTCTAAGGGTCCTGGCCAATACTACTATTCTTGAGTCGTTTATAAGGAATGGAAGTCTTTTCGATAGAGGCAATTTCAGGACAAAAAAATGGTGGCGAGGCCCAGAATTGAACTGGGGACACAAGGCTTTTCAGGCCTCTGCTCTACCGGCTGAGCTATCTCGCCACACACTAAAAAAGCAGTAGATTTATGAGGGGCTTTTTTGTCAAGAACATTTTAGATTGTGATATCACCGCTATTGGGCTTTTAATAGAACGCAGATCGATAGGATTGAAGGGATTAACAGGATATTGTGGGGGTTTAAAGTTCGAAGTTTAAAGGGTTTTAGGGTTGAGGGAGTTGAGAAGGTTGAGAAGGTTTAGAAGGTTTAGAAGGTTTAGAAGGTTTAGAAGGTTGAGATATTCTTCTGCCAGGGCTGCTCTGCCCCATTGCTTGTCGTGGAGATGACGTGGAGATAGCAGGAATATATCCTCTTATCTCCACGGCATATTTAGGGTAATCTATTCAGGAAGGCCCTGTCAAATCACTATTCGGGACCGCCGTTTTGTAGCAGAAGACATAGAGATAGAACCAAGCTCCGCCCACCCAGGGCTAACCTTGGGCATCAAGCAACGAATAGACGCGATCATCAGGGGCGAGCCCGGAATTGGCGGCCTGATAGGAGCTCCACAAAAAGGACAGTAGCCCGGTATTTGTTTGCCGGACTATTCTGATGCCCTAAAGATCATAAAATGTCACAATAATCATCATATAGAAGGGCAGGCTGCTCTGCTTTATTTTATTCATAGCATAGAGCTCAAAACTGATTGGAAAAATTGCGCACTAATCGGGCCCGAATTTCACAAGATCAATCCTTTTTATAAATAAAAACGCAGTTTTGTCGAAAATTATCAATAGCAAGAATGAAGTCTCCTGAGCTTGATGCCCTTTCGCTTTAGCCCTCTATAATAAAGGCATCGAGGCTCATGGAACGGCAGAATAATTCCGAATATTCTGCCTCTTTCCTACGAGCTATATACCAGGAATCAAAAAAAAACTCAAAAAAACGAAATAAGCACTTGACAAGAAAAGCAGGGTTTAGTAAAGATGTCATTGTAAGTCAGATTTGTTCATAAAAGAGCAAATTATCTCAGAACGAGTCGCCCCAGAGTCCTTATGTGGTGGGGAAGCTCACAAACTGCTCAAACTCTTTAAAAAAGGTGACGTCCATGTCCGGTGAATTTTTAGGTATCTTTGAAAACTCAGTGCACAAGCAGCGGGTAATCATTCCGGCCAGCTTCAAGAAGAAGTTCGCGGAAGATTCCCAGCGTTCTGTGGTCGTGACTTTGGGTCCCAATGATACCATTGCCATCTATCCTTTGGACTGTTGGAACAGCACTTTGGAACGCCTCAAACAAGGGAATGAGCGGGCACAGCAATTGCGCACCCAGCTGATAGATTTTGCCATGATGGAACAGATCCTGGAAGGGCCTGGGCGGGTAAGAATCCACAATATGCTGCTGGAAGAAGTAGGCATCGACGACAGCGTGATCATTAAAGGCGAAGGCCACTACATCTCGCTGTGGAACCCGGAAGTTTATGCCAAGGTGCGTAAGACCAAGCTGCAGACCCACCGCACTACCTTCAGCAGTGAGGACTATCAGTTATGAGCGCTTATCACCAACCCATAATGGTCCAAACCTGTCTGGATATGCTTCAGCTCAAAGCTGGAGGAATTTATGTGGACGCCACTTTGGGCGGAGGTGGGCACGCTTTGGCCATGTATCAGACAGAACCCAAAATCAGGCTTTACGCTTTTGACCAGGATGCAGATGCCATCGCTGAAGCCGGACAAAGGCTGAAAGACTATAATCCCGTCCTCATTCAGGCCAATTTTCGCGATCTGCGCACCAGCCTTGCCTATAATAAGGTAAAGGGCATCGATGGCATACTCTTTGATCTGGGAGTTTCATCGCATCAAATCGATGAAACAGAGCGTGGCTTCAGTTTTGACAGAGATGCAGCGCTCGACATGCGCATGGACCGGGGGCAAGAGCTTAATGCCGCTCAGGTCGTAAATGAATCTTCAACTGCTGAGCTCAGACGTATTTTTAGAGAATATGGAGAAGAGAATGCTGCGGGGCGCATCGCTCGTGCCATAGAGACTGCCCGCGCCGATAAAGCCATCGCCACTACCAAAGATTTGGCCTCCATCATCGAAAGCGTGGTGGGAGTAGGCTCCAAAGAATCTCTAATGACCAAAGTGCGCATCTTTCAGGCTCTCAGAATATTTGTGAATGACGAGCTGGGCGCACTACCCATAGCCCTGACTGATGCCATCAATCTGCTGAATCCGGGGGGACGCATCGTGGTGATGAGTTATCACTCTTTGGAAGACCGCATCGTGAAAAATACTTTTAAGCTGGAGGCTACAGATTGCATCTGCCCGCCGGCTATTATCAATTGCATCTGCGAACACAGCAGCAAGCTCAAGATTATCACCAGACGCCCTCTGATGGCGGATTCAGAGGAAATAAGCGACAACGTTCGCTCCCGTAGCGCCAAGCTGAGGGTAGCGGAAAAGAAAAAGGGGGAACAATGTTAAGAGGAAAGTTAATCACCCTGATCATATTAGCTACTATATGCGGGTTTTTGAGCTTTTATAACAACAATAAGATCGTAAGCTACACCAGAAGGCTGGCGAGTGTAGAAAAATGTTTTAATGCTGAGAAGAATATCAATACAGAGCTTTTGGTGGAGCACGACGATCTCAGAAGCGGACGGCACATTGCCTCTCTGGTTCGGGTGGAAATGAGTCAATTTATCCCGGAGCAAGGGCAAGGAATGATAGTATATGTGCACGAACCTTCTCAAAAGCAGGAAAAGAGTGGCTATTGCATCATAGATCTGATCGCAACAAAAGCTGAGGCCAAAAACTTAAGCATAATCCTCGATTAGATTTATGCGCTCACGTTACCTTTCCCTTATTGTCCTCTTTGGCGCTGCAGCTCTTTTGTGGAGCGCTTATCTGTTTAGTATCCAGGTCCTGGATCCCTTCAATTTTGCCCACTTACGCCGTGTGCGCTATACCCCCCGCAAAGAGATACTCATCCCACGCAGAGGAGGCATCTATGATGCCAAAGGCAATCTTCTGGTCAGCAGCATCACTCATTACCAGATCGATATTGACCGGGTGGCAGTAAATACCTGGGCGGAAAGAACCTCAATTTCCCAAGCTGAAGCTTTTGATAAAATTGCCACTGCCATCTCAAAGAATTCTTCGCTTGAAAAAGCTAATGTTTTAAAACGCCTTAATCTGGGCAAAAAAAATACTCCCATCCAGATCTCAAACAAAATCTCTGAAGCCGAATTGGATAAGATTCTGCAGGATTTTAGCAAGCAAAAGCTGCCTGGCCTGATCCAAAATTTTTCCTCGATGCGCCGCATCTATTCAAAAGGTATCCTGGCGGCTCGATTGATGGGCTTTGTGAGCGAAGCATCCAATGGCTATGATCCCATGACAGATAGTAAGTCCCTATATAAGCTCTCTGGAATATGCGGGCTGGAAGCCACTTATGACAAAGTGCTTTCCGGGGAATACGGCTGGCGGGAGATCGTGCTGGATGCCAATAACAACCCGATGCCCTATCCGGATTTGCACGAAAAGCCTCCCAAAAACGGGGCAAACCTCTACCTTACTATCAATGCACAAATCCAGGAAATTGTGGAAAACGCTTTATACGAAGGGGTGGAAAAATACGGAGCCCTTAATGGCGGAGCGGTAGTGATGGATCCCAAGACTGGCAGGATTCTGGCTTTGGCCGGAGTCTCGAGTGAAGACCTAAACGACGATCCTAATAAAGTACGGACAAAATCCAACATCCCGGCCAGCTTTATGTTTGAGCCTGGCAGCACCTTAAAGCCGATGAGTGTGCTCCCCGCCTTGGAGCATAAGCTGGTGAAGCCCACGGAGCGCATAGAATGCGGACGCTATCAAGTGGGGCGCCGGGTGATCTCTGATACTCACAATTATGGCCCGCTCACACCTCGTGCGATCATCGCCAAATCCAGCAACGTAGGGGTGGCTAAGATCGCAGAACGGACTGGAAAAGTAAGACTTTATGAAGCATACATCGCCATGGGATTTGGTCAAAAAAGCGCACTCAATCTCTTTGGTGAATCCAGCGGGATTTTTGCTAAACTGGAAAATTGGGATGGCTACTCCCTGCATTCACTTTCCTTTGGTCAATCCATTTCGGTTACTGCCATTCAAATGGCCGCTGCCTACAGCGCTATCGCCAATGGTGGCAAAATGATGAAGGCGCAAATTGTGGATAGTTACCGAGACGATCAAGGTAACATTTTGGAGTCTTTTGAACCCTCTGTACTCAGACAGATATCTTCCAAAGCAGCCTGCGACACCATGCTCTCCTATATACAAGACGTGGTGGATGATGGCACTGCTACTCATATAAAAATGGATTACATCAGCGTGGGCGGCAAAACCGGTACTGCGCAGAAAAACATTGAGGGCAGCCGTGGTTATGCCGGCAATAAATACAATGCCGTCTTTGCTGGACTTTTCCCCGTGGAAGATCCACGCATGGTGATAGTGGTCTTTTATGATGAACCGCAACACTATTATCGCTTTGGTTCCATGAGTGCAGCTCCCACCTTCAAACAGATCGTGAGCAACATTCTCTTTATGCCGGATTGTGACATCTTACCTTATAATGAAAGATTGCTGCAGACCTCACTGAAAATGCCTGACCTTACCGGTATGAATATTCAAACTGCAGAGCGCAACCTGAATCAATATGGGTTCCTATATAAGGTAGAAGGTCCTGATAGTGCTTCGGTGGTCATCGATCAATTCCCTAAGGCGGGAATCACGGTGGACAAGAATCATCCCATCACACTGAAGATCGGGCGCAGCAAGGCTCAGGATCATAAGGCGGTAAACGCCGGCACCATGCCAAACCTGGTAGGACTCACCTTAAGAAAGGCTTTGAAAGCTGCCTCTGATCAGGGAGTTGAGGTCAGGATAATCGGCTCTGGCATTGTGCGTAAGCAATCACTTTTGGCGGGATCAAGGATTAGCAGTGAAAGCGTCTGCATCCTGGAGGCATCGATATGATATCTCAGCTTTTAGAGCTTTATCGTCAGCACAATATCCTCTTGCAGCACACGCTCGCGGATAGCTCTGCCCCACTTCCACAGCCCAGGACGGATAATAGGGACCTGCAAGCCGGGGATGTCTTTATCGCCATCAAGGGTGGCAGCTTTGATGCCCATGACTTTATCCCGGAAGCACAAACTCGCGGCGCTGCTTTTTGCATAGGCGAAACCGGCAAAGTGGACATCACGGTAAGCGATAGTCGTAAAGCTGCGGCTCTATACGCCAAGCTCTACTACGATGATCCCAGCCATCACATGACCCTTTATGGCATTACCGGCACCAATGGCAAGACCACCAGCTCGCTGATGCTCTATCAGATGCTGCTGCACAAAGACCTTAAGGCTGCCTGGATCGGCACCTCGGGTTACAAGATCATGAATGATGAATTTCCCACCCAGCACACGACTCCGGATATCCTGCAGCTCAATCAGATTTTCTATCAAATGAAGCAAGAAGGCGTGACCCATGTGGTGATGGAAGTTTCTTCTCATGCGCTGGCACTGGATAGGGTCTATGGGGTGGAATACGACTATTGCCTGTTCACCAATCTCAGCCGTGACCATCTGGATTTTCACCGGAACATGGATGAGTATTATGAAGCTAAGTATTTACTCTTTGAGCGGGCTGCCCTGGCTGCAGCCACCTGCATTATAAATAGCGATGACAGCCATGGCCAGGCCATCCTGCAACGCCTGGCTGGCAGTGGATGCAAAGTGATCAGCGTGGGACACGATCCCTCAAACACATTGACAATCCTGAATCAGCAGACCGATCTGCACGGCTCCAGCTTTGAGCTACATCAAAAGGATAGCGATACCACTATCAAAATAGACAGTCCCTTGATCGGTGATTTTAATATCGACAATCTGGCACTGGCCTGCGCTACAATATTGCAGTGTGACACAACTATGTCAGAGCTTCCGGCTTTGTGCCAGAAAATCAAAGCCGTGCATGGCAGAATTGAGCCCGTACCGAATCAGCTGGGCCTGGGCATATATATCGATTATGCCCACACTCCGGATGCCATCACAAACCTGCTGAAAAGTGTGCAAAAGCTTGCCCACAAAAGGGTGATCACGATCATCGGAGCCGGGGGAAACCGGGATAAAGGCAAACGCCCCTTGATGCTCAAAGCAGCGCTTAGCCTCAGCGATGTCGTGATTATTACCGATGATAATCCTCGCAATGAAAACCCCGATCGTATCATCTATGAGATCGTCAAAGAGACAGATTTTGTTCTACCCTGGTGGATTATCCGGGATCGGGCAGAAGCGATTCGTAGTGCGATCAGACTGGCGCGTCCAGAGGATATCGTGCTCATCTGTGGCAAGGGACATGAAACCTATCAGGAAATCCAGGGGAAACGTCACGATTTTGACGACTATAAAGTAGCGCTGCACTGCTCCAAGCAGCAATCCTCAATAAAGTCCGAAGACGAATTGATCCTGGCTCTGGATCCGCTGCTCATCAGGATTTTGAACAAAGAAGAACCCCTTGGAGAAGACTATACTGCGCCCCAGAGCTACTACCATATTTCCACAGACAGTAGGAATATCAAGCCTGCGTCGGTGTTTTTTGCGCTGAAAGGCGAGAATTTTGATGGGAATCACTTTGTGCCGGAGATATTGGCAGATCAAAGCAATCTGGCGGTGAGCGAAGACTCTTGTCTTAAGCACAGCAATCTGATTCAGGCTAAGCAGACCGAAGTCTTGATGGCCAAAATATTACAGAAGTATCTGCAGCTCTTTGATATCTATAAGATTGCCCTTACCGGCTCCACTGGGAAAACTTGCACAAAGGAATTGATGGCTCAGGTTTTTGAAAGCCAGGCCCCTGTGCTCAAGACCCAAGATAATGAAAACAACATCATAGGGCTCTGCAAGACCATCCTCCGCGTCAGCCCACAGCATAAATACGGAATCTTTGAGATCGGCACCAATCACTTTGGTGAAATCGCGGTCCTCTCTGATACCATCATGCCTGATGCCGGAATTATCCTGAATATCGGCCCCTCTCACCTGGAGTACTTTGGCGATGAAGAGGGAGTCCTACAAGAGAAATCTCATCTCTTCCACCGCGCTTTGGAGCTAAGGGTGTATCCTGCCGATGATTTACGTTTTGAACGCTATAAAGACAAAGGCAGCAGCGTGGGCTTTGCCCCTGCTGCAGATTATCAGATTCAAAACATAGTCCGGAGGCAGGATTATCAAGAGTTCACTCTGGCAGAAAGCCAGTGGCAGATTCCCTATCAGGCTCCACATTATGTGATCAACACATCCTTTGTAATCGCCACAGCTCTCCAGCTGGGGCTAAGCGCCGAACAGATCCAAAACGCCTTGAGCCTGCCCATAAATCTGGATTTACGTATGCAAATCGAAAACCGGGCCGGCCGGCACCTCATCCTGGATTGCTACAATGCCAATCCTGTCTCCATGCAATCTGCCCTGGAATTTTGGCGGGATTACCTGCCCCAGCTTCCTCATATCGCAATCTTGGGAGATATGCTCGAACTGGGCAAAAGCTCGGAAATGTATCATCAAATGATCGGCGCCATCGCTCAAGAAAGCGGGGAGCATACGCTTTATACAGTAGGAAATCATGCAGGTCTGTATCACAATCGGCCAGAAAATCATTATGCTAATGTCACAGAGCTCCTGGCCAAATTCCCCAGGCTTCCTCAGGAGGCTGTAATCTTGGTCAAAGGCTCAAACGGCATCCACTTGGAGAAGATTCTACCGCTATTACGAGGAGAAAACTAATGCTTTACCATCTGCTTTATCCTTTGTCCGGTTACTCCATAGTTTTCAACGTCTTTCGCTATGTAACCTTCCGTTCAATCGGGGCTTTTATCACTGCTCTGCTCTTCACCTTGATGTTTGGACCCTATTTTATCCGGATGCTAAAAAACAAAGCCGCAGTGGAGAGTATCGATGAAAACATGCCGGAAAAGCATCGCATCAAAGCAGGCACTCCCACCATGGGCGGACTCATCATCCTGGTGGCGATGCTGGTGGCCTCACTCTTTTGGAACATCCTGACCAATTCCGCTATTTTGATGATGTATCTCAGCACCTTGTGGCTGGGCATTCTGGGGTTCCTGGATGATTATCTGAAAAACTTTGTCAAATCCAAAAAAGGTCTGATTCCGCGCTACAAACTGTGGGGACAGATCTCGATCGCCGTAATTCTCGCTTTTGCGATATATTACAGTTCTGCTCCGGGAGATCATATCACGGCTCTGCAGATCCCCTTTTTCAAGGGCATGTATCTGGAGCTGGGCCTTGTTTTCATTCCTTTTGTGATCTTTATGATCATTGGCAGTTCAAACGCGGTGAATCTAACCGATGGTCTGGACGGCCTTGCTGCTGGTACGCTGGCATTTTCTGCTTTGGGATTGGGCATCATGAGCTATCTCAAAGGAAACTTTATTGTTGCAGATTATCTGAATCTGGAATTTATCCAAAGTGCGGGAGAGCTCACCGTCTTTATCTCCGGCATGATGGGCGCTTTGATCGGCTTTTTGTGGTACAATAGCTATCCTGCCCAGATCTTTATGGGTGATACCGGCTCTTTGGCCCTGGGTGGCATCCTGGCGGTGATCTCAGTGCTGCTCAAAGAGCAGATCTTCTTGGTAATCATCGGTCTTATCTTCATTATCGAAACGGGTAGCGTGATCATGCAACGCTCTTGGTTCAAATATACAAAACGAAAATACGGTGCCGGCCGCCGCGTCTTTCTCTGCGCACCGATCCATCACCATTATGAGCTGAAAGGCATCCATGAGACCAAGATTGTTATGCGTTTTTACATCGTGGCCATCTTGCTTGTTGCGATCGGACTCAGCACGATAAAACTACGCTAAGAAAGGGATAAAAGATGTTTGATGCTTCATTGAAATACGGAATACTGGGGCTGGCCCGCAGTGGAATTGCCGCAGCTTACAAGATCAAAGAACTGGGAGCAGATGCCTTCCTGAGCGATACGCAGGAGGCGCAGCAGGTTCCCTCTGCCCAGGATTTGAGGCGGGATTTCCCCTGTGAATTTGGCGGTCATACCGATAAGCTATTGGATTGTGATGTCTGGATCGTGAGTCCCGGCATTCCGCTCACTGTGCCCATCATCCAAAAGGGCAGAGCCCAGGGGATCAGGCTGATTTCTGAGATAGAATTTGGCTATCAGATCAAGGCAGAAGATAGCAAGATCATCGCGGTAACCGGCTCCAATGGCAAGAGCACCACCGCCAGCCTGATTTATCATATTCTCACCAAGCTGGGCAAAAAGTGCATCCTGGCCGGTAATATCGGCGATGCGTTTTGTGCGTTCCCCATTCATAAGCCCGGAATCGAATATATCGTTTTGGAGATCAGCAGCTTCCAGCTCGATCTGATCAAGAGCTTTGCCCCGCAGGTGGCAATTCTCTTGAATCTTACACCGGACCATCTGAATCGTTATCCTGATTTTGCCGCCTATTGTAACAGCAAGATGGGTATTTTTCGCTATCAAAGCTCCAAAGACTTTGCGGTGCTCTATCAAGACTCGTCTGAGATTAACAAGCGAGATCAGTCTATCAAAGCCCGGAAGCTGTATTTCAGCGGCATTGCCAAAGATACTCCGGCCCATATAGATGGAAAATTCATCCACGTGGGAAGCGAAAAACTCTCCGTATATGATCTCAAGATCAAAGGCCGTCACAATCAGCTCAACGCCATGGCCGCGCTCCTAAGCATTCAGGCTCTGGATCTGGATATGAGTCAGAGCATGAAGGCAGCTACAGGCTTCAAAGCTCTCCCCCATCGCCTGGAATACGTGGATAGCATCCATGGGGTGTCCTTTTATAACGACTCCAAAGCAACGAATTGTGATTCCACCAAAAGTGCTCTGGAATCCTTTGAACGACCCATACACATCATTTTGGGCGGTTCGGACAAAGGAGAAGACTTTTCTCTTTTGACCGATAGCCTGCAAAAACACGCAGTGAAAGCCTATATCACCGGTGATACCGCAGACCTGATGCGAGAGGCCTGGCTGGGAAAAGTGCCTTTGGAATTTGCCGGTGATTTAGCCAGCTCTGTGCGCAAAGCTTTTTCAGAAGCCGCAAGTGGAGATAACATCGTACTCAGCCCTGCCTGTGCCAGTTTTGATCATTTCAAGAATTTTGAACACCGGGGAGAAGTCTTCAAGGGCATTGTGAGGGAGATCAAGCGTGAAAAAGAATAGGTTTGGCACCTATGTAGTAGATTTTGACCGCTGGATTCTATTCAGCTATATAGCCCTGTGCCTGATCGGGCTGGTGGTGATGGTGGATATCACCTCAGTGCAAAGCTCCATGGGGTATTTCTACAAGCAGTTAATCTTCACTATCTTTTCAGTCATCATCGCTATTCTCATCCTCTATGCTTTCAAGTTTGAAAAACTGCGCTTCACGAATACCTGGCTGGTCTATATTGCCATTATTATGCTCATCTTTGTGCTGGTTAGAGGCTCCACCATCAAAGGAGCTACACGTACGATCAATTTGGGTCCCTTGCATTTTCAGCCCTCCTTTTTTGCGCGCATAGCTTTGGTCTTCTTCTATGCCTCTGTATTGGACAAAAAAAACGAACTGCTCAGGCAGACCAAAAACATCCTGCGCTTCCCGGAAAACTTCCCCGAACTGACCCTTTTAACCCTTGTCGTGTTTGGCTTGATCCTGGTCGAGAAACACCTCTCTACCATCATCATCGCAGGGATGACTCTGATGGGCATGCTCCTCTATGCCGGAATCCGGAAGCGGATCCTGATCATCATCCTGGCCATCGGCATGATCAGCGGTGGCCTCGTCATCACCAAGGGGGATAGTTTTCGCATGCAGCGTATGCGGGCATTCAAGAAATACTCTTTATTTTTCCCGGAGCGTGACCTTTCACAATCTGGCGATAGCGATTATCAAGTGCGGGAAAGCCTTACTGCCCTCACCAGTGGCGGAATCCTGGGCACGGGGATATCCCGGGGCCGGGCAAAGCACTATTACCTTCCCGAAGCCCGCACGGACTACGTTTATACCATCATCGGTGAAGAAACTGGCTACATCGGTGCCATGGTGGTCTTTTTGCTGCATTGCACCCTCTTTTTTGCCAGTATGCGGGTGGCAGAGAGGCAAGAGAGCATGTATCTGAAGCTGCTGGCCGCTGGCATGGCAATGAATATCTTTTGTAACGTTTTGGTAAACACCGGAGTAGCCATGAGCATCTTACCCCCCACTGGCAATACACTGCCCTTTATCAGCTATGGGGGCAGCGCTCTTTTGATGGATAGCATCGCAGTAGGGGTGATCCTGAATATATCTGCCAAGAGGAAAGAAACATGAGATTTGCCTTTGGTGCCGGCGGAACGGGGGGACACATCATCCCCGCTTTGGCTTTGGCTGATGAGCTCAGCTTGCAAGGCCATGAATGTATCTTTATTGGAAACAAAAACAGCATGGAAGAGCGCCTTGCCCAGGCGCATAAATACACATTCCTGACTATCAAAGTGCAAAAACTTTATCGCAAGCTTAGCCCCCGCAATCTGCTCTTTCCTTACTTACTGGCCGGCAGTATAATGGAGTCTCGCAGACATCTGAGCTCAAATAAGATTGATGGAGTATTCACCACCGGTGGCTTTGTGGCTGGACCTGTGGCCTTGGCCGCCATCAGTTTGAAGATCCCGTGTTTTCTGCATGAAAGCAATTCCTATCCCGGGCTCACCACCCGCTATCTGGCGAAATATCTGAGCCGGCTGTATATCTCATTTGAAGATACCCGCAAGTATCTGAAGAAAGGGGAACTCAGGAATTTTGGCATCCCTATCCTCAAACAATCTGGATCTCGGGCCTTTGATCTATCTGAAATCGCCTTTGAAAAGGGGAAAAAGACCCTGCTCATCACCGGTGGTTCACAAGGCTCTCTGGCCATAAACAGTGTGATTGCCAGCGTGATCACGGTGCTGCTGGAAGATGGCTGGCAGATCTTGTGGCAGACCGGCCGCAATACTTATGCGGAGTTTTACCCTCTGAACAAGGATCGGAAAGGTCTTTATATCTTTGATTTTCACCCCCGACTGGCCGCCATGATGCAGATCAGTGATCTGGCCATCACCCGCGCCGGGGCCATGACCATCGCCGAGCTGGAAGATGCCCGGCTTCCCGCCATCTTGATCCCTCTGCCTACCGCAGCGGATAACCATCAGTATTACAACGCTCTGGCTCAAAAGAACAAAGGCGTGGCAGAATTGCTGGTGCAAAGCGAATTAGGCGCACAAACTCTTCTGGCTTTGGTCAAGAGCCTAAGCCTGGAAAACATGAAAGAAAAGCTTGACACCTTGCCGGATAATACGGCTGTGAAAGATATAGTGCAAGACATCTTAAACTATTACAAGGAGATATGATATGCTTGGCAGAACCAGAAAGATACACTTCATTGGCATCGGTGGCATCGGTATGAGCGGGATCGCAGAATTTCTGCACAATCAGGGCTTGCAGATTAGCGGTTCTGACCTGAAAAAGACCGAGGTCACAGCTCACTTGGAAGATATCGGGATCAAAGTCACCGAAGGCCACGATCCTACCCAGATCGAAGATGCCGATGTGGTGGTAAAATCCTCCGCAGTACATGACGATAATGCCGAAATCGTCGCCGCCAAAGCCCTCAAAATCCCCGTTATCCGCCGCGCCGAAATGCTGGCAGAGATTACCCGCATGAGCTTTTCCATCGGAATCTCCGGCACTCATGGTAAGACCACCACCACCTCCATGGCCGGCCTCGTGCTGGAAGCGGCAGGGCTGAATCCCACCATCATCGTGGGCGGTAAAGTGAAGAACTTTGGCTCAAACAACGTGATGGGCTCCGGTAAATACATAGTGGTGGAAGCCGATGAGTTTGATCATTCCTTTTTATCGCTCACCCCCTGCATCGCAGGTATTACCAATGTGGATGAAGACCATCTGGATTGTTATCGCAATCTGGACGACATCAAAGGCGCCTTTATCGAATATGCCAATAAAGTTCCTTTCTTTGGCAGCGTGATAGCCTGTTTGGACGATCCCGGAGTGCAGGCGATTTTGCCTCAGATCAACAAGAAGATCGTGACCTATGGCCTCTCCCGTCAGGCTGATATCCAGGCGCTTGATATTACCATGAAAGACTTTGTCACCAGTTACTCTCTGGCCTACAAGGGCTACAAACTGGGACGCATTACGATGAATGTAACCGGCAAGCATAATATCCAAAATTCCCTGATGGCAGCAGCGATAGGTTTGGAGCTGGATCTGCCTTTCAAGAGTATTCAGGACGCCTTGGCCGATTTCAGCGGGGTGTATCGCAGATTTGATCTCAAAGGAGAAGCGGACGACATCATAGTATATGACGATTATGCGCATCATCCCACCGAGATTATGGCTACCCTGGAAGGATTTAAGGACAGCGTGAACCGACGCATAGTTGCTCTCTTCCAGCCACATTTGTATTCGCGAACCCGGGACCTCTATGAGAAATTTGGCAAGTCCTTTTTCTCTTGTGACTGTCTGATTTTAGCACCGATTTATCCCGCCCGGGAAGAGGCTATCCCAGGCATCACTTCACAGCTGATCGCGGATGTAGCCATCCAAAGCGGTCATCGCTTTGTTCATGTGATAGAAAGTAATGCCGAGATCAGCCCTCAAACCCTTGCTCTACTGAAGCCCGGTGACCTTTTCATCACCATGGGAGCCGGCAATATTTGGCAGTATGGCGAAGAAATCTTGTGTGAACTAAAGAAAAGAGTTGACACAATCAGTAAACCCCAAAAAAGTAGTAACTTATGAGCTCGACTTCGTTTTTCTCAAATCCGCTGTCAGGGCCATATACACTATAAATATCAATAAGGTAAGAATATGAGAGTTAGGAAGCGTCGCGGAAATAGCAGATATTATCTGTTTTTCACCCTCAGCCTTGCAGGCGTTATTGCGCTTGTCATCGGGGCTTGGTACGCTCTCAGGCATCTACCTTTTTTAGAGCTGCAGCGGATAGAAATCTCCGGCAACACCGCGATTCCGGATTCTCTGATCTCCCGCTTTTGTGAAGATCAGATCGGCCAAAACCTGTTCACCGTTCCCGTAAAAGAAATCAAGCAAGATATTTTGAAGATCTCACGGGTAAAAGAGCTCAAAATCAGACGTCAAGTCCTGAGTACCCTCAAAATAAGCATCAAAGAGCGGGAAGGTATCCTGTATGTAAAAAGTCAGGAAGGCCGGCTTCATCCCATCGATTCTGAAGGGATCATCATGGAGCGCTATACTCCCCATTACCGGGAAGATATCCCGATTTACAGCTCATATTACAAAGACGCACAACTAAAACCTGGCAGTCAGCTTACCAAAAGAGATATTTCCCGCATTCTGGCTCTGCACCTGAAGATCATGCAGCAGGCCCCGGAATTTCTGGCTATCATTTCTGAATACTACATGATTGATGATACCATCAATATCGTCGATGCCAGATATGGCACCCGCATCATACCTTCCGAGGATGATATTGCCGCGCAGCTCAAACGTTACCAATTTGTGCAGGATAACGGCAATATCAATCGCCGAAGCGTGGTAGATTTACGCTTTGAAAACCAGGTAGTAGTAAAGGCAGGAGACAAATGAAAGGCAGCATAATCACAGCTCTGGATATAGGTTCCACCATGGTGAGATCGATCATCGCGCGCACCCTTCCCGATGAACGTCTTGAAATATTAGGCATAGGAGAATCCGCTTCCGAAGGGATCGAACGTGGAGTGGTAAAAGATATTGGCGCTCTGGCAGAGTGCATCAAAAAATCCCTCACCAAGGCCGAAGAGGCAGCGGATACAGAAGCTGAAAACATTTACGCCAATATTACCGGCGAACACATCCGCACTCAATTGGGCGATGGCAGAATCTCGATTCCCACCGAAAGCCCCAATGAACCAGGAGAGATTTCTCTCGAACACGTGGAGCAGGTGATTGCAGACGCCAAAAACAGCGTGAAGATCCAAAAGGGCTTTGAACGCCACAAGATTCTCCACGGCATCCCGCACGATTTTATCATCGATTCTCAGGACGACATTCATAATCCCGTAAACATGAACGGATTTCACCTCACGGCCAAGGTGCTCACGGTGCTCTCCGAGCTCACTCCCCTGAGAAATCTCACCAAATGTATAAACATCTCAGGCTACGAGATTGATCCGGAGAATTTTGTGCTCAATCACATCGCGCTCAGCCATAGCGTTCTTTCTGATGATGAACGCCGCTTAGGAGCCATTCTGATCGATATCGGCGGAGGTTCGGCTGATATCTCCATCTACAACCGTGGAGCCCTGGAAAAGGTCATGGTCATCCCCATGGCGGGAAAGGCCATTACCGAAGATATCGCCATCGGGCTCAAGACCACATTGGCCAGCGCAGAATATATCAAGACTCAATTTGGCAATGCCAATGCTGCAGAGGTGGATCAAGCTCTGGAGATCGATGTAGAAGGCATCAGTGGGAGAGCCAGCACGCGCCGTCCCCAATACCTGGTCAGTCACGTGATCCAGCACCGGGTAGAAGAGATTCTGGCTCTGTGCTATGACCGCAGCAAAGATTATTACACCCCTGAATTGGTCACGGCGGGGATTATCCTCACCGGTGGCACCGCCAATTTGGAGGGTATAGACCATTCCATCAATACCGCCTTCAACCTTCAGGTCAAGATCGCCAAACCCGATCTTTCGAGGCTGCAAGGCATTACCACCCGGCTCGATGATCCGGCTTTTGCCACCACGGTTGGCATTTTGTATTACGCCACAGGATTTGAGCATGAACCAGAGCCCCGCAGCTTCAATTTGGGCAATCTGGGCAACAGCAAATTTGTAGATAAACTTAAGAAAATAATAAAAGACTTCACCTAAGGGGGATACCATGATTGAATTTGACGAAAGACCAGCACAGGTCGGCACGAACATCAAAGTGATCGGAGTCGGCGGAGCCGGAGGCAATGCCATCAATACTATGATTAAAAACGGACTCAGCGGAGTGGAATTTATCGCCGCCAATACAGACGCTGATGATCTGACAAAATCTAATGCCAAAATGAAGCTCCAACTGGGGAAAAAGCTCACCCGGGGCCTGGGCACCGGAGCAAACCCAGAAACGGGCTCGCGCAGTGCGGAAGAATCCAAAGATGAGATCAAATCCCACCTGGAAGGTGCGGACATGATCTTTCTCGCAGCCGGAATGGGTGGAGGCACCGGCACCGGAGCCACTCCCATCATCGCCAAAATTGCCCGGGAAATGGGCATTTTGACCTTGGGCATCGTAACCACGCCCTTCCCCTTTGAAGGACAAAAGCGGCAAGAAAATGCAGATCACGGCATCCGCCACTTAAGCGAATATGTGGATACCCTCATCGTGATCCCCAATGAAAAGCTTTGTGAGATCTATGGCAGCGCCACACTGATCACTGCCTTTAACAATGCCGATGACGTGCTCTATGAAGCTGCCAAGGCTGTGAGTGACATCATCACTATTACCGGCCTGATCAACGTGGATTTTGCCGACGTCAAAGCCATAATGCAAAACATGGGCTATGCCCTGATGGGAACCGGCGTAGCAGAAGGAGATGGCCGCGCCATCAATGCTGCCAGAGCCGCCATCGACAATCCTCTGCTTACCGATATCAGCCTCGCTGGCTGCCAATCTCTGCTGCTCAATATTACTGCGGGAGAAGATATTCTAATGAGTGAAGTCGAGGAAGTCTCCAATGTAATCGTCAATGAAACCGGCAGTAACGCCAATATCATTATGGGCCTGATCATTGAAGAAAGTATGGCCGGCAAAGTCTCCGTCACCCTCATCGCCACCGGTCTCGACAAGGAAAGAAATGAACGCCCGGATAATATCCTGGATTTCCCCAAATTTCGTCCCGGCAAAAGTGTGGAACAACCGGCACAGACCACAAATCCCAACGATGAAATAAGTAACATCCTCAAAACTCTGGGGATCAATTCCCAATCCAACGAGGAGAAACCCAGCAATGGAAACGCCGATGATCCCACCCGCATCAAACCAATGCGTACGGATGTACCTAGTTTCCTGAAAGCCCTGGACTAAACCAATAGCCTTTTACCAACCAAAAACAGCGGTTTGCGATTGATGCAATACCGCTATCTGATCAGAGAATCCGGTACCCCCCTGCTGGATTCTCTTTTTGTCTTTGGGTAGGCTCAGGCTAAAAACCTTTGGGGTACAAAGACTATAATCACTTCAGACTAAAGCTGCTACAAAACGAACTACCTAAAGGCTGCATGACCATTTATTTCTATGGAAAGCCTTTAATTTTCAAATATTTGGCGCGGTAATTGCATCACAATAATGTATTATATTCTGAAAGGAGGATTAAGTGAAACGCATTGTTTTATCAATTCTGCTCTTGGTAGCACTTCTCTTGATTTCCGCGCAGGAAATACCCTTGCGCAAAGCTTGGCAAGTAGCTTGGAAAGGTAGCCAGGTGCGCACCGCAGACAACTCTGTGATCGCCCTCTGGGAAGATACCGATGCCGGAGATACGGATATCTGGGCACAAAAGCTCAATGCCGCAGGAGATGCGCAGTGGCCAGAGCCCATCATTCTTGCCGGCGGCACTGGAGTGCAGGAAATTGTCGCCTGTGAAAGCACTTCCGACCACAATTTTGTGCTGCTCTATCATGAATCCGGCCATGGGTTCGAGTCTGGCTTGTGGATCCAGAAATTCAGCACCAGCGGCCAGAGCTTATGGGGAGAAAACGGAGTGAAAATCTCCAGCTCTCTCTTCAACCTTCGTTTGGTCGCCAACCAGGTGGGAGGAGCGTACGTGGTCTATGCAAATTACAGCCAATCTCGAAAAATAATAGGTCACAACCTGGATGGCCTCGGCAACCAACTATGGCCAGCCGAAGGGCTTATCCTCGCTACCCATGACGGCGTCATGGACTTTGATGACCTGGTTAGCGATGGTGAAGGCGGGATCATCCTCAATGTAAATAAACAGATCGGAGGCGATCATGTCACCCAGCTCACCCGCTATTCTCCTTTAGGGACCGTAATCGGAAACAATCCTCTGCTGCCACCTGCAGCATTTCCTGGCTTCCGTTACTCGATCCTGCCGGACGCTTCTGGCAATTTTGTGCTGTGGAATGTGAGCTACCCACCCACTGCCGGCCTCGTGCTACACCGCATGGATAACCTGGGCAATCTCCTGCTGACCTCCCCTCAGGTCAGCAGTATTGACTTTTCGAACAACTATTTCAACCGGCCCGAGATGCGAGCTTTGGCAGATGGCGGCTTGATGCTCAGTTATGAGCTTCATTCAGCAGAGGGCAGCAAGCTGATGCTGGCGCGGTTTAACAGCAGCTACGATTTTGTCTGGGATTTTCCCGGAGTGCAGATCGCCAGCTCCGAGAACCCTTTCTGGCGTGATCTGAGGCTGTCTGTAAGCGATGCCGGTGGAGCCTGGCTTTCCTGGGTACAGCGCGATGAAGAATACGGACCCAGAGAGCTCCGGGCACAATATGTCACTCCCGCCGGGGTACCTGCCTGGGGCAATAACGGAATAGTGCTCCGTGAGTCTTGCACAGAAATAGGGCGGCCGGTCCCGCTCACCATCTCCGAACAGGGGATGTTCCTCTGGTGTGATCAGGTAGATACACAGGTAGCGGTGCGACGTCAGATTGTGAGTACAGCCGGAATACCTGTTCTGAGCGCCGGTGGTGCAGCCATGGTCAGCCGTTTGACCGGCATCGCCGACTTGATAGCAGTTGCGGCCACAGCAGACAAGTATCTGGTGTTTTGGTCAGACAGCCGCAACGGTTGGGACAATATCTATTACCAGCTCTGCGATGCGGACATGAATCCCTTGCTGGAGCCGGAAGGAAGACCTTTTTATCCTCCGCTGAACAGTCATTTTGAAGGAGGTCAGGTGCTTGGCCTGCCGGATGGCAGCGTTGCGATTTATTATCGTCCCTATTACGGTGAAGAACAGCTACCCCCATATCTACAAATGATCGATAGCTCAGGCAATCTGATGTACCCGGGCCTGGGCATCGAGGTGTCTGGGAATACGAATTTCTCGAATAGTGCCCAAATGAGCAGCAGTGGCAATGATATTTATATCGTCTGGCATTTTAGCAGATACGCTCTGAAAGGACAGCGGATCTCCAATGGCCAAGTGATGTGGGGTCCAAATGGGAAGGTACTGCTCAATCACCCGGAGAGCATCAACGGGACCGTGATACAGCTAAGGGACCGCTACATTATCTTCACCACCAATAGCCCCGATCCGAATCACATCAAATGCTACGCGCTGAAGATCGATGCCAATGGCGATCCGGAAACGGGTTGGCCAGCTCAGGGACTTGAGATTATCGCCGATACCGGAGCAACCCACCTTTATATCACATATACCGCTCTGTTGGGCGATGATCTGGTGATCTTCAGCTATTCCACTCCCCCATATTCAGCCTGGGTACAAAGGATAAGTGCTGAAGGAACCAGGCTGTGGACAGACGCTGGCATCCCGCTTCCGTCCTCCAATATCAGAAGCGTGATAGAAGGCGAAGCTCTCACCCTGCTCTATCAGGGAGGCCAGGAGAACTCTCAATTGCTTTTACAGAAAATAGCCGGCGACGGCAATCTGCTTTATGGAAACGATGGTTATCTGATAGCCCAGGATTTGCGGATTAGTTATGATGCCAAACTGTTAAAATTTGCCAATGGGAACCTGGCCTGTGTCTGGAGCAGTTACGGTATTATTCCCTACGGTTACCGGGATCTGTATCTCAGGTATATCAGCCCTCAGGGAACGCCCTTGGGCGATGGTCCGGAGCTGCTCTGCAATGCCTGGCTGGAACAGACGCGTGTCCGCACGGCTGTCATCGGCAATTCCGCCATGGTGGCCTGGAATGATGGCAGATTCGGTATCCTGGACAGCGAAGACTACATCAACTCTGTGTATGCTACACGGATCGAGGCCGGTCCCACCGGTACTTCCGATCTGGTCTTGCCTGCGCCTACAGCAGCTATTTTAAGGCAAAACTATCCCAATCCTTTCAATCCTGAAACGAGCCTTGCTTTCCAACTCCCCGGCAGTGGATCCATTAGCCTGGGCGTGTATAATATGAAAGGACAGCTGGTCAGGACGCTCTATGCCAATCAGCTCTTAGCCCCAGGAGATCACACCGTGGTCTGGGATGGTTGTGATGCTGGGGGACGTGAAGTGGGCAGCGGTATCTACCTCTACCGCCTTATCTTTGCGGATCAAGTGGTCACACGCAAGATGCTCTTGGCCAAATAGGAGCATATGACTAAAGGATGCTTGAACGCCTTTCTGTAGAAGGGAATCTCTGAAGCGTTGTCAAAATGAGAGTATGGGCACGATTAGATGATCGTGCCCATACTCATTTGTTATCTGGCTATTCTTGACAGCCTGCTTATTAGGATAAGTCCGATTTATATGCCAGCAAACAAGTGAACGTACGTAGATAAATACAGATCGTCAAGGAAGAAAAGGAATTTGGGATTGACAGAGAGATAATCCAATTATATGATGGTATAAGTGTAGAATCTTCAAAGAAGATTATGTTTTCACAGAGGAAATCCACATACAGCTCGTTTTGTCCTCAGTGTATTCAGCACGCGATGCTGATAAAGCAATAAAAAGGGAGTACCGATGAACAAAAAGCAAACTTATCTGCTGCTGATATTGTTTATGGCAGCAAAACTAATCGCTATCAACCAGATGGATTTGATGATGACCTTAACCGGTGAATACATAGGCTGTGAGTATGGTACCTCTATAGTCAGTATGGATTTTAACGGAGATGGCTACGGTGATCTGATCGTAAAATCAGCTCTTTGGCACCCTACCAACCAAACAGGTAATTACTATGAGATGTATGGCAAGGTATATTTTTACTGGGGAGGCCCGAGCTTTGATGAGCTGCCCGATTTTGTTATTGAAGGCCAATACCCCCATCACTTTGCCGGCTACACCTATTCGTCAAGAGAAAACCCCATGATCAACGCAGGTGACATGAACGGCGATGGGATTGATGATTTGGTAATACCTCAACGGCTTGCGGATGGCACCAGATGCGTAGCTGTCTATTTTGGTAGAGCAATTCCGCAATCAAGCCCTGATATAGAATTGCATTATCCTTATCCTGATACAGACAAAATATTCGTTTATCCCCTTGGCGATGTAAATGGTGACGGAAAGGGCGATGTATCTCTAACGATACATACTGGCTATACATTGAGCTATGTGGGTTTGAATCTGATCTGGACAGATGTCTATGGCAGCCCCGTTCTTTTTAGGACAAGTGCTGCAGCCTTGAATTTGTGCGGAGTTGGTGATGTGAATGGAGATGGGTTTGCAGATCTGGTGCATTACGACCAAGTTGGCAACAACTACAGCTTTTCATTCTATTATGGCGATGAAAGCTGCAGTATGGCAGATAGCCTACTGATTGGTACTACATCAGTAGCTGTTGACATGTATTCAAGCCCAATAGGTGATGTGAATGGAGATGGAGTATCGGATTTTGTATCATGGAGTAAAAGAATATGGTTGGGAAATAGTGTGATTGATAGTAACTTTGATATCATTATTGATAGGGAGCCTTGGTTAAGCTTTTCCTATGGCATGTGGCCTTCTATAATACACGGAGATTTTAATGGCGATGGCTTAGAGGATTTTGCTGGATCCGATAACTGGTATGCAGGCGATTCCGGACAGGCAGGGATATGGCTGGGCAAACAGGATATGAATGGCACCCGCGATCTTTCGATAGACCCTCCCTATAGTTACCGTTTCCGCAACTTTGGCTGGAGCAAGGCTGCCGGAGATTTTAATGGCGATGGCTATTGCGATGTGGCGTTCAGTGCTCCTATTTTCGACCAAGGTGATACTTGGCACACAGCCGGCAAAGTATTCATCTATGCCGGCAATGCAGATCTAACCGATACGACGGTTGCCAATGAGGATGATGTACTGCCCCCTGCGCGGGTAGAAGACTGGCGCATAGATTTGTATCCCAATCCTCCTCCAAAGGATAGCTCACATATTCAGGTGCTCTTCTCGGGAGAGGCCTACAGCAAAGCGCATGGCGAGATCACTGTGCAGCTATACAACCTTAAAGGACAAAGACTTGAACAACATACCCTAAGCGTAAGCACCTTGCAAGCAGGCAAGCTGGAATTGAAGCTCAATAACTATCCGGCCAGTGTATATATCGTCAGCATCAAAACCATAGGAAGCATCAAATACAGCAAAAGATTCTGTAAGATCTAGAGCTGCACGCGATGCTGATAAAGCAAAAAAAAGGAGTATCCGATGAACAAAATGCAAACTTATCTGCTGCTGATTATGATGAGCAGCGCGGTTTGTTACGCTACGACCTTTCCCTTGGTAACATATTCCTATTTGGGAAATAAATCACATGTATATGATAATCGTTAGTGTTAGCGTTAATAGCAGGCCGGAATGGACTTCAACAGCCGTCGGCAACTTTTCCCTTTGCTATTGCCGCTTGAAGTCCAAAGTGCCGCTAAGCTTATGGTAAATAGATATTTATCTTAGGCACTTTGAACTCCAGTGTGTCAGGAGAAATTGAATGTTAATTCAATTTCGTAACTATCAAGGACATGAGGATTTGGCTCCTCGGGAAGGTCTTACAGGAGAACTTTCCAAACCACCT
>Ga0265295_1002554_pt1 | contig 28525 bp, 29 predicted proteins | sample Munlansysbiofilm_FD_192503 | JGI IMG/M metagenome (GOLD analysis project Ga0265295, IMG submission 192503) | Leachate microbial communities from a municipal landfill in Southern Ontario, Canada - Methane capture system biofilm | ecosystem: Engineered > Solid waste > Landfill > Unclassified ... | reverse complement strand
CTAACAATAATGTCAATGATAACAGACTGATAACCAGTTTATAATTTTTCATAAGGCACTTTTTTTATTTATTTCTACAAAAGTACGCTATTTATTTCAAAAATACAATTATTTTTGTCATATCATCAAAAACGAATTATTATGAATTTACTCATTTCTTTTTTATTAACCATTCAAACTTCAGTAACTATGTTATTTACACTACCAGCCTTGCCTTACACGGCAGAAGCATTGGCTCCAACCATGAGCCAAGAAACGTTGAATTTCCATCACGGCAAACACCATTTGGCGTATGTAAACAACCTCAACAATCTAGCGAAGGGAACACGTTACGAAACAATGGATTTGGAAGCAATTGTACGCGAATCGGATGGCGCTATTTTCAACAACGCCGCCCAAGTTTGGAACCATACGTTCTTTTTTGAACAATTTAAAACCACTGGCTGCGAAGCCGAAGGCGACGTAAGAACAGCCATTGAAAAAAAATGGGGTTCTTTCGACGCATTTAAAACCGAATTTAATAACGCTGGTGCCACATTGTTCGGCTCAGGTTGGGTTTGGTTGGTAAAAGATGCCAACGGCAATCTCGAAATTGTAAAAGAAAGTAACGCTGGCAACCCTTTGACCAAAGGCTTAAAACCACTACTTACATTCGATGTATGGGAACACGCTTATTATCTTGACTATCAAAACCGTAGAGCCGATTATTTGAATGCTTTATGGAACATTATTGATTGGAAAGTGATTGAAAGTCGCTGGTAAGCTCACTAAAAAGAACCGCACGCCATAAACAAGGTGTGCGGTTTTTTTATATCTTTGTGCGTTAAATTTCTAACGCTGTTTGTTGTGCCACAAAACTACCCTTCCATCCTATTAGAGCAAGCCGTAAACGAGCTCAGTAAGCTACCCACTATCGGACGCAAAAGTGCGCTCCGACTAGCGTTGCATTTACTAAAACAGGATGATAGTGATGTAGAAGCATTAGCTGCAGCATTAGTGGAATTAAAAAAAGAGGTAAAACACTGTAACGTGTGTCACAACATTTCGGATACGGACACGTGCCAAATATGTAGCAATCCCAACCGAAATTCAGCACTTATCTGTGTCGTGGAAAATATTCAGGATGTCATGGCTATTGAGAATACGCAGCAATTCAACGGATTGTACCACGTTTTAGGCGGTATCATTTCGCCCATGAACGGCGTTGGTCCTGCCGATTTAGAAATTGCTTCGCTCGTGGAACGTGTAAAACAAGGCGGCATTGATGAAATCATTTTTGCACTCAGCCCCAATATGGAAGGCGACACCACGGCTTTTTATCTATTTCGCAAATTAGCCGATTACGATTGTAAAATAACGACCATTGCACGCGGTGTGGCCATTGGTGACGAGTTAGAATATGCCGACGAAGTTACTTTAGGTCGTTCTATTCGTAACCGTATTTCGTTTTCGACTTATAATACGCCAACTTAAACTTATGAAACAATTAACTAAAAGTCTCTATTTCTGGTATTATGCCGCTGCTATCAAAGCAGTAATAATGGCAGCCTTGGGTTATGCTTGCGTCACTCAAAATTGGTTTGTAATGGCTAAAGACGCACCTGCCAGCGTCACCATTTATTCCATCATCATTTTATACGTAATTATAACCACACCAGCAGCGCTCAAGCTATTCAGTGTGTATGTCAAAAAACTAGCGTTAGTAACTGATGAAACAGAAAAACTAGCCCGTTACAAAACCTATGCTAAATGGCGTATAACTGTGATAACTATTGGCTTGCTGGCTGCTATCTTTTTCTATTACACCTTGCAACAAGGTGCACTTTTGTGGGTAGCAGGTATTTCAGCTATCTCGCTCTATTTTTGTAAGCCAACCACCGAAAAAATAGAAAACGATTTGGCATCAACAACCGACACACCAAACGAAGAACCAAAGGAAGATTAATACCATCAAAATCGAATACTAACCACTATTTTAAGTCAAGAAATTATGATTATAGCTGTAGATTTCGACGGAACCATTGTAGAACACGCTTATCCGAAAATTGGGAAACCAATTCCATTTGCTATCGATGTACTCAAACGCTTACAAAACGAGTGTCACCACCGTTTGATATTGTGGACTGTACGCGAAGGCGAATTATTGGACGAAGCGGTTGACTATTGCAAACAACAAGGTTTGGAGTTTTACGCTGTCAACTCCAACTATCCAGAAGAGGATCCAAATAACGTCCGTTCACGCAAACTGACGGCCGATTTATTTATTGACGACCGTAATTTAGGGGGCATTCCCGATTGGGGAATCATTTATCGCATGATTAAATTCGGCGAAACACTTGAGGAAGCCCGCGCTGGCGAAAACACCACACCAAAAAAGAAAAAATTGTTCGGACTCATCCGCACTAAATAATAACCAAAACTCGTTAATATGATACAACGTATTCAAACTATCTATCTGTTAGTCGTTTCATTATTAGGCGTATTCGGCTGCTTTATGCCACTTATTGAGTTTACACACGGTATGGATTTCGGCACACTCAACGCCATCGGTTTTATGCAAACATCACCAGGAAGCGAAGATATTATACTCGATAATTTATGGGGATTGATGCTCTTGTCGGCTATTATTCCATTAATTGCCTTTGTTACCATTTGGTTGTACAACAAACGCATGCTGCAAATTCGATTAACCATTCTCAATATCTTATTGATGATTGGCTATTACGCCATGTTGGGCGTGGGCGTGTGGAGCATATTTGCTAAATACCATCCTGAAGATTTTCACCCACAAATAGCCATTGTATTTCCGCTTATTAATATCATTTTAAGTTGGTTGGCCATACGTGGTATTGGTAAAGACGAAGCCAAAGTGCGCGCTGCCGATCGCTTACGCTAACGTCACCACAAGGTATAAAAAAGCAGCTCATAACTAATTATGAGCTGCTTTTTTATGTAACGGAGAGTGAACTCGTTAGATCGAAGTATTGAGCATCGTGGCAGTCATTTCAGCAAATTGTTGCACAAAGCCGTCAATTTTACCACCAATCATCGTTTTAATCATAAACGGAATATCCGCTTCGAGTTTTACTTGTAATTGTGCTTGATTGTCAGCAGTTTCGGTCAACACCATGTATAGATGAAAATCTATCGGCGCATTATCAGCACCAAATTTAATGGTATGTTCAGGTTGACGTTCTACAATACGCAACGTAACACGCCCCACAGGATCTACGGTTACTGAGCACGAATCAATATCGCACGTCATATCTTTCACTTTATCTTGTGGCAAGCGATCTTTCACTGCTTCCAAATTACGTAAGTCGGACAATTTTGCATAAGCGGCTGCTTGCGTACAGGTCAATGCCTGCAAGGGGCTTTCATAGCGTTCCATAATGTATAGTGCTTGTAAATTAATAGTCTTAATCGTTTAGTTCTTTGGTAACGGTTTGCAACGAGCCATCCACCTGTTGTAAGAGGTGAATCAGCGTTTGAATGTGCGAAAAGCTCTTATCGTGGGACGTTTCTATGGTCAATTGCGCTTGTTTGTAGCCAACTTCGCGCTGTGCCAACAATTCGCGCACATACGAAGCCAACGCTTCGTCGGTTTTACCTTTAAGCAGCGGACGTTCCACTTTGGCATGACGCAAGCGATCGACCAATTCGTCGGGTTCAGCGTGCAAATAAACCGTCACGCCACGTGCATTCATATCGTCCATATTGTTGAGAAAACAGGCTGCTCCACCACCGGTAGAAATCACCACTTGTTCGTAGTCGCACACTTCGAGCAACGCGGCACGTTCCACCACACGAAACTCCGCTTCGCCCCATTCCGTAAATAGTTGTGGTATCGTTTTACAGTAACGACTTTCGATGAATTTATCCAAGTCGATAAACTGCCAACCGATTTGCTCGGCCAACCGTTTGCCTGTAGCTGTTTTGCCACAGCCCATAAAACCAACTAAAAAGATGCGTTTCATACGTTTATTATAAACTCCCCCGTGCCACACAGCGACCACTAAAGAGACTACAAAAGTACAAAAAAAGTGCGACAAAAAGCCGTTGTAAATTAATTTCAGAAAAAGCGGAGAAATATTTGGCGGAAATAAAAAAATAAATTACCTTTGCACTCGCTAAAACGCCCAGATGGCGGAATTGGTAGACGCGCTGGTCTCAAACACCAGTGGATTCACTTCCATGCCGGTTCGATCCCGGCTCTGGGTACGCTAAATCCCTCTTAATCATTTGATTTTGAGGGATTTATTGTTTATAAAGGGACTTTAAAGGGACTTGATACATAAAGAAAAAACAAAAAAAAACATATTTCGATGATAATCGTGTCTATTTTAAAACAATTAAAAAAGCCGTTTCAAAATTTATTGAAACGGCTTTTTTAATTCTAGTGAAAAGATCTTAGCTATTTAATACCATATAATTTATTTGATTTGAAAGTAATTTGACAACAAACAATTTTAATAAGTCTTTAAAAACTCTTTTAATATTTGTAATCGCTCCAAATAAGGCAAATAAGTAAGTCGGCCGTTTTGTGCATTTACTGTAGCAAGGTGACTCTCAACAAATAGAGGCAAATCAACTATTTTGCAATAGTTATATAATTTTGTTGAGTTTGTTGGTAATTCAACGGCCTCAAAAAACTTTTTAAGCTCGGCAATTTCATTATTCCAATTCGGTTTGGGTTTTGGTCGGTAATCATGTTTTAAAAGTGAGGGGGCACAAAAAAAATGTTTGTTTTCAGATTCACTATTTTCACTTTCTACATTTACACGAAACAAACGCCAATCTTTGCAAATTAAATAATCGGCAATATCGCATCCATTTTCGCGATCTGCCTGGCTGGCATTCAATTCTAATAAATTGGAAATCGTGAACCTTGCCCCTTTAATAGTATTCAACTCATTTAATTTTGAGTTCCACAAATTAAACGCCTTGCCATCGGTTGAGAGATCTGGGAACAGCACAACATTGCGCCCCTCTAGTGCCTTACATTTTATAGCATTTAAACTACTAAGGTTATACACAGCAAGCCACAAAAAACGGTCGGGCACGTCTGGCAAACCAAAATACAATGTACTATAAATTGCACTCTTGGGAGCTTCAACCAATGCAACAGGGTTGTTTGGAAATTTTTTCAAAAGGTGTTCTCCAAATAAACAACTGACTTTTGATTCGTTTAATTCATAAGCTGTCAACCAATCGGGCAATGCCTGGCCTTGTTGCTCAAATTTATACTTCAAAATAGAATGCAAAAAAGTTGTTTTTGTTGTGTGGTTCGCCTGGTCAAACTGTTTCACTTGTATTGCACGAACAGTATTATTTATATCTATAAAAGGGAACGACACTCCTCCGCCCCAAGTTGGGACCGTACCTAAATAATACATTGAGATAATAACTTCAAGATCTACAGGAGAAAAGGGGAAAGCTACACGTTGCAAAAGATTTTGAATAAATGTATTTTGTTCGTAATTACTCAAAGTATCGTCCAACACTTCAAAAGGTATAGAGCTTAACGGTTGAGGCTTTGGCTTTGATACAACTACTTTATAATTAATAAAGGGCTTATATTCAATTTCGCGCGGTGGTCTGTTATGATAACCGCATTTTACTTCACGGTCACAACGTCCATATTGAGGCGCGCAAAGTTCGCCCGTTATATTATCAACATACCGAACAAGTGTCTTATTTCGGCACTCTGGACAAATACTTTTTGCGCTGCCTTTTTGTAAGCTGTATTTATACTGCTTTTCCATCTCAATATAAGGGGTTTTTATTTTCCACATAAGCAACGTTTCCAATGTTCAACCGAACAACAGTAATTTTCAAAAGCTTCAACCGTTTAATAAAATTACTTTTCTTTACTGCTTGGCAACCATCATCAATACAAAAAGCTCTATAATCACGGTAAAGATCAATAATAGGCTTATAATCGGTTGCGCTAGGAATATAGCCGCTATCATCAATAAATTGACTAACGCTGTCGGTCTCAAATTCATATTGTTTACGAGCTTCGTTTACAGCCTCGCAATATGTAAACCCTTTTTGCTTTAATAATCTGTCAAGCCCCAATAATACCCAATTAAAAACGCCCGAAAGTTCGGCCTCAATTATCTTTTTGCTTAACTCTTTATCCTGGTTGCTTTCGGGTATTGTTTGTTCAAAACTCACAATTAAAAACCGCCTAAAATATGCGTTTGTTTGTTCTGCATTTTTTGGTAATTCATTACAATTAAACATCAATTTGGCGTAACCTGTCATATCAAAGGGCTGACCATAAGGTAAGCGGGCTTGTATTTTTTCGCCTGAAATCAATTGTTTTGTTTTGTCGGTTGTTGCTTGACTTGCATTTAATTCACTTGCGTAATTGAGCAACTTATTTAGTATCATTGCCCTAAAATAACCCTCTTTGTCTGTCAAACTTTCTAAACTGTAACCGCTCACATTTTCGCTTCCAAACAAAGCGTTTACGACTTCAAAGAATACGCTTTTGCCATTCGCACCGCCCCCATACAATATCAATGCTTTTTCAAGTTTCAAATCACTTGCCGAAACAAACACATAACCCAAATACTCGGCAAGAATCAATTGTCTTAATTTATCGGGTTGCACTTCGTTTAGATACTTTTCAAATTGTGGAGCTGTTGCTTTTGGATCGTAAGCAAAAGGCAATTGATAGGTAAGAAAATCGGCACGATCAAACGGCCGTAATTTGTGCCCATTTGGTGTAATTTCAAACGTTCCATTTTTCAAGTTTATCAAAACAACACTCTTTAGGTTTTTAGGCTTTGGCAAATAACTTGTTGCAATAAATTGTTTGAAAAGTTTATCTCTAAACTCATGCCATCGGCTTACAAACTGATTTACCCCCATAAGTTCGGCCGCCTGACCTAAAAACGCTTGAAATGCCTCTTTTTCGATATTTGCCCAATATTCACCATTGTACAAATAGATAAAATCATTGTTTTTACAAATGCCCCATTGTTTTTTCTGGGCAACATTGAGCACATTATCAATACTTAAAATCGCAAAATGCTTTTGTGTCAATTTAAAGCTGTTTAGCTGACCTTGTATTTCTTTGAGTTCGCCCTCAATAATTGGATTTTTTATATAACGGCCATCGCTTTTTTTGAGCTGACTCTGAAGTTCGAAACATCTAGTCCTCAACGCTTCAATTTGTGGGAAAGCCGCCTTTTCAAAATCATAAGGCTCAATATTATTTAATAACTCGCCCAAAATTGCCTCGTGTTCTGTTGCTTGGTTCCTGGTGGCCATTGCCTCAACGTGTTTAATTATCATTGCTGAGTTTAAACTATCAAATTTTGGCTTCAATGTTTTGAAATTCTGCAATTTATCACTATCTTTGTTCATCATTTCGGGGGTGCTAGCTGTGGTGGCTGGTGCCTCTTTTGATTTATGCATTATCTACGTCCTCCGTGTTTACCCGTTACAACATAAGTGCTAGCAGCCTCTTCAATTTCGATTTGTGGCTTCACCCGTACACTTAAAAGATAATTTTCGAGCTCCTCACGATCAAAGAAAATTAATTTTCCATTAGGTTTGTAGTGAGGCACGATTTTTTGAGATGTCATTTTATACAAACAACTTTTACTCATACCCATGTAGCTTGCAGCCTCTTCGAATGTTAATACTTTTTTAGATTCCATTTTTAAATAATTATTACAAAACGATTAATAAGCTCGGGGCGTGCACTCCCGTCGCTGGTTGATTTGATTAATCATTTGCAAAGAAAAGCTAATTGGGAAACAAAAAGATTATATATCCTTTTAGTGTAAAGTATAAAGAGTTTTAGATGTGATGAAATATCAAGCAGTAATTAGCGAGAAGTGCGAATTAATGGGTTATTAGAATACGAATAGTTTATAAAAGGTTGGATTCCAAAAAACTAAAATAATAGTTCTATTAAATGTGTCGTGAATTATATTACACTTAGGTTGTGAATTGCTTTCAAATTTTTGTATCTTTGACTTCTAAAACAACTTGTATGAGAATACTTGTATTTGCCATATTGTTGTGAATTGCTTTCAAATTTTTGTATCTTTGACTTCTAAAACAACTTTTTCGTCCTCATCAATATCGCCACTTTCGTTGTGAATTGCTTTCAAATTTTTGTATCTTTGACTTCTAAAACAACCCAATGACCACCGTTTAGCACGTTTGCACCGTTGTGAATTGCTTTCAAATTTTTGTATCTTTGACTTCTAAAACAACATTTTCCTTTGTATTCGCTCGCTTCCATATGTTGTGAATTGCTTTCAAATTTTTGTATCTTTGACTTCTAAAACAACAAAACCTATTTTAAATTCTTCTTATAATTTGTTGTGAATTGCTTTCAAATTTTTGTATCTTTGACTTCTAAAACAACAAATTATATTTCTTAAACTTCTACCATTGAGTTGTGAATTGCTTTCAAATTTTTGTATCTTTGACTTCTAAAACAACAATTGAAAATGCACTCCACAATTTAGACCTTTACAACATTCCGGTATTCGTGGTAACTATCAATAAAACAGAATCCGAAGACTTTGTTGTGTTTGACGATAAGTTTACAGATAAAATGCCCTATAGTGGCAGGTATATCAACCTTGGCAACAAAACATACTTACTTTGCAACAACACTCGCTACGAAGACAATACATTTAACAGTATGGACGGCTTCCCCTTTCCTGTGAAATTAAAAATAAGTTGCCCAACAGATAACGAATTGCAATCAGACACAAAAATTATAAACGGACTCATTGACCAGGTATATCAATTCTCCCGTATTTATTGGAAATCAGTAAAACAACAAAACCTACCGGTTACAATCAAATACCCCGAAATGGTGGCTCAAATCGCCCCTCATTTCAACGGTGGCGACATTCCTTCAAACATAGGAAATGATAACCTTTGGTTTCTATAAAATAGAAATTCCCCAATCCTCAAAAGTGAGGATTCTGGGGATTTAGAGGAAAAAGGAGATACTCAAAATATCCAGTTTCCCCAACTTCCCCACTTTTCGCAAGCAGAGGAATCGGGGCTGAGGTCTTTCCTGAAATACAAAGTTTTTTCAGTCCGGCATTAAAATCTATGATTGACAAAAACAAAGCATTGTTGATTTTGATAAATGGACTTGAATTAGAAGAACTTTAAATAATACGCATTTCAATTAATTGATTGATTCTCGCAAAATCCATAATTTATAGAATTGAAAAGATTTTGATTAATTTTGTGCCAAATATAAAGCTGATTTGTTTTATTATCTTTATTCAACTTTTTACTCTAACTAGTTAGATTTATGAAAAACACAGACGACAAACTGACAAGTAGAAATATAAAACCAACTGCCATGCGGGAATTGGTCTTGGACATTCTAACGGAACAGAAAATGGCAATTAGCTTATCTGATTTAGAACAAAAGTTTCATAAATCGGATAGAGTTACATTGTACCGCACTCTCAAAACATTTGAGGAAAAGAAACTCATTCATAGCATTGATGACGGAACTGGCGCAGTTAAATACGCTCTATGTAAAGAATCATGTCAATGCCACCCCGAAGAGTTGCATGTACATTTTCGTTGTTTGAAATGTCAACATACATTTTGTCTAAGTGACATTCCTATTCCATCTATCAACTTGCCTGTTAATTTTAGTGTAGAAAATATAAATATGGTTGTGAAAGGAGTTTGTTCGAACTGCAAAGATTAGTTTGCAACTCAGTTGCATAAACTTTTTACTTATCTTTGCGGTTGTTCTAACAGTTGTAATCAAATTTCTATGAACAGAATGGTGAAAAATAGTAAGTTTATTCTAATGTTACTGGCTGGTCTTGTAATGTTACTTCATTCTACAATTCCGCACCATCATCATTTAGATTCATACAGCGACCACAATAATAGTAATTCTTGCCAATCAGAAAAAAGAGGTGAGTCTTCCTCTGAAGCCAATAAGCATTGTCATGCTCTAAACAATATTGTTTTTACAAAAGCTAATGCAATAACTTTTAATGCGAATACTGCATCAACTGCTTTGTTGTTCGTTTTCGCGGCATTTGATCTGGTAAAACTCTACGACAGAGTTTTATTAACTACTTTTCCAATTAAAGATATTGTTATTCTAAAACAATATCTTTCCACACACCTATTCTATAGAGGTCCTCCTGCTTTAGTTTAATTTCTTCTTACTAGTATTTTTATTTTTCTGATAGAAATATCAGGACTTTGTTATTGTACTTTAAATTCGGCTCAAATGAATAAAAAGAAACTAACAAAAAGGGAATTACGGGAAAGGCAGGTTTTCGAAGATAAAAAATTTAACAAAACACTATTGATTAGCTTTAGCTCACTTTTCGTTTTTGTGATTTTTTATTTAGTGTTTCATACCTTCTGGCATGATACAAAATACGCCTACCGTCAATATGCATTATATGGGAAGCAAGTTCCAACAGAACTTGTTTGTATGAATGGTGACAAACTTCTTAAGCATAAAAGCATAAAACTTAGTTACAAAGGAAAAAAATATTCCTTCTGCAACCAAGACTGTTATGATCATTTTGTCAACCACTTTACGGAAGATGCATTTACCCCGGATTCATTTTCGGGAGATACAATTTGTAAAGCAGATGCTTTAATTGGTTTGAAAAATCGGGGCGAACCCCAGATTGTTTATTTCCAAAACATAAAAACATTCAATCAGTATTATAAATCAAGAAAATAAATGATAATTTGTGAGAAAAAAGAAGAATAAAATCTGGCTAAAACAAGTAATAAAATGGTTTTTCATTTCTATTATCTGTTTAACTCTCATTATCGGAATCTTTGCCAGAATCCAACACTTTTTCACAATACATTTAAAATAAATTAATAAATTATGATAAACAGAATTAAATCTTTTTCAATAAAGAGAACATTAAAATATAGTATCATTTTTTTAATCATGATAAGTGTAGCTGTTTTTACTGGCTGCAAAGGAAAAACTGACGAACACGGACATGCTGCTGATACTCATACCGAGTCAGGAGAAAAAGAAGGTGAACATGAACATTCGGAAGGTGATGGACATGACCACTCCAAAGATGCAGAAGGAGCTAAACATGTAGAAGGCGAAAGTTCAGAAAATAATAAGGAAAGTGAACACGCCGAAGAAATATCATTTTCAGAGAAACAAGCAAAATTAGCAGGGCTTACAACCGAAACCGTATCTCCGGGCACTTTTTACAATGCCATTAAAACAAGTGGACAAATACAAGCACCACAGGGAAATGAAGAGGTAATCGCAGCTACTTCAAATGGAATTGTGTCATTTACAAATTCATCAATCACTGAAGGTGCTGCCGTGAGTATAGGTCAATCGATTGTTACAATATCAGCAAAAAAACTGTTAGAGGGCGATCCTGCGGCTAAAACTAAGATTGCCTATGAAACTGCACTGAAAGAATATAAACGTGCTGAAAATCTTGTAAAGGACCAAATCATTTCTACAAAAGAGTTTGAACAAGTAAAACTTCGCTACGAAACAGCAAAAACAACTTATGAAGCACAAGCATCCAGTAATACGGCAAAAGGTGTAAGTGTAAGCTCCCCTATAAGTGGATACATAAAAAACAGATTAGTATCTCAGGGTGAGTATGTTTCTGTTGGGCAACCGATAGCAACCGTTTCACAAAACAGGCGCTTACAATTAAGAGCTGAGGTATCTGAAAACAATTTCAAGATATTAAAAAATATAAGTACTGCCAATTTCAAGCTTGCTTACGATAAAACTGTTTATAAACTTTCCAATTTGAACGGCAAGTTATTATCTTATGGAAAATCTTCGGGAGATAAAACTTTTTATATCCCTGTAACTTTTGAATTTGACAATGTAGGTGATATTATACCAGGTGCATTTGCAGAAGTTTTTCTTTTATCAAGCCCTCAAAATAATGTAATCTCTATTCCTGTATCTTCTATTACTGAAGAACAAGGATTGTTTTTTGTCTACATGCAGTTAGATGCAGAAGGATATAAAAAACAAGAAGTTGAACTTGGTGATAATAATGGAGAAAGAGTACGCATTCTTTCAGGACTAAAAAATGGTGATAAAGTAGTTACCAAAGGTGTGTATCAGGTAAAACTGGCTGCAACGTCATCAGTAATGCCCGAAGGTCACGCTCATTAACCCTTAACTCGATTTACTATGTTGAATAAAATAATAAAATTTTCGCTGAACAACCGAATGGTTGTTTTGGTCGCATCCATATTATTGATGCTGGCAGGAACATACACTGCGGTTAATATGGAAGTTGATGTATTTCCCGATTTGAATGCGCCGACCGTTGTGGTGATGACAGAAGCAAAGGGGATGGCGCCCGAAGAAGTGGAACGCCTGGTTACTTTTCCTGTTGAAACAGCATTGAACGGAGCTACCGATGTACGTCGTGTCCGTTCATCTTCCACTACTGGATTTTCTGTTGTTTGGGTAGAGTTTAACTGGGGAACAGATATATACCGTGACCGTCAAATCGTTTCAGAAAAATTAGCTGTAGTGAAAGATGCGTTGCCCTCCAATGTTGGCAATCCTACTTTAGGGCCGCAATCATCCATAATGGGTGAAGTCATGATAGTTGGTCTTACCGCCGATTCCACTTCATTGCAGGATCTAAGAACACTCGCCGACTGGACTATCCGACCCCGCCTATTGTCAACAGGTGGAGTGGCGCAGGTTACTGTACTGGGTGGAGAAATAAAAGAGTACCAGATATTGCTCAATCCTGAAAAGATGAAGCATTATAGCATCGGGATGGATGAAGTTATAAACGTCGTGACTGAAATGAATCAGAACGCCGCCGGAGGTGTTTTATACGAATATGGAAACGAATATATAATTCGGGGGGTACTTTCCACCAATAAAATTTCTGAATTGGGTAAAGCTGTCATTAAAACAACAAATGACATTCCGATATTGCTCGAAAATATTGCTGATGTGAAAGTTGGCGATAAAGCGCCTAAATTGGGTATTGCCTCAAATCATGGCAAGGCAGCAGTTTTAATGACAATAACCAAACAACCTGCAACCAGTACATTGGATTTAACCGATAAACTGGATAATTCACTTGCTGATTTGCAAAAAACATTACCTGCTGATGTGAAAATAGCCACAGACATTTTCCGTCAGGCTCGTTTCATTGATAATTCAATCAATAATGTGAAAAAATCCATCTACGAAGGAGGATTTTTTGTGATAATTATATTGATTATTTTCTTGATGAATGCCCGTACAACTATTATCTCCCTTGTTACAATCCCTCTTTCTTTGGTTTTTGCAATACTCTCGCTCAAATTCATGGGGCTTACCATCAATACAATGAGTTTGGGGGGCATGGCTATTGCTATTGGCTCTTTGGTGGATGATGCTATTGTAGATGTGGAAAATGTATTTAAACGGTTAAGGGAGAACAGGCAAAAACCACTGGAAGAACAAAAAACAATAATGACAGTTGTTTTCGAAGCGTCTAAAGAAGTACGAATGCCTATCTTGAACTCAACGCTCATCATTATAGCCAGTTTTGTTCCCCTGTTCTTTCTTTCTGGTATGGAAGGTCGCATGTTGGCTCCTCTTGGTGTAGCATTCATTGCGGCATTAATAGCATCTACCATTGTGGCGCTTACTCTTACTCCAGTTTTATGCAGTTATTTATTGGGCAAACCCCGAAAAAACGACAAGCCTGAGCAAGAACCCTTTATAGTACGGAAACTAAAGAATGTATATGAAAAAGCCCTCAGATGGACTCTTAATCACAAAAAGTGGGTAATTGGTACTACCAGTGTGGTTTTGGTTGCATCTTTAATAGTTTTCTTTTCTTTGGGCCGAAGTTTCTTACCGCCGTTTAATGAAGGTTCATTTACGATTAATGTAAGCACCGTTCCGGGAATTTCAATTGAAGAATCAGACAAGATTGGTCGAATTGCCGAAAATATTCTCCTCTCAATTCCCGAAGTCCAAACTGTTGCTCGTAAAACCGGTCGTGCCGAATTGGATGAACATGCCTTGGGTGTGAATGTGTCGGAAATTGAAGCACCCTTTACACTCGATAAACGCTCAAAAGACGAGGTATTGGCTGAAATTCGTGAAAAGATGAAAGTGTTACCTGGTGTCAATATTGAGATAGGACAACCCATTTCTCACCGTATCGACGCGATGCTTTCAGGAACACGAGCCAATATCGCAATCAAGCTGTTTGGTACTGACCTGAATAAAATGTTTTCATTGGGTAATCAAATCAAAACTTCCATTGAAGGCATTGACGGAATTGCGGACTTGAATGTGGAACAACAGATAGAGCGCCCACAATTAAAAATTGAACCGAAAAGGGAAGCAATGGCTAAATATGGTATAACGCTGCCCGAATTTGGTGAGATAGTTAATGTAATGTTGGCAGGTGAGGTTGTTTCGCAGGTTTATGAAGGCAATAGGTCTTTCGATCTTACGCTGAAAGTAAATGACGACAGCAGAGCAACCGCCGACAGAATCAAAAACCTGATAGTCGATGCCAATGGACGCATGATACCCTTAGGTAATATTGCGGAAGTTTCTTCATCAACAGGTCCAAATACAATCAACAGAGAAAATGTTTCCCGAAAAATTGTTATTTCGGCCAATGTTGCTGGGCGTGATTTGAGAGGCGTTGTAAATGATATTCAGAAAACTATAAATGAAAAAATAACATTGCCCGAAGGATATCATATTGAGTATGGAGGTCAGTTTGAAAGCGAACAGGCGGCATCTCAAACGCTACTTATCACATCCATATTCTCAATAATGGTAATATTCTTGCTTTTATTTGCTCAATTCAGGAGTGTAACCCAATCGGCTGTTATACTATTGAATCTGCCTCTGGCACTTATAGGTGGTATTTTCACCATATTTTTCACTGGCGGAATTATAAGTATTCCTGCAATTATCGGATTTATTTCTCTTTTTGGTATTGCAACCCGAAACGGAATGTTGCTCATTTCGCGATACAACGATTTGCAAAACGAAGGTTTGTCAAAGTTTGAAAGCGTTATTCATGGTTCCTTAGACCGCCTGAATCCCATATTGATGACCGCCTTATCATCTGCTTTTGCATTGGTTCCACTCGCATTAGGTGGTGAATTGCCGGGCAATGAAATTCAAAGTCCGATGGCCAAGGTTATTCTTGGAGGATTATTAACATCAACATTACTAAACGGTTTTATCATTCCTGTAATGTATTTTCTTACAAACAAAGAGATTGTAAAAGAAGTAATGCAAGATGACTTGTTAACTGAAAAAAAAGATTAAGATGAGAACTATAATAATTAGCATAATGGCATTATTGGCGAGCATTTCGCTTAATGCCCAAAGTAGTGTCGAAACAGCGTTGAAGGCTATTGAAGAAAATAATAACACTTTAAAAGCACTTAAAGAGACAACTAAATCACAAAAGTTAGAAAACAAAACCGGAATATACCTTTCGAACCCGGAAGTTGGATTTAATTACCTTTGGGGAAACCCTTCGACTATTGGGAATCGTACCGATTTCAGTATCTCTCAGGCTTTTGATATTCCTACCATAACGGGTATGAAAAATAAAATTGCCGATGAACGTAACAGTTTAGCCGAATGGCAATACAAAGCTGAAAGAATGAATATTCTGTTGGAAGCAAAACAATATTGCATCGAACTGATTTATTTTAATGCCCTGAAAAAAGAATTGGATATAAGGTTGCAACATGCCCAAACCATAGCCTCAGGCTATCAAAACCGTTTAAATAGCGGGGATGCCAATATATTAGAGTATAACAAAGCGCAATTGAGTTTATCTGCAACTACCGGGGAAATAGCTCGTATTGATGTTGAACGCAACGCTCTATTGTCTCAACTTAAAAGGCTAAATGGGGGCTTGGATATAGTTATGGATGACTATCAATTTAATCAGAAACAACTGCCGCTTAATTTCGACGATTGGTATCTGCAAGCTGAACAAAAAAATCCTATTTTGGCATATATTAAACAAGAAGTTGTTGTAAGCCAAAAGCAGGTGTCATTGAACAAAGCGAAGGGTTTACCAACATTCTCGGCAGGCTATATGAGCGAAAATGTGGTTGGACAAAGATTTCAAGGGCTTACAATGGGGGTTTCAGTTCCTTTGTGGGAAAACAAGAACCGTGTAAAACAGGCAAAATCTGCGGTTGTTGCAGCACAAGCGCGCCAAACGGATAGTAAGCAACAATTTTACAACCAACTTCAAATTCAGTACAACCGTGCTTTAGGGTTGAAAAACACAGCCGAATCATATCGAAAATCGTTAGTAATGGCAAACAGCACTGAGTTACTCAAGAAAGCACTTGATGCGGGTGAAATTTCCTTATTAAATTACATGGTCGAATTGGGTCTGTACTACAATATGGTAAACCAAACTTTGGAAGCTGAACGCGATTATCAAAAGGCACTTGCTGAACTGTCGGCTGTTGAGCTATAAAAGGAAACAAGTCAGTTTTTTGTGATTATTTCATACTATTTTTACAACGATGGAAAAAAACAAGTATTTAAATAGACTTGAAAAAAGTGGTATCAAGCCAACAGCCAATAGGCTGTTGGTTCTTGATGCTATTTCTAATAAAAAGGAAATTATTAGCTTATTAGATTTGGAAGCCGAATTAGGTACAATTGATAAGTCCACATTATTTAGGACTTTGACATTATTTCAAAAACATCTAATAGTACATACTATTGATGATGGTTCGGGTTCTCTGAAGTATTCGGTATGCGATGAAGAGTGTGATTGCAGCCCTGAATGGCAACATGTTCATTTTTATTGCTATGTATGCAATCGTGCGTATTGTTTAAGAGAGATTTCGATACCTCAGGTTGTATTACCTGTTGGATTTGAACCAAAGACAATAAATCATGTCATTAAAGGAGTGTGCAACCAGTGTAAAAAGTTTGCAAACAAGTTGCAGTAAACAACAAATACTTTTGCAATGAATATTAAATAACTGTGTCATGAAAAAAAGTAGAAATTTGTTTCAAGTGTTTGTAATAATTGCCGGGATGTTCTTCATATCTAGTAAGGCTTATAGCCAGGAGTGTGGTCCTAATTGTCCGGCATGTTCAGGCGGAAGCAGTGGCGGTATTATTGCTAAAAACAATTTGGTTGTATCGGTTTTGGGAATACCTGCATCCGATGACGAATATGCTGTTACAAATATTCGTTATGGTGTTTTCAAATGGTTGGATGTAGGGGTAGGTTACGCTTTCAAGGCTAAAAAACCGATATGGAGTTTACGTATCAAGGCATTAGCTGAAAAAGAAGACAAATGGTATCCAGGTGTAATTGTAGGTACGGGAAGTGTTCGTACAGGTGGAAACGACCAGTCAGTTTATGGGATGCTGACAAAAACTATTGAGTTTAACGAGAAATTTGCATTACAGGGTTATGTGGGTGCAGCATCTGTTTTTAAAGATTTCAACCAACCATTTTTCCTTTCTGGCTTATCTGCCATCTTTTTTGAAAAATTTACTGTTTTTGGTTCGTATGACGGTAAAAACTTTCACGAAGGATTATCATGGACTGTAACAGATAATCTTACACTTTCAGCCCTAATGATAGAAACCCGTTATCCAGCATTATCGGTGAGTTATAGATTCGATTTGGGTAAAAAGAAGTAAATATTTTCAAAAAAAAATAAATGAAAAAATACACCTTAAAAAATCTGGATTGTGCTTCGTGTGCAGCAAAGATTGAAGACAACCTGACAAAGTTGGGCGAAGTAAAATTTGTGACCGTGAATTTTGCAAATTCAACCATGACTATTGATACCGATAACATCGAAAAGGTAAAAAGTAAAATAAAGGAAATTGAACCGGAAGTTGAAGTAGAAGAGAGTGATAAAAGGGAAAAAATAGTTTCGACAAGCGAACTCGCGGAAAACAAAGGAACAATAATTAAAGCAGTCTCTGCTTTGGCATTATTAGTTATTGGGATAATATTTGAAGAAAAACTACACAATACTCCATTTGAAATAGCGGAATACGCTGTATATATTACCGCCTACCTCATAGTTGGTTGGAAAGTAATAGCTTCGGCAGTGAAGAATATTATCAGGGGACAATTCTTCGATGAACAGTTTTTAATGGCTATTGCTACACTTGGAGCTTTTGCTATTCACCAAATGCCCGAAGCGGTGGCAGTAATGCTATTTTACGTGACTGGTGAATTATTTCAGGACATTGCAGTAGGTCGTTCACGCAAGTCAATCAAATCGCTATTGGAAATAAAACCCGATTATGCCAATCTGAAATCAGGCGTGGAAGTAATCAAGGTTTCTCCCGAAGAAGTAAAAGTTGGTGACATTATTGTCGTTAAGGCAGGTGAAAAAGTTCCACTCGATGGAACAATTCTCGACGGAACTTCGTTTGTTGACACCGCTGCACTAACAGGTGAAAGCGTACCACGTAAAGTAAACGTAAAAGATGAAGTAATGGCAGGGATGATTAATCAATCCGGTTTACTTACTATAAAAGTCAATAAATTATTTGGTGAGTCATCTGTTTCAAGAATTCTTGAACTGGTGGAAAATGCCACCTCACAAAAAGCCGAAACAGAGAAATTCATTACTACATTTGCCAGATATTATACGCCGATAGTGGTTATTGGAGCTTTGCTGTTGGCTATAGTACCACCGCTTTTATTTAGCGGACAAACGTTTGGCGATTGGATATATCGAGCATTGGTCGTGTTGGTTATTTCTTGTCCGTGTGCATTGGTTATAAGTATTCCCTTGGGCTATTTTGGCGGGGTTGGTTTGGCATCCCGTAAAGGAATTTTGGTAAAAGGCTCTAATTTTCTGGACGCTCTAACGCAGGTAACAACAGTAGTGTTTGACAAAACAGGTACACTCACAAAGGGCGAATTTAAGGTTTCAGAGGTGGTTACCTCAAACGGCTTTTCTAAAGAAGAAATTTTGGAATATGCCGCTTATGCCGAAACTCACTCAAATCACCCGGTGGCTCAATCCATTACCGAAGCGTATCAGGCTAAAATTGACATCACAAAAATTACACAAACCGAGGAAATATCAGGGCATGGTATTAAAGCGGTTGTTGATGGCAAAACAATATTGGCAGGAAATGATAAAATGTTACATAAAGAAAACATCGAACATTCGGTTTGTCAGGTAGATGGAACGGTGGTGCATGTAACTATTGACCGTGTTTATGCTGGTTATATCATTATCTCCGACAGCCTGAAAGACGATGCAATTGAAGCGATTGAGAACTTAAAAGCGAAGAAAATTCAAACGGTCATGCTCACTGGCGACAATCAATATGCCGCACAAGCCTTTGCTAAAAGATTAGGGATTGACCGATTTTACTCTGAATTGCTACCGGAAGATAAAGTAAAACATATCGAACAATTAATCGCAGAAAGTAAAGGCGGCAAAGTAGCCTTTGTTGGCGATGGAATAAACGACGCTCCGGTAATTGCCCGCGCGGATGTAGGAATAGCCATGGGCGCACTTGGCTCCGATGCAGCAATTGAAACAGCTGATGTAGTATTGATGACTGATTCCCCTTCGAAAGTTGCTCTGGCTATTGACGTGGCAAAAATAACCCGAAACATAGTATGGCAGAATATCTATTTTGCCATGGGCATAAAACTTGCTTTCATTGTTCTCGGAGTATTTGGCATTGCAACCATGTGGGAAGCTGTTTTCGGAGATATGGGCGTTGCCCTGATTGCGATTTTCAATGCACTAAGAATACTAAAAAAATAATAATCAAAGAATATGATTGCCAATATTTATATCGTTGCTTTTCTGATACTGTATTTCCTTATTGTGTTTATCACCCCCTCAATTCGTGTAAAACGCAAAACTGGCATTAATCCCTATGTGTTCAAAAACACCGATTCGGCACACGACTTTTTAGGTAAAGTATCTGCCCCAATTACCTCTTTAATTTTTATTGTAGCGTTAGTCAATCTTTTTTACCCCGAAGGTTTGCAGTATTTCGCACCCTTTACATGGCTCGAAATATCAATTCTGAAATATACAGGTTTCGCAATCATTCACTTTGCGCTTTTATGGATTATCGTAGCGCAAGTACAAATGAGTAACTCGTGGCGGGTAGGTATCGACCATTCCGCAAAAACCGAACTTAAAACCAACGGTTTGTTTTCTGTTTCCCGAAATCCCGTTTTTTTAGGTATGCTTGTTACACTTGCAGGCATATTCTTTATTCTTCCGAATGCAATAACATTGCTTGTAGCCACTGTTTCAGTTATGCTTTTTCAGGTACAGGTAAGGCTTGAAGAAGAATATTTGTCCAAAACACATGCTAACACATATATTGTATATTGCAAAAAGGTGCGACGTTGGATTTAGGATAAACAATGGGAGACTGAACACAATAAAACTTAACCAGTTTTTTATGCCCCCGGACGTTACGGTTGTTGTACAAAATACCAAACAGAGTTTCCCAAAAGTCAGTATTTTTGCAATGTTACCATGCAATGTGCTGGTTATCGAACAAGGAGAAAACTAATTGAAGTAGCAGCCGTCAATCCAATTGCCTCTATGCAGGCAATTTCAAACCCTGCTCTTGGTGAAGTCGCTCAACAAGTGACTAACTTGCTCCAACAAGTGATTGAAAATTTGTAGGAGCTTATTAATTAGGGTTATGAAACAGGGAGTTTCTATAAACTAATTGCACAATTTGCACCTTGTTTGCCCAATAATTGCCCAAATGGAATAAGTATTGGAACATTCGTTTATGATTTTCTCTGTAATTCCCAAAATCCTCTAAATCCCCAATATACTAAAAATTCGCTTGCAAACCGTAAGGACAGACTGCAAGCAGGTTATTTTTTTTAGTGCGAAAGACTAAATAAATGCGGTCAGGCAAAGCCTGAAAGTAAATTACGGGCAACTCCGCAGGCAAAATCCCCAGCCGCCAAAAATCCCCGCCCCTCGTTCCTCTGGGCTTGCACGGTCTTTTTGTCGGCTTCCGCACAATCAACCCTTCTGTTGTTTTTTCTGTCACACTTTTTGCAATCAACCCTTCTTTCACAGTGATGTTTTTACAAAACCACTGTTTCAATCCACCCACAAGAAGCAAAAAAGATGCGCCAGAAAAAAACAACCCAAAGCTATTATACATAACATGTAGTTATAGTCAATTATTCTATTGTATCGCTTTCGCTATGAATTTAAAGAAGAAAAATTGCCTATAACCTAATTATGTAAAATAGCCGCACAAGACCCACACGCAAGTCTGCTCCGCTGCCCGAAGACCACAGAATTTCCCCGCCACCCGGCAGTAGTTCAGAAAAAAGAAAACAGGTATTAATTATTTTACATGTACTTCTATGCCGGTATGTCCGTTACGTCATTTCCATTACGTGTTTCGTACCTCAACACTCCATTTCAACTCCTTCACTTCCATACCCGCAATCAGTACCCCACGTAAGTAGTGGCTCATTCAGTCAAGCTACCAAAAGCCAAACACATTGCTTGGTGTTTGCTTATAGGGGAGGGGCAGTCGGTTTCCCAACTGGCTGTTAATCTGCGAAAATCTGTGCTTAATCTGTGAAATCAGTTTCCTATAAGCAATTCACACAAGCAATATCCACCCATTTTGGTGCTTTCCTTTCTTTGCCAGTACAAAATTTGAAGCAATTCACAATAAGGATTATTCCGTTGTGAAAACATTTAAGTCGCCCTCGTCTTTCAATACGGGGGCATTTTTTTTGCTTACAACTTTCATAAACATGTAATCTCTTTATATTTGTTTGCAAACTAACAACATACTTTTGACAACTTATGTCAAAAAAAAAGACACCAATTGGTGTCTTTTTTAAATGTTTATAAGAAGTACTATCAGGGAGCCAATATATTCGATTAACGCGTTAATGCAACATAATTCCATACTTCTCGCACAAAAATTTCACAACTATTGGCGTTAAAAACTTTTGCGTTTTTTTATAGCCCAATCTGATTAAATCTTCCTCACATGCTTCCAGCCATCTCCTAAAGGTAAACATAGAAACACCTGCTGCATCAGCTAATTCATATTTATACATCGATTTATAATATTCCATAGTCTGCTTAATCATTGATTAATTTAGTAATAAGGTTGATAGATAGTAAGAAAACCATCAATTTTACTCACGCACGAACTGCTATCGTTAATCGGTTTACAAAAGTAAAGATTTTCTTCAGAAACCAAAGTGCCAGGATGCAATTTAGATAAACCATTTCTTTTGAATTCTCTAGGAAGTTATTAAATGGTTATTAATCAAATCAGTTATGCATTTATCCATCATTTGCAAGATGTTTTTTAATGCGTGAAATAGTGGTTAACTCAGGATTAATCTGCTTAGCAATGTTGATAATCTCATAATCACGCATGACAAAAGGATAAAACCACTCATTCCAACGTTCCAACGTGTATCGTGTGAACATTTCTACTAAAATTTGCATCGGATCTATTGTACACTTGAATCTATCGGATAAGCGGCTCGCTGTAACTTCCAATAATTCGACTACTAATGGATTAAGCGTGAGTTTAACACTTGCCCAATTACTAGGTTCTTGTGAAACTTCTAATTGTCTCCCACCTGAGCGATAACTCTCTTCGAGTATTTTATTATCCACAAGATTAATCGAACTTAACGATTGATTTTCATAAGCATCAAGAAGTGTAATCAATACTTCTTGAGTTCTTCCTTCTGGGAAAAGATTTTTGCAGCGTTCTAACAGAGCTTCTGTGGCGCTGAATCCAACTGTAAATTTTGGTTTTGCCATAAATTGTTGATTAACGATGATTAATATAGATTAATAAAGAGTTTATGATGTTTGATTAATCATTTCTAACTGATTAATCATAGATTAAGCCAATACAAAGATACGACATAATTAAGCTATAAAGTGCTAAAGTAGAGGATAATAGATGATAATCTACTAATGTGCAACTAAAAGAAAATAGAGAGAAAATAAGCAAATTAGAAAACGGGAGAGATTAACAAATTAACGGCTATTTTATGGACGGGAAATAATACAATCAACAAAGAAAACTAAAAAAATAGAATTAACCATTTAAATTTCATCATTGAACATTCATGGTCCAGAAGAAAAACTGACAAGTCCTATCTATAAAAAAAGAGGACAGTATTGCCCTCTTAAGTGAAAATAGTGAAGAAAGTGAAAACCAAAACAAACTTTATTTTTGCACCTCAGCAATTATGTTATCAATCAGTTGGTAGCCTTTGGGCTTACCAAAGGTTCGTTTATTGCCTAAATAGGCGTTTTTCATTTGCGCCATCCCTTTAATGCCAAATACTTGAAAGCCAATTTCCCAGAAATCTAAGTTAGCCTGGTTACCGCACAGGCAATCAATCAAATAAACAGCTAAATTCTTATATTTAGGCCACTTTGTCGAATAACTAGAATAATTATCATTAGTTCCACCGAATGCCCAAATGAAACCAGCTTTATCATTATTAGGTATAAAGCCATTCGACACTAATAGGTCAAATAGCTTTGAGAGTTGTTGGGATGTCAAATTAGTTATAAACTGGTTATTCGAGACTTGCTCTTTAGGTGCAGACTTCTGTAATAGTTTTGTTTGTTCTTTCTTGTTAGTTAAGTATTTTATGATCCAAACTTCTAAATCGTCTATGTAAGCCATCCCAATCTCTGACATTAAAGCTTTATGTTTAAGCATAGGAAGAATTTCATCAATGTCATTATCTGGTAACTGATTAATATATTTCACAAAGACTATTTTGATAGTTGTAACAATTCTCCCCATAGCTAGTGAAAATTGGTGCCGTGTTTTAATTAGCCGAGTCGGCATATTATCAGAAGTGAGCACATTCATAGAATAAAACTCATTGAAAATGCACATGTAAATTTTAGCTCTATCTTCTTCTGAAATGGACAAACTATCTATCTTCTCAGTAAATTTGTCAAAAAAATCATAGATTTGATCTTGGGTATTGTTCATGTTTATTTATATTTCAAAAGTTGGTAAACTGTTAATTGCTTGCTCTTTGAGGCTATCAACGGCACGGGTGTATTTTTCGGTATGTTTCAACCCACTGTGACCTAATAAGCTGGCAACGGTTTTTATATTTGCCCCGTTATTGAGTATATTCACTGCAAACGAGTGACGAGCGCAATGCCATGTAATATGCTTATCAATGCCAGCCCGTTTTACCCATCTATCAAGTGATTTTAAACACATAGTGCTACTTGGTAAATTAAAAATCAAATCATCTTTATCAGACTTTTCGCCTATTAAGGACAACAAACTATCATTTAAAGGTATATTTACCCAACTTGTTGAGCTTTGACCTTTTGTTTTTGCTTGTTCAAACCTCAAAAGTCTGTTTGAAAAATCAACATTGCTATATTTGAGATCCTTAACATCACAAAACCTCAAACCTGCATACAAACAAAAAATAAACGCCCGTCTAACCTCCAAGTTTTGCCCCACATATTTGGTTTTAATGAGTAATTGCATTTCATCTATACTTAATATATCCTTTTTCAAAGCACTGTCATCAACTCTACAAATAACGCCTTTACAAGGATTTTTAGTAATGAAATCATTTTCTTCGGCATTACTGATTATTTTTTTGAAACGTTGAAAATAACCTCGTGCACCTTCACCAGTACTTTTGCTTTCTAAATAATTAACAAATTCTTTTATCATTTGCTTACTCAATTGGTCAGGTTTAATCTGATTCTGATAGTTTGGGTAAGCTTGTTTTAAGAAATCTTTAAAACGATCAATTGCGCCACGAATCATGCGAATATCTTTTTTCGTGTAACTAGTATAATATGCTTCAAAGAAATCTAGCAGATTTATTTTTTTATTGATTGGAGAAGGAATACCATGTCGCTGATGGTTTATAGCACTTTCTCTTTCAATCCGTATTTTTTCAGCTAATTCCCAAACTTGCCGATTTGCTTCACGATCTGCTGAAGACCTTGGCTTAGTTATGATATATAATTTTAAATATTCTTTGGTCCGAATACCATCATTATAAATATCCAAAAACAAACTGGCATTACCATTTTTCATTGGTTTTTCCCTAATGGTTACATTGTTCTTTTTGGGCCTTTTCCTCTTAGTTGTAATCATAATATTTGCATATATTTTCTTATGTCTGCAAATATAATAACAAAAAAAATACGATGCAAATATCGAGGGACTTAAAAGGGACTAAAGGGACGGAATCAACGGAAATTAAACGCAAATAAAAACAAATAATTTTTACTAAGTAACTAGTTTTCAGTTATATTATATTTCTTTTGATTTCTTATTTTAGGTAAAAATGTTCTGGCTCTGGGTACGAAAAAGTCCTAATTGATACAAATCAGTTAGGACTTTTTGTTTAAACATACAAAATTTACCACCACCTTTTCACTAAAAAATCCCCACTTAATTCATATTAAGCGGGGATTTTAAATTGATGAGGTATTTACGTCTTAAAACAAATTCGCCATTTTGAGTGCGGTTACAGCACCTTCCACGCCTTTGTTACCCAAAATACCACCTGCACGATCTAACGCTTGCTGCATGGTATTGGTGGTAAGAACACTAAAAATAACGGGCACATGGCTCGTTTCAGAAGCGTTGAGCGCCGCCACGCCTTGTGTTACGCCTTGGCACACATAATCGAAATGTGGTGTATCACCTTGCACCACACAGCCAATAACAATAACGGCCGACATATCGTTGTATTCGCGCAAAATGCGTTTGGCCGCAAACGTAAGTTCAAACGTGCCAGGCACATGTTTTACCATAATATGTTCGGGTGCCACGCCGTTGGTTACCAACGCATCGAAAGCGCCTTCCAACAACGGGAAGGTCACGTTTGGATTCCAATCAGCTACAACGATAGCATAACGTTGGTTCTTTACTTGATCTTTTGACGGCATCGCCTCGGCATCGTAAGCCGATAAATTGTGATAGATGGTTGCCATAAAGTATAGGAGTTAAAAAAGAGCTGTTCCCGACATGTGTCTGAAACAGCTCTTTGGGATTTTTTCGGTACTAATTATTTATCCAAAGCTTTAGCGCGTTCGATGTATTTATCGATATCGCCAGCTTCCATAGAACTAAAATAAGTATCTTTAATTTCGGTGTACACGTCTACTGCTTTGTCGTATTCACCTAACGCTTCGTACGCTAAACCAGCTTTTTTCAAACTACGAGGAGCTACTAAGTCGTTTTGAGTATCGGCTGCACGTAAGAACTCTTTGATAGCGCTTTTGTAATCACCTAATTCCACGTAAGCATCACCTTTCAAACAGATGGTTGTTGGTGTCATATTCACCGAACGTGCATCAAATTTATCTAAATAGTCAATAGCCTCTTCGTATTCGCCTAATTGATAAGCACAAACGCCTGCATAAGCAGCAGCCAATTCGGCAGCATCGGTAAATTTATAATCATCTACAATGGTTTCGAATCCGTCGTTCATATCGTCACCACGAAGTGCCAAACGAAAAGAATCTCTTTCGAAATTATTCACGCAGAAAATCATTTTTTCTTGTGCTTCAGCTTCGCGAGGCACTAAGTAATAGGTGCGAAATGCCAATACAGCCAACACCAAAATAACCACTGCACCAACGCCGTAAAGCAACTCTTTACGATACGTTTCGATAAATGCTTCCGATTTGCTCAATGCTTCTTGCACATTTTGCATTTCTACATCTCCCTGATTTTTTTTCTTTTTGTCCGACATACTTGAAAAAGTTATAAAGTTAAAAGTTCAATAATTGCTAAGTTAACTTGTTGAACACCACACAAGGCTCGTTACAACAGATAAAACGCTCCATTCTTACGAAAAGTAGCTTGCAAAAATACTATTTTTTTTTGTAATTACATAGTATTTAGCCCCGAAGACACTATTTTTTTGTTTTTAATGACGACACTCAACCTACCGCCCGTGAAATACCGAAAAAAATTATAACTTTGCATCACACAAAAAGGCGCATTATGGCACTAGAAATTGAACGTAAATTCCTGCTTTTATCGGACGAATACAAAGCGGCATCAACTAGCAAACACATTGTACAAGGTTACATTTGCAGCGACAAAAACCGTGTAGTACGTGTGCGTATTTACGGCGAAAAAGCCTATATCACCATCAAAAATGCCACCATTGGTTTTGCGCGGAATGAATTTGAATACGCCATACCTGTGGCCGACGCGCAAGTCATGCTAACCGAGATTTGCGAAAAACCGATTATCGAAAAAGTCCGTCATCGCTACGATTATAAAGGCTTTTGCTGGGAAATAGATGAATTTCACGGCGAAAATGAAGGTTTGGTGATGGCCGAAATTGAACTCCCAACCGTCGATTGTGTAATCGAAAAGCCCCCATTTATTGGCGAAGAAGTAACCAACGATACCCGTTACTATAACGCTAGCTTAATCAGAAACCCTTATAAAAATTGGAAATAATGAAACGTTTTGTTCTTTTTTGCACCCTCGTAGTGAGTTTTACAGCCTGTAATAACAACACCAAATTCAGCGTAGAAGGCGAAATAGCCAACGCAGGCAAAGAAACCTTGTATTTGGAGCAAGTCAATGATGCTAAAATTACGTTGTTGGATTCGGTGAGACTTTCGAAAACAGGACACTATAAATTCAAAGCACCACAAACTGCTTATCCCGAATTTTACCGCCTACGTCTAGGCGACCAAACCATTTTGTTTGCTATCGATTCTACCGAACATATTATTATCAACGGTCAAAAAGAGCAATTTGCCACGAATTACACGGTAGAAAATTCGCCCAACTCAGAAGCGATTAAAACGTTGCGCAATTCAGGTTTCGACATTCAACGCTACATCAAAACCGCTAACGAACAAAAGAAATTGAACAAAGAAGAGGCCGTAGCCATGATTGAAGCACACAAGGTAAAAGCGCGCAAACTGATTTTAAACGATACACGTTCCACAGCAGCTTACTATGCCGTGAATCAAACCATCAATGGGTTTTATATTTTTTCGCCTTACAACAAAAACGACCGCAGTTATTGGTCGGCTGTAGCCACGGCATTTCAGGTGTTTCAACCCGAAAATCCACGCACAGCAGCATTGACTAATATTGTACTGACAGCGCTCAAAGAGACACGTCAAGCGCAAGCCAACTACGACCACTTACTGACAGGTGAGCAAGCTGGCATTATCGACATCACACTACCAAATCGCGTAGGTGAAGCTACTTCCGTTTCGTCATTAAAAGGAAACGTAGTACTCATCGATTTTTCGGCTTACGAAACCGATTTTGCACCAACACACACGTTGTTCTTACGTGAATTATATGCAGCTTACCACGCCAAAGGATTTGAGATTTATCAGGTTTCTGTGGACAATAACAAGCTTTTGTGGCTCGAACAAACCCGCGAAATTCCTTGGGTTTGCGTGCGCGATGAACGTGGTGCCAACTCCACCTATTTGCGTACCTACAACGTGCAACAAATTCCTG
>Ga0265295_1002552_pt1 | contig 28527 bp, 21 predicted proteins | sample Munlansysbiofilm_FD_192503 | JGI IMG/M metagenome (GOLD analysis project Ga0265295, IMG submission 192503) | Leachate microbial communities from a municipal landfill in Southern Ontario, Canada - Methane capture system biofilm | ecosystem: Engineered > Solid waste > Landfill > Unclassified ... | reverse complement strand
TGAGCCTTGTTCAAGCCCAGCTGCATACCAAGATAACACCGATTCTTTAAAAGGCATTTGATATGCTTTAAACTCATCATATAGCACTGGTTTTTCAATGATTTCTTTATTATTAGGATCAAAGCCAATCGCTGCAATCCAAGTAATTGGTTGCATGTCATATGGGTCTTTTTGCATTGGTGCGTGTGGTTCTTGAGTCTCTTCAAAGGACTCAGCCCCAGTCACGTAATTGGTTCCTGATAAAGGTAATAATTCCCCAGTATCGGTTGCATCTAAGAAGTAATCGGCTTCAAAAATATGTTCACCTTGATCATTTCTCAAAAACACGTTATGGACCTGTTCGTCTTGATAATCAGAGCCCACAAGTGTGGTATTTAAATATATATCTAGGATACCACTTTGAACAAACGGATCTAGTAATTCGTTTAAATATTTTAATGAAATACGTGGATCACTTGAGTTCTTTGATACCCATCCATTGCCCGGATTAAAGACTTCTTTGGTCTTTAATTCGTCGATGATGTCTGGGTGTTTTCGGTAATAACTTCTTATTTGTTCTCTAAACGCACGATACGTTTTTGTTGCACCAGTGAATTCAATAAAATCATGTTCATCACTTGGTACACCTTGACTGGTTAATTGCCCACCAATCCATGCGTATTGTTCAACTAAGGCTGTTTTTATGCCTTGATTGGAAAGCGCGTAAGCGGCCATAATACCACCGAGTGAGCCACCTACGACTACCGCTTGATATCTTTTTTTCATGTCATCAGTCCTTTTTTAGTAGAAATTCATACGCATCATCAAACTGTTGTTGATTTGGCATGTGTGGCGTATCATATAGTTTAACGGTTGCTAATGGGTGATCTTTTAGCATTAATGGAAACCGATAAGGTATGGTTTCATCTTGAAGACCACCAGTTAAGAAAAGAGGGCATTGGATTTTGTCTTGATGCTCTACTGGGCAAAAATCGCTTAAATACGCTAAATTTGCCAAGTAGTACTCGTCTTCAATCCATTGATACTTTTCTTTCTTAAATTTATAGAACTCGACCATCGATGGTGAACCGACAATTGAGACTGCCTTTTTCAATGGGTAAATGGTCGATAAGTACGTACTAATTGCTCCACCCATCGAAACACCAATGGCATAAACTTCATTTTCAATGACTCGTGGCATGTACTTAATGTATTTTTCGTAGAGTTGCACCGCATCTTCTGCGCTTTGAATGATCATTTGATTGATGTCTTTCATTTTTTCAGACGCTGGTTTTTTCTCATAAACATCAATACGTCTTTCGCCATGGAGGATTGTATCAATCCCAACAACAATATAACCTAATCTTGCTAAATAGTCTTCACGTTTAAAATAATCCCCATCTTTATAGCCCATGAACCCATGAAATGAAAATATAACTGGTTTATCCTTTAAATCTTCAGTTTCATAGATTGATAGTGGGATACCATCAATCTGAAATTTTCTTACCAATATCGCCATCTACAATACCTCGTTTTTTAGAAATTCGTAACTGTCTTCTAACATTTCTTTGGTTGAAACATGACCTGTGTCATAATACGTTAATGTGACCTCAGGTAGTACCTCTTTTAAGCGATTAGCAAAGATTGGTTTAACAATCTCATCGTTCGTCCCACACCCCATGAAAATCTTCTTATCTCTAAGCAACTCATGGTGTGTTAGTGGATCGTGTGCTTGATAATATGCGATTTTTCTATCGTAGAAAAAGCCATGATTAAAGCCATATAACGTCGCTTTATCTTTATAGTAATCCACAAACGATGGGGTTGGAACTAAACTAACGATGGTTTTTACTTTTTCATCAATGGTCGAAAGATAGAATGCCGTTAGACTACCCATCGACACGCCATACAAATGATAATTGTCTTTATGTACTTGTGGTCTATTTACAAAATACTTACTAAACAATCGTTTTGCATCTTTAGCTGTATGCATCACGATTTCGATGATGTCTTCATAGCGGCTGATGTTCGAACGTTTTTTTTCTAATTCAGGCATGCGTAACCCATGCATATAAGCATCAATCGCAACCACATAGAAACCAAGGTTTGCAAGTACTTCACCTCGGCCCATGATGTTTTGATCTTTATTGCCAGAAAACCCATGAAAGAAATAGATAAGTGGCTTAATCTTGCCATCTTCTATTTCATAAGTGGTTAGAGGCACTCCATCTAGAATCTCTTCACTTATTTTCATTGACTGTAACATCCAATCCGGTTTCAAACATACGATTCCAAGGCGAATATATGTCATTAATTGTAATGGTATATCGGCCATTTAATTGGTCATTAATAAACGTTTGAAGCTCTTCTTTAATTTGATTTACCACATTTCCTTTTTTACCATCAAGTAAAAAGTAGTGGTTAGGTAAACTTAATGTTTTACTTACTTTTGAACGAACCACACTGCAGTACCCAAAGTCTTCAACGTATCTTAGACCTAAGAAATCAAGGTTCTCTTTACGGTTTGGGTAAAGGTAGTCAAACATACCTTGTGGTATGCAGGTACCTAGTGTATTCGAAGACGTATTCCATCCAGCGTAGGCGGATACTTTCATCAATAAATCTTTTTGTCTTAATAATTTTAATAAGTTTAAATCCCCACCATTGGCGTAAGCAACGTCAGCGATAATCACTTTTTTCCCAAGTTCGATCGCGTAGTTTGCTTGCTCAACGTATTCAATTAAATTTCTGAATGCGTCGTATTCAAGCGAAGCAACGTGTTGGTGATTGGTTTCTCTCATATGAGAGGCTGGTACATTGACTAACAAGACCAAATCACTGTCTTTTAAACTACTGACAATCATCCCACCAGCTGCAAGCACTTGGTATTTGATGGTTTCATTTAATAGACGGTCTTCATAAAGTGGAATTTGCATACCACCTGTGATTGACGCGTAGGCTAAGTAGATTAATGGCTTCTTACCTTCGTATTGGTTAATCATACGTGCTAAAAGCGTGTTGGTCACTTCATCTGCCCCTGGGTACATATAGCAATCAAGTTCAATGTTATTGTCTTTGATTTTCTTTCTTACTTTGATTTGATCCGTAGCAGTTAAACCATATGGGCTTGAATCGTCTTGTGGGACAATACCAAACTCAATGATGCCTTCTTTGACTAAATCTAGAAACGCTAAATTAACGACAATGTTTTTTTCTCGTCTTTCTAGGTAATCTGTCAGTGAAGCTTGATCGATGGTCTTTTTAATTTCTTCAAAATGCATTTTTTCTTCTTCGGTTAAAATACCCAATTCGTTTTTATGATCGTAGACACCATACAAGTGTATTTCTCTACCACACGTTTCATAATAATCTGGTTCTTCTTCACTTGAAGAGTACTTCGGATTTCTCATGATTAAGTTATAAGCATATAGTTTAATCGAAGGGTTTGCTTCTTTGATTTTTCTTAATACATTTAGACGATCTAGTAATACAGCAGTTTCGTCATGGTGTAATCTAGATGGTACGATACCACCATAAACCAAGGTATCAACGGCAATTACCATGCCATCGACATCCTTAGATATCTCATATAACCATTTTGATATTTCAGGTAGATTTCCCTTTTTTTTCTTATCCCCTAAAATGGTTAACTCAGGTACAAAGATTTGATAGGGCATTCCTTTAACGAGTAATTGATTAAACGTGTAATTACAAGGTCTCTCATCCAGAGGTAGTACCGCTATTTTTTTCATAATATTCCTCTATTCTTCTTTCTTATGCGTGTTTAACGCACGTGAATTCATTGTTGATAATTGATCAATTGTCATCGCAAGTGATGTTTTAAATGGGTGAATCGCCACGGTCTCTCCACCAGTAACATCATCAATCCCAGTCGTTGTAAAGTATGAAGCTACCGGACAGCTCATCACCGCAGTACGTGTGTCATTAAAAGCTACACGGTATAGGATACCGTCGATGTTTCGGTGTAGATAAGTGTTATGCCAAATCGCTTCACCAACGGTCGTCGTTGTTTCTTTGACTGGTTTACCTTCATTTGCTACTTGGTCAATCGCATTCACGCGTTTGAATTCAGCTTTCATTGAGCCATGCCCTGAACTAGGAAATACTGGTGAGATAAAATCTTCTGGTGCTTTCCAGTCATTGAATGTGCGAACGCCCACCGAATAAGGTAGCGTCGATGCGGCAATTACTTCAATTTGAAGTTGTAAGTACCCTGGTTTTGGTGAGTAAACAATCATTCTTAGTTGATCGCCTGGTAAGTAATAATATTGAGTATCATTAAAATCCCAGTTACCACTACAGTTTTTTGACGTACCTGACCCATTACAGCTGACGGCGTAATAACGGCCATTGGCTCTGTCGTAGCTACCAGCGTCGTAATCGTATGAGGTAATGTAACGCCAAAATGGTCTAAATGCGTAAGAGCCAACCGAAATCCCCGTAGAACCCGCACTGTTTTTAACGAGTGCATTCTTTAGTGATAAGCCCACGTCACTTTCGGCGTAAGCATTCCCACCCATGTAAAGTGATGGGTTATCTAAATTTCTTGCGTTTGGATCAATATTTAATGAATCATTATAAGTCATTTCATATCTGTTAATGTCTGGCATTGGTAGCGTGACTTCTGCTTCTAGACCTAACCAATAATCCTTTGATGAAAATACTTTATGGTAGTAAGCACCTTGAAAACAATTAGGTGCCGTTGGTAATTGTGCTTCATTAGAAATGGTGTTTTGATAGATTGGGTAAGACGCTAAAACGTCATACGTTTCTAAGACGGTAATGTACTTGATCAACTGATTAGACACATTTCCAGCACGGTCTAACACATAAAATACAAGTTCGTACGTCCCTGGGACTGATAAATCAAAGTCCCCTAAATCGGCTTCAATTTTACTTGTAATATCGCCTTCTAAATTATCAAGTGCTTTAAGACCTTGATAAATGTCATACTCGCTGTTTTGCTTGATTGATACACTTTGTTTTGAGGCATCAGCAAAAGACAACAAGGGTGAAATCTGATCGTTTAAATACTTTTCTTCATCTGGATCTGGCTTTGGATTAGGGTCAACTTGAGGACCATCGCTTTGGCAGCCTACAATTGCCATCAACAAGAACACAATGATGCCCAATGTCATTATTTTTTTCATATTTTTTCTCTCCTTTGTTATACCTTCGTCTTTAAATAAATAAGCCTTCAGTCGATGCCTTTAAAAAGTTTAAGTAAACCTCATAACCCTGTTCACTCAAATGAATACCGTCAATGGTGTAATCTTCATTTAACAAACCATCCTTAAGAACGACGTTATATAAATCAAGATAGGTGGCTTTATAGGTTTTCGATTTGTCTTTGATGAACTTGTTAATGATTTCAATTTCTTTATTATACGTTTTGACATTTTCTTTGACTAAAAGGCCATCTGGTCTTCCATTCATCGGTAGAATCGATGTCAAATACACTTTTGTTCTTGGTAAGTTAACACTAATCATTTCAACTAAGGCGTCATACGTCTTGTGAAATGGGATTGTATACCCGTGAGGAAAATAACGCAAGTTACAAAGGAAATCATTGATGCCTATCATTAGAAAGACAACCTCAGGTTGATGTAATCTTAACTCTTTAACGAGTGGGATGAGTTCGGTTGTTTTATAACCGCCAACCCCCATATTGATCACGTTTGAGTATTGATTTAATTGTTTAAAACCAGCCGTGATTGAATCACCCATAAAAACTATTTTATTCATATTGACCTCTTTATTTAAACACGGAGGTAGGCGTCACAAGCGTGACGCACCTTCCTTTGTTGTTAGTTGTAATAATTTTCGCCTAATTTGAATTTTTCAATTAGGGTTGCTCGTAAGCTAGATTCCGTCGACGTCATGACGTTTCTAATGTCGCCATCACGAACCGATTGTTGAATCATAATCATATAAGACGTATCATTTTGATTTTGTGATTCCATCACACTATAAAAGTTATCAGGGAACGTCGTATTGATTAAATCCAAATGCACAAGGCGTGAAGCTTCACTTGCATAGTTAGCAAGTAATCTTGTGTTATAAAAATCATCTTGAATTGCTTCAATTGTTTCAGGGAAATATTGCATATCTGCCCAGATTTTAAAGATAATTTCATCATGGATCATTAAGTCCTCATATCCAGCAGGAATATTCGCTTTTGAAAATGAAGATGAAATGACATGAGTTGATTTACCACCGACCGTAAGCAAGCGATAATTTGACATATCTTCTAAGATTTCTGGTCCAACTGGGAATGGTACATAGTTAATATCAAAGTTTGCACTGCCCCATTTGTTTGATGCGCTGATGTGCCATGATTCGCCATCTTGGAATGCCACGTTACCAGCGGTAAATTGTGGTTGTGATGTATTAGATAAATCCGCATCGTCAATCCACATACCTGGTTGTTGGTACATACCATTTAAAAACTCAAGTGTATCTAGGACTGGTTTGCTTGTTAAATAAGTATTGAAGTCTTCATCAACAAGTCTACCACCATTTGCCCCGATAAACCCGTATGCCCAGTTATAAGTTCTGCCACCAAACACGTATTGAGCACCACCGTTTTCATCGGTTCTTGTGTGATCTAATTTACCATTAAGTTCTTCTGCTAACGCTTCAAACTTTTCCCAAGTCCATTCACCTTTATTCCATAAGTCGATTGGTTCATTCTTACGGTTATCCCCTAAGACTCTGCCTAACAAATCAACGTTGAAATAAAGACCTTTGTCTGCAATTGGGTATTGATCATCATACCCATAATGTTTGCCTTTGACTAAGCCGAAAGCTTTTTTCTCTGGAAAGAACAATTCACTACCAAACGCATCCATGTAGTCATCAAGTGAAACAATCGCACCTTGTTCAGCTAGATTACCGATCGAAGTTGAAATGATTTCATACACATGCACCGATTGAGTCTTTAACGTTGACTCCTCAATGATGTAACGTTCTCTAGCGCCACCCCATGAAGCGTTGGTTGGGTAGTTCTTAAAGACGACTTTGACGTTGTATTTAGCTTCAACGTCTGTAATTTTATTGACCTTTTCTTGTTTGAAAAGACGTTCGTAAGTAGATGATCTTGGATCACATTTTTGTGCATTATCACACATGATGACAAAATCAATCCCACCCAAATCGTATTCTTTTTCAACTGGATCTGGGTTTGGATTTGGGTCTGGGTTTGGATTTGGTTTAGGTGAATTTCCACCACCACAGCCAACCATGAGAACCAAAAGTAAAACGAGTGTTACAACACTAAATACTTTTTTCATTGTTTTTTATTCTCCCTTTTATTTTTATTAGCCTACAAGGCCACTTCTTTCAATACCTTCTGTAAATAGAATCTTTTGTACTGCTAGATAAAATATGAGTAATGGAATCATTGCTAACATCGCTGATGTGTTTAACACCATTGAAGTAAACAGTGGGTTTTGAGTCACGTCTTGGTCAAATAATTGCCACACACCGGCTTGTTGAATTGCGCCTTGAATTGCATTTCTAATCGACATCATTTTGGTTGTTAACGTCGAGAAATCACTATTGACCTTTGAAACAAAGTTCGCCGTGAAATAAGAATCGTTCCACTGCCACACAAAGGTTAAAATACCGGCAAGTACCATCGCACCTCTGGCGTTTGGTAACATGACTTTGAAGAACACTTGGATTGGGTTTGCCCCATCGACGTGTGCTGCTTCTTCTAACTCTTCAGGAATCCCTCTAAAGAATTGTCTGAATAGGTAAATGAAAATACCTGACTTAATCCCCATGCCGGTGGCTGCAAATAAATACAAGACCATAGGCGTTCCAAGTAACGATTTACCGGTACCTAGAAAATCCATTAAGGTTAATTTTAGTGGTAATTCAATGGTTGATGGAGCAACAATAATGGTCGCTAATACAATCACAAATAGCACATTTTGTCCTTTGAACTTCAATCTAGCAAACGCATAGCCCGCAAGTGCGGTCGTTAATACCTGAAGTATTGTTACAATACCACTAAGCATCAATGAATTCTTAAGCGCATTGAAATAATCTAGTACAATCACAGATATTTTAAAGTTCATGAGTGAGAATGTTTCAGGAATCCACAAGACCAGTGGGTTATTGATATCCTCTGGTGCTCTAAGTGCAATCGATATTTGTTGAATTAACGGGTAAATAATGATAAATGCTAAACCATATAGTAGAAAATACTTTAACAGAATTGCCGCCTTTTCAAGCAGTAATTCAAACGTCATCTTTCTTTTATAAGCAGTTTTTAATCGTTTATCGTATACTTTTTTTGATTCGTTCTTTAACTTATCAAATTGACGATTTAGAAAGTGGGTTTTATTTTCTGTCATCATAATAGAACACCCTTCCTTTCATTAGCATAAATACAAATGCGATAATCCCGATGTTGATGATGAAGTAACTGACCGAGATACCCGCAGCTAACCCATAACGGTTTTGTGTCATCGCAAAATCTAAGAACCGGTAAATCGGTGCTCTTGTAAATGAATCAACAACTGTATAAATTGCTGCAGTTAATATCAGTGGTGTTATCATCGCAATTGTAATCTTCCAAAACATTACGTATTTTGAGGCGCCTTCCATTTTAGCTGCTTCATAGAGTTGATTTGGAATGGCTTGAATCGCTGCGATAAAAATTAAAATTTGTATGCCTGATAAGTTAACAATCATAAAAATTCGATCAACCGCTTGTAAGACGATTTCCATAAAACTCTTTCCAAGTCCAATTTCTAAGAAGAACATGGACAACTGCTCAACAAACATTTGATCTGCCCCTGTTGAGGAATCAATGTATTGACCAAAGCCTTTAGATAATGTGTCTGAAATTAACGTAAAATTATAAATGACTGGTATAAAGAAAATTGCTTTGATGATGGTTTGTCCCTTAAATGGTTTATTTAAGAAAACGGCAATCAAAATCGAGAATATCAAGATGATTGGTAAATCAATCGCTAGATTTTGAACAAACATGTACAACTCAACGTTGAACACCGTATTTCCATCAACAACGTATCTAGAAAACAACTCAATGTAGTTATCCAAACCAACAAACGATATGACTAAACCGTCGTTTGAAGGCATCACATTATTAAAGCTCCACCAAATCGATTTAAAAAACGATGGCAAGAAAAATAGTATCATCCCAATCAGCCAAGGGGTTGTAAATAAAACGCCCCAAATGACCTTTTGATTTTGGTATGGAATTCTTGAAAACCATTCTTTAAACTGACGATAAAGACCAACTTTTTCAAGTTTACCTTCATTAATTTGGACTAAACGTTCATCCATTCTTGTTAGTTGTACTTTGATCTTTTGATTTTTATCTGCAAGCTTAACAATTTTTTTGATGTTTTTATTTTTGTTTTCAGACATTAAATCATCAATCTTTTGTTGATTCTTTGTTTGTTTTTCTTGTAGACGTTTAATTGCATTTTCCGTTTTTATTTTGTGGACTTCAAGTTTGCTTGGATCGACATAAGAAATTATTTTATTTTTCATGGCATCACCACATAACTTTCTGTTTCATAATTAATACGAATGGTTTTACCATCTCGATAAGTCACCTCAACGATTGAACCTTGAGGGTTTAATACTTGGTGATTGATGACTTTTTGATTTAAAATATTTAAGTCATCTAGGGTAGTCATCATTGTGTTTAAATCTTCTAACCAATACTTATAGTATGTCGAAATCAAATAATTATATTCAGTCTTGACTAACTTCGTTGTTTCTTCTGCTGTGAAGCTAAATTGAAGGCTTGCGCCAGTTTCAATCGCTTTTAATAAATGCCAATGAATACTCTTTGAATCATCCATATTGACTGAATTACCTGCAAAATCCATATAGCCATTTAAAACCAGTGGTATGAATGGAATATCAAAATCAACGATTGGGTGCATTGTCCCCTTCAATGATAAATCAAGAATTTGACTTGCTTGTCCAATTAAATATTGGTTTGGATTTCTAAGCTGTACACTCTTATCTTCTAGACGATTCATCATGCTCATTTGATTTAAAGCAATTTCATTACGGAACATCGTTTCTTTTTTATTTAAATTCGATGCGAATGATTGACCAAAGTCCGTTAATGAAATGTGGGTAGCACCAAGACGATTCGACGTTTTAATGACGTTAGAAAATACCCTGTTTTGAGCACTTGTGTTTAACACATAACTGATGGTTTTTGATTTATCCGCAAGTAGCGTTGCTTCATCGTATGGATAACGATACACGGGTTTATGGAAAATATTTTCCGTGACGTCCTTTTTCACATTTATATGCTGATCCGTATAAGCAAATGTGGTTGAAAATTCTAAGAATAGATCAATCTCTTCTTTGTTTAAATCTTTAACCAAGTTTTCTAGTGCTTTTCTTGATGTGATGTTCTTATTGTAATCAGTTTCTAAGTACGCACTTGGTTTGACCCCATTGTTAGAAAAACCCTGGTAAGTCATATCAAATTGGTCGATGCCTAAATCGATTAAATCATCTTTAATTTGTCTAACACCTTTTGTTGAGGTTAATGCCTCAACACTCGTATAAGGGAACCCTAAGAAATATTTTTTCTCTAGGTAACCACCAAGCAACGTCACATGAAGTTGTTTTTGTTTGGTGATTTCTTCTAATTGATATAAGTCAACTAAATGCGTTTGGTAAGCATTGACCATGTCGTAATACGTTAGATTGCTTTCTTCGATGAACTGATATTCAAAGACAAAATCGTCTTTATTGTAGTCGATACTCCATGAAGTGACTCTTTGGGACGACGTTGATGATTGGAAAATAAACGCATCTCTTTCTCTAATAAAATAGCGATAGTTTGCGTAAGGTATTTTATGCACATAGACGCCACTAGATGACTCGGTTAGAAAGCCAGCCTTTAATGTGGTCATATGATCGCCTTCTTTAATGACGTTGATAAAACCATACTCATTTTTTGCATACCCATACATCGCAAACGATAAACGTTCGCCACTAGAGGGTTTGATTTGATGTGCCGTGCCCACACTCATATCTGAGCCGTAAATTCGTTTTTCATAACCGACGGTGTTGTATTTTTGATTATTGTGATCGATATAAACACCAGAGCCATCCGGAAGCACTGTAAATCCCTCATCGTTTAAGTTACCAGAACCAAAAAATGGGAGTAGGTCAATGTATGCAATCGGGAAATCTTCACTTTCAACGATTGAATCATTGTTCAAGCGTACCTCTAAGCCTTTTGAAGTCAATTGATACGTGACTGAAAACTCAAAGTATGGCAATTGTTTTGATGTTTCAAACCCATAAGTAATAGAATCCTCAATGTATTGATCATACGTATAAAGCGATTCATTAAATATTAAATTATAAACGATATCAATTGAATCCTGACTCGTTAATTCTTTTAAATAATAACGCTTATCATTTTCGACGTAATTAAACTGTGCTTTTAAAAAGCCTAGTTGACGTCTGATGGTTGAATCCGTTTGACCTTTTTCTTCAAGTGGTTCTAAAATCAAACGCTCAAATGTTTCTTTACCTATTTGTCTAGGTAAATCGCTCATCATTAAGTTATGCTTCCCACCGACTTCATAGAGCACTTCAAGTTGGTTATCTTTAACTCGAAACTGATAGTTTTTGTATTTGATTGATTCATCATTGATACTTACCATTTTGGATGCTTCTATTTTTCTTTCATAATATAAGACGAAAAGTTCTCTTGCGTCTGCTGGAATGATTAGTGTATCGTGTTTGGGTGTCGAATACCAAATCTGATTTGTCACTTTATCAATCAGTTCAAAATTTGTATCTTCTGTTTTTAGTGTCAATTTAAATCTTGTGTTTTCTAGAGTGATTTCATCCTCTGAATAATTCTCATTTTCTATAAACCCTGTCTTGTCGTAAGCAGGTCTTGGTTTATAAACCGTTTTTTGTCCTAACACTTGGGTTAATACAAACAACGACAAACCAAGAATTATTAGAAGGGCTACACCGTATTTAATTATTTTAGCTTTCATAAACCCTCCTAAGAATTTCTTATTATGAATTCATCGTAAACTTGACTGATGAATCCGGACAATTGTTGAAATAACGTTAAAATGAGTAAACCGATAAAGATAATTACGGCAACTGCAATTAACGAAACAAGTATAGTAACTAGTGTTTTTAATAACCCGTATTCGTGAACGACTAACAAACCAAATAATCCAAGATAACCAGTAAGAAATACCGATAATCCCCCAATTGCTATGTAAATCGCAAGTTCTTCTTGAATCAGGAAATTTGAGACAATGGTCATTGGAATCCCTAACCATACCAATGGAATAATGGCATATGAGAGCACTTTGAATATTTCTCCCATGTTGCCTTTACCATCAAATAATGAGGTAATACTCCAGTTGCCTATTGTGAGTAAGACAATGGGTGTGGCTACTAAGAAAAACGTCTTGACGATTGAGAAATCACCAACAAACGGTTCACTTACTAAAAACCCTGATCCGGTTACTTTTAAAGCATTTGTTATAACAAGTAAGAGAATGTAGATAACCGCAACGTGGTATTTTCCTTTTTTCTCATACTTAAAGTCCTCGAATCCCTTAAAAGGATGCGTGAGTATATAAAGTGGAAACTTAAAGAAGTCTTCTAGCGCATTCTTAAAGCCTTGGCCATAATCATAGTTACGTAATTTAGATTGAATTTGCTTAAACATTTTATTCATCTCCTTCACGCTTAACTGCTTGTTTGACCGAACGCACAATTCCAACTGAGAATAACACAAATCCACCCACTAAAACATAAGGTAAATAGATCGCTAAGTTATTGTTTCGGTGCTGCTCATACGCTTTAGAGTAGTTGTAGTAATCATAACCGAGTTCAAGGTTTTTCATTGCCTCTTTATAGTTACCCTCTCTAAGTTCTGCTCTTCCAATACCTGCATAGGCTAAGAAATAGTTTGAATTTAGCTTTAGAACCTCTTGCCATGTTTCTTTGGCTTTATCATAATCCATGTCATGATAACTTGATACCGCTTCATTGACTAAGGAAGCAAACATCACTGGTTCAAATATTTTGATGCTTTTTGATATGTTATCTGTAACAATAATTAATTCATCAAAATAAGCAATCGATGTCGGACCAGACAATTCATTTTGTAAACTGCCTTTGTTTGCAGAAATGTATAATAAATTACCCTCTTTATCATAAGTAAATATACGGCCACGGTTTTGATCTAAAATGCTAAAGCGTTCTTTAGAACTATGAACCGTCACATCAATGATTTGAGATGGCCCTTGCATCGTTCTTGTGTCTGCATCTTGCGTTTTGGCATCGCCAACCACACCAACATACCCTTTCGTTTCTAGGACGTCTCTACCTTTGAAATTTAATTTTTTAACCGGTTGCCAAAATTCAGCTTTTGAAGCCGTATAAATATAACCATCAGAATCAATATCGAGCGAAGTAAATGACGACTGTAATTTAAGTGCCATTTTATCTCTTTGTTCTTTGGTCGAAAAACGGTATATTAACGCATCTAAAACCGATAATCTAATGGTATTTGTTCCGAAGTAACGATTAAAGTTACCTTCTTGATCAAATTCCATTACCCCTTCAAACACGTTATAAGCAATGACGTTCATACGACCTGTTCGGTCAACTGCTACTCTAAGTGGTTTAAACTCTAAGTTATCAAAAATCACGTCATTTGGATTTTTCACTTCTTGAATGAGTCTTTTAGTTATCAGTGAAAAAATAGCAATACGGTTGTTGTTGTAGTCAGACACATATAATTGATCTTTAAATACATAAATACCTTGTGGTGAATTCAACTGACCTAATTCGTCTGTAGCCTCAGGTAGTGAAGACTCGTACTCAAATGCATTATTGAATATGTGAATTTGATTAGAGGTCGCATCTGACACATATAGCTTATTCTCATAAACAAACACGTCTCTTAAATCACCAAGTGTAATTGGATTTCTAAGACCGTTAGTATCAACAATATTTGAGTTATCCACGTTTCTTAGTAAATGCATCGATTCTGCTGATGCGATTTGATCCCAGTAAGCGTAATTATACGCAGCTTTTAAATTTAATTGTGAGGCCAGTACTACTGTTAGTGTCAGTACAAATATTAACGTTTTCTTCATACATTCACCTACTTAATCCCTGAGTGTGCCATCGTATCAATGATACGTGATTGGCTAATAATAAATACCGTAATTGGTACAACTAACATTAATAACGCTACCGCTGCTGAAGCACCTGTTCGTGCAATCCCACCGGCAACAATTTGTTGTAATGCGAATGACAGTGGTTTAAGGTTTTCTGTGAAAATATAAGCCCCACCATCGGTAGACCACAGTTGTTGGAACAACAAGATAATCACGGTCAACCAAGCAGGTTTCACAAGTGGCATCACTACGATAAAGAAGACTTTATATTCGCCTGCACCATCCATCTTCGCAGCTTCTAACAACTCGGTTGGAATAGTTACCATAAATTGTTTCATTAAAAACAACCCTAAGGTAAATCCCCACGAAGGAATGATAATAGCTAAATGTGTATCGATTAGTCCTAACCATGAAATAACTAAGTAGTTAGGTACTGCTGTTACTAATGTCGAAAACATCAGTGAGTAAACAATTAATTGATTGATTAAGGCTTTACCAGGAAACTTTTGTTTCGCTAGTGGATAAGCCGCAAGTGCCGCTAAAAATACGTGACCCGAAACCCCAACCAAAGTAATGACAAGCGTGTTATAAAAATACCTAGAAATCGGAATTCGAGTGTTACCAATTAAGTTAAATAACGATGTAAAGTTACCAAGTGTAAAGTTTCTTGGAAATAATTTGGGTGGAAATAAGAAAATTTCATCCAGTGGTTTAAAAGCATTAGCAATCGTAAAGACAAGCGGATACGCACTAAACAGACCAAATCCAATCAGTAGGATACTAAGCATCAAATCCCCTTGCCAAGACCGACTAAGACGTTTTTTCCCTTTTTTCTTAATTCTTTTTTTCTTGATACTTTGTAATTTTAAATCTGATATTTGATTTTGATTCATCTCTTAAGTACCTACCCTTCTTAAGATTTTTTGAACCCCAAGGTTTGCAACGATCATTAGCAAGAATAAAATAGTCGCAATCGCTGATGCATACCCCAGCTCCATACGTTGTGAGCCAGCCCCAAAGTCCATCAAGTGAGTGACAATGGTATGTCCTGAATACTCTACTGAAGGAAACCCTAACAATTGTGTTGAAACAGAGGCAATCCCGAACGATGACGTGATTTGCATTAAGGCACCAAACATCAATTGAGGCATCATTTGTGGTAATGTAACATACCACAACTCTTGCCAACGGTTTCTTATTCCATCAATTGCTGCAGCTTCATATAAGGATTTATCCACAGTTTGAAGCCCTGCAACAAACGATAAGAAACTAATACCCAGTGATAACCACAGTTGCACAACAATAATGATAGGTAGTGCGTAAGCTGGTGTTTTTAGCCATTGAATTGGTGCATCAATGATGTTTAAATTGATTAAAAATGCATTTAAATACCCATACATATCCCCATTAAAGATTAACTGCCACAATAAGAATGCCGAGCCACTAATCGATGGCGCATAAAACACAACCGTCAATATCCAGCGAATTTTCGGTGGCAATTCATTAATTAACCAAGCGAAAATGAATGAAGCAGCGTAACTGATTGGTCCAATAATCACTGCGAGGATCAATGTATTTCTAAGTGCAATTAAGAATACGTCGTCATGAAGTAGTAAATACGTATAATTTTCAAGCCAAACCCACTTAGGTGGATTTAACATATCAAACGTTGTAAAGCTTAAGAACAAACTCATAATGACTGGTAATATGGTAAATGTGAAGAATATTACCAAAAATGGAGCCATCATGCCATAATAAACTTTCTTAGCTTTCATTTGTTTAAATAAAGATTGTTTAAATTCCTTGTTTATTGTCATAGGCCTAGCTCTTTTCTCTTTCTTGCGATCTCTTCATTAATCTTTAAATGGTAATGATAGAGCGAGTCTTGCGGAGAGACGTTACTATTTAATACTGCCCTAAAGGCATTATCAATGTGTCTTCCTACAATATAATCCCCTGGCACGGTTGGAATTCCAACCGCTAACTCACGCTGTTGTTTTAACATGAGGTAGTCTTTAATCGGCCAAGGCAATTGTTCGAATGCTTCGATGTTTGCTGTTGGGTATCTAGCAGCCGAACCAATAATGGCTTCCATCCCTCTTGCATAATCGGTTTGTGTGTCTTTTGATAACCACCACTTCAAGAACGTCCAAGACGCTTCTTTTTCTTTGGTATTTGCCATAATAACACTTGATGTGACGGTTGATACACTTTGTTGCATTAACTCCCCGTCTACCACTTTACCTGGAATTAGTCCATAATCCCATTGTCCTGAAATCTCTGGTGCAAATACGCTTAACGTATTATATAACGAATAGTTCGCAATCCCAATTGGCATCTCACCGCTTCTAAAACGGTTAGCGAAGTTTGCTTCAAGTGCGAACTCATAATCAGTAAATAGTCTTGTAAAATCCATAAACGCATCTATGTTTGGTTTTTGTAACATACCGGACTCTTTACCTTCTTCGATGTAAAGATCCCCACCATTTTGTCTAATCATTGCATATAAAACCGTTGACATAGACCCTTGAGTGACTGGAATGTAGAACTCTAAATAACGTTTTTGTAACATTGGGGAGATGTCTATAACCTCTTCCCAGGTTTTTGGTAATTGATTAATGCCTACCGATTCTAAAATGTCTTTGCGATAGAACATCACAAGGAAATCTTCTGTATCAGGTAGTGCATAGGTGTGCCCGTTAAAACTTAACGCTTCTAAAGCGGATTGATTGAACCAAGAAGAAACTTCACTAAAGTCATCAAACGTAGACAGGTCAACAATCGCGTTACGAATTCCCCAGTTAACTGGCATTTTTTGATCCACGCCAATCGCAACGTCTGGACCATTACCTGAGAGTGTCGCTTGTAGCAAGACACCCATATTAACCATTTTGAGATTCACGTTAATGCCTTCTTGCGTCGTAAAGGATTCATCAACTAACTGTCTTAAAAGTGTCGTCTGATCTCTACCAGTTCCAATCCACACTTCAATTGTAGGTCCATCTACGGTTGTGCCTGTTCCAAAGTCCGAATCGTCTTTAAACGAACCAAAGAATAAGGTTAACTCATGCCAAAATTTTTGGAAAATGTTTTGGCTTATTTTAGGTAATTTATAGTTATCACCTGATAATATGATTTGATCAATCGACAATGGTTGTTCAGAGACTGTGATAACCCAAGAACCCAATGCGGAAATGTTTTGTTCGAATTCTCTTAATCCTTTTTGAACGTTCTTCTCATCGGTTATAAACTTCTTAACCTGATTTGATGTTCGATCAAACGCAGATATCAATGAGCTTCTACCACCACTAATTTTGATAATTTCACTTCTTAATGATTGTAATTCTTCTTCAAAGTGTTCTAAACGAGCATCAAAGTTAGTGACGTATCTCTTTAACAAATAATCTTGATACGGATCCGGATTAAGACCAGTTCTCATTACGACTTCACGGTAAAAACTTCTAAACTCTTGAATCAAGACGTTGACGCGTTGAACGATTGGCCCATAAGTACCGATGTTAGCAGATAAACTGATGGTATTTAATCCCTCATCAAGGTAGATATACATTGCATCTTTGCCACCAACAGTCACGTACCTTAAATTACTATTGTATTTGAATTCTAATTGATTAGCCTCTAAAAATGGCGTTTCACCATTAATTTTTAAACTTCTTGTCGAAGATTGTCCGCTTGAGAAGTTTTGCATGACTTTAAATGATAATTTGTAAAACCCAGCTTCTGTGACGTTAGCTTGCCATGTAATCTCATCACCAGCAATGCGCCAGTTATATCCACCAATCGCGTTGTATCTAGTAACAAATGCTTCATATGGTGTGAACTTAGAGGTTGAAAACTCAGCAATTGGGTTTAGAGACGGTGAACTCTTTAAATACGCTTCTTCCGCTTCAATGGTTAGGTTTTTCTGAGATACTTTCGCACCATTTGATACATGTGTTTGATAGTAGGTATCATAGCTCACTGGTTTTTCTTCTTGGAAAAGATAAAGACTACCAATGACGACTGGTTCTCTCTTTGATTTTAATGTGACGGTATTTACACCGGCATTAAAATAAAATGCGTAAGCTTCGTTATAATAACCTATGCGGTCTTTAAAGGTATCCGTCTGCCATAAATGGACTTCAACTTGTTTTGGTCTGACGTCACTTATGCCTTCTTTACGACCTTCAGAGACTTTATACGCGTCTTTGAATTGACGTAAGAGCATCACACTTTCAGCTTCGATGAATGGTGATTCGTCATTAATCAAAATTTGACGTTCAATGCTTGAACTTCGTCCAAGTATTGAGTAATAGTCTAGCCCCAAATTATAGTAACCAGCCTTATCTACGTCAACAGTAAATGTCACATCCCCTGATTCAGGAACGTATAGACCGTTTTTCTCAACACCCAAATCATCCTTAAATGATCCTTTATACGGCGCATCATCTGACACTAGGCCGTTTTCATACGTATAAAAATCCAAATCAAGTTCAATGACTTCATTCGGATAGACCGGATCGTATTTCTTTTTATAAGCTTCATAAGTCAGACTAGAAGTTGTCTCTAGTTCGTATATCGAACCATTATAACTACGCATTGTAGCGCTTTCTTCTTCCATATTTAAGATAAATATTCCTGCAGGAATTGCCACAAGTAACAGCAGGATTATGATTTTTTTCATAAGACACCTCATTCATTTTAAGTTGTATAGTCAATTCAAAAATAGTATATCACGAAATCACTTGACTAGTCAAGTTTATCAAGCACTTTCCAAGATTTTTTTTACCTCTTCATCAAGTGCTTCATCAAGTGTTTGAATCCGTTTATAACCGCTTACTAAAGTCACTAGTATAAGTAAACTAAACCCACTCAATCCAATGATTATCCCTAGAATCGGAATTAAAATCAGTGTATAGGTATAGACAAACCCAATAAGAAGTAACAATAAGCTACGAACAATAAACCCAATCGTCAATAAATAGCTGTGTTTTAGAAGTGACTTGACATTTAAATCGTATAACACAGATAGGAATAGTCCATGGATGTAGCTCACTAATGAGAACACAAACAAGAACACCATCAATGAAAAACTAATGAAATAAAACCAATCAAACGGCTCTAGACCAAAGTAAAAATAGACCGAATTAAACCCTAGTATCATCAAAATAAATGAAAATACAACGACTGGTTTAATGGTTTTTTTAACCACACTTTTTAATGTTTTAAAGTACACTTCAAACACATTAACGGACGTTTTCTTTAAAATAATCCTTAACGAAATTGACCCTACTAGAAGCGATAATGGTAATCCAAAGACGACAAGTCCTAGTATGGTTGTTGTAATCATTAACACATTAAGTAAAATCATTTTAAAGAAAATATCTGTGTAATGATAAAGCTTTGAGTTGATATAGCGATCAAAAAATGACATACGATTCCCCTTTGTTAAAAACGTAAGAACAAGCAACTCAAAAGAGCTGCTTGTTCGACGTATAATTAATAAATTATTCTACTTCAACAAACGATACAACGGTTGTTGATGCGTCTTTAAAGTTTGCAATACCTGCTCTCCAACCTTGAACACCTGAGGTTGCCGCTGGGAAAGTATCCCATGCATTAACAAAATGATACGCAACAAAGTCTCTTGCTGCAACGGTACCTACAACACCTTGATTGTCATAAGTTACGTTTATCGCATTTTTACCAATTAGAAGCATGTCGCCAGCTTTAACGTATGAACCAAAACCGACCGTTTGTGCGCCGTTATTCGCATAAACCGCATCATCAAACCAGCCTTGTTCTTTGGTATAAGTTTGTTTTGCTAAGATATTTCTAACAACCGTTGCTTGTAAGTCACTGTTTAACACAACGACCGTACCAAACGCTTCGTTATAAATACCTGTCCATGAAGTGACGGTTTCTAGGTTTGTTACTAAGAATAAGTAGTTACCAAGTTTTGAAGCGTCCGTTAGATTTCTACGGTTGAAGTAATCTTCTGCCGTCATAACAACCACGTCTGTCTTCATACCACCAATCATCATTTCGGTCACTACTGTTTGGTCAACAGTCACTAAGTTCGAATTTAGTGAATCGGTATGTGTTGCTTGACCAATGCCTTTAACGACATAACCATTCACACCATTATAAGCGGTAAAGCTTGATACATCAAATGACGTTTCTGTTGTTGTGCCAACTAATTTAGTGTACGCACCTAGTTTTAGATATACTTCATATAAAGCTGTACCTTCGACTGCTTCCCAAGTTAACACATTGGCATTCTCAGTGCTAATTGTTACCACTGGTGCTTCAAGTGTTTGGATTTCAATCTTTTTATAGAGGATTGCATTTGATTCTAAAGATGAACTCCATTGGAATTGATCTTTTGTATTGGCTACGACTGTGATAGAATAACCATCATTAGTAGAAATTTCAAGTTCTAACGATGATAAATCAACCGACGTTCCTGCAATTGGTTCACCGTGTAAAACACCGTCAACAAATAATTGATAGTTGATTGCATTTGGTACTGCTTGCCATGATAACGTGTGTCTATTTAATTCGATTTCTGGTGTTGCAATTGGATCTGGTAATGCAATTAACACACGATAGTCTTCGATTAATTGTAATTCGATTTCAGTTAACTCAAAAATATCTTGAGCGTCCTTAGTTACTGCACCACCAGTATAACCAGTATAGAAAAGGTTAGATACTAAGAAAACACGCGCCTTTTGAGGATCCGCTGGGGCAATAAACATAATATAACCACCCTCAGGAATGACTTCTTCAACACCAGTAAATAAGCTTCCGCCACCACCTGTGTTCCAAACAACATCAGTATGTGAAGTCACAGTTTGTCCATCAACGACGTCCATTTGTAAGAAAACACCTGTTTGGAATCTTGCGTGTACGATGTTATGATCTTTGTCTGTAACAATAAGTGACCCGTATGGTAATAATGGTAAGTTACCGTTTGTAGGGTATTCACTACCATGTTCAAGTACTTGTGCACTAAAGAATTCTTTTGACATGACGAATAATTTGTCTACTTGTCTAAAGCGTGCGCCATATGTTCCTGCATTTTCAAATGCGGTATCGTCATTATAGACGTATTCGACCCAATCATCACCAATGACAGCGGCATCAAGCGTCACATCAAGTGCTTCTTCAACAACGACATCACGATCGATTGAGGTTTTATTGCCTGATTTATCTTCAGCTTGATAAGTGATTGTGTAAGTACCAGCAACATCTTTATTGTAGTCTTTTACATCAACTGTGATTGTAACATCATAGTTATCAACGTTGTCTCTAGCTTGTACGCCATCAAGTAAATCAACTTCTCTTGTTTGTAAGTGAGTTAAGGTTGGTAAGACGCCACCAATTGCGCCCATAAACGCAGGTGCAACTTTGTCTTCTGCCTTAATCACTGTGACAACAAATGTCTTTGTATCGGTTTCGCTACCTAAAGTAAGTGTCGCTGTTAGCGTTACTTCTTTGTTTTGGTTTGGTCTTGAGACCTTACCAGCAGCTGAAATCGCTTGGTCACTTGAGGTCCAAGTTACCGTTACGTCACCAACTTTTTGATCTAACGTTAGGTCTTTAGTAACAGAATCTTTTGTATCACCTGATTGGAAACCCACTTCAAGTGTTTCGATTGCTTCTTTTACTTTGTCTTTGTCTGATTTGCCATTACATGCGGCTAAACCAAATGCAAACAGTGCGACTAAAGCAACCATTAAGAAACTTTTTTTAATACTTAATTGTTTCATTCTTTTTTCTCCTTTGTGTTAATTGTATATACATCTACCATCATTATAACGAGACTTAATTGTATAGTCAAGTGTTTTTTGAAAGCGTTTTTTATTTTTTCTATAATTACGGTTTGCTCGAAAACGCAATATCAGCGTATTTGACGGACAAATATGGTTCTTTTGATAGATTCTCATCTAAGTAAGGTATTGAATCCCCTTTTTTAAACTGGGTTGTTACCGTTATAAGTTCATCGACCCTTCTTAACTGAGAATATAGCCTTGATTGAATCACTTCAAGACCAAACACTTTATACGTTTGTTTCCACATACGTTCAAATCCTTCTAAGAATGCCATTAAGTGTCTTTTCAAATCAGTCGCTATCGTTTCAATGCCAAAGAAATGATGGTCCTTAAAATAACCCCTTAACAAAGCCTCTCTTAACTCTAACTTCTTTAACAGTACGAGAAAAAGTGATTGATAATACGAGTTGATATCACTACTTGATTTTAATTGATACGCGCGAAATGTGCTAATTAGTGACTGAATTTTGTTGAAATCATAGCCAACAAGGTCATTTAAATAGATACCTAGAAGCACATCATCCCATAAGAGCATCACTGGGTCAAAGCCTTGATGCGAAACCAATGATAACATCGTTTGTGCTTTCGTGTTTAGAATGTGATTCTTATCAAGATAGGTTTCATTAAACTTACTGTTAGACAGTAATTTATTGATGTCGCTTAAGCCTAGAAAGCTACTATCATAAACAGCATAGGCTCCATCGTCATTCCATTGTGTCAAAATGATTTCATCTAATTGATTATTTATACAAGCTCTTATTGCGTGACTTGCCGTTTCTAAGGTTTTCTTTTGATCGTAGGTCAATCTCGTCCAAATCCATGTACCTGAGGCCATAATGACTTTTCTGTTCATTTCTTTATGTTTTTTGATCATTTGATCATAGACTTCATAATTTTTGTTGTAATAATCCCAGTAGACTAATGTCATGTCTTTTGGTAATTGATTAATGAAATCCTCTTCGAATGAAATCGAATAATCGTAATAGTAATTGGTTTTAGAGCGATGTCTAAAAAACATATCAGACCACATACAAATCTCATCAAACCCAACTGCTTTTGCCTTTTCATAAACCACACTAACATGATTCAAAAAAAGTGATTCAGGACTTTGATACCCGTGTAATTTATAATGTGTACCAAATGAAAATCCAAATGTTTCATCTAGTCCCACGTGAATTTTATTTGTTTGAAACACTTCTTTACAAAATAAAAGCATCTCGTCTATTAATTGATATGTTTGATCAGAAATTAATAAAACATCTCTTTGATCTTTATATGCTTCTGAGGATGGCCATCTTAGGAATTGACTCATGTGACCAAGTGTTTGAATGCATGGCACGAGACGAACACCAAAATGTGCTGCGTAAGTCACTAGTTCAATTAATTCTTCTTTGCTGTACTTACCTCTTAGATACCCGAACTTTGGGTAGTTCTTGAGTTCATAGATATCCTCTAAGTACAACCAAATTTCATTATAGCCTAAAAGTGCCTGTTTTTTAATGACTGCTTTAAAATAATCGACTCTAAACACAGCATTTCTAGATAAGTCGATCATTGTCCCTTTGACTTTTAGCTTGTCATCCTGTAAAGGCGTTTGAAACATAGACAAATGATTCAAATATAATAGTGCGCTTGGAATATTCTTATAGTATAGTGTTGTTTGATCATGATAGGTTCTTTCACTTAAAACAAACGCTGTCATGTTGTGTTTAATATTCAGTTCGCTAAGTAGTTGATTTAGACTCATTTTTTTCTCCATTTTACTGTAACAATGCCAAAGGTTATCGTTATTAAACCTACTGCTGGTATAATGATAAACCATGCACTGTCGCTATTCTCTTGATTCTCTGATGGCACTTCTTCGTCGACCTTCTTATCGTAGGTATAACTTAAGGTGTCTTTCGTTCCATTTTTTAATTCGTAATAAATCGTAAATGTATTTACACCTTCAACAAGCTCATTAAATGTTGCACTTCTTAGCCCCATGTATTTAACTAATGCGACTTGTCTTTCTTCAGTCATTTCATTGATGATGTACATCCGGTCAATCAATTGGTCCGGATCAACAAAAGAAACGTTGATTGTAAACTTGGGGTCGGTAACTACCCCTTCTATTTCGAACGTTGGTAAAACTGGTTCTTTTTCCATCGATTGATAAAATACGGTTTGAAAAGCCACTTGATTACTAAGTTGATTAACCACACTAACCGCAGTCGTCATCGTTTGATCAATTGTGATATTTTTAATATGACTTGTCAGATCTTGTTTGATGTTGTTGACATAAACATCATAATTTAGTGATGGCAGTACAAGCGTAAGCATCTCGTTGTTGTAAGAATGATTGATAACGTTTTGTTCGATTGGTTTGATAAAAAGCAAAGCGTTAGCTACTCGTCTATAAGTTGTTCCTGATTTTTCAGATGGCGAGTTGAAGATTTCAAGCGCCCCATTCCGCTTGATTACCGCTTGGGTTGAACCTCCACCATCCAAATTAAATCCCTTAATTACCCCATTTTCTTTCATTATTTGTGCAAACTCTCTTAAGTTAACGCCTTGAGAAAAACCGGTTTGTCTTCCGTCAACTGTAAAAAACATTGGTTCGTTGTTTTCATTAAATCCGATACCTGTTCTTGGGTGTCTTGCGGTGTTATTTGAAACACTTTGTCCCCCCATCACATCAAATGAACGAACAATCGCATCTTCAATAATCATCGAGTCAACACCCACCATGGCATTGCCCTCAGAAAACCCTTTAATGGATTTTTGAACCTTCACGTTGACACCCAAATCAAGTAGTTCGTTAACGACCTCATTCGATGATGAAATACTCGCTTTTTGTGTTGTCGTCTCAATTGTATCATTTCTATATTCGCCATTAATAAGCGAAAATGACAGATGGGACCCACTGACGTTTTTAGAAAGGAAATCAAAACTATAGTGCTTTGTCGTTGTGTTATTTATCGAACTATAGTTATAATAAACCGCCGTTTGATTTACATCTGAAATACGCTGATTGATAGGAAGAATTGGCGTGACATACCTAAGTGCATTTGAGTCTTTATCATAAAAATAAGCATAATACGTTTCTAGATTTACTTGTTTATGGGCTTGGAAAAAACGCCCAGCCGGGTTTAACTCAATCGAAAAATATTTGTCATGATTCACTGGATTCATAATTCTTGATCCAAAAATGACGTTTGAATTGATGGACTGATTGGTTGTAAAATAGTCACCGTTGATTGCAGCAATCACTTCATATCCCGGATGTTTAAGTTCAAAGTCTTTGGCAATGGTTAGTACGTCTTGATTGATAAGGTTGCCACTTGGATCAAGATAACTCCATGTTGTCGTTTGTAAACGTCCGTCGTTTGTCAGAATCGATATGTTTTGAACAGATTCAATGTTCGAGTCATTCGTTACAACAGCTTTTATGTTTTTCGCTATCAGTCCATCGTTTTGATAAATGGTTTCGTCAGTGATTTGATAGCCTAACCCCTGTGCATAAATTTGAATTGGTACTAAAAATAATAACAAACAAATAATCACTAATTTTTTCATAATTAAATCCTCTTTGGTTCAATTGTAATGTTTTGTCTACCCGTTTTAGAATCAATTGCTGTCGTAATAAATCCTTCTTCGGCAGGACAACTCATTGAAACTGATGACGCTTCATTGAGTGGTGTTAAATACTGCTTACCATCTTCGCTATAAACCAAATGACACTCATGCCATAAAGCGTTATAGACCGATGTCTTTGTAGGAATCGCTGTTTTTCCTTCATTTCTTGCTTGATCAATTGCATTGACTCGCTTATAAGTTTTTTGCATTTTTGTCCCATGCCCCATGGATTGAAACAATGGGCTTACAAAGTCAGCTGGTGTTTTTAGCAAGTATTTCTTTCTAAGATTAACCGAGTAAGGTAATGTTGATACCTCAATCACCTCAATCGTAAGTTGTAAAAAATTAGGTTTTGGACTAATTAAAGTCATCCGCAAGGTATCACCAGGTAAGTAATAGTGTTCAGTAAAACTTGGGTGATATTGTGCATAAACATTTTTCATGCCATTGTGGTTTGATAACACACTCGCAGCGTAATATCGTTTGTTTGCCAAATCATACCCACCTTCATCACTAAATTGGTCAGTGATGTATCGCCAAAATGGCCGGTACACACAAGCCCCTTCGGTAATCTGATTGTTTAAGATTGCCCTTGAGAAGGCTAAGCCAACATCTGACTCATCGGTTGCGTGTCCACCCATGTAAATGGAGGAGACATCTAGGTTTTTGTGATTAAAGTCCACCATTTTGTTGTTATTAAATCCATCATCAAATCGTTTGATGAATGGTAAAGGCAGTGTCACAACCCCTGTTATGCCTAAAAAATCATGCGGTATGCTCATCACTTTATGGTACCATGCACCGCCAAAGCAGCGTTGTTTTTCTTTTTTAATGTTGCTAAAGTCAAGTTCTTTTATCATATTCGCCATCCTTAAGTTTTATTCTAATAAAAGTATAACAACTAATTATCAACTTGTCTAGACATAATAAACGGATAAAAAGAAAAAGCGATTGCTCGCTTATCCTTTGACTGCATGTTGTACAAACTTGTATTGATCAGCACGATAGTAAGATTTCACATATTCAAACGGTCTACCATTTGATAAAAACGTATTTCTAACAATCAATAACGCTGGATCGTTTGGTTTAACGTTTAGTGCGTGACTTACGACTTGACTCGTGGTAACCGCTTCAATGGATTGAATACAGTGAGAGATTTGATAGCCCAGTTCTTTTTCAATGTATTCATAAAAAGAACCCTTTAAATCTTTTTCTTCGATAGTCTTAAATAGTTTTGTTGGTATATAGAGTTGTTCAAACAAAACAGGTATATCATTCCCATAACGTACGCGCTCAATATGATACACTTCATCTTTCTTAGATAAAAATAATTTTTCAGCGATTTCCATCGGTGCCACCATTTTCTCAAACGTTAAAATTTGATTGGATACTTTTCGATTAGTCGCAGCCATTTCTTCTGTAAACGAACGGACACCGTGAATATTCTTTTCAATCTTTCGTGAAGAAATAAACGTCCCCTTGCCTTTGTGTCGATACAAGTAACCATCATTTACTAAATTGTTGAAGGCTTGTCTAACCGTCATTCTTGAGACGTTGTATTTTTCTTTTAGTTCATTTTCGGATGGGACCAAATCTCCGGTTTGTAATACACCTTCATTAATGTCCTTTTTTAAATCATTTTCAATTACCTTATAAATTGGAATTGCCATTTTATTCCTTCTTCCTTAATATTTTGATAAGTTATACTTATCCTCATTTGGTTATTTTTATCTATTGTTTTTTAGTTTTTTACCCATTATAATGAGTATAGATTTCTGAAAGGCGGTTTTTACATGAATCATTATTTAGTATTTGATATTGGTGGTACTGAAATTAAATATGGGGTTATCACAGAGGATGCCACTTTAATATTTAAAGACAAGTTCCCGTCTAGAGGTACAACAGGCGGTAAATACATTTTAGAAGACATTTTAGAGAAAGTTGCTTTATTATCTTCTTATGAGCCAAAAGGCATAGCAATTTCTTCTGCAGGTGTGATTAATTCCTCTACAGGTGAAGTTTTGAGCGCAACCAATACCATCGTCGATTATATCGGCATGAACGTAATTTCATATTTAAAGGATCGAACTAATCTAGACGTTTCCATATTGAATGACGTCAACGCAATGGCGCTTTGTGAAACAAACGTCGGTGCCGCAAAAGATTCTAAATTCACAATTGCCTTAACTGTTGGAACAGGCATTGGTGGTGCGATTGTCTTAAACAATCGTTTGATTGAAGGTAACGGTTATAACGCCGGTGAATTTGGACTCATGCGGTTTAATAACCAAGATTACGAACAACAAGCTGCTACTTCAATTCTTGTAAAAAATGCACAAGCTGTCTTTGGTGATAGTATCAAAAATGGGATTGATGTCTTTAACCTCTATGATCAAAAAGACGAACAAGCCATAAATTTGGTAAATCAATTTTATGACAACCTTAGCGTTGGTATTGCAAACCTCACTTTTGCATTTAATCCAGAAGTAATCGTTATTGGTGGCGGTATTACCGGCAGAGATAGTTTTATTAATGAACTACAATCTCACGTTATGGCAAAACTAACCCCACATCTTCGGAAGTATACCACACTCGTTGCTGCAAAACACAAGAATGATGCTGGTATGATTGGTGCGTTCTTCCATTATAAGAATCAATACATAAGATAGATTTACATTATTTATTATATAACTTATCACTTGACTTTACAAGTTAAGATGCCTTATTTTTTCATAAAATATCAATGAAATGGTCAAAGAAGATTTGATATGATACCTCTAAAGTAGACACAGGAAATAATATAAAGAAAAATATATTATTACTGTTAATACTTGGAGGTATTTTATTTTGAGAAAAAACAAACGATTAAGTTATGAAGAGAAGCTTAAAAT
>Ga0265295_1002551_pt1 | contig 28528 bp, 24 predicted proteins | sample Munlansysbiofilm_FD_192503 | JGI IMG/M metagenome (GOLD analysis project Ga0265295, IMG submission 192503) | Leachate microbial communities from a municipal landfill in Southern Ontario, Canada - Methane capture system biofilm | ecosystem: Engineered > Solid waste > Landfill > Unclassified ... | reverse complement strand
ATCATAGCCATCAGTGGCAATTGTCACGACGTTATCGCCAGGACCAAGTCTTAAATGTTTCGCCATTTTGATGGCGCCTAAGATATTGCAAATGCCGGACACTCCAAATAATTCGCGCATGTCTTCAGCAATTTTCTTATCAACGCCATGGCGAACTAAAACCTCGGGTGCGTCATGAATGATTTTTAAGCCACGGACAGATTCATCATCCTTGATTCGAGCAATAAAGTCTGTGGTCAAGATGTTATGAATTAAGGTACACATTTTGTCACCAATACCTTCAATGCGGTGTTGACCACGTCCGCCATTAGTAAGAGTTGAACACTCATAAGGTTCAAGAGCGGCAATTTTACATTCCGGAAATACTTTTTTAATCGCATCGCCAGCTGCTAACGTTCCGGCGCTTCCTGGTGCTGAGGCAAAACAAGCAATACGGCCATTACCAACATCTTTAACAGCATCGATACAGCTATGTCCAGTTACATGGCGATGAAAACGATAATTCGGAAGCAGCTCAAATTGAGCTAAGCTCCGATAACTCGGATTTTTCTTCAGTTCAAAAGTTCTTTCAAGCGTTAAAATAACATCGGATTCGGTTCCTGGCGTTAAATCTAGTTTCGCACCATAACGTTGAATTCGGTCATAACGCTCCTTGGACATGTTGTCTGGCATGATGACAATCGCGTCATATTTCATTAAATTGGCGATATAAGAAACGCCGATGCCAAAGTTTCCGGTTGATGGACCAAGAATCGTATGCTTTCCGGGAATAATATCGCCGTCGATGCATCCTTCGATTAAGGTCGAATAGGCTGGTCCGACTTTATGGGAACCAGATGGGTATTGCTTACCTAAAAGCACGACGATGTTAGCCTCAACACCGGTTAAGGCTTTAGGTAAAACGATTTTACGAACTGTTTTCCCATCATCTTCTCTCCAGTTAATGTTAAAAAGATTGATTGGGTTGAGTTCGTCTTCGTACTTAGCCTTCAAGGCCTTCGCGCGGACTTCCGGGTCGATGTGATCCGGGTGGAGCATCTCATCATAAGTTGGTCCAAATGGAATGTTTGTCATTTTAATTGACTCCTTTTTCTTTCAAATATTTGTGTAGGGCCTCAATATCGGGCTTTAGAAGGATGGGTTGGCTAATGGCCTTTTGGGCATTCGTCGGGTCTTTTAAGCCATTGCCAGTGACAATAAATGTCACCGATTCATCTGGTTTAATCAAACCTTTGTGTAGAGCCTCTTCAATGCCAGCAAGAGCTGTTACCCCCGCTGGTTCACCAAAGATGCCTTCAAGGCGCCCTAAAAGCGCCATACTCTCTAGTATATGCTTATCACTGACACTTATAAAGTGCCCACCGCTTTTTTTGATTGCAAACATTGCTTTGACAGGATTACGCGGAATACCAACAGCGATCGAATCCGCAATAGTGTTTTCGTCAGCTTCCTTAAGTTCTTCATTGTTTTCAAAGGCGGTCACAAACGGAGCACATCCATCGCTTTGCACACCAAGAATTTTAGGAATGCGTTTAATCAAGCCAAGTTGAAGCAAGTCAAAAAAACCTTTGTAAACTCCGCCAACACTACAACCATCACCGACAGAAATAGCGACCCAATCAGTTGGTTCAAAATTTAGTTGTTCAGCGATTTCAAAGGCAACCGTCTTTTTTCCTTCAACCATATGCGGATTAATGGCAGCATTGCGGTTGTACCAATGATACGTTTCAATTGCCTTGCGAGATAAGTTATATGTATCTTTATAGTCGCCATCGACACAGATGACGGTAGCTCCGTAAATCGATAATTGGGTAAGTTTTCCAATCGGCGCTCTTTTCGGCACAAAAATAACACTCTTTAGCCCTATATGGGCGGCCTGACAAGCACAACTTGAAGCAGCATTACCAGTTGAAGAACAAGATATTGTCTTAGCTCCTGCTTCAATTGCTTTAAGAACAGCGACTCCACTGGCCCGGTCTTTTGTTGAACCACTTGGATTTAATCCTTCGTCTTTTATATACAAAGTTTTAATGCCAAGATGTTCTGCCAAACGTTTGGATTTATAAAGTGGCGTCCAACCAATTCTTAGCATCTCGCTAATGTGATCATCGCGAATACTCATAATCGGCGCATATCGCCACATTGAATAATCATGGTTGTTTTTAAAATAATTAAGGGTGACAGTATCCTTTAATTTCTCATAGTCGTACTCAACATCGAGAATGCCTTTATCACCACAAGATGGGCAAGTATAAATTGCTTCATCAGGCGAATAAGTCTTACCACACAATGTGCAACGATAACCTTTAAATTTATGCATCATAACACCTTCTTTATTGTATCCCATTAATGAATGATTCAATGATGTTTGTCGCTACTTTACGGCGATACACTTTGTTCGATCTTTGATCATCGATTGGAGCAATTAATTTGTTGGACTCATCTAAAATTCGTGGCAAATCAGCGATAATTTGTTCAATTGGTCGATTTTTAAGGGAATTTTCAAGCTCGACACTTCTAGCCACCATGGCCGAAACCGAACCAAAAGCAAAACGGATATCGGACACTAAGCCAAAGTTAACTAGATACAAACCGGCAAACGAAACTTTGCTAATTGAATCGGCGCGGCGACCTCCGACTTTAACCCATTTGTACTTGGTGACAGGAAGAAGAGGGATGATGATTTCTTTGATTAATTCATTAGTCCGCAAATCAATTCTACGAACTCCAGTAATAAATTTAGAAATCGGTAACACTCTTTCACCATTAACGCTAGATAATACTACTTCGGCATCATATAAATAGAGGGCGACGAGACTATCTCCCGCAGGTGAGGCGTTAGCGATATTTCCGGCTAAAGTCGCGCTATGACGAATTCCGGGACTTCCGATTTCGCGGATGATATCTTTTAATAAATTTGGAACGTCTGGATGATGAGATATATCTTCTAATTTAGAGCTGGCTCCAATCAGAACACAATTCCTTTTTCCGTCTTTTTTAACATAATTAAGTTCTTCGAGGTTTGCGATATACAAAACATCCTTCATAAACTTTGGAGGCGTGCCGGCTGTGTTTCGTTTTTGAATCATTAAATCGGTCCCGCCAGCCATGATATGACATGGTCCCGCGTTCAAAGTGTTAAGTGCTTCTTGAAGATTGTTAGGAATAATGTGCTTTACCATAAACCCGCTCCTAACTCAGCGGCTTTTTGAACCGCTTTTATAATCATGTTATATCCGGTGCAGCGGCAAAGGTTTCCGGATAATCCAATGCGAATTTCTTCATCGCTTGGGTGAGGATTCATTGAGAGAAGACTCTCGGCCGCCATGATCATTCCCGGCGTGCAAATACCGCACTGCGAACCGCCTTCAATGTGGAAAGCATCTTTTAATATTTGATAGCGTTTTGTTTTGGCCAACCCTTCGATTGTCAAAATCTTTTTGCCATTCGCGTTTGCTAACGGAAAACAACAACTATTGACGACGCGGCCATTTATTAGAACCGAACATGCTCCACATTCGCCTTCACCACAGCCTTCCTTGGTGCCAGTCAATTGAAAATGATCGCGTAAAACGTCGAGTAAACGTAAGCTTGGATCAAGTTCCACGGAAACATCTTGACCGTTTAAATTAAATTTAATTTTATTCATTATTTATCAACTCCATGATGTATTCGGGTGTTGCCGGAATGCGATTAACCTTGCGCTTTATGGCATCTTCGATTGCTAGTGCAACAGCCGGCGCTCCTCCGACAAAAGTAAGTTCACCGACGCCTTTGGCTCCATAAGGTCCGTATAGAAAGGGATTATCCATAATAACCGTTTCCATCGGTGGCATATCCATTGAGGTCGGAATAATGTAATCAGTCAAGTTTTTTTGTCTTAACTTGCCTTTTTCGTGGCGCATATTTTCCAAATATCCATAGGCTACGCCTTGAGTGATACCACCATCAGCCTGTCCAATCACCATTCTTTCGTCGATGGCTTTGCCAATATCATAAACGCTCCAAATTCCTTTTAATTGAACTTCGTATGTTATTGGTGAAACTTCAACTTCAACAACGTTAACTCCCCAGGAATAAGATGGATAGGCATCACCTTGAAGTTTGCTTTCGTCCCACTCAATGTAATCAGGTTGTTTATACTGTTCAATAATTTCTTGATACTGCCCTTTTTGCCAACTGTCTTTTAGTTTTTGGGCGGCACGAGCTAACAAACCCCCGACAATCATCATTGTTCTTGAAGCAACTGTCGGTCCTGAATCAGGCGCAAAATCAGTGTCGGGATAGTCAAAGACAACTTGTTCGTTTGGAACGTCAAGGACCATCGCCACGACGCGTTTAAGCGAAGTTTTCGCTCCTTGACCCATGTCAACGGCGGCAATATATAAATAAACAATATCCTGCTCATCTTTGACAAGGCGAACTCGAGATTTAATATGGGTGCTTTCACCATCGCCAGTAAAACCACACCCATGTAAGAACCAACTCATGCCGATTCCTTTGTAAACACCAGGCTTTGAATATTCTTTTATCTTCTTGTGATAATCAGACATCGCCACTGCTTTTTTAATCATGTCTTTCATGATAATTGGATCGCGGAAAAAACCACTTGTCGAAGTCAAATCGCCTTGTTTAACCAAATGGTTAAGTCTAAAAGCGAAAGGATCGACCCCTAAATCTTTGGCAAGATGAGTCATAAACATTTCAATAGCAAAAATCATCTGCGGAGATCCAAAGCCGCGAAAGGCTCCAGTTGGAACTGTATTAGTAACGTAAACATTACCAGAAACATCAAGGTTATCAATCGTATAGGCGTCAGTTACCGCCAGCATGGCGCGCGATAAAACAACGGCACTCAATCCGATATAAGCGCCAGCGTCTAAACCAACTTCAGCTTTGATGCCTAATACTTTATTATTTTCGTCAATTTTCGCTTCTAAAGTTATTGAAGAAGGGTGACGTTTGGTCGTCACCAACATATCTTCTTCGCGTTCAAAAATCATTTTGATTGGTTGCTTGATTTTCACGACCGCGGTCGCAAGTTGACAAGCTGTGGTTGAAGGAAATTCCTCTTTACCACCAAAGGCACCGCCAACCGCGGGTTGAATAACACGGACTTTATCTTCGGGATAACCCAAAGTGTTAATAACGGCATTTTTGATGTAATAAGGACACTGCATCGAACCAATTAATGTTACTTTCCCGCCTTCTTCTAAATAGGCAAGCATTCCTTGCGGTTCAATATAGGCCTGCTCTTGATAACCAGTTTCAAAAGTTTCTTTAATTGTTCTAACAGCGCGTTTAGAAGCTTCTTCAAAATCACCTTTTTTAAATGACTTATGAGCCACGCTGTTGACCAAATCAAAAACACCCTCTTCTTCTTCATAAGTAATTTTGATTTGACTAATAATTTCATCAATCACGAGTTTGTCAGGACCAACGATTAACATAATCGGTTCGCCAATATAGTTTACACGCTCGCTTGTAAAGACAGGCCAATCGGTAAACACCATTTTGACATAATTTTCTTTGACGACATCGCGATGGTCGACGACATAATAACCATTTGGGAGTTCAGGAATGGAAAAACTGACTATTTTTCCTTTAGCGATTGAAGAACGAACGGTTTTGGCAAAAAGGGTGTTGTTTAAAATAATGTCAGCGACATATTTAGCTTCGCCCGAACATTTTTCTTCATGGTCGACTTTCGGTGTTGATTTATTCGGATCGAACATTGATTACTCCTTTTCTTCCATGACAATCGCCCCAGTTGGACACTTAACTGGACATAGTCCGCACTGAAAACATTTCTTGGGATCAAAGGTAATAACATCTTTCATCTCAATGGCAAAATATGGACAAATTTTAACGCACAGCATACAACGAATGCATTTTTCGGGAATTAAATGAGGGGTGTTTCCTTCATATTTAACTTTGTTAAGAAGCTGAGTATTAATAACTTCCTGAATCGAAGAGAAGCCATTTCTCTCTAAGGCCTTTGGCAGGTCTTCAATAATTTTGGCGTATAATTGTTTGCCTTTAAGCAAGGCCGCTGAAAGCATTTGGACGCCACTGGCGCCTGCTAGCAAAAATTCTATAACATCATCCGCGGTGGCGATTCCACCAACACCGATAACTGTTAATGATGGTTCGGCTTGCTTGATTGTATAAACGGTAGCTAAAGCCAAATTCTTAATGACTGGACCGCTCGTCCACACGAAACCTTTTTCGTTTCCGTAAATGATGCGACGCTTTTTAATGTCAATTTTCATCGTCGGGCCAAGTGAATTGACGGCTACTACGCCGTTTGCCCCGGCTTCTTTGATGGCTTTTGCAAACCCGGAAGGATCAGGAATATGAGGACTTATTTTCATATAGAGAGGTTTTTTGGTATGTTTGCGAATCGTTCTGACTGTTTCAGCGATGACGGAGTGATCAGTGCCCACATAGTGGGTGGAAACCTCAAAAGCATCAGCAAAACAATCGAGTAAAGGAATTAACACTTCCATGTCTTCTTTGCTGTAACCAACGCTGACGATTAAGGGACGGCCATCATTAACAGCCACAAATTCCGGCAAAAATTCCTCAATCCATTTTTCTTTGTTGTATTCACTCCAAAGTTCACTGTTCATAATATATTCGCGGTCGCCATAAATACAGGGGCGAGGAATATGGGCGTCTTTAGTGGAAATGGTCTTTGTCACAATCGCTCCACAGCCAGCGTCTTTCATAAAAACCAATCGCTCAGTGTCGCCGACGAGTGGTCCCGCTGCGGGCATAAGGGGATTGGCAAGAACTAATCCATCAAATTTGGTCGTTAAATCCATCATTTTTCTCCTTTGATTCTATTCCATAACGAATTGGCGATTTCCTGGCTATTTTCAAGTTCCAAAACAAGCTTTTTATTCGTCAGTTCGTAATTTTCCACAAGTTGTTCGCCAGCGACGAAAACATCGCTTGGCTTAAATGAGTGCATCATCCCATAAAAAAGATGACCAAGTGCATTGTTCTCATCAAGATTGGTTGGAGCAAGATAAGGCACTAATAACATATCTGCTTCGTAACCAGCTTCGATGCGACCTAGTTTGACATTAAGATGGCGAGAAACATAATCGTAGCCATTATTAATCATCGCCAATAGCTGCGTGAGCCCAAAGGCCGTCGGTTTCTTGTGGAATAAATGAGCTGAATATAGAACATTAATATATTCATTGGCAATACCGCTTGATAGTCCGTCGTTTCCAATCATAACGGGAACCCCTAATTCAGTAAACTTATTAACGTTTGGTAAACCAACGGCGTTATTCATATTCGAAGTCACATTGACAACGATTGATGCCTTGCGCTTCTTAATAATATCTAGTTCTTTGTCATTAACATGTACGCAGTGAACGAGAAGACTATCTTCGTTGATTAATCCATGACGATCCAAACGTTCAATGACTCGCTCCTGATACTTAGCCAAGGAGTCCTCTTCATCCATTACGCTTTCAGCGACATGGATGTGAATCGGCGTATCTTTTAAATTCTCGCTTACTTTTTTAAGAGTTTCTTCTGATAGACTCATCGAAGCGTGAAGACCAAAAAGGCCAGCTGTAAAGGGTGTCTTAAAATGTTTAATAAAATTGACGTTTTCTTGAATTGCATCTTCGACATTGAAACGATCGCTTACTTCAAAGGCAAACAAGGCTCTAACGGAGGAAACATCGCAAACGGCCTTTTTAAGCGAGGCAAGGGAACCAGTTATTTCTTTGCCGCTGGCGTGATGGTCAATAATGGTTGTCACTCCGTTGCGAAGAAATTCCGAAGCGGCGACAAGACCACTGTAATAGGAAGTTTCGTTATCGATATGACGATCGATTTTCCACCACATTTGATCTAGAATTTCCTGAAAGTTTTTTGGATCGAAAGGTAGAGCCAAGCCTCGGGCAAAAGTTGAATAGATGTGTGTGTGGGCGCAAACAAGCCCAGGCATAAGAAGTGCGCCTTGTCCATCGATGATTTTATAGCCACCATCGACAAAGTCGTTCATATCTCCAACTTGAAAAATTTCTTGGTCAAAAACAACAAAACCATTATTCAAAAACTTTGCAAAATCATAAATTTTGACGTTAATTAAGGCTTTTTTCATTCAATATCCCGTCCTTTAATCCAATGCCCTTGTCCTCCTTGATAAACGCGGTTTTCAATTACAAAATGTCCGCGTACCATGGTCGATATAACTTGTCCATGCGAGGGTTGGCCAATGTAAAGTGAATAATCGGAATTGCCGTGTTGATCAAGAATTATGCTACGCGGTTCAGATTTAAAAATAACTAAATCGGCATCATTGCCAACTTTAATTTCGCCCTTCCCAACTAAGCCTTGAATACGGGCAATATTGCTCGTCATCTTATTAATAACAGCATCGCCAAGATGATGACGCATAATCGTAAACGAGTGTTCGATACCGCCAATGCCTAATGGCATTTCAAAAAGCATTTTGCCTTTTTTGTCGGCGATATTGAAAGCACAATGATCAGTGCCAATCGTATCGATATGCTTTTGGTTCGTAAATAATAATTTGCGCGCCACAAAACCCCTTAAAGGCGGGGCAAAGGAATATAAGTATCCATCTTCACGTTCTAAAGCCTCGTTTGTAAAGGTAAAATACTGAGGACAGCTTTCGACAAAGAAACGCTTATTGAGAATATCATCGTAATTTTCAATAAGGGCTTCTAAAGTATGTCCATCACTAAGATGAACCATGTAAAGCTTTCCGCCATGCTTGCGAACAAGTTCGGCGAGTTTTAATGCTTCGCTTCTTTCGGCTTCTGATGAACGACTAATCGGTAAATCTTGATAGGTAAAATCTTTCTTCAAAATTATCAAATCATCGTTTTCAACATGAGCAAGCAAGAGGAATTTATATTTATCCGATAATTCGAGAAGCTTAATAATATCTTTTTCATATGTCCGGCGGCCGGAGTCTGAATAAGTCGTGAACAACTTCAGCGTGTGCATATCTAAACTTTTCATCTTTTTAACGAATTCTTCTAAATCACCAGTCGGATTCTTAATACAAGCGTGAAGACGAAAATCAATGACTGATTTACTCGCTAATGCTATGCGTTTATCGTAAGCGGCTTGGAGCTCTTCAACATTACCGGCAGGATCGAGAAAATCAACAATTGAAGTGACTCCGCCATAGGCGGCGGCCACCGTTCCATGATAAAAATCATCGACGGATTTATATTTGCCTAAATCAAGTCCAAAGTGAACGTGAGGGTCGATGATGCCGGGAAGAACTTCAAATCCCTCCGCGTCCACCACTTTTGAGGCATCCAAAAAGTCATCGCTTATTAACGCAATTTTCCCTTTTTCGATATAGAGGTTATGCGTTTCCCAGTGACCGTTGATGTAGAGTAGGCCGTTCATAATTGCATAGTCGTACATAGTTCTACTCCTCTCCTTGAACTTTTAAAAGTTCATAATCGTTAATGGCGAAGTGTGAGGTAACGGGCTTGACGAGATCTTCACGGACGGCGATTACGAGATCAAGGCCGCTTGCTAAAACTTTTTTGAGGATGTTATGATAGCCTCCTCCCATAATTTCTAGAACGCCAACTTCATCGAGGTAGATAGGCGATACTTGCTGTTTGACGAGTTCATTAACAACGCTTTCAAGCAAGGGTAGTAAGTTTAAATTTAAGTAAAAGGGCCCAAACTTACCACTATGAGAAAAATCTTGATGGTAGTGGTTTTGATGAATCATCCACGGAATGGTGCTGTTATCACTGAGGCGAAGCATGGTATAACCGTAAACTTGCTTGCCCTTCATCTTTTTTATGGCGGCAAAGCCGTCCCCAATTAGGTTCTTTCGATACTCATTAAGAAGTGTCGTGGTTTTGCCGGCATTAATTTTTCCGGTGATAATTTTAATCATTAAGAACCTTTCTGTTTTTGATGATTGTCAGCATGATGAGTAAGTAATTGTTCCCTTATAGCAAATTGGGTATTACAACCGCAAGAACAGCAAAGACCAAAGTTAACGGTGATAAAACATACATGAGCCAGTTTGGTGTCTTTAAATCTGTTTTTTTCATTGAGAGCAAACCTTGCACCAAACGATAAACGCCATAAATCATGGCGAAGACTAATAATTCATAAGCGCCATTAACAAAGATGAAACTCGCGCTTGCTTCAAAGCTAGAAAGCTGGGCGGCAAGATTTCCACTGATAGCTGATTGAATTCCTTGATTTGCTAAGAAAAGAGTGCGCCAGGAAACGATGGCCAAGACAATCGCGCCAAGATGAATAAATGTTTGTTTGGCTGGAGAAGTTTTCTTTTCGAAGATATAACTGACAGCAAACACGGTGATCGATTCTAAAATAATTGAAATCATCGGTGTGTATACTCTCATCAATCCTTCCCAATGAATTGGGAAAGCAAAATTAATGGCCTTAATGGCGGCAGCAAGCAAGCCAACATAAAGGATTGTGCTCCTCCGTCCTGTGTTTTGATAAGCCCAATACATTAAAGCCGAGCCAATCGGAAACATGACAAGACCTGACCACATGCCAGGCAGCCAGTGCAAAATATAGCCCATCGTAGCTTCAAGCAAACCCCAGACGGCACCGAAAAAGACAACGGCAAACAGTGTGTTTAACTTCGTTTTTTTGTTATTCATAACAATACTCCTTTATTTCCTTTTGTTCAGCCCCTGAAATATCTTTTCAGGAGTGACCGGCAAATTATTTATACGCACGCCAGTGGCGTTCGCGACAGCATTCGCAATTGCGGCCGGAGGCGTGTCAATACCAATTTCACCAACCGACTTAGCTCCATAAGGCCCGCTTTCCTCATAGCTTTCGGCGAACTCGGTTGTTAATTTCTTAACATCGAGCATCGTCGGAATTTTATAGTAGAGGAAACTGTTGCTATTAAGCTTTCCGCGGTTGCTGTATTTAACGTCTTCAAAACAAGCCATGCCTAAGCCTTGAACGATGCCACCTTCGACTTGGCCTCTAGCCAACATTGGGTTAATTGTCACGCCGCAGTCGACGACACTCACATAATGAAGAATGTCATATTCGCCTGTCTCAGTATCGAGTTCGATTTCGACATAACCTGCCATAAAAGGCGGGGGCGATTTGTGACCGACATAACTTTCGGTCGCCGATAATTGATGTTGATTATCATTGTAATAAAGACGATTGGCCATATCTGAAAGAGTTAAGACTTTATCTTTGGCAAAAAATTTCTCGCCATCAAAAACAATTTCTTCTTCTTTAACTTTTAGATAGTTCGCCGCTTCTTTAATTAACATACCTTTCATCTTCAATGCAGCCTTTAAGGCGGCGTTACCGGAGACATAGGTTGTACTGGAAGCATACGCTCCGACATCAAATGGTGTTAAATCAGTGTCTGAGGAATAAATAATAACTTTATCAACAGTCGTCATTAAAGCTTCGGCGACAATTTGAGTGATAACGGTATCGCTTCCCTGACCGATATCGGTCGCACCGACAGTAAGATTATAGAAACCATCGTCATTAAGTTTAATTGTGGCTGCTGCCATATCAATATAAGGAATACCACTTCCTTGCATAGCAATTGCCATGCCGACAGCGCGTACTTTATGAGGACCCGCCTTAACAAATGGGTATTTATCCTTCCAGCCAATTAATTCCGCACCGCGATCTAGGCAATAACGTAGTTTGCACGTATCCATATCCATGGCCGTGCCTTCCGTGCCTTCGCCCATGATAGCAAAAATCGGGCTGGTCTCGCCTTCATCCATCATATTCTTGCGACGGAGTTCGAGCGGATCAATACTTAGTTTTTTAGCAAGGACGTCTATTGCTGATTCTAAGGCAAAATTTCCTTGAATCGCTCCATAACCGCGGAAGGCGCCGGCTGAAACATGGTTAGTATAAACAACGCGTCCGCCAAAGTGAACGGCATCCACTTTATTATAAAGTGGCAACACTTTTGAACCGGTAATCATGAAAACGGTTAAGGCATGTTCGCCATAAGCACCAGTATCAGATAAGCTATCACTATCGATTGCTTTAATCGTGCCATCTTTCATTGCACCAATACGCATTCTCATGCGCATTGGATGACGAGTATATGATGATTCAAATACTTCCTGACGGGAATAAATCATCTTAGATGGTTTTTTGGTTTTTAAAGTAACAAGTGAGACAAAGAATTCGCTATGAAGGGCTTGTTTGCCACCAAAACCACCGCCTACTCGCGGTTTGATAACGCGAATCTTACTAATTGGCATATCCAGTGTTTGGGAAATAATTCTTCTGACGTGATAAGGGGTTTGTGTCGATGTATAGATGACGAGACGGTTATGATAATCAAGTCTCGCATTCGCGGTATGCGGCTCCAACATCGCGTGAGCTTGAGCTTGTGTATAATAAGTTTCATCAACTACAATATCGCACTTGGCCAATGCCTCTTCGACATCACCAATATGCATGTCATAAGCAGCTGCGACGTTTTTCTTCGGTTCAAAACCAATTGGAAACATCTCGCGAATGCCATCTTCAGGGTGAATAACATTTTTGTTTTCATAAGCGGTTTCAAAATCTAACACCGGCTCAAGTACTTCGTATTCGACTTCGATAAGTTTTAAAGCTTGATCGGCGATTGATTCATTGATGGCCGCCACGCAGGCGACTTCGTCACCGACATAGCGAACATACTCGTCTAAGATAAATTTATCGTGAGGAGATGGTTCGGGATAGCCTTGACCGGCTCTAGTAAACGATGTCCGAGGTACGTCATGATACGTTAATACAACTTCTACGCCAGTTAAGACTTTAGCTTTTGATATATCAATTTTTTTTATTCTTGCAAAAGCGTGTGGGCTTCTTAAGACTTTAACAATTAAGGAATTGGGTTCGGCGAGATCATCCGTAAAAGCCGGACGACCCATCATGATACCCTTGCCGTCAACTGAAGGCGTTTTATGATTTACAACTTTGGTTTTCATTTATGAGCCTCCAAATAATTTTTAATCGCTTTAAACTGAGCTTGATAGCCTGAACAACGGCATAAGTTACCAACGACGAAATGCTTGATATCTTCATCCGTCGGGTTTTTGAGTTCTTTTCTTAAAGCGAGAATTGTCAAAGCGAGACCGGTATTACAAAATCCGCATTGATCAGCGCCTTCGTCCGAGAAGAAGTTACTAATTTCATCAACATCGTCTTGAACCGCTTCCACGGTCGTGACGTTTCTTCCTTCAACTCTTGCGGATAAAAATGAACAGGATAATATCGGGCGTCCGTCTAATAAGACGGTGCACGCTCCGCAAACCGCTTCATCACAAGCTTTTTTAACCGACAAAAACGAATGATTACGTAGGGTGTCAGCTAAATACTCTCCAGGAGGTATGTCGTAGCTGACATTTCGACCATTTAAGTTAAAATTAACTTTCATTATTTGCTAACCTCCTCAAGACCACGTTTAACATAAGCTCTCGCGAGCGCTTTTCGATATTCAGCGCTGGCAGCACCCGTCGAAGCGTATAAAAGTTCCTCGGACGCAAGATCAGCTACCATAACGATGAGTTCGGGTGATAACTTCTTTGCACCATTAACCACTTCCATTGATTTAACTGCTAAAGAGGCAACTGAGGGACGACTGCCTATCGCTATGCGATACTCGCCGTTAACATTAGCGATTGCCACATTAATAACAGCAAAATCAAGAGCGGTCGTTTTAACTTTCTTAAAGAAAGACGGACCTTTACTTTTCTTAATAACAACATGGGTTAAGATATCGCTTAAGCGACCTTTAAAACTTAAAAAGTCTTTAAGACTCATTTCTTTATGAGGATAAAAGACAACCGTTGTGTCAAGCGCTAGTAATGGAGTAATGATATCGGAAAAAGGAAATCTTCCAGCGACTGAACCGCCGATTGTAGCGCCATTGCGGAAAGCAACGCCCATAATTTGACCAACGGCTTCAATCAGAATTCCCCCTTGAATATCTTTAAGTAACGGACTCAGTTCAAAATCCCTGAGGCTGACCATAGCTCCAACTTCGACGGCGTTGCCAAGATCTTTGATGGCGCCAAGTCCAAGAGTGCTTAAATCAACTAAAGCGTTAGCAGAAGAAGTTGACTTTTTAAGCCAAAGACCACCGCCTAACAAAACGTTTTTTGCGTCTTGAAGTAAGATTTGGTGAGCTTCTTCCAGGGTCGCGGGTCGTAAATAACGATTTGCTTCCATGTTTGTTTCCTTTCTTTATTTATCTAATTTTTGATAGTCATGAGGGGTATCGATGTCCATCAAAATTTGTGAATCCTCTGTCTTGATTATTTCATAATCGTGGCGATTGCGAAATACTTTCAGATTTGAGGTGACCGGCTCATTAAGCAATTCATCTTTTAGAGAATGTTTAAGAAATAGAGGGTGCCCGGTTTGGTTTTGATAGACGGGAACACGCAATTCCTTGCTTCCGGAAAGCAACCTTTGATATGTATTGGGGCTTACAAAGGGACAATCTCCTGGGAGAATAAAAAAATCACCTGTCGTTTGACGAACGCCGGCTTGAATGGAACTAAACATTCCTATCGGATAGTCGGCATTATAAACGATGGTGACTTTATCGTAATCTTTGAGCGCTTGGGTAATTTCTTTATGGAAGTGCCCGCTTACGACAACAACTTCATCAACGAAGGGAAGCAATCCTTCGACGGCATGGGCAAGCAAAAACTTTCCCTTGTGCATTAATAGCATTTTATTCGTCTCGGCCCGACTTGAGTATCCGGCCGCTAGAATAATCCCGTGGATCATTAAGTTTACTCCTTGTTTGATATCAGTTTTTCTCTTCCAACAATGTTGAATGAGGTAAACCGTGTTTTTTCTGTCGCGGTGTTTACAACAACTAAATTATAAATGCTAGGGCTACTCATTGCAAACGCGTATTTGCCCACGGAAGGAGCGCGGGAGCTCGTACTCGTATCTTACGCCTCTCAAGCGAGCGTGAAAAAAAATACTTTCCGTGCAATTTATTGCACACTTCCATGAATCATTGTTGATATCAACGTAAGGTTGTATAATATTTAAGTTGTGCACATTGTTAGCACGAGAAGGAAATTAAACATGAGCAGATATGTCGTCTCACTCGGCGGAAACGCCCTCGGAAATAACGCTGAAGAACAGAAGAAATTATTAGTCAAAGTCGCTGAACCCATCGTCGCTTTAATCCAGGATGGACACGAAGTCATTATCGTCCACGGAAATGGTCCACAGGTTGGTATGATTAACCTCGCTTTTGCTGAATCAAACTCCACACCAGATATGCCTTTCCCAGAATGCGGAGCAATGAGTCAAGGCTATATCGGATTCCATCTTCAAAACGCAATTTGTAATGAACTTGCAAAGCAAAATATCAAAAAACATGTTGCAACCATCGTCACTCAGGTTGTCGTTGATGAACATGATCCGCTTTTTCAAAATCCGACAAAACCAGTCGGTGCTTTTTATAGCAAAGAAGAGGCTGATATTATCGCCCAGGAAAAAGGATATGTCATGAGAGAAGACAGCGGCCGCGGATATCGCCGCGTCGTCGCTTCGCCCATTCCGATTGATGTTGTTGAAAAAGAGATGATTCTCTCTTTAATTAAAGATCAACACGTCGTCATTTGTGCCGGTGGAGGCGGTATTCCTGTAATTTATAAAAACAATCATTTAGAAGGCATCGCTGCCGTCATCGATAAAGACTATGCCAGCGCCAAAGTCGCCGCCTTGGTTGATGCTGATTATTTAGTTATTTTAACGGCAGTAGATAATGCTTATATCAACTATAAAAAACCTGGCGAAAAACGTCTTGAACTAACCACCATAGAAGAGATTGAAAAGTATTCTGAAGAAGGCTTTTTTGCCAAGGGAAGCATGTATCCAAAAGTGCAAGCAATCCTGATGTTTCTAAAAGCCAAAAAAGGTAAAACTGCAATTATTAGTTCGCTTGAAAAAGCTAAGGATGCATTCTTGGAAAAGACCGGAACGGTGATCAAATCCTAATTTTCAACCAATAAAAAACCGCTTTTGCTTATTTAATGATAGATTTGCGGTTTTTATATATGAATGCAAAATTGAACATTTATCTTAAAAGGATTTCTCAATTTATCATGTGAATTTGATTTCTGACATTAATCCTGAATCATCAAATATGACTTCTTATATACAAAAATTGTTGTCAACTATGCCATTAGACATATGCATGATTTCTAATGAAATACTTTCGAAGTTTGCTCTAAAGAGTAAGAAAAACTTGAGAAAGAATTATTAAAAAAGTCAGGTATTAACCTGACTCTTTATCACATATTGAGCTAATTAGTGAATGACGCGAAGACTGATAATGCCAGTGATTTCGGCAAGTGATTCGCCAAGGCAAACACCATCTGAACACTCCCCTATTGTTTTAACAAAATCGAGTAAAGTAACGCCATAAACGCCTTTAACTTTACTGACGATTTGTTTGACGACACCACGAGTCTCAATTGCCTTAATTATCTGCCCAGAAAGACCTTCATTCGCTTCGTGTAAAATGACGATGCGATGGGCTTCGGTTTTTGGTCCTAATTCGATATTAGGATAGTTGACCGAATTAACAATATTTCCGTTTTCGATAAAGTCGACGATTTGTTTGACTGCCATCGTCGCGCAATTATCTTCAGCTTCTTCAGTCGAGGCGCCTAAATGGGGGATAGCAACAACGCCTTCCATGTTCGCGGTCGCATGATTTGGGAAGTCAGTAACGTAACGACGAACCTTACCACTTTTAAGCGCTTCGCGAATGTCGTCATCATTAACGATGGCGTCGCGAGCGGCATTAACAATTACAACGCCGTCTTTCATTTTTGATATACTCTCGCGATTGATCATTCCTTTTGTCGCCGGTAAAAGTGGGACGTTAAGACTGATATAATCAGCGACGGCATATAGTTCATCGGGATTGGCCACTAAACGAAGATTGGTGGGAAATAGATCCTTGTTCTTTTCAATTGTTCCTTGAGATGGTTCATAGGCAGCAACGTTCATGCCCATTCCATCAGCGCCTTGAGCGACTAAAATTCCAACTGCGCCTAAACCAAAAATACCAATCGTTTTACCAAGAATCTCAGTACCGGCAAAAGCAGCTTTAGCTTTTTCCATATTTTTATTAATCTCGACGTCTTCTTTATTGGCTTCAACCCACTTCATTCCGCTGTGAATATCACGGGCGGCGAGAAGCATTCCGGCGATTGTGATTTCTTTTACAGCGTTGGCATTCGCGCCTGGAGTATTAAACACGACGACACCAGCTTTTGCATAAGCGTCTAAAGGAATGTTATTAACACCCGCACCCGCTCTTGCAACAGCGACAACGTTTTCTGGCAAAATCATTTCGTGCATAACGGCGGAACGCACTAAAATAGCATCAGCCTCATTCAGTTCGACTGTCACCTCATAATTATGAGGTAAAGTCTTTAAGCCAACTGAGGATATTTTATTTAAACAAAGTACTTTTTTCATATCGTGACCTATTTAACGTGCTCAGCTTCGAACTCACGCATGTATTTGACTAAGGCTTCAACGCCAGCTAAAGGCATAGCGTTATATATCGAAGCTCTCATACCACCGACAGAACGGTGACCTTTTAGATTAGCAAAGCCAGCCTTTTTAGCGCCTTCTAAGAAGGCATCATTAAGTTCATCGCTATCTGTTCTAAAACAGACGTTCATTAATGAACGAGAACCTTTATCAACCGTGCCTTTAAATAGTTTGCTGCTATCAAGGTAGTCATAAATATGAGCAGCTTTCTTTTCATTTCTTTCTTTCATGGCTTCAAGTCCGCCGTGATTAAGAATCCACTTAAAGACGAGACCACATATATAAATGCCATACGTCGGAGGCGTGTTATACATCGATCCAGCATCAGCCAGAACTTTGTATTTCAATAAAGTCGGAGTACCAGGAAGTGGTTCGTTTTCTAATAAGTCTTCGCGAATAATGGCGATGACGACGCCGGCTGGTCCGACGTTTTTCTGGGCGCCAGCGAAGATTAAATCGAATTTAGAAACGTCCATTGGCTCTGATAAGAACGATGACGAGGCATCATTGACTAAGACTTTCCCAGGAAATACAGGATACTTCTTGTATTTTGTTCCGAAGATTGTGTTGTTATCACACATGAAAACATAATCTGAATCAGGCGAGGCCTTAACGTTGTCGAGATTCGGAATATAAGAAAAATTCTTATCTTCTGAAGAAGCAATGACATTAACTTTGCCAAATATTTCCGCTTCTTTCTTGGCGGCTTTGGCCCAATGTCCAGTCATAATAAAGTCATAAACTCTATTCTTTGATAGGTTCATCGGCACCATCGCAAACTGAACGGTTCCACCGCCTTGGATGAATAAAACTTTGTAGTTGCTCGGAATGTCTAGCACCTTGCGAAGATCGGCTTCGGCTTCATCGATAATTTGTTGATAAGTTTTCGAGCGGTGTGACATTTCCATGACGGACATTCCCGATCCTTTGTAATCGAGCATTTCATCAGCGGCTTGTCTCAAGACCTCCTCGGGCAGGATGGCTGGTCCGGCAGAAAAGTTGTAGATACGTGTCATAATTTCTCCTTTCGTTATCTATTTTATTCTCTTACATTCGAGATAATAACGCTTCTCAACGGCGTGCCCCATTGAAAACGTCTTACGGGGCAACACATCACCTTTGGCGATATAGTCAAACAAATCGGCTTTAGTCAGCGCCGGCATAGCCACCGCAACCGAGGTCGGGTTTTTATCGGCGACTTCATGGGTGTGATCCAAATCATGAATATAATCGACCGACGTTCCAGGATTATTTTTTACATAGTCATCAATGTAATCTTGAATGAGACGATACGCTAGTGGGGCATTCGCCGGAATCATTAACGGCGCTTGTCCTTTGGGCTTACAGTAAACATGAGCCTCATATGTTCCATCCACGACTTTTCGTAAACCAGGAACGAAGTCGGATTTAACTTCAAACACGACGCGATGAATCGGTTCAAACTCTAAACCTTCATCGTAAAGATTAATGGCTTCGACTAAGGCAAAACGAGCTGGATGATTTTTTCTTTCCTCATCGGAGAGTTCAACCTTGATTCGATTCCAATGAGCTTTCGCGGTCGCTAGTGAGTGATTGCCGTCACCGACGACAAACATCAAACCATTACCGTTTTCTTCAGTCAACTTAGTAAATGAATCAATGACATTTTTCGTGTCTTGTACTTGATATCCACGTAGATGCCCGCCGTTTTGATTTAAGTCAAAATCGTATAATAAGGGCATTTTTGCACGTTTTTCATACAATTTTTCGATGATTGATTTCTTTGCATCATCGAATAAAAACAAAGTATGAGTGAGTTCAACCGGAGCATTCTCACGTATTTTTAGTCGAGGCGGAATGCGCTCAACAATTGTCGCTTCGGTCGCTCTGATTAAAGCCTTTGTGCCCTTTTCATATGAGTAAGCTTCTAAGTCGACAGATATAACAAGACCAAGTCTCCGCTTAGTGTGTGGCGTCTCGCGTTCGACGAGAATAAAACACTCGCCGATGTCTCTAATGACTTCATCTTTTAGATAGCAGTCGATGTTTTGATTAATACTTTTGATATATTCTTTTTCATTAGCTAAGGCGAGGTATGCTTCGGGAAAAATCATATGAAAAGTAGATGGCTTCTCGCCAATCTTTTCTTTCAACCCATCCCAGTAATCGCACTGACTTGTAAATTGGTCGCAAGCGATAACGGCAAAGGCGTTCATGTCGACGCCATCTTTCGGAAGTAGGATGCGAGAAGCACGAATCGGATTAACGATTTTCATTATTAAATAACACCCTCTTGAAGCATTGCATCATAGACTTTAATAAAGCCGGCGATATTAGCGCCTAAGGCGAGGTTCTTTGGTTGTCCATACTTCGCTGCAGTTTCGTGACACTTGCGGAAGATGTTCTTCATAATCTGTTCAAGCTTTTGATCAACTTCTTCGTACGTCCACGATAAATGCATCGCGTTCTGGCTCATTTCTAAACCGGAGACGGCGACGCCACCGGCGTTGCTGGCTTTGCCAGGAGCAAAGAGAATGCCATTTTCGTTGCAGTAACGAATAGCTTCAACTGCTGTCGGCATGTTGGCGCCTTCAACGAGCATATAGCAGCCATTGGCCTTGAGTTTCTTAGCATCTTCAAGATCAATTTCATTTTGCGTCGCGCACGGGAGAGCAATATCGCAAGGTACGCCCCACATTAATTTGGGAATAGAAGCAAACTTAGCGTTCGGATACGTCTTCATATATTCAAGAGAGTATTCACCATTAGGTTCGGATAGTTTATCAATTAGCGGTACATCAAGACCGTTTTCATCGTAGACGAAGCCATTGATATCTGACATGGCAACGACTTTCGCTCCGAGAGCGTGGGCTTTGACGGCCGCGTGTTTACCAACTTTCCCAGAACCAGAAATGATTACGCTTTTGCCTTTCAAAGTGTCATTAAAGAAGGTTTCGAGCATTTCAGAAACGAAATACAATAATCCGTAACCTGTCGCTTCTTTACGACCTAATGATCCACCGTAAGATATTCCTTTGCCAGTAAAAGTACCGACAAAATCATTTGATAATTTTTTATACATGCCATACATATAACCAATTTCACGGGCACCGACGCCAAAGTCACCGGCCGGTACGTCAGTATCGGGACCGATATGACGGAATAATTCGGAAACATAAGCTTGGCAGAAACGCATGATTTCTTCATCAGAACGGTCGCGTGGCGAGAAGTCCGCACCACCCTTACCGCCTCCTAATGGAAGACCGGTCAAACTGTTTTTAAATGTTTGTTCAAAAGCCAAAAACTTTAAAATTGAAAGGTTAACTGATGCATCAAAACGAATACCACCTTTAAAAGGTCCAATCGCAGAGTTAAATTGAACACGCCAGCCTTTGTTGACTTGGACTTTGCCTTTGTCATCAACCCAAGCAACGCGGAAGGAAATAACTCTTTCCGGAATTAAGATTCTTTCAAGAATCGCATATTTTTCAATGTTTGGTTCATCATCAACTAAATAGTCCATGGAATCAAAAAATTCCTCGACCGCCGAGATAAACTCTGGTTCAAAGGAATATTTCTTTTTGACGTCTTCGAAGAGTTTGTTAAGATAACTGCTTTGGTACACTTTTGGTTTCCTCCTGACGTGTGGCGAGGGAGGTTAAACGCCTTCCAAGACGCACGATAAAATGTGTTAAGCGACTATGGTAATTATAAATTACCTCATAATATATTATACTGAAAGCGCTTACTTATCAAGGTCAAAAGGAAGAATGGACGATTCTAAGAATCGAAACTAATAGATGATCGAGGGGAAACCAACAAATTCGTTCGTACCTTCACATGTTATAACAATCTTCTATTAAGTAAAAAGGCGCCATCATAGATGACACCTTCTCATCCAGGACCCCCTGGATTTCTCTATAAATGAATCTACACCAATTCAAACGTTATGTCAGTTCATCATCAAATTTCCTAAGGGCATAAAATTCTTTTATTGTTGTGCCTTTAGTATATATATGATTTCCATTTTCGTCTTTTGAAGAACTAAATTAAATGGCGATTTATAACCATTAACCAAGTTAAAATAACCAACTCAAATAATAATTTCTTTGTCTTTGTTTCCGTTATAAAGTTTTTTTGTCATTGGCAAGATGTTTAATTTGCTCATCAAAAGATAAAAACTTTTTGACCACAATTAGTGTTTTACACTAACTATAGCACGTTATATTTTCAAGTTTAATAATTGCCTGAACCAAATTCCGCTTAACGTCCAGTTGGTTATTCTCTTTCTTTACCCATGAAGAAAACAGCAATCGTCCCAGGACCAGAATGTGATCCGATAACGGGTCCAATAAAACTATAAAATAAATCTTTTACTTTCATGCTGGCGTTGATGAGACCTCCGACTTCTTTCGCTTCTTCCAAACAATCGCCATGAGCAATGAAAATTGTCTGCTCTTCGGATTTGAGTATTTGCGTTTTCATAATGCTTATCATCTCGGTCAGCGATTTCTTTCGGCCCACAACTTTTTCAAGAACTTCAAGTTTTCCCTCACGTGAAACATGAAGAATTGGTTTAACTCCTAACAATGTTCCAAAGAAAGCCGCGGTTCCGCTTAAGCGGCCTCCGCGTTTAAGCGTGCCTAATTCTTCAACTGTAAATAAGTGACGAAGATGGAATTTGTTTTCTTCAACCCAAGATGCAACTTCACTTAATAATTTGCCTTCTTCTTGCATAAGGGCGGCTCGCCAGACGAGATATCCTTCGCCTAGCGAAGCGCTAAGCGTGTCAACCGCGACAATTCGCTGATTAGGATATTCTTCTTTAAGCATGTCAATAGCCATCACGGCTGACTGATATGTGCCACTTAAGGCTGAGGATAAAGCGATATAAAGAATATCTTTGCCTTGTTTAAGCAATTCGGTAAAAAAATGAACGAATTCGCCAACATTAACAAGCGATGTACGCGATACTTTTTTATCGCGCAGTTGATTATAAAAATCATGTAGTTTTAATTCTTTTTCTTCTAAATTGTGAGAGTAGCTTTTCCCCTCTATTTCTAATAACATCGGCACGATGGCGATGTTATGTTTTTTAACGAAATCAAGAGGAAGGTCGGAACAAGCTTCGGTAACGAGTATATACTGTTTCATTTTTTCTCCTTTATAACACTTTGGTTTCGTTATCTTATTACATTACTAAAAACTTGTCATCTATTTTGTCTTAGTGCCGTGTCAAAAGTATCCAAGAAATGCAAATAAGTTAACAATCATCATCACATCATCACATTGACAACCGGATGGTCATAAATATAAGATTGAGGCATAAAAATGATTTTTCTACTGAAGAAAGTGATCAAATCGCTTTAGTAATCGTAACTTTAGGTTACGTATCATTTTAATGTTTGTTATTTTCCATTACCAGGGGAGGCAATAGAATGTTTAAAACGCGAAGAGGCATCATCAAAACTTTCTTTTTATCGCTTATCACGATTGGTATCTATCCGTTATATCTAATTCACGCCGCATCGTATGAGACAAACGAAACGTGTAAGGAAGACGGCAAAAAGACAAGAGGCCTTATTTTGTTTATCGTCTTTTCCTTATTAACTTTGATGATTTATCCGATTGTTTGGAGTTACAAAATCGTTAATCGTTGGGCCGCTTATATTCGTAGAACCAAACGTCATCCCCGTCTAACCGGCGGAACCTTTATTATGTGGTCTTTGCTTGGGGCGCTAATCGGTATTGGACCATTCATCGCCATGTATAAATACTATAAACTCTGGAACGACGTAAACAAGTCCTACAATCAAAAATTCGCGGGCGAGAGCGAAACTGTAAAACTCATTGAAGAAACGCCAAAAGCAATCTTCGAGAAGAAGCCAATCGAAAAGCCAAGAGCCCTTGTTATACAAGCAAAGATGGACGAAACACCAGTCGTTATCAAACCAAAAAAAGATGTGCTGATTAAAGCGCCTTCGCTTTTAGCGAATCGCTCCTTCTGGCTTTGGCTTTTTTTAAACATTATCACTCTTGGAATCATCTCTTTAGTTATGCTAAACAAGTCATATAAAGATTTAAAAATTACTTGTGGGGAGCAAAAATTCAACGATCGAAATTTAGTGGGGGCGATTGTCATTATAATTGTATACTTTATTCCTATTATTATTGGGGCGGTCACTTTAATCGCTCTCTTGGGAAATATCTTTCCACCATATGTCTTTCCAAGTATGGCGATATTTACCATAGTGTATATCACTTCGTACATAATAGCGGCTCTTCTTATTTTGGTTTCTTTCTGCGCAATTTGCGTCGCGGCTTTGTTAGTTGAAAAACGCGCCGCTTTCCTCAGACAAAACGGACAAGAAGAAAAATTAAATAGCCCCTTATTTATTCTCTTTGTGATTTTAACGGGGTTAACGGGTGGCGTTCTAATTTTTATTCCTTTATACTCCTTCATTAAACAATGGAACAAAACAAACAAAATTTACCTAGAAAGCAAAGGTCAACTCGTCACCGTTCCTTACTTTGATATAATCGCCAATCCTGTGCAGGTCGTTGATGCCGCGAACAGCATCTTCATGATTGATGGCGAGCTGATTAAAGTCGTCAAACGTTCAAGCGTCGAAATCTAAAAAGCAAAAACGGGCGAGAATAACCTCTCTCCCGTTTTTTTATTAAACAATAAATAATTTAATTATTCTTGTTAACCCAAGCCACAAAGGCGCCTATATAAGTCTTTAAGAAATCGATAGTTTCTTTGTTGGCGACTTTTCCTTCTTTATTGAGTAAGGTATGGACCGCCCCGATATAAGCTTCTGGTTGTTGCATGGTCGCGACATTTAAAAATGTCAGCACTTGACGAAGGTGATGATTCGCACCGAATCCTCCGATCGCGCCGGGAGAGACGCTGACAATCGCACCAGGCTTTCCATTCCATACACTATGTCCATAAGGACGGGAACCAACATCAAGGGCGTTTTTTAATGCCCCCGAAAACGAACGATTATATTCTGGGGTGACGAATAAGAAGGCATCATGCTTCTTAAGTTCATTTCGAAATACTTTCCAGGCTTCTGGTTCATTTTTGTACTCTTCGAAGTCTTGGTTAAATAAAGGCAGCGAACCGATATCAATAAGTTCGAGTTTCACTCCTTCGGGGCTCAGCTCTTTTAGAGCTAAAGCAATTTTCCTTGAAAATGATTCTTTTCTTAAACTGCCGACAATGACGGCAACATTAATGTTATTCATGATTATATCCTCCTAAAATCAGTTTGTATCATAAGTATAAATTAGTGAAGGAAATATTGCATCGGAAGTGCATTTGAAACCTGTATGAAAAATAATTTGTCACTCACAAAAAATATTCTTCTATTTTAAAAAATATGGTGCTAACATATGCCCATCAATTAATAGAGGCGCGACTACGATTAGTACTTGCTCGAGAAGGCATTCTGAGAAGGCAAGGAAAGGCTAAGTCGCCGAAACATTCATTTGGCATAGTGAGTGGTTGGTCTATGAAGGAATACTTCTATAGACTCCTGCCAACAACCTGGCAGAGGCGCTATTGATGCTAGTTCAACCTTTAAGAGCTGCGTCATAGCGACGCAGCATTTTATTTCATAAAGGAGGAACTAAATATGAAAAAAAGACTGGGACAGACGATTCTATTAACATCAGCGTTCTTGGTCGCTAGTTGCGTCGGCAATAATTTTGATAACCAAAAACTTATTGTCGGGCTCGAGTGCGACTACGCGCCGTTTAACTGGACGACGACGACTTCATCAGACTATACCTTGCCAATCGACGGAATCAACAGCCAATATGCGGATGGCTATGACATTCAAATCGCCAAGTTTTTAGGTGAAGAGATGGGCAAAGAAGTAATTATCAAAAAGATTGAGTTTATAGCGTTAATTCCTGCCTTACAAACCGGTGACATCAACGCCATCATCGCCGGTATGAGTTACACCGAGGAGCGTGATTTAAGCGTTGATTTCAGCAACGCTTACTATGTAAGTGACATCGTCGCTATCGTTCGCGGTGATTCGGATTTAGTTAATATCGATTCAATTCAGGATTTAAGCGGCTATAAAGTGGTCTCACAACTCGGGACAATTCAAGACTCGGTTATCGATCAAATCGAAGATGTTGTTCATCAACCGGGCACCGATACTTTTAATACCGCGACCTTATCAGTTATTTCTGGTGATAGCGATGCTTTAATCGCCGAATATCCGGTCGCCAAAGCCATCGTCAACGCCAATCCATCGTTAGCCATTGTTGAATTCGAAGTCGGCTTTACTGGTATCGATGAAAACGAATTAAGCGTTTCGGTGGCGGTCGCTGAAGGCAATAGCGAACTGCTTGGACTAATTAATGATGGTCTTTCTACTTTAACCGAAGAAATGCGTCAGACAATGATGGACAGTGCAATTAACCGTTCTGGAGTATAAGACATGTCTTTTTTTGAAAGAGTAGGTTATTTACTCGGAAAATATGGTGATCTCTTTTTAAGAGGCGTCGGCGTCACTCTTTTATTAGCGATTGCCGGAACAGGCATCGGGCTAATTCTTGGCCTTGGCTTAGCATTGCTAAGAAATCTGGCCCCAACTGCTCAGGACTCGAAATTCAAAGGTACCCTGAAAGTAATCGCCTCATCACTGGCGCGAATTTATATCGAAGTATTTAGAGGCACCCCAATGATGGTTCAGGCCATTATTATTTACTTTGGCGGCAAGATGATTGGCATTCCCTGGACATATCTAGCTTGTGGTCTATTTGTTATCTCGATTAATACCACCGCTTATATGGCGGAAATTATCCGCTCTGGTATTAACGGCATTGATGTTGGCCAAAGTGAAGCTGCTCGAAGCCTTGGGATGAGCCACTTACAGACGATGATTTTCGTTATTTTTCCTCAAGCGCTGAAAAACGCCATTCCGGCGATTGGAAACGAGTTTATCGTCAATATCAAGGATTCATCCGTTTTAAACGTTATTACCGTCTCTGAGCTCTTTATGGCGGCAAAAATCGCCTCTAGTGCGACGTACTTCTACATCGAATCATATTTAATCATCGCCGCGGTGTATTTATCCTTAACCTTAATCTTTTCTCAATTGCTTAAGATGCTGGAAAGGAAGCTCAACGCGCCCTTCGTGCCAAAGCTAAGAAAGGTTCTCAATGGCTGAGGAAATTATCCGCGTTGAAAACATAACCAAAAGTTTTAACGGCGTCGAAGTGCTTAAAGACGTTTCTTTTTCCATCTATAAAGGCGAGGTCGTTGCCATCATCGGGGCTTCCGGAGGCGGAAAGTCAACCTTACTCCGCTGTCTTAATCTTTTAGAAAATCCCGATTCCGGCCATATTAGCATTCACGGCATTCACATTAACGACAAAAATTATGATGTCAATAAGTTAAGAACTAAAATTGGCATGGTCTTTCAGTCGTTTAATCTTTTTAATCATTTCAATGTTCTGGAAAACTGCATCATCGCCCAAATGAAAGTTCTAAAGCGTAAAAGAAAAGAAGCTGAAGAAGTCGCGCGACTTAATCTTGATAAAGTCGGCTTAGGTGATCGCATATATTTTAAGGTCCCACAATTAAGTGGCGGACAAAAGCAAAGAGCGGCCATCGCCAGAGCTCTATGCATGAATCCGGAAATTATGTTATTTGACGAACCGACCAGTGCCCTTGATCCGGAAATGACTAAAGAAGTCTTAAATACGATTAAACTTCTAGCCAGCGAAGGCATGACAATGGTCATCGTAACCCATGAAATGGAATTTGCAAATCTCGTTGCTTCACGCATCATAAAAGTTGACGCTGGACATGTCAAAGAATAACTTGTTTATGTCATTTATACGACACGATCTTTGATATATTAATCACTGGTCGTGTTTTTTTATTAAGTCTTATATACACGTCCCAAGCGACAGTATTACAATAAAACTAATCAATAACCACCTCGAGGGCATTTTATGAATAATTTGAACCATCTTCGCCATAAACATCCACGTCTCTTTTTCCTCTTAATTCTAATCTCATTCAACTTGTTATTAATGCTTGTCGCGACTTTAATCGTTTACTTTGGCATCGGCGGGTATAGCAATCTTTGGGAAGCTTTCTCTCAACTGGCGATTACTTGGTTTCTTGATCCCGGGTTTTACACGAATGACGGAAGCAATGGATTAAAAATCCTTTCGATGATTGTGGTTCTGACCGCTATGGTCAGCGTTAATGGCGGTATCATCGCCTTCTTCTCAGCTTTGCTGATGGACTTCTTAGATACGATTAGAAGCGGCGCGGGTAAACTCCGAGTGAACAACCATGTATTAATTCTTAACTGGAGCAGTGAGGTCGGCGAAATTCTTGTCAGTTATTATCATGACGTCGCCCCGACAACAGTCGTTATTTTGTCTGATAAACCCCGTTCAGAGGCCGAAAAAGCCATTAAAGAAAGTTTCTTTAGTAACGATATAAAGAATCCAGGTCGAAAACTTCGCTATTTTGTTTTACAAGGCGATCCTTTATCAAGTGCTGATTTGGATTGGGCAAAAGTTTATAAAGCCAATAGTATAATCATCTTAAACGCTAATAAGTATGACTCGCCCGGCGATAATGACATTGATGTCTTAAAGATTTTGATGCTTCTTAAACCGAGTAAAGCGCAAACGGTCGTCGTCGAAGTATCAGACGCCAAGACCGATGAATTAATTAAGTCCGGTTTTGCCAATAACAATCATCATGAAAATGGCAAAATCGTCTTTATTAATCAAACTGCCATTATGGGCTTTATCATCGCACAGACAATGGTGTCTCCTTATCTAAGCGATATTTATGGCGAACTGCTCGGTTTCGGAGGTGCGGATTTTTACACCGAAAAATACGCTGGTTCCATTCCTGAGTATCTGAAGATACATTCGCATTCCTTACCGGTTT
>Ga0265295_1002547_pt1 | contig 28555 bp, 24 predicted proteins | sample Munlansysbiofilm_FD_192503 | JGI IMG/M metagenome (GOLD analysis project Ga0265295, IMG submission 192503) | Leachate microbial communities from a municipal landfill in Southern Ontario, Canada - Methane capture system biofilm | ecosystem: Engineered > Solid waste > Landfill > Unclassified ... | reverse complement strand
AAACTCGCTGAGACTCGGCAATTCAGGTTCAGCGTCTGCCGCATCAACCTGTGTGACAGAAGGAAATTCCGCCGTTTCAAATGTTGTATCTGCACTGAAAGCAGCGTCTGTGAGTTGTTCGTCCGCGGCAAAAGGATCGGAGAAAACTTCTTCTGCAGGGGGGGCTAGCGCCGGCTCCTCCTCTACAGGGGCGAAGCTGAAATCGGCAGGGGGAAGAGGTGGCATTTCATCCATCTCAGGCACATCTTGGGCAGGAGACGTTGGTTCTTCCTGCATTAGGGATGCCTGCAATGGCTCCTCAGTTACTTTGGCAGAAGCCAGCTCTTCAAAACTAAAGTCTTCCCGCCCTCCGGTTGCAAAATCTGCTGCCTCTTGTGTCTCAGCCGCAGCGCTAGAATCTTGCACGGAAAAGAGAGGTTCCTCCTCCCGCAATGGCGTTGCTACCGCGGCTGTGACTTCAGTATCTACCGGAGCCACATCATCACTGCGTCCACTGCCAAATTCGGTAGCAGCCACCTGTTCAAACGCGTCGAGGAGACTCTCTTCAGGGCTTTTGCTCGGCGTTGCCTGCCATTGCGGAGCTTGCTCCGCCGCTTCAGCCAGAGTTTGCTCAACCTTGTCTATCAGAGCCTGTGATGTAAATGGTTTTGGGATCCACCCTACAGCACCCACCTGGGTCGCACGTTCTTCATCAAAGGGTTCGAATGTTCCGGCGAGCAATAAAACAGGTATGCTGGCGAGATTTGGATCGCTTTTCAGCCGTTCACACAGCTGATAGCCATCCAGCCCCGGCATGAAAACATCAGCAAGGACAAGATCAGGACGCCTTTTTTGCGCCGCCTGCAGGGCTTCATCGCCATTACCGGTCAGGACAATTTCGTAATCTTTATCCGCAAATGTTATCTCTACGACCTTCTGGATCGTAACACTGTCATCTGCCAGCAACAGCTGTTTTCCCATCAAAACCTCCTGAGTTACCTGTTCAGGGCAGTGCTATCTGCAGACAAGCTGCCCACATATTTGCAAAAACGATAACCACCCGTAGAGTTATTTATATGTATAGAATACAGTTTCGCGCTACTCAATCATAAACGGTACAATAAGTCTGGCTTTGCCAAGTTCGTCAAGGATATGCACCTGCCACTGCCCCACCCACTCGGGCAAAATCTTCTTCGAGGACCAAGTTCTCCAGTTGGAAGAGGATACTGCCAAGCGCACGCGTGCCATCTCCTTACCTTCGTAATACCAGACATGGGTGATCCAAGTATCTTCCTGCGCATCTACCACACGGGTGAAACAGAACAATTGGGCGACAGGGCCTTTCACCGTGTTCAGAGAATCGACTGCGTTACGGTTAGCTATGCTACTGGTGATGGCCGCATCAGCTATCTCTAAAGCGTGCAGATTGCCAGAGAATATCAACATAGCGAATAAACACGCACATATCCACTGCTTCATTTAATTACCCCTTATATAGTAGTGGGTTGCACTTAGGGTCAAGCGGAAGAACGAGTGCCCGAAGCAAGAAGCTCTAGCTGCTGACCTGAAATATTCCTATTTATTTCCATCGCCATGCCCATGCTTGCGGACATCCAAATGTGGCAGAAAACTGGTACCAATACTACCACGCAAGGCAAAATTTTGCAGTATGGTTGCGCCTATATCTGCAAAGCTTGTACGCTCTCCCAAGTCTACCCCCAGGCTAAGACGTGGTGTATATACCAGCAACGGCACGTATTCTCGCGTATGATCACTCCCTGGCATGGTGGGGTCGCAACCATGATCTGCGCTGATGATAAGGAGATCGCTGGCGCGCAACTGAGACAAAAAGTCTCCAAGCCATGTATCAAACTCCTGCAGGGCAGCCGCAAAGCCTATGCTGTCACGCCGATGACCGTAGCCCATGTCGAAATCGATCAGATTAGTAAATATCAGACCGCGCTCCATCTGCTGCAACAACGTCTGTGTCGCTTCCATCCCCTCGGCATTGCTCGTGGTGCAAACGTGCGTGTCGATACCCCGCGCACAGAAGATGTCAGAGATTTTCCCAACCGCACACACTTCGATGTTGTGTTCCTGCAACAGGTCGAGCACGGTTAACTGCGGCGGCGGCATGGAAAAATCGCGCCGCCTGCTGGTGCGCACGAACCCATCTTGTGCGTTACCGGTAAAGGGGCGCGCGATCACCCGCCCCACTCTGTACGGATCCAACACCGCGCGCATTTTTGTGCAGATAGCGTATAGCTGCGCTACGGGGATCACATCTTCGTGTGCGGCGATCTGAAACACCGAGTCGGTACTGGTATATACGATCGGGCGCCCACTGCGTAGATGCTCCGGCCCTAGGAGCTGAATAATCTCGGTGCCGCTAGCGGGGATATTCCCCAAAGGTTCGACCCCTGCAATGTGGGTGAAAGAGCGGATAATCTCCGCCGGGAACCCATCGGCATATACACGAAATGGCTCGGGCATTACCACCCCGGCAATCTCCCAGTGTCCCGTGGTGCTGTCTTTCGCAGCGGAACGCTCCGCCATCCGCCCCCACGCAGCCTGAGGCTTTGCACATGCAGGCACTCCAGCGATTGTAGTTATATGCCCCAGCCCCATCCGCTCCAGGGTGGGGAGGTTCAACGGTCCAGCCACTATCCCTATATTCTCTAGGGTATTAGCACCCCCATCGTCATATATCTCTGCATCAGGGAGCGCACCGCACCCCACCCCGTCAAGCACCAGCAGTACAACACGTTGAAATTCTAGCATCCTTACGCCTGACTATCAGCTTTTAGCCACTGCGCCACAATGTCGAGAGCACAGCTGGTACCAACTCGAGATGCTCCGGCATGATACATATCCTGAAGTTGCTCAAGGGTACGAATCCCTCCTGCGGCCTTAATCTTGATACGTTCTCCAACTGCGGCGTGGAGCAACTCCACATCAGCAACGGTCGCACCACCTGCTGCGGTACCGCTAGAAGTTTTGACGTAATCTGCCCCAGCGTTGGCAACACTTAGCGCCGCAAGTCGCTTCTGCGCAGAGTTTAGATTACAGCACTCGATAATAACTTTGAGGGGAACAGAACCGCACACATCCTTTATCTGGCGAATTTCAGCCTCAATATCGGCATAGCGCTCATCTTGAATCCACCCTTGCTGTACCACCATATCGAGCTCCTGCGCTCCGCCCCGCAGCGCCTGTTGCGCTGCATAAACTTTAGTAGAAGTGCATTCAAAACCGGTAGGAAACCCTACCACGGTACACACCCGCACATCACTGCCATACAGTTGTTTTGCCGCTAGAGGCACATACACTGGGGGGATGCATACCGCAGCAAACCCGTATTCAACGGCCTCCTCACATACGCGCAGCATCTGTTTTTTCTGCGCGGCGGGGCTAAGCAAGGTGTGCTCAATAATAAAACTTGGAGGACAATCCAGCGCCGCAGACATCAGGTACGGTAGTCTGCATTAATCTTGACGTATTCGTACGTCAAGTCTGAAGTGTAATAGTCGCTGCTCCCCTGCCCCAGATGCAGATCGAGGGTAACGCAGAACTCCTTACTCTGCAGCACCTTAGTCGCTAGCTCCTCCTGCTCTGGACCAGTACTCAGACCATTGCTAACCACCTGAATCTGATCAAACCAGATGTCCACCTTATCCGCATCCACCTCTGCATCGGAGTAACCCAGGGCGGCTATGATCCTCCCCCAGTTAGCGTCCTCACCAAAAAACGCCGTCTTTACCAAGTTTGAGGTTGCTACGCTGCGTGCCGCTTCCTTCGCCTCGGTTGCGCTGCGCGCCCCCTGCACATGGATCTGCACCACCTTGGTAGCACCTTCGCCGTCGCGCACGATCATCTTCGCCAGATCGAGCAGAACCTTATTGAGCTGAAGCTGAAAATCTTCTGCACCAGCACTCCCGGGAACAATCTCTGCATCTTCCGCCTGCCCGTTGGCCATCACCAACACCATATCGTTGGTGGAGGTATCTCCGTCCACAGTTATAGAGTTGAACGACTGCTCCACCGCGATACTCAAACTCTGCTGGAGCAATTCCGCCCCCACCTTGGCATCGGTAACCACAAATCCGAGCATGGTAGCCATGTTGGGGTGGATCATCCCCGCACCCTTGGCTATCCCAAGGATCGTGCCATGCTGCTGTGCCGCTTGTAGTGATGCGACAGAAACCTTACTGAATTGATCAGTAGTCATGATCGCTTTAGCCACCTCTTCTGCCTTTGCAGAGGAGCGCGCGCGCACCAGTTGCGGTATCACCGCATCTAGGCGCTCACCCGGGAGCTGCACTCCGATAACTCCGGTGGAGGCAAGGGCAACCAAATCCTCTGCAATCTCTAACTCTGCAGCAAGGGTATTGCCGTTGCGCCGTGCTGTTTCCAATCCTTGGATGCCAGTACACGCATTAGCATTGCCACTATTTACTAAAACCGCTTGGCATCTACCTGCACGTATCCGCGGGCGCGTAATCTGCAAGGGTGCGGCTACCACTTTGTTGCGGGTAAACACTCCGGCACAGGTGGCAGGAACATCGGAATAAATAAGACCGCAGTCGGGGCGTTCGCTTTGTTTTATCCCCGCGTTGGCAACCGCAAAACTGAACCCTTTTACGTGTGTATTTACAGGTATCATCTGTTTTCTCCTGGTCTCTGCCTTAAGCCTAACGTCCACAGCACCTTTTATACTTCTTGCCACTGCCGCACGGGCACGGCTCATTGCGTCCCACTTTTTCTTCAGTCCGCACCACGGTCTGGGGCTGTTTCGGCTCATCGCTGCGGTTGGTGATAACTTTGCGCCGCTTCTGCTCTGCTTCCATCTGCTCTACATCACGCTCTTGTACTAATTGCACCACAAACAGTTTCTGAATCGCCTCCTGACGGATGCGTCCCATAACCTCTATAAACAGATTGTATGCCTCGCGCTTGTACTCTTGCTTGGGATTTTTCTGTCCGTAACCGCGCAGTCCAATCCCCTCTTTCAGGTGATCGATAGAGAGAAGATGATCTTTCCATTTATTGTCTATCACCTGCAGGAGCAACACCTTCATCAGGTATTCAAACACCTTGGTGGTGAGCTCCTCTTCCCGCTCTTCCAGACGCTTGAATACCTCCCGCTTCAGACTCTGCTCCAGCTCAGCTTGAGTAGTGCGATCCTCTTCGCCAGGCAGTTGCGGCCAGAAGTGGAACTGGCTGTGGAAATCGTCTGCGAGCGAGGAGAGGTTCCAGTCCTGCATCGGAGTTTTTTCCGGGCAGAAGGTTGCCACGATATCCTCCACCATCTCTTCTATCATGGCATTCCAGGTCTCGCGGATATCTTCTCCCCCCAGCACTTCGCGACGCTGGGTATAGATCACCTCGCGCTGGCGGTTCATAACATCATCGTACTCTATCAGATGCTTACGTACCTCGAAGTTCTGCCCTTCCACTTTTTTCTGTGCATTTTCTATCGCGCGCGAAATGATCCCATGTTCAATAGGCTCATTCTCGGGAATTTTAAGCTTTTCCATCACGTAGGAGACACGCTGACTGCCGAAAATGCGCAACAAATCATCTTCAAGGCTCAGATAGAAGCGACTCGCCCCTGGGTCTCCTTGACGTCCAGCGCGCCCACGCAGCTGATTGTCGATGCGACGCGATTCGTGGCGCTCGGTGCCAAGGATGTACAGTCCCCCTGACTCAAGAACCTCTTCACGTTCGGAATTGCACTGGGCGGTAAACTGCTCCAGCAGTTCAGCAAAGCGCTCGGGATCACCACTGGCTCCCGTTGCGGTTTCCGCCATCATCTCGGCATTACCCCCCAGAACGATGTCGGTACCACGACCCGCCATGTTGGTTGCGATGGTCACCGCACCGGCGCGCCCTGCTTGGGCTACAATCTCCGCTTCCATAGCGTGGTGTTTAGCGTTCAACACATTGTGTTTAACTCCACGTTTTTTAAGTTTTTCCGACAGGCGCTCAGAATTTTCTATAGAGATGGTACCCACCAGCACCGGTTGGCGCCGTGTATGACACTCCACAATATCTTCAATAACCGCGTTGAATTTTTCCGCTTCGGTTTTGTAGATAAGATCGGCAAAATCATGCCGCTTACTTGGGCGATTGGTGGGGATAACTACCACATCGAGCTTATAGATTTCAGAAAACTCCTGCGCTTCGGTGTCTGCAGTTCCCGTCATCCCTGCAAGCTTGTCGTACATGCGGAAGTAGTTCTGAAAGGTGATAGTAGCCAGGGTCTGATTCTCTTTTTCAACCGTGACCCCCTCTTTGGCCTCCACCGCCTGGTGCAGCCCGTCACTCCAACGCCGCCCCGGCATAAGACGTCCGGTGAACTCGTCTACAATGCACACCTCTCCATCTTTAACGACGTAGTCCACCTCTTTCTTGAACAGCGCATGCGCCTTAAGCGCTTGATTCACATGGTGCAGTAACTCGATATGTCTGGGATCGTACAGATTATCCACCCCAAGGATCTTCTCCACCTTCGCCACGCCATTCTCGGTTAATGCGGCGCTTTTGGCTTTTTCATCCACGGTGTAGTCACCAGTGAACTCTTTCTCAGTTTGTCCTACTTTGCCGGCATTGCGGTGCTCTATAATCTCGCCCCGCGTCAGACGCGGAATCACGTTGTTTGCCTGGGTGTATAGGTCACTGGAGACATCGCTGGGGCCAGAGATGATCAGGGGGGTACGCGCTTCATCAATCAGGATAGAGTCAACTTCATCCACGATGGCAAAATTCAGATCGCGCTGTACATACTCATCCAAATCGAACTTCATGTTGTCGCGCAGATAGTCGAAGCCGAACTCATTATTGGTACCGTAGGTAATATCGCACTGATACGCATTTTTGCGCTCTTCATCCGAAATCCCGTGCACAATGCAACCCACGCTCAAACCCAGAAAATTGTACAGGCGTCCCATCCATTCGGAGTCACGTTTTGCGAGGTAGTCGTTCACCGTCACCACATGTACCCCTTTGCCGGACAGGGCATTCAAATAGGTGGCCAGAGTCGCAACCAAGGTTTTTCCCTCCCCGGTCTTCATCTCCGCAATCTTGCCCTGATGCAACACCATCCCACCGACAAGCTGAACATCGAAATGGCGCATTTCCAATACGCGCCAGGCTGCTTCACGCACTACGGCGAAAGCCTCGGGGAGCAGATCGTCCAGGGTTTCTCCCTGCTCTAGACGTTGGCGGAACTCAGCTGTTTTTCTCTGCAGGGCCGTATCATCAAGCTCTTTTACCTGCTCTTCTAGAGAGTTAATCTTATCTACCATAAATTGCATACGCTTAAGTTCGCGCTCATTTTTGGTGCCGAAAATCTTTTTTGCTATGGAACGGATCATCGATTTCTCCGCTTGGGTTAGTCATTCGCTGCCTAAGCCAGAACAATCTGAAAAAAGGCAGAAATATCAGCTAAAAAGGGCAAAACTTTATCGTCAAAAAACAGGCTCAAAAGTATCACAATCACACCAGAGCGACAAGTATTAACACAGTACACTTTAAGGATGAGAACGGGTAATATGAAGCCTTGACATTCTTGCCTATTTGGCTACATTGCCAAATAGGCTATCATCACATTTCCACCACATTAAAGGCACCCCTAAGGAGACAACTAATGTTTAAACACGTAAAATCGAGCCTGACTACACTGGGCATAATACCGCTACTCCTACTCTTACCTGCACTATGGGGGTGCAACAACACCAGTACCAGCACAGAAGAGATCACCTCGGTACACCAGGCAACCGGTATTCCTCGCTTGGTAGATCTGGGGGCAGACAAATGTATCCCATGTCAAAAGATGGCGCCGCTGCTGGAACAACTGAAACAAGATTTCCATGCTGAGATGGGGGTGGAGATCATCGATGTATGGAAAAACAAAGAACAGGCCGCGGCGTATAATGTCAAAATGATCCCAACGCAGATCTTTTATGCACCCGATGGCACGGAGTTGTACCGCCACGTGGGCTTCTATAGTCGAAAGGAAATTATACAAAAGTGGGCGGAACTGGGATATCCCTTCGAGGATAACAACTGATGCTGCAACAGGTGCTATCAAGCATGAGCCAAGCGGTTTCTGGCGCCCCGCTGCTCGCCCTTGTAGCCGCGTTTGGCTGGGGCATTTTAAGCATCATCCTCTCGCCGTGTCACCTGGCAAGTATTCCGCTGATTGTGGGATTTATTAACGGGCAGGGCAAAATCAGCATCCGCCGCGCATTTGTGGTCTCGATGCTGTTCAGCATCGGGATTTTACTCTCTATCGCCCTGATCGGGCTCGCTACCGCTGTGGCTGGGCGCATGCTCGGCGATCTGGGCCCATGGGGCAACTGGTTTGTTGCAGGGATATTCATTCTGTTTGGTCTCCACCTTTTGGGGGTGGTGCCGATGCCATTTTCTGCCCTAGGGCAAATAGGGATACAGCGCAAAGGATTACTTGCTGCCTTCATCTTGGGGTTGATCTTTGGCATAGCGCTGGGACCATGTACGTTTGCATTTATGGGGCCGGTTCTAGCGGTTGCGTTCACCGCCGCGGCAGAAAGCATGCTCTACGCCACGCTGTTGTTGCTCGCTTACGGAATTGGACACTGTGCAGTGATTGTCCTAGCCGGAACCTTTACCGAAACAGTGCAACATTACCTGAACTGGAACGAGCACTCGAAGGGGGCAGTGCTCCTAAAGCAGAGCTGTGGTTTTCTGGTGGTATGCGGCGGCCTGTGGCTTATTTTTACAGCCTCGCTGTAAGTATATGTTCATGCTGGCTGGACAAAATCACAGCGCGAAAAACCACTTCTGTCTATACCGAAATGGAGGGGCAATTCACGGATTCCCATCTCCACAAATTGCCCCTACGCCTCAGCTCTGGATCTCTTCTAACTTCAGCTCGCTGATGGCGAGTTCACGCAGCTTGAATTTCTGGATCTTGCCGCTGGCGGTCATGGGGAATTCATCTACAAATTTTATGTAGTACGGAATTTTGTAGTTGGCAATCTGCCCCCGACAGAAACTCTTCACATCCTCTTCGGTCAGCGTTGCCCCTTCCTTGAGTTTAATCGCCGCCATCACCTGTTCGCCGTATTTGCGATCCGGCACCCCGTACACCTGCACATCAGCTATAGCAGGGTTGGTATAAAGAAACTCCTCAATCTCACGCGGATAGATGTTTTCTCCCCCCCGGATAACCATGTTTTTGATCCGCCCAGTGATCTTGCAGTAACCGTTCGCATCCATGATCGCAAGATCCCCGGTGTGAAGCCAGTTGTCAGCATCAATCGCCTTGGCGGTGGCATCCTCCATCTTGTAATACCCTTTCATCACGTGGTAGCCACGGGTACACAATTCACCTTGCTTGCCCGGAGGGAGGGTTTCACCGGTTTCGATATCGATAATTTTCACCTCCACCTCAGGCAGAGCACGCCCCACCGTGGAAACACGCAGCTCAATGGGATCATCGGTGCGGGTTTGGGTGATAACCGGAGATGACTCGGTCTGACCATAGGCAATGGTGATCTCGTCACAGTGCATATCGCGAATTACACGCTTCATCACTTCGATGGGGCATGGAGAACCGGCCATAATCCCCGTGCGCAGCGAAGAGAGATCGAAGTGCTCAAAGGTCGGGTGATCAAGTTCGGCGATAAACATGGTGGGCACCCCGTGGAGAGCGGTGCACTTTTCTGCCTCCACCGCCTGTAGCACTTTCTCGGGCGCAAAAGTTTCTACTGGCACCATTGTTGTACCATGGGTGACACAGGCCATAACTCCGAGTACGCACCCAAAACAGTGAAAAAACGGCACCGGGATGCACAGGCGATCTTTTTCGCTAAAGCGCATACATTCGCCGATATTGAACCCGTTGTTAACGATATTGTAGTGGGTGAGCATCACCCCTTTCGGGAACCCGGTGGTTCCCGAGGTGTACTGCATGTTGATAACCTCGTGCACAGTTAGACTCTGTTTCACCGCCTCAAACTCTGCAGCGGAGATCTTCTCTCCATGTGCTTCGATATCCGCAAAGTTCAACATTCCCGCGGGCGTATCTGGGCCAATAAACACCGCATGCCGCAGAAAAGGGAGTTTAGCGCTCTTGAATTCGCCATCCGTGGCGCTTTCGAGTTCCGGCACCACTTTGCGCACCGTTTTCACGTAGTCGGTATCTTTGAAACCAGAAACCATAAACAGCGCGCATGAATCGGACTGATTCAGGACATATTCAAGCTCTGAAGATTTATAACTGGTGTTCACAGTCACCAGTATCGCGCCCACTTTTGCACTTGCAAACTGCAGAATCACCCATTCAGGTACATTGGTGGCCCAGATTGCAATATGCTCCCCTTTTTTAATCCCCATCCCAAGCAGGCCCCGTGCTACTCGGTCACACAGCGCATTAAATTCGGCATAGGTGTAGCGCAGGTCTCGGTCCGGATACACCAGAGCATCGTTGTCAGGAAAACGCTCTGCCATCTGTTCCAAAATGCCACCTACGGTACTATCCAACAATCCTGCCATGATTCAAATCTCCTTTAGTGTACTTAAAACAAACCACGGTTTGACGCTGCCAAACACGGGTTTAGCGTGGATAACAATTTGATTTTAAAACGTTTTTTTGAATATCATAGCAGAGGCAACAGGTCAAATCAAAACTGCCACGGCGATATACGGTAGCGTCTAGGAATGCGCGAGGTACCCTTTGGAGTGGAGTCACATCTTTGAGCTGAACAGAGGCTGAAGCTCGAGCGGAACCCCTTACGTCAGCTTAGCGATCTGCTTTCGCCGCTACAAGCCGCCGGCACGCATTAACTAACGCCGAAGAGATATTGCGGCTTTTAGAAAGTTTACGCAGATCCTGTCCGCTCAAGGTTGAGAGGAACCTGATTGCCTGACTTAAAGGGGTGCGTGGATGCATAGTAAGCGCAAGGCGGATGCTGTAGTTTTTCATCCATTCACGATTGAGGAGAATGATGCGGATCAGTTCCTCGTTGGAACTGCGATTCTGGCACAGAAGAAGCACCTCTTTTTCGGTGATACGCGGATTTTTGAGCACCGCGCTACTTACCTGCTTGTTGCTGTCCTTGATAAGGAGTGAGCGCCATTCTTTGTCTCCACTCATGGCAAGTTTTATCTTATCCCCAACACCCAGCTCCTGGATCGTCTGATACTTCGTCAGCGCCTCTAGCTCATTGACAAGCTCATCGGTTACAGTGTCGGAAGCAGGTTTTTGCTCGTCCCCCAAAGACTCCGCATCATCTTCGGGGCTTTCGCTCTCTGTCTCGTCCAGCTTTGCTGCTGCGGCTTTTGCCGCTGCCGCCTCTAAGCGTGAAGCGACAATACCATGTATCTCCGTAGTCGCCTGTGTATTGGTGGCAGCAGCTTTAAGTTCTGCAGGGCTCAGGATAAACGGGCTTTTTGGATCAAAGAAAAATAAGAGCACCTCGTAGGAGCATAGCGAAAAAATCTCTGCCCATCTCTCTTCGGAAACGGATGAATTGGGGCGTAGAATAATCAAGGTTGGCAGATCGGAGCGGCGCGCACGCAGGATAAACTCAAGGATGCGCCAATCAAGATCAGGATCTCGCAACATCGGTTTTAGTGCCATAACGCTGCTGTTTTTCATCCCCTCTAAACACAACTCTTTTACACCCTCATCCTGAGTCCGGGTGTAAAACAGGTACCAGAGCATAACTTGGTCAGGCATAGAAAGGGGTAACTGTCCAGCTACTGCACGGCGTTTCTCTTCCTCTCCGGCAGCGGGAGAAACAAGACGGGCAACCTCAGTTGAGATCTGCAGCTGCCCGTCATTATCCTGTGTGTGTTTTATCTTAGCGGTCAATGATTAACTATCTTTCTGCATTATTTTCTGCAAGAATTTTAGCGGTCAGGTTCGAAGGAACCTCTTCGTAGTGGGAAAACTCCATGGTGAATAAACCTCTATCGGAAGTCATGGAACGCAGCTCTGGTGCATAACGCAGCACCTCAGCCATGGGCACATGAGCCTTAAGGGCTTGACTACCAGCCTGTGGCTCCACCCCTAATACCCTACCACGGCGGGAGTTTATATCTCCGATCACATCGCCCACGCAGTCATCCGGCATGATCACTTCCATCTCCATAATTGGCTCCAGAAGCACCGGCTTTGCCTGTTCCATCCCTTTTTTGAACGCCATAGAACCTGCAACTTTAAACGCCATCTCCGATGAATCCACCGAGTGATGGGAACCATCAAATAACGTCGCCTTTACATCTACCACCGGAAATCCTCCAAGGACACCACGCTGCATCGCTTCTTGAATCCCCTTGCTGACTGCGGGGATATACTGGCGCGGCACCACCCCGCCAACAATTTTATCTACAAACTCATACCCTCCGCCAGACTCCAGCGGTTCCAGTTCAACCCATACGTCGCCATACTGCCCACGTCCGCCCGACTGTTTTTTGTATTTGCTCTGCAAACTTGCTTTACGTCTGATGGTCTCGCGATACGGCACCTTTGGCACATGCATCTCTACATCCACACCATACTTGCGTTTGAGTTTCTCCACCGCTACTTCAATGTGTACTTGCCCCATACCAGAGAGAATCATCTCATGGGTCTGTTCATCGCGGGTGACCTGCAGGGTTGGATCTTCCTCCATCAAGCGCTGCAACCCGGAGACAATTTTCTCTTCAGCCCCTTTACTGCACGCCTTGAGGGAGAATGATATCACCGGCTTCATCTGAATGACGCTCTCATAGCGGATCTTATCTTTGGCGCTGCACAGGGTATCGCCGGTAGCGGTGATCTTCATCTTTGCCACCGCGACTATATCTCCGGCGCGGGCACAATCCACCGGCACTTGTTTTTTCCCCTCTATCTTCAACAGCTGCCCTACACGCTCCTCTTTACCCTGGGTAGCGTTATATACCATGGAGTCAGAGCTGAGCGTCCCAGAATACACCCGAAACAGGGTAAGTTTGCCGGAATAAGGATCGTTGATGGTTTTAAACACCATAGCAGAAAAAGGGGCAGCATTGTCTGGGTGCCGCTCCACCATCTCCTCCGTATCAGGATCGACACCAATCTGCACCCCTTTGTCCACCGGAGAGGGGAGACAATCGGTTATATAATCAAGGAGTTGGCGCACCCCGATATTCGCGGTAGCACTGCCACACAGAACCGGGGTAAAGGTGCCGGTCAGGGTTCCTTCGCGCAATCCACGAATTATCTCATCGCGCGAGAGCTCTTCCCCTTCAAGATATTTTTCCATCAGGGCATCATCGGCATCAGCCACCGCTTCCAGCAGCTGGGTGCGCAACCGCTGCGCCTCATCTACATACTCGGCAGGTATTTCCTCTTCGGCGTAGGTACCTTTTTCATCAAACTGATAGATTCTCGCCTTCATATTCACCAGGTCGATGATGCCACGAAAACTATCTTCCGCCCCAATCGGGATGTTGACCGGAACCCCGCGGCACCCAAGCATTTTTTCCATATCGTCTACGGCGCGGAGAAAATCGGCACGCTCTCGATCCATCTTATTTACAAACGCAAGCATCGGAATCTCGTACTCTTCCGCCCACTCCCATATTTTATGGGTTTGGGTTTTAACTCCGCTAATAGCGGAGACAATCATCACCGCTCCCCCCAGGATCCGCATGCAGTTGCGCGTATCGTGGAGAAAATTGGAATACCCCGGGGTGTCAACCAAATTGAGATTGAAATCTTTCCACACGCAGTGATTCAAGCTCGAGCTGATAGTGATTTTGCGCTTAATCTCTTCAGGCTCAAAATCCATGCTAGAGCTACCCTCATCCACTTTGCCAAAGCGCGTCGTCATGCCGGTGTTAAACAGCATCGCCTCAACCAATGAGGTTTTACCCGCACCTCCATGTGCAACAATGCCCACATTCCTCAATTTCTCCGTGTGATTTGCTCCCATGGGTACTCCTTTCATAGTGGTAATGCCGTATGAAGAACGGATCTGAGCGGATCGCACTAGGTGTGCTCTTCATGTTCCGCGGACAAAAAAACCCGCCGGACATAGTCCTGACGGGGTTAAGTTATCGGTTGAGCATATACAGTCGCCGCAGTCCATCGAGGGTCAGTTGCTCCTCTACGGCGTCAATAGAGGTGGCAGCTTTCGCAATCTGCTCGGCCAACCCCCCAGTGGCGATAACCTGGGGATGATCTTTAACCTCGGCTTTCATGCGCATAACTATCCCATCCACGAGACCGGCGTAGCCGAATAACAGCCCAGACTGCATACTGTTGACCGTGTTCCGCCCCACTACCAAAGGGGGGAGTTCAAGAGAGACACGGGGCAACTTGCTCGCGTTTTCGTGCAGGGCATCGGCGGAGATTCTCACCCCCGGAGCGATGGCACCCCCCTGATATACCCCGTCGGCACTGATATAATCAAAGGTGGTCGCGGTGCCAAAGTCTACGATTATCAAAGCACTTTTGTAGCGCGCATAAGCAGCAACCGCATTCACAATACGATCGGCGCCAACCTCGCGCGGATTATCGTAAGCGATCTTCATCCCGGTTTTAAGCTGTGTGTTCACCACAAGAGGTTCAACGCCGCAGTACCTGCGACTCATCCGCGTGAGCGCATCAAGAAGGGGGGGTACCACACACGAAATAATTACTGCGTTTACCTGTGAAATCTGAAAGCCACGATAAGTCATAAGGTCGTTCAGCAGCATGGCGCATTCATCATCAGTACGCGCCTGATCGGTACGGATGCGCCAGTCGTGCAAGAGCTTGTCTTCATGGAAGAGCCCCAGAACTGTATTGGTGTTACCTACGTCGATAACCAGTAGCATATATTGCAGCGCTTCCTTTCTATAAAAACTGCGCTAATTGTACCCACGCGCATCTTGTGTAGCAATTCAAACCCCTACTGGTCGGACATCTCCAGAGTAGATCGGGGTGGTTTTTGCTCCAGTAGCAAGCAAAAGTGCTCCATCCTCAGCTATCCCCGCCACCGTACCCCGCACTGGGGTGGAACCGGTATCAACTTCCACCACAGTACCAACAAGGTCGAACAGTGCCTCCCACGCTAGGCGTATCGGGACAAAACCGTGCTCTAGCAACAGATTATACAGGGTTTCAATTTCACTAAACAGGGTGCGCACAAACTCAACGCGATCCACCCGTTGCCCTGTTTCGATGCGGACGGAGGTCGCTGGATAGCGTAAATCGGGAGGAAACTGATCTTGTTCCATGTTCAGATTCACCCCTATCCCCAGAATTACATGGTGAATCCCCTCGGTTTCGCCACTCAACTCGTTGAGCAGACCCGCAATCTTTTTCCCATTCAGGAGAATATCGTTGGGCCATTTCACATTCACACTTACGCCACAGCTTTTTTCCAGCGCCCGAGCTACTGCCACTGCCGCAAGAAATGTAAGTTGGGTTGCTTCGCTTAATCCCAAGGTGGGGCGGAGAATAATCGAAGTGTAGATATTTACCCCAGCAGGAGAGCTCCATGACCGCCCCATACGGCCGCGCCCGGCACTCTGGCTGTCAGCCACCACCACACTTCCCTCTGGTGCGCCTTGATCCGCAAGAACCTGCGCCCTGAGGTTGGTGGAATCAATCTCGGTGTGATACTCGATCTGACATCCGATTCTGGAAGTATCCAGCCCTATCTCAATCGCAGCTGGGAGCAAGAGGTCCGGGCGCCCACTCAGCTTGTACCCTTGCGAAGGGACAGCTTCAATCTCATATCCGTCTGCGCGTAACTTATTGATATGCTTCCATACAGCAGTGCGACTGACCCCAAGGTTCAAGCTCAACTCCGCGCCGGAGATAATCTGCCCCTCGTGTTCCAGAAACATGCGCACGATAGCTTCACGCAAACGGTTTTGCTCCATGGGTTGATATTCCTTAACTGCTTAGTGCAGAAAACTTAGGACAGCGGTTTAACGAAACAACATCGAAATATCCGTGGCGCGGCTCGAATGAGTCAACGCCCCAACCGAGATCAGATTTACCCCAGTTGCCGCAATATCCGCCACGGTGTCCAGATTAACCCCGCCAGAGGCCTCGGTTACAGCCTTGGAACCGATCAACGCAACCGCTTCAGACATCTGTTCCAGCGTCATATTATCGAGCATGATAATATCCGCTCCAGCCGCAAGCGCTTCCCGCACATCATCTAAGGTTTCGGTCTCTACCTCAATCTTCAAGGTATGTGGAACACTACGGCGCGCGCCCGCAATTGCCGCGCTGATCCCCCCGGCGGCGGCGATATGGTTCTCTTTGATAAGCACGCCATCATACAACGAGGTGCGGTGATTCTGCGCCCCTCCCATCCGCACTGCGTATTTTTCCAGCACCCGCAAGCCCGGGGTGGTTTTGCGCGTATCCACAATAATTGCATCGGTGTGCGCAACGGCGGCAACAAAACGTGCCGCAGTGGTGGCCACACCACTCATGCGCTGGAGCAGATTCAGTGCTACCCGCTCCCCTTGAAGCAAAATGCGCGCATCACCTTTAATCCACGCAAGCACATCCCCACTCTGCACCTTGTTGCCGTCAAACTTCAGCGGCTCAAATGCCACGTCCGGGTCTAGAGTGGTAAAAACCTGGCGTGCCACATCGAGACCAGCAAGGGTAAAGTCCTCTTTTGCAACCAGTTCCGCGCGGCGGCTCGTTCCTGCCGGAACCGTTGCCATGGTGGTGACATCCCCGCTGCCGATATCTTCCTGCAGCGCCCGCTTTATAATTTCAGCAATTTCAAGCACATTGCACCCCGTACGCAAATAGATGAATAAAATCCATAAGTATTTGATAATACTATTCGTGTACCATATTATTGAAAACTCGGGCAAGAACAAAGTATCCTTATCCTGCCCCTCCTAACGCCTGCCCCCGCACTTGCGCAAGGTGGGAACAGGGCAACTATTCCACCCTGAAGCCAGGGGTAATGATTTACACCGCAGCCATTGTAAGGCAGAATACCGTGCAGAATCTAGATTGTTCAAACTACACAGCGCACATAAAAACTCAGGAGAATTGTATATGCTCAAACACGTTGTTTCCATGTATGTCTCAAGCAAAACCCTAATACTCTGCGCCACTCCAATTCCATGGCGGCGTAACTTTCTGCTCCTGCTCTGCGTTATCCCCCTCGTATCGTTGAGTGCCTGTGTAAGCAAGCACACCTACGATCAGCAGTTGCATCAAAGTGAATCCCTCTCTGCGCAAATAGATAAGCTAAAAGCAAACATCGACAACCTTAAAGATGAGTTGAATTCCACCAGAACCAAGCTTGCCGACTGTCGTTCCGAACTGGAACAAAAAGGGCTTGAGTTTGAGTCAGAGAAAGAGCGCCTCAGCAGCATCTATGCCGCGCGTGAGGGCAAAGCAGCGCGCTCGGTAGCGGAGTTAAGACAGGATATAGCGCAACTGCAACAGGATAAGGCCGCACTCCTTGATGAAGTGGGGATGTTAGAAAGTGAGACCACGCGCCTGGAGCAGGAACTCGAACGGGAGCAGATTGCACGCGAGGCGCGCATCGCCAAGGTATCCAGCACCTACAATGAACTGGTGGAAAACTTAGAACAGGAGTTGGAGCGCGGCGAACTCACCATCAAGCAGCTTAAAAACAAGCTCAGTGTAAATATGGTGGGACAAATTCTGTTTGCTTCAGGCACTGCCACCCTGACTGAAGATGGAAAGCGGGTATTAAAACAGGTGGGTACAAGTCTGCAAAAAATAGCCGACAAGCGCATCTGCGTAGAGGGGCATACGGACAACCTCGCCATTACATCAAGCCTGCGCGAAGTATTCCCCTCCAACTGGGAGCTTGCTGCGGCACGAGCGGCAAACGTCGTCCATTTTCTACAGGATGAAGTTGGAATCAGCGGGAAAAGACTTGAGATCCGCGCCATGGGCCCATACCAGCCGGTGGCGGACAACTCCACCCCTGAAGGGCGCGCGCAAAATCGCCGGATTGAGATTGTACTTGCCGAAATGGAATAAATCCCATCGCATAACAACCCATCTTCTTAGCAAGTGTGACTTGCGTGTAGATGCTTTCTGCGAAAGCATCTACACGCGTGGTTAAACACACAGCGCCAAATCCAAGGCGCGTAATTGTAGCGCAATGAGACGTACTTATGTACGTCGAAGCAGCGAAGCAATTACCACCATTCTCACAATGGCGCAGCAGCTAGTGGGTTTATGCGCCGCCATCAGGTGTTGAGTTCACGCCAAACAATGAGCCAGTCTTTTTCAAAGTTGATATCATCTAGAGGCATTACTGGGCTCCGCCCTGATTCTGGCGTGCGGATAACATCGTATCTGCACTCTTTATCCAGCGCGAGAGAATGTGCGATATCCAGGTCATCCTGCAGCCCTGCGACACCATCCACAAAAAAACCTTCTACACGCCCCTCGGTATAAAAAACCAGAGTTGCTTCGGCGGATGTATAAATGCGGATACAGCCGTTAAAGCGCTCCGCCGCCAGATAGGCAAGCAAACGCGTGCTGTCGAGAAAGCGAACCAACTGCGCCTTAATCTCCACCTGCCCCCGACATATCCGCGCTACATAGGGGACAAGCTCACTTTCGAGACGGTACACCCTGATCGCCCCGCTGTTCAGTTGCAAGGCACGAAACAGTTCAAGCTGGGCTTCATAACCTGAAAAGCGCGCGTTATCACCTTCAAACAGGACAGCTACTATATCCCCATCCTGAAAACATATAACTCCAACTTGGGGAGTTAACTCGAAATGGAGATAACCACTGAAGCGGTTGGAGCGGAAGCGTTCGAGCAGTTGCGGAATCTTTACCCGCTTCGAAACATCAAACTGTTTCACGGTTATTCCACGCGGGAGAATCAGGGTATGCATAACTCCTCCATTGCTTCTTGTTTTACCTCCCACTGCGACAAACATGTCTCCAATTCGGTTCTCACCTCTGCGTGTTGATCAGTCTTGGAGTTAAAGCGGGTCTGATCTGCGTACAGCTGCGGATCGGCAAGTTCCTGTTCCAACAGAGTCTGGCGTTGCTCTAGCGTGGCAATCTGCTGTTCCAGCCCTTCCACCTCCTTTTCCAGTTTACGCCGCAGCTTCTGTTCTTCGCGGCGGCGGGCATGATCCTGCTTGCGCTGCTCCTTGTCCACAGTTGAAGTAGTGCCCGCCGAAGCTGCGTGTTGCGCCAGGGATTCCACCCGCTCGCTACTGTGGCCCCCCACCCCTTCCCCCTGTTTGACACGCAAGAAATCCGCGTAATTACCCGGATATGCCTCAACCGTACCAGCATTTACGTCAACTACGCGCGTCGCAAGCTGATCTACAAAATAGCGATCGTGGGATACAAACACCAAAGTACCACTATAGCCACTTAGAGCCTCTAATAACACATCCTTGGACTCCAGATCGAGGTGGTTGGTTGGCTCATCCAACAGCAGCAGATTGGCAGGGCGCAGCAGCAAAATTGCGAGCGCAAGGCGATTACGCTCCCCGCCGGAAAGCACCTTCACCGGTTTGTGCACATCATCGCCACTGAAAAGGAAGCTCCCGAGCACATCACGCAGACGCGGCACCATATCTATCGGAGAGTGCGCGGTTATCTCCTCCAGCACGGTCTTGCTCTCATCAAGAACCTGTGCCTGATCTTGGGCGAAGTACGCCATCTCCACATTGTGCCCGAGTATCCGTGCTCCGGCGCTGGGCTGCTCTACCCCAGAGAGCAGGCGCATCAGAGTGGACTTGCCCGCACCGTTTGGACCTACAAGCACCACGCGCTCTCCGCGGGTTACACATAGATTAACATCGTTAAGCACCAGATTATCCCCGTACTGCTGGGCGGCGTGCTTGAGAGTCACCAGCTCCTTGCCGCTACGCGGAGGAGAGGGGAACTTGAACGCAATTTTTTTGCGTTGCGGTGGAATCTGAATGCGCTCAATCTTTTCCAGCTGCTTAACCCTACTTTGTACCTGAGATGCCTTATTGGCCTGATAGCGAAAGCGGCTGATAAAGGCTTCGATACGCGCAACCTCCTCATCCTGCTGCTGCTTTTCTGCCCGCAACGCAGCAACACGGCGGTCGCGCTCCTGTAGATACAGCGAATAGTTCCCCGGGTATTCCGCCAAGACACCGTTCCAAACCTCAACTATGCGCTCCACCACCTGATCCATGAAGAAGCGATCGTGCGATACCAGCACCACGGTACCGGGATAATTGCACAGATACTGTTCGAGCCAGTCGCGCGCGGGCAGATCGAGGTGGTTGGTGGGCTCGTCCAGCAACAGCAGATTGGGACGCTGCATCAGCAGGCGTGCTAGAGCGATCCGCATCTGCCACCCGCCGGAAAAAGTCTCACTCGGCTTGTCCCAGTCCTGCGTGGTAAAGCCAAGACCGTGGAGCACCCGCGCCAGATCAGCCTCCAAGGTAAAACCACCTTGCTGGCGGAACTGCTCCTGCACCTCGGCATAGCGTGCGAGCTGATCTTCGTGCGCGTCGAGGGCTATCTGTTGTTCCAACGCTTTCATTTCGCGCCCGAGAGCCAGCACTTCGGTACATGCACTTTCAACTTCGGCGTACAGGCTCCGCCCCTGGTAACACAACCCCTCCTGCGGCAGGTAGCCCACGGTGGTGCCCTTCGCCAGAATGATGTCGCCCTTGTCTGGCTCCACCTGCCCGGCCAACATTTTCAGCAGGGTGGTTTTCCCTGCACCGTTCGCCCCGCACAACCCTACCCGCATGCCGGGGCGCAGATGCCAACTCACCCCAGAAAACAGGGTACGCGCAGGAAAGGTAAGTTCTATTTTCTGTAACTGCAGCATAGGTCTCTCAAAAAACAGCTCTTAAAAAAACAGATTCACACCCGAACCTGAGGTAAAACCTGAAACACACATATAAGATATTGATTATGCGGGACAAATCAACGCAGAGTACTCTGTTCGCCATCCCTTGCCGGTCTAGACATCCACAGATATGGGGGTCGATGTCGAGTGCACCCAGGGTTTTTCTTTGCCATATTCACTTACAGAACAACACCGCAAGATAACGGGCTTCAAAGACCACAACGTTGAAGTTGTCACCCCCGAACCAAGGAGATCACCATGCGAAGACTCAAGAACCTGCAACCAGCAACAACAGCAAGCATCCTGATCGCATCCTTCATATTTCTGTTCCCCGGTGCAGGGGCAAGCCAGGCCAATGGCTACGCACGCTATTTCAAGCCTGCTCATTCCAACTCAGCCCATATTAAATCAGCAAGCACATACGGGTATTATAACAATGGCGCCCCCCCGCATGGGAAGCAGCTCACGCAGCGGGTTGTTACCACTACACGCTACTACGAACCTAGAGGGGCAACCCAATATCATGGAGGCAAGTACTACAATTCCAAGGGCTCCAAGGCACGCAAGCAGCAGCGTAAGCGCAACACGCACATGATTAACAACAGCTTCAGACAGCATCAAAAGCTGCGCCACAAGAACTTTAAATCTCAGCGGCGCGCGCAACAGCATGTAAGGCACAATCTTGGGATGTTTACTGCATTACCGGGGATTACCATAAACATCCCCTTGTAACTTCCACTACACCGGAGCAGCAAACCCAATACTCTCTATACTCTAAAAGTTGCCACATCCCCCACCTTGTGCCCCTTGCGTGGGTCAACTATCGAGGCGGGGGATCTGTTTTGCCATGGCAATTTCGTCACAGTCGGGGAATTTAGGACACTGCATACAGTCGCCCCAGATCTTCTGCGGCAATTCATTCTTTTCAATCACCTCAAACCCCAGCCGTGCAAAGAAATCTTCTTGATAGGTGAGGACAAACACGCGGCTTATCCCCAGCTCCTGCGCTTCGTGTAGACATGCTTCTACCAGCTCACGCCCCAGCCCCTTCCCTGCGTGGGAAGAGCTCACTGCCAGTGAGCGTACCTCTGCCAGATCGGCCCACCAGATCTGCAGACAGGAGATCCCCACCACTTCGCCGTTATCCTCGTAAATATAGAAGGAACGGATGGTCTGATAGATATTTGCGAGGGAACGCGACAACATGGTACCCGCCTGCGCATATGCGGACAGAAGTTTATGGATCGCTTTAGCGTCGTCAATATGTGCTTTACGAATCATGGATTTCCCTTAGACTATGGTGTAACAGGGCACGGGCATGCTCCACGCTCTGTGCTCCGCTATAGGCTCCTCCGAGCATCCGCGCCAGTTCCTGCACGCGAGGCTCAGTCTCTAGCTGGACAACTCTGGTGCTGGTCTGGTCCTGCTCTACCACTTTCTCAATGCGAAACTGGGTCGTGGCAAATGCCGCAACTTGGGGCAGATGGGTAACACACAGCACCTGGCTGCGTTGCGCTACATCCTGCAAGCGACGTCCCACCGCAGTCGCAGCCTCCCCGCCAATTCCGGCATCAACCTCATCAAAAACAGCCGTACCTAGCGCATCAGAACCAGGAGCAGCTTTGCGCAATGCCAACATCAGGCGCGAAAGCTCACCACCCGATGCAGTTGCCGCCAGCGGGCGCAATTCTTGCCCAGGGTTAGCACTAAAGTAAAATTCTGCCTCTTCAAACCCAGCGGCGCTGGGGTACACCCGTGGGCTGAAGCGCACCTCAAAACGGGCGCGCGGCATCGCTAGCCCCTCCAGTTCGCGGTGTAATGCCTCTTGCAGCCGTTGTGCCGTGCTTTCTCTGGCTTGGGTAAGCGCGGCGCCAGCGTGTTCCAACTGTTGGTGCGTCTGGTGCAGCTCTTGTTCCAGCCGTTCCATCTCGTTGTCGCTACTGTCCAGGCGCTCCTGCTCTGCCTCCATCGCGGCGAGCTTCTGAATGAGCCCACTTTCGTCTGCGGCATACTTGCGTTGCAATCCGTGTAACTGATTGAGACGTTGCTCCACCTCTTGCTGGCGCTCGGGGTCAAATACCACCCCATCCGCATGCGCGCGCAATTGCAGCGCCACATCTTCGAGGATATACATGGCATCACTTACCGCCTCAAATGGGGCTTTTAAGCGTGGATCCACTTCCAGCAGGGTCTCTAACTCCCTTTTCAGGATGCCGAGCTGTTCACAGATCGCCCCTTTGGTGGCGTACAGAGTATCGTAGCCCTTGCGCGTCACCGAACTCAGGCGTTCACCATGTTGGAGGCGCAGGCGTTCCTGCTCAAGTTCGGCACATTCCCCCTCTTTCAACTCCGCTTCGCGCAGTTCGTTGCTCTGGAATACAAGCAGATCGAGGCGATCACGCCGTTGGGTAACCTCGGCTTGAAGTTGTGCCAAGGTACGCTGCATCTGCTGCCAGGTGCTGAAACAGTGCTGGTACTTCTCCAACACCGCAGGATAGGCGCCAAAACCATCGAGCAGGCGCAGATGGTTCTCCACCCGTTGGAGTTGCTGCTGCTCGTGTTGGCCGTAAATAGCCACTAGCGGTTGCATCAGTTCCTGCAGCTGCGCCAGCGATGCCATAGAGCCATTGATATACACCTTGTTCCGCCCTTGGCGCGGCAGAATCCGCTTTACCAGCAACAGCGTACGATCTTCCGGATTCGCCAGATCGTTCTCCTCCAGCCAGTGCTGCGCGTGCGCGTGCGTACGGATATCAAATGCCGCCTCAACCACGGCACGCTCCTGTCCGGTGCGGATCAGATCGCCACGGCTGCGCTGCCCAAGAAGCAGCCCCAAAGCATCAACAATGATCGACTTTCCTGCCCCTGTCTCACCGGTAAGCACATTAAAGCCTGACGCAAAGGTCACTTCGGCACGTTCCACCACGGCGAGATTATGGATAATGAGCTCATTAAGCATACAGGTTAGCGCTCTCCCCAGCGCAGTTTGGTACGCAATACTTCAAAATAATCTTTGGTTGCACTCTTGATCAGATGGGTGCCAACTTTAGCCTGTTTAATCTCCAGCACATCGTGCCCCTGCAGCGCCGTTCCCACCTGCCCATCGGCGGTGCAGAACACACGCTCGTTATCGAAACACATCCGCACGGTTATAACCGAGCGATCCGAGACAATTATAGGGCGATTGGTGAGCATATGCGGACAGATAGGGGTGATCATGAGGCAACTCACCCCCGGATATACGATGGGACCTCCGGCGGCCATGTTGTATGCAGTAGAACCTGTGGGGGAAGAGATAATAAGACCATCCGCCTTGAAGGTGGTGAGGTAATCTTTTCCAACCCAGATCTCTATATCAACAATCCGCGCCAGCGCCCCTTTATTTATAACCACATCGTTTAGAACCTGATACTCCGCCACGTTTTTCCCGTCGCGGCTAATGTGGCAATCGAGACGAATGCGCTCGGACACAGAAAAATTACCGGCTAAAACCTGCTCCAGTTGGGGATAGAGCTCATCTAAGGTGATCTCGGTAAGAAACCCAAGACTTCCCAGGTTCACCCCGAGGATAGGAACCGCACGCGAACCGACCGAACGCGCCACCGAAATCAGGGTACCATCCCCACCTAAAACTATAATACAGTCAACCCTTGTGGGGATCTCATCGGCGCTGGCGGTGCCAAACGCTATGCGTGAATTGCTGGCATGGATATCCGCCCCAAGTTCCTCTTCGATTAACACCTCTACCTGGCGCTCTTGTAACCACTGGCACAGCTCTTCAGCTACTTTAATAGCATCAGGATTGGTCCGTTTTGCGTACAGCCCAACACATTTCATCGCTGATCCTTTCATTCCATATCGGGGCAAAACCTGTACCAGTACTCGAGCTATGTCATCCTCGACATAGCTCCCCGCCATGTCTCTCCCAGCATGTCTCCACGTTAAGCTTCGACAAACTCACCAACAAACCTAACGCACAACAGGCGCACAATCTAACACACCGTTTCTGCTCAAGTCCATATATGATGCTTTCGCAAAAAGTGGTGCATATGATATGGATAAACAAAAAATGTCAACGGGCAAGGACGTAATTGCGACAGAGATTGAGGATTCAATTTCGTTTGTGCTACATTCGAGGTTTGCAGCCTGTCCATTTAAACCCACACGTAACCATTACCATCCACACCCCCCTACTGGACAGTTTAGCTGCTAGCATTCTTGATATGCCACCATTTATTGAACCCCATATGTGAAAATACACCCATGGATCTTTTTAACGACACCAGCAGCGATGGCCACACCCCCTTGGCAGAACGGATGCGCCCCACCACCCTCGACGAGATGTGTGGGCAACAGCACCTTCTCGGGGCCGAGGGCGCGCTACGCCATCTGATCGAGCATGACCAGCTCACCTCTTTAATCTTCTGGGGCCCGCCGGGGACGGGGAAAACTACCCTGGCACGGGTGATAGCACACCATTCTCGCTGCCGTTTTGTGTTCTTTTCTGCGGTTATGCATGGGGTGAAAGAGATCCGCACCATTGTCAAACAGGCACGAGAGGATCGCGCCCTGTACGCCAACCGCACCCTGCTATTTGTAGATGAGATCCACCGCCTCAACAAATCGCAGCAGGATGCGTTTCTCCCTGCGGTGGAAACCGGCGATGTAGTGCTCATCGGTGCCACCACCGAAAACCCCTCTTTCGAAGTCAATTCCGCCCTGCTCTCGCGCGCGCGGGTTTTCACCCTGCAACCTCTCGCGGTGGAAGAGCTGGAAACGCTACTGCGCCGCGCGCTCGAATCCCCACGCGGGGTGGCAAATCTCAACGTCGCTATAACCCCAGAAGCGCTCACCCGCCTGGCTGCAAGTGCCGATGGAGATGCACGCATCGCCCTCGGGAACCTCGAACTCGCAGTGCAATTAAGCAATGGACGCCGTATCGACACCGATTTTCTGCAAGAGGCGCTGAGCCAGCAATCGCTGCGCTACGATAAGGGTGCCGAAGAGCACTACAACGTGATCTCTGCGTTTATCAAAAGTGTACGCGGCAGCGACCCCGATGGCGCCCTCTACTGGCTTGCGCGCATGATTGAAGCGGGAGAAGACCCGATGTTTATTGCCCGTAGACTGGTGATTCTCGCCGCTGAGGATATCGGCAACGCAGACCCGCGCGGACTACAACTTGCCGTAGCGGCGCAGCAGGCGGTGCACTTCACCGGCATGCCCGAGGGGCGCATCATCCTCGCCCAAGTCACCACCTATCTAGCGAGCGCCCCAAAGAGCAACGCCGCCTACGCTGGGATAGACGCCGCCCTCGCCGAGGTGCGTAAAAGCGGTTCTCTCCCGGTGCCTCTGCATATCCGCAACGCCCCCACCAAACTGATGCAGGATCTCGGCTACCACGCAGGATATCAATACGCACATGCAAGTGAAAACGGCTACCTAGCGCAAGAGTACCTGCCCGAAGCGCTACACGGCACCACCTTTTACACCCCGGTAGAACGCGGCTACGAAAAGATTATCGGCGAACGCATGCGCTACTACCAAAGCCTGAAACAACAACGCCAGACAGACACCTCAAAGGGGGAGCAAAACTCCGATGCGTAGGGTACGTAGCTCTATCACCCCCAGAGTCTGCGGTGCAATTCTAGTATGTGCCTGCCTGCTGTTTACAGCTACGTCCACTTTCGCGGATGCCGCCACGTGGTATCCTCCCGGATATCCCCACGCAACGGGGGAACAATATCTAGCCGCTACAACCCAAGCAGCGCATACCCACCCAATGGCAACCACCAGCAACGAACTCAATCCGCTGGTACAGGGGGTGCGCTTTTTCCAAAAGTTCATCTCCCCGGTGGATGGTCCTCGGTGTCCCATGTACCCCACCTGCTCCACCTACGCGCTCCAGGCCCTTCAGCGCCACGGTCCTGTTCTGGGCAGTTTTCTCAGCGTAGATCGGTTACTCCATGAAACCACCCCCGCAGAACAGACCATCCCCCTGCAAGGATTTGAGCGTTTGCGCTACTACGATCCACTCGATGCCAACGACTTCTGGCTCAACTCTGTAAAAGCACAAGAAAAACTCTAAACACCCCTGATACTTACCAGCCACACCAGAAACACAAATGCCGCCAGCCCCACAAAAACCAGCGAGGTGTAGATGTTGTCTCCTCTGCGTTTGCTGCGCATAATATTAAGCACAAAACCGCTCCCCCCCAGCACAATGGCACCAAACAGAAACCAAAACACATAGTGAAGCAGCTCCAAATTCCAACCGGAGTAAACAGGCTGGTCGGAAAAAATCCCCACAAAGGACTGGCTCGGCGGTTTGGCTAAACTCAAAATAAAAAATGCAAGCACCACACAGCCCCAACTCAAGGCTGGAAACAGTGGCAAGATACGTCGCAGCAGATCGGGCCCTTGGCGCCGATCTCTATTGGTGCGGCGATCATCGGCATAGCGCCCATCATCCACCCGGCGCCTGTCAGGAATCTCTCCCATGTATGGTTCTCCCTTTGTTCGTGCTCTGCGTGTTTATATTACTCCCAAACTCCAGCCACTTTTGCACCACAGGCGCTACACTCCCCTGCGTGCAGATCTATCTGTGCAATCTGATATCCACGCCGCTCCACCACCACATGCTGACATGCCGAACACACCGTGTGTTCACAAACTCCCGCAACATTCCCACCGTAGACATAATGCAACCCCGCTTGTGCACCGATTTCACACGCGCGCCGGATAGACTCTACCGGAGTGGGCACCACATCAAGGAGGCGGTAGGTAGGATAAAATGCACTCACATGCCACGGAACCTCGGGCCCAAGCTCACTCACAATAAACCCAGCCAGCTGCTGCAGCTGCGCCGGGTCATCATTATAACCCGGAATAATCAGGGTGGTCACCTCCAACCAGATCTGCGCCGCATAAAAACGGCGTAAACTCTCCAACACTGGCTGCAAACGCGCCCCGCATAATGTGCGATACACCTTATCGTCAAACGCTTTCAGATCGATATTAACTGCCTGCAACAATGGCGCTAACTGTTCAAAGGGGGCAGCCTCCATATATCCATTGCTGATCATGATATTGTCCAGCCCCGCCTTGCGTGCCAGAGTTGCAGTTTCTAACATGGTTTCAAAGTAAATCGTAGGTTCGGTGTAGGTATACGCTATAGTGCGACACCCACCACCCTGCGCTGCGGTCACAATCTGCTGCGCCGTCACCTCTTTCCCCGGCACCGCCTCATCCACCTGCGAGATAGAAGCGTTCTGACAATGGCGGCAATGCATGTTGCACCCCGCCCCCGCCACCGAAAAACTCTGACTCCCCGGGAGATAGTGATACAGCGGCTTCTTTTCAATAGGATCAATATTGCTCGCCACAATACGCCCGTAATTTAAACTGTAAAGCACCCCGGCGCGGTTTTCCCGCACCCGACACACACCCCGCGCCCCCAGGGCGATATGACACAGGTGCGGACACAACGCACAACGTACAGACCCATCAGCCTCAGCACTCCAGAACATCGCTTCGCGCATAAACACCTCCTCGTTAATTCTCTGCATTTAACCATCTCACTGCGCAGAGTGTAACAAATATCACCCAGATGACGATAAACCCTTGACCCCTGCAATATCAATCCATATAATCTGCCCTGCTCGTGCCGAAGTGGTGGAATTGGTAGACACGTCGGTCTCAAAAACCGATGCCTTCTGGGCGTGCCGGTTCGATTCCGGCCTTCGGTA
>Ga0265295_1002545_pt1 | contig 28590 bp, 31 predicted proteins | sample Munlansysbiofilm_FD_192503 | JGI IMG/M metagenome (GOLD analysis project Ga0265295, IMG submission 192503) | Leachate microbial communities from a municipal landfill in Southern Ontario, Canada - Methane capture system biofilm | ecosystem: Engineered > Solid waste > Landfill > Unclassified ... | reverse complement strand
ACCACCGATACCTTTACCAGCTTTAAGTTGTGCTGCAAACTCTGCAACATCTATTTCTATCTTCATCTGTTCTTCCTTCTGTATTCAATATTTTATCTTATTGACACAGAATTATTTACAGTCCCAGGTAGAAAAACAGCACCAAAACCGGATACTAAGCTTCACTTAATTTCTTAAAATACAAGAAATTTCTAAAAGAGAGATCCTTTATTTAGTACTATTTCCGGCAATTGTAGGAAAAGATGGGTAATCGTAATAGACTCGTATCTTCAATTTTTCTCCTAAATATTTTCTTTTATTGTTATTTATTTTTATAAGACATTATATCCCAAGCGAAATTCATCATTTGGATCTCATTTTCAAAATTTTGAGGATATATTGCATCTAAGATTTTAACTTTCACTACTGTTTTAGAAGTAGTTTTAAAGCAGAGATCACCTTTTGCCAATAGTTTTGCTGAGCCATCAATTATGATAGGTATGATGGGTTTGTTTGTCTTCATAGCTAACCTAAAAGCACCTTTTTTAAACTTTTTAAGTTTAGTTCCATCATTTCTTGTGCCTTCTGGAAAAATTATGATATTTCTATTGTCATTTAATATATCTTCTAGCTCTTTGTACATAACTGCGATATCATTTAGCTTGTTTTTATTTACAGTTCTTGCACCTATGAGTTTTCCTACATACGATGCAAATGGGATTTGTGTAAAGTTAAGGTTAGTCACCGTTAAATACTTTTTTATAAAACTTCCTAAAATAGGATAATCAAGGCTTGATTGATGTGTTGCAATATATATAGCGCCATTTGGTAAATCCTGAGCAATTTCAAACTGCAAATCTGCCACATAGAGGAGCTTAAAAAAGATTTTATATATGATAGAAGAGAGATACTGAAAGACATCTTGTGGGTACTTCATAAAAGGATAAACTAAAAAATATATAAGAAGTGATGGCAATACAAAAAGACCTATAGTTCCCCAAAAAAGTACAAAAGCATAGATGCTAAGAAGACATTTTAATCGCATAGACTCTTCCATATATAATCTGCACGCCTAAAATAAGGCCAAAGTAAATATACCAACCAACAGAGCTATAGAGTGCCCAGACAGCATCACTTGCAACAAAGACTAATGCTACTTGGACTATGGCATAAACAAGTATAGAGATTGCCCAGTATGCATCTCCACTCTTTAGAAACCTACTCTCTGCTTCACTCAACTCTTTTTTATAAAATTTTTGTGTAAATTTATATATAAGCCCTCTTTTCTTTATAGCCGACTCTGCAAAAATTGTAAAAAATGCCATAGAAGTAAATACAGGTATAAACTTTATAGTCTCTAAACTTACATAAAAGTATGCAATAGTGAGTAAGACAAGATAGATACCCAGTATTACAAAATCTTCGATTTTTTTCTTTTGTTTAAAGGCATATATCAAAACAACAAGTGATATAACAATATATGTTAAAACAATTTTTTTAAAATCAAAGTAGTGGATTAAAAGTAAAAATGAAGGGGCGAAAAGTAGTGTTAGAACACTACTCATCAGCAGGTATAGAAGATAAAACAAAATTACATACATCTTCAATAGTGCGTAAGTCTTGCATCTCTTCTGTTTTTATCTCAATACCAAGCTCTTTGTCTAATGTTACCATCAAATCAATTGCATCTAAGCTATCAAGTTCTAAGTCAGTAAATAAGTTTGCTTGAAGTGAAATAGCTTCCTCTTCTACTTCAAATTCGTCCATCAATACACTCTTTATCTTACTATATACTTCTTCTTGTGTTGCCAATCTGTTTCCTTTTTTTGTTTAATTACTAATGCGATTATTGTAATCTATTGTTTCATATTTTCTCTTTAAATATGTTACTATATTTTAATTTTAGACCTTAAAAAACCTAAAAAGAACATGCCCAATCTTTTAAGATGGGTTAAGTTCGCTAAAGACATCTTCGTGTAGTACCACAATATCTGTGGGCGCTTATAAAAAGACTTGATAATTTCTTTATATTCACTGTCTAACTGCTCTTCTGTAAACCCTTCTGCTTGATATACAAAGTTCATACCATTTAGTCTATCCCAATCCTCTTCTCTAATAGAAGTACCATAAAGCTTTTTATAAATTGGAGAGCCTGGGTATGGTGTAAATTTTGAGAGATTCATTGTAGTCATCGGTATATTTTTGATAAATTCTTTTGTAAGGTTTATACTCTCTTGATTTTCACCAGGATAACCTAACATAAAAAGGCCTTTAACTTTGATGCCAGCCTCGTGAGTCCATTTAACAGCCTGCTCTGCTGTTTTGACTCTTTGTGATTTTTTCATCTCATCTAGCAACCAGTCTGAACCACTCTCTAATCCAAAACTAATCTCCCAACAACCTGCTTCTTTCATAAGTGATAAAGTCTCAGGTTTAACAGTGTTTACTCTAGCTGTACAGCTCCATGTCATGTCTATTTTATCTTCGATTAGAAGTTTGCTAAACTCTATAACTCTTGCATTATGTGCTACAAAAAGATCATCTACAAACTGTAGATGTTTTACACCATAGACTTCACTCAAATGCCTCATAACACCATGAACATGTTTAGGAGAGTTATATCTTATCTTCCCACCAAAAGTAGATGTGTCACAAAATTCGCAAAGAAATGGACAACCTCTTGAAGCTGAATATGTAGCTACTGGAGCTCTTGGATAGTCATAAATAGCAGGTAGATATCCATGAGGAAAGTTTGGCAACAAATCCCATGCTGGAATTGGAAGAGAGTCTAAATCTTCTATACTTGGAGGTGGTGGCGTTTTGCGAATCGTCCCATTGGCATCTCTATACATAATGCCATTTACTCCCTCTAAAGATTCTCCATTTTCAATAGTGCTAAGTAAATTTTCTAAAATCAACTCACCCTCATGAATAACACAAACATCAAACTCGCCAAAACGCTCCATTGTCTCATAGCCCATAGAAGAGATATGTGGTCCACCCACTAAAATATATATGTTGGGATTTTTTTCTTTAATGATTTTAGCGATGATTGAAGCATTAAAAACGCCAACAGTAAAGAGTGTTATTCCTACAAATTTTGGATTTTTATCAAGTACTCTTTGTGCTACAGTTTCTGGTGAGAGTCCCTCTAAATCACTCTCTATAATCTCTGTATCATAACCTATCTCTCTAGCTTTTGAAGCGAGTAATAATAGTCCAATAGATGGGGATCTGTTGGTTATATGTTTAAGATAATCAGTACCAGCAGAAACTTGTTCGTATGGGGGATTTATAAAGACTATTTCACCCAACATTAAGCTTTGTACTTCTTAAATATCAAAGAGGTATTTATCCCACCAAAAGCAAAGTTGTTATTCATAACAATGCTTACATCTTTATCAGTATTTTCACTTAAAATATTGATTGGTGCGCACTCTTTATCTAATGTTTTAAAGTTCATTGTCTTAGGCAGTAAAGACTCATTTAAAGCGATAAGACATATAACTGACTCAACAACACCACAACCACCAAGAAGGTGTCCCATGTGACCTTTTGTACTACTAACAGGAGTATCAGAGCCAAAAAGAGCGTATGTTGCATGTGACTCTGCAATATCGCCTCTAAGCGTTGCAGTTGCATGAGCATTGATATACTCAATATCTTCTGGTTTTAGTTTTGCATCTTCTAAAGATGTCTCCATCACTTGTTGCATTCCCTCTTTGGAAGGTGTAGTAATATGTGCGCCATCACAACTTGTTCCATATCCTATAATCTCACCATAGATTTTAGCTCCACGAGCAAGAGCATGTTCAAGTTCTTCTAAAACCAAAGCACCACTTCCCTCACTTACAACAAGGCCATCACGAGCTTCATCAAAAGGTTTTGATGAGAGATGTGGCTCATCTGCATGTTTAGTTGAAGCGGCAGCCATCACATCAAAAACACCAGCGGAGAGGTAGTGATGCTCTTCTGCACCACCACAAACCATAATATCACTCATGCCATACTTTACACTCTCATATCCAGCGCCAATACCTTGAGAAGAGGATGTACAAGCTGAACAAGTAGGAATATTACGACCTTTTATCTCAAACATTTGTGCAAGATTTGCAGCAACTGTATGGCTCATCATCTTTAAAAATGCCATTGAATTTTGACCACGAAAGCTCATTTTTTCCTGAACTTCTGGCATATACTCAAACATTGTTTCATTGCCACCCATAGTCGAGCCAAAAGCCAAACCACAGCGTTTAGAACCTAGCATTTCTGGAGTTAAGTTTGCATCTGCTATAGCTTCGCCTGTTGAGATGGCTGCAAGTTGTGCAACTCTTCCCATAGAACGACGAAACTTTCTAGGAATAGCTTTAAGATCAACATTTTTAACACGACCAGCTACTTTTGTGCCTAAATCTTTGATGATTTCCCATTCAGGAACATACTCGATTCCAGATTTTTGTGCCTTTAAACTCTCATATAGTTCATCGTATGAATTTCCAAGTGGTGAGTTTAAGCCGACACCAGTAATTACAACTCTTCTCATTTTTTCTCCTCAAAATAATTCATTAGTATTTCAGCGCCTAAAAAAGCACCTATTAAGCCAGGTGCGATAATGTTTTCACCTGCAAAGTATAGATTTTTCACTCTTGTTCTTGGCATCACAACAGATAAACTTTTTTGTTTAGCTGAACATAAAACACCATAAATACTTCCATCACAACCATTTGAGTAGTGCTGTTTTGTCAAAGGAGTAGAACTGTCTATGACTTCAATCTCTCCAAAATCATATAACTCTCTAACTCTATTTAAATGATGCTTACACTCTTGCTCTTTTTTCTTTTTGTACTCATCCTTAGAGAGATTTTCATACTCGCTATAGTAACTTCCTGCAAGAATTGTAGCCACTGTTTTACCTTCATGCATTCGAGATGGCAAGACTGAGATAAACTCATCGCCGTAAAAGTAAAGATTTGACTTTATCTCTGCATCTATAAGACAAAATATTGAGAAAAAAGAAGGAGACTCTTCAAGGTCATCTATATGACTTTTATAACGTTTTTGCTTCTTATCTAAATCATCAAACATCTTTAGTGTTGTTTTTGGATGAACTGTAGAGATGATTGCATCGTAAGCGACTTTTTCATCATTACAAAGAAGTGCATTTACACCATTTTCATCTTGAAAAATCTTTGTAACTTCACTTCGTTTTTTGATTGTAGTTTTTGAAAGTGAGTCTTTAAGTGCTGATATAATTGCTCCACCGCCACCTTCAAATTTTCTAGTGCCATCAAGCATATTTATAAAGATTTTTGCATAAAAATCAAAAGAAGCACCTTCATAAAATGCAGTTGCATAAAAGATAGTAAAATGTAAAAAAATCTTTCTAAGCTTCTCATCTTTTATATCTTTCATAACATCTTTTAAACTACGAGAATCGATTTTTACAAACTCTTCAGCTTTAGAGCTGATGGCACTTACTTCATAGCACTTTTGAAAAAAAAGTTCTATGGCATCAGTCTCAGATTTAAATCTAGCTTGAAGTTGCTTTTTAAATTCTAAAGAGCTAAGAGGTACTTCAAAAATCTCATCATCAATGTATAAAGTATCAAATGCACCATCATACTTCTCAAGCTTTAGCTTGTCTAACAACCCTAACTCTTGCATAGAGTTATGTAGATATTGTCCCTCTTTTAAAGCTCCTGAATAGTGAAAACCTATATCAAAAAGTATTTTTTTTCTTTTAAAAGAGTCTAGTACACCACCTAATTTTGGAAGCCTTTCATAAATAGTAGGAGAGTAACCTCTGCTCTGAAGCATAAGTGCGCATAAAAGTCCACTAAGTCCTCCTCCTATTATTGCTATATTCATCGAACCATTCCACCGCTTATGTTCATAACATCACCTGTCACATAAGATGCTTTGTCTCCTAAGAAAAAGACACATTCTGCAACATCGTGAGCAACACCAACACGACGAAGAGGTATGCCTTTTTTCATCTCATTTAGAGGTAAATCTTTTGTCATTTCAGACTCTATAAGCCCAGGAGCTACTGCATTTACACGTATTTTATAACGAGCAACTTCTGCTGAGAGTGCTTTTGTAAATGCTATCATTGCACCTTTTGCCGCTGAATAATTTGTCTGACCTGCATTTCCGACAAGACCTGAGACAGATGCAACATTTACAATTGCACCTTTTTTGTTTGCAATCATATTTTTTAGAACTGCTTTTGTAACATAGTATGTACCATTTACAGAAGTATCTATTACATCACTCCACTCTTCATCTTTCATCCAGAAAAAAAGATTATCTTTTGTAATGCCAGCGTTATTTACCAATACATCTAACTCTAAACTCTCTACTGCGGAAGCAACTTCCTCTTTTTTAGTAATATCAAAATATAGTGTTTGAGAATTTACTAACTCAGCGTGAAGCTCGTTGGCCTTTGCCTCGTTGCTTCTGTAGTTTAAATATACAAAATATCCATTATCATGAAAGTATCTTGCACAAGCCTCGCCAATAGCACCTGTTGCACCTGTAACTAAAACTTTTTTCATACTCATATAAAAGTACCATCAAGTATCATTTTGTAAACTACTTTAATATCAATATCCATTCGTCTATCAAACTCTAATGCATCTACTTCTGCACGAACTTTGTCATAATTTTTTTGTAAGAACTCAGAACACTTAGACTTTCCACGTAAATCAACAGCTTGAGCCATACCTATCATAGCTATACTTAACATATTTGTCAGATCTGGAAGTTGTTTAGCAAAGTGTAGTGCTGCTGTTGTTCCCATACTTACTTTATCTTGGTTAAAAGACTCTGTAGGACGAGAGTGCAGAGATGCAGGAACTGTGTTCATAATAACATCAGCGGTGAGTGAACTGAGTGTGATTTGCATAGCTTTAAAACCATGATGAGTCGATTTTTTATTAAGTTTTAGAGACTCGCCTAGACCTTTGTTAAACTTATGATCAACCAATAGTCCAAACTCTTTGTCAAGTAAGTCAGCAACATTTCCAACACAGATACGCATAGTATCCATAGCGTGACAAACATACCCACCATAGAAGTTACCAGAAGTGTAAATCTTTCTATCAATAGGGTCAATCAATGGGTTATCATTTACACCATTTATCTCAGTCTCAATCCACTTTTTAGCAAGTGTAAGGTTATCATGTACTACACCTAAAACCTGTGGAGCACAACGAATAGAATAGCGGTCTTGAATATTTTGCTCAGCTTCAAGGTGAAACTGATCATAACGGCCAAATGCCTCATGAGTAAGCTTTGAGCCATCACATTTTGCTAAAATATTTGCAGCAGTTGCGCGCTGACCATCAAAAGGTTTAGAATCATGAACAAATGGTTCTAAAGGCGTTGTATCGCATAAAAGAAGCTCAAATATTGAAGCCACAAAAGACTCCATAGTTCTTAAAATTGTCTCAAATTTTTCAATAGAATCGATTGCAATAGCACTCATTGTAGCCGTACCATTCATAATGCCTAAAGCCTCTTTTGGCTTAAATACATATGGCTCAATTCCTAATTCACGGTAGAGTTCTGCTGTATCTCTAATCTTGCCCTCATAGTAACACTCTCTTTCACCAGCGATTACAGCCGCAATATATGAAAGTGGAGTTAAATCACCACTAGCTCCAACTGAGCCTTGAGAAGGAATGAGTGGATAGATTTTTCTTTGAAGAAGCATCTCAAAACGCTTAAGCAAATCATAGCTAACTCCACTCTTGCCTTTTGAGAGACTAATCATACGAATAGTTACCATAATGCGTGAGACTTCTTGACTTAAATAAGCACCAACACCACAACCATGAAAACTATAAAGGTTTTTTTGAAGTTCTTGTGCATCTTCAAATGCTGCATAATTTTGCCCAGCTTCACCGTAACCTGTTGTTACACCATAAATTGGACGCCCTGCAGAAATATTTTCAATAAGAAAATCATGACCTGCATTTATAAAATCTACAAACTCTTTACTATCATCTAATTTTACACTACTATCGTGTAAAAAATTTTTATACGAAATCACTCTATTGTTTATTAACATCTATTTTCCTCTGATTAAAAAAATCGTAAAAATTATACCATTGGTTAGGATAAATTTTAATTATTTTTGTTAGAATATTTATATATTCTTGAGCTATTTCTTCTAATGATTTTTCATCTATAGCAATATCTTTAAATATTAGCTTATAGTGTTTCTCTTTTGTTAAAACTACAAAGGTAGCTACAAGTGGTTTTTTAAATCTGTAAGCTATATCAAATGGATTTTTATTTATAAGCACTTTTGAACCTAAAAAATCAACACTAACTACTTTTCTTGGATCAGTCACTCTGTCTGCCATCATTGCAACAACTTCTTTATTCATAAGAGCATTAGCAATCTGTATATTTGCTGCAATTGCGCCTTTGTTCAAATCTATAATTTTTACATTTGTTTCATTCTGGCGTTGCTTCGATTTTTCAAGTTCACTTATTTCATCTTTTGTTACTTCATGCATCACTATATTCATAGGAGGTATTTTTGCTCTCATTGAGTATCCAGCAGTAGCCCAACCACCAATGTGTGAGAGCAAAACTATACCACCTTCTTGCAGTGACAAAAAAGCCTCTCTATTTTCACGCTCAAAAGAGAGTTCATCTGGCTTTATTCTTGAGATAAATCTATCAAAAATTGATAGTGAGAAAAGCTTTATATGTCTAAAATAGGCTACAAAACTTAACTTTAGCCCTAGGTGTTTATAATAACTGTCTAAAGATTGTTTTACAGAAGGCGTAAACACTACATAATAAAGTGCAACAAAATTTAAAATAAATGATACAAACTTATACCCTAAAACTTTATATATAGCCAATATTATCTTATGTCCTAAAGCATTACCATACTGTTTTATACCCATAAAATTCCTCTTAATAATAGATATCTTTGAAGCATAAGTTTTGTATGAGCCTTAGTTAAACGCCAGTTATCATAAAATTTATCAAAATGAGAAACTCTCTCACCCTTAGGAGGATAATAACATTCAACTTCAACATCAATAATCTTGCCTTTTCTATAAGAGTGCAAAACTAGAACTTCTATCTCAAAGTCAAACCTTCTATTTAGGATATTAAGTTCTAGGATATCTATTGGATATATTCTAAAACCACTTTGCGTATCACCAAGAAATTTGAATGTTTCTAAAAAGACCCAAAAATTACTAAATTTACGACCAAACTTTGAGCTATTTGGTACACTCTCCGAGCTAAAATCACGATTGCCAATAACAATACTTCCATCTTTATAATGAGAAATTAGTTTGGCTATCTCTGAGCTTAGATGCTGTTTATCTCCATCAAATGTCAAAACAGCATCAAAACCTAGTTCTTTAGCACGCTTGACGCCAGTTAAGATAGCCTCACCTTTTCCCATATTAACTTCATGTCTTACTATATCAATCTCATCATGTTTTGTTGTGATTTTTTCATCTGAGCCATCATCTACTACTATGATTTTATACTCATACCTAAAAAGATCTTCTATAACCTCATCTATAAAAGGAGAGTTATAAACAGGTACAACAATAGAGATTTTCATAAACTAAAACTTGCCACTTCTTTATCTTCACATAAGACACTAAATTTATTATCATTTTTTTTATATGTTAAAGTTTGCTTTGGAGTCACCAAACGCATAAATTTAGCTTTTTTAATACTCTGAATTTCAAGAGAAAAAACATCAGCAACAATTTCAAAATGTACAAACCCAGGAAGGATTGGATGTCTTGGAAAATGTGCTTTAAATATTGGATGTTTTTTATCGCTTAATCTAATAACTGCTTCATTTTCACTTTTTGAGATAACTTCATATAAACCCTCAAACATATTGTTGACCTTTTTTAATATCTATTATTTTTAATTTTTGACCTTCGATCGGTTTGATTAAATCTTCTTGTCTGCATCCTAAGATTCTTGCAGCTGTATCAACTCCAGAGTAAGTAGCACCTGTTACACCATGAGCTAAAATACTAGCACCACAAAGATAGAGATTTTTTACTTCACTTACAGCTCTAAAAGCGTTAGGACCTATTTGATTTAGACTCTTTTGAGTACCGTAAACACTACCTTGTGTTGCGTTTATAAAGTGCTCATTTGTTAAAGGTGTTCCTAAATCTTTATGAATAATACTCTCTTTAATATTTGGAATGGCACACTCAAGAGTATTTATCATTTTCTCCATCAGCTTTTCTTTAAACGCTAAGTACTTTTGTGAACGCTTTTTAACTTCACCTTCAAACTCTTTAAAGGCTTCATAGTTGATATAAGTAATCACTTCAAATGTATGTTTTTTGCCCTTATAACTAGCTGGGTCTTTGAGTGTTGTACAGCTAATAAATAGACCGGGAAAATACTCTTGTGAGAGAATATCGCTACTCATCATCTCTTTATAAACATCATCCATATCTTTATTTGGCATAATCCAAATATTTCCAGAGTCAATTCCAGCAGCCTGAACGTCCATATTTACAGTTAAAAAAAGCATCAAAGATGTACATGAGTATTCACTTGCATCTAGTTTAGCATTTAGTTTTTCACTTAAGTGTTCTTTACCTACTAAATCGTGATATGTTTTTTTTGGATCTGCATTTGAGATTATATTTTTAGCAAAAATTTTCTCACCACAACTCAACTCAACACCAATAGCCGACTTGTTATCATCAAGTAAAATTTTTTTAACTCTCTCATTAGTGCGAATTTCACCATCATAACTTTCAATGCTTTTTACCATCGCATTGACAATAGATGCTCCCCCACCCTCAGGATAGTAGCCACCACTTAAGTAATGCTCCATTACAGCAGCATGAAGAGGAAAACTTGCTTTTTCTGGTGGGAGTCCATGATCTCCACACTGAACATTTAAAATCTTTTGTAATAGTGGGTCTTTTACATGCCAGTTTATAACTCTTTTTAAAGAAAAAAGACCATACTTTCCTAAATGACGAGTTCGCCAAGGAATTGTAACCTTATCCCAAAAACCATTCATTTTTGGTATGAGTTGTAACTCTCTACTTACATCACGGATTGTATTTAGGTATCTGATAATACCTTTTTTTTCATGGGGGAATCTCTCAATAAGTGCATCTTTGAAATTATCAATTCCAGCAGGTATATCAAACCGCTCATTTCCAATCCAACAATGCTCATAAGCTTGTGGATTCATTCTATAAAATGTTAAATCGTTTGCAATACCTAAACCTCTATATAAATCATTTGATGATTCGCCCTCAGCCAAAAGACCAATGTAGTGCAGACCTGGAGTAAATCTACCGCCATGACGAGAAAAGCTATGACACCAGCCACCAAGAAGATAGTGCTGTTCTAGTACAAGTACTTTATGACCTTCTCTAGCAAGACATAAAGCAGATGCTAGTCCACCAGCGCCAGAACCAATTACAATAGTGTCATACTGCATCTACTCAACCGCTATAACAAGTGTTCCTGTAGCTATGCATATTTTATCTTCTAAGATTTCAAATCCAACATATCTCATTTTATCAAGACGATGTTCATCTGTTACATGTGCTACAAGTTTTAATTGAGTTGGTTTTTGCAAAAGTTTTATACCTTTTAAACTTACCAAAAATGCGTTCTCTTTGTCATTTACTCTAAATGAAGCACTACTTTGAGCAGCAGCTTCAACTAACATAGGAAGTGTTGGTATCTGCTCGTACTCTATGAGTACATCAGCAGATTTTTCATCTTTACGAAGTGTATACTTTGCAAATTTAATAGGTGCAAGATGCGGAAGCTTTATTTCAGTCATCTTTTCTTAACTATTTTTTTCGTTATTTATGTACTCTGTAAGAGATGCAGATGATGCAAATATATTTTCAGCTTCAGCCATATTTGTAATTTTCACACCAAACTCTTTTTCTAAAATAAGCGTTAACTCAATCGCATCAACAGAATCAAGTCCTAAGCCTTCATCACCAAAAAGAGCCATATCATCTTTCAACTCGTCTGTTGTAATATCTTCAAGGTTTAAACCTTCGATTATTTTAGTTTTAACATCTTCTATTTTTATCATTATTCCTGTCCTTTTTTTTAGTTGAATATTACTTTTTTACCCATAGCTGAAGAATTAATTTTATCTACATATTTTAGGTTAAATGGTATTGTTATAATACCATAGTATTGACTTATTTTTTCCTTTATAAGGCGCTTATCAACCTCCCCAGAAGCTTCAAGTGTGATGAGAATCTGCTCACTTCTAAGAAGCTCTTTTTTATATACTAGTGAAACTATAGCCTTGTTTATTTCTGGTATCTCTTCTAAGATATTTTCTATTAAAGTGGCCGATATTCTTTTGCCTGCAATTTTTATAAGTTTATTACTACGACCTATAAGAGTAAAGGTATTGTTTTTAATTTCAACTATGTCTTCTGTGATGTAAGGTTGCTCAAGTTCTACTATTTCTTCGTTTAGAAGATAGTTGGATATAAAAGGTGATTTAACACTTAGCTTATCATCACAACTCTGTATCTCTACAAAAGGCAGAGCAGTCCACTCCGTAGTTTGTCCTTTTTTATATGCTATACCACCTGTCTCAGTCGAACCAAAAAGCTGTACAATGCTTGAGGAGTATTTATCTTCAAATGTAGCTACATCTTCTAAAGCTAAGGGTGCTGTAGAAGAGACAAAAAGTGAATGAGACAAGTCTTTACTCTCTGGTAATTTTGCCATTGCCTTTATAAAGACAGGTGTTGTAATCACTAATGTATCTTCACTCATAGCCTCTTGCAAAAGCTCATAAGGTAAAAAATCTTCTTTGACTACAAGTGTGACATTATCAAGTTCCATTGGAAGTAGTAAGCCTGCTAAGATGCCATAAATGTGTACAAAAGGAACACTAACAACCACTCTTTTTATATCACGATTTGCTACAATTTTTTTTAGACTCTCTACTTCTAAGAGTAAGTTGTCTTTTGATTTAAAAGCACCAACAGGAAAACCACTACTTCCTGATGTAAAAAAGAGAATCTTAGAATTTTTGTTTGCTTTGTCAATACCTGCTAAATCATTAATATTATTGTTATTGTAAAAGTTAAGTAACTGTTTATGATTAGCATCAAAGAGTACAATTTTTTCTCCACTCAGATACTTTGGTATAAAAGATTTTATAAAATCAAGTTTATTACTAGTTTGTATATAATTCCACTTAGGTGTTATAGTTAAATTTTTTTCTAAGTCAATTATTTCCCTACTTGCATCTAAGTTAATATACTCAAAAATCATCGCATCACCTTAATTAATATAAATATTGCACCACACCCTAAAGCTATAACAATTCCAATAGAATTTAAAGCCACAATAGTACTAAAGATAAGTACACCAAATGCAGCAATTGTACTTAAGAGTGAGTATTTAACAGCCAACATAGTATTGGTTGGTTTTTTAGAGTTACTCATATAGATGCCGTAATCTATTCCTATGGCTATAAGGATTATAAGAGAAAATAGATGCATGATGTTTATAGCATCCATACTCACAAGTATTGCCATAGTAAAGCTTAGAGGAAAAAGTATATAATTTATAGCATAAATAAATTGTGTTTTTACACTAAGTAGAAGTAAAACGAAAATAAATACAAGCACAATTGAACCAAAATATAAAAGGTCATCATACATTTTTTGCGCAGCTTTGTTAAACATCTCTTTTACATTGATGCTAGAAATGAAAGAGAAATTTTCTATCTTCTTAACATCACTTACCAATGCTATAGTGTAGTAAATGTCTTTATCGTGATAAAGAGAGAGTCCGTAGGTTTTAAATATATCTAACTCTTTAACATCACAAAGAGCTAGAGGCGAGACAAAAGCATAAGCATCTTCAAAATAACCCTCTTTAAATCCAATCTTAGATGCTTCTTCATTTATAAGTCTATTTAATCTTGCAAAATCATAAGCCTTTAACTCTTCTTGTCTCTTTTTACAACTCTGTTTATCTTTAACAAAAGAAGCTAGAGAGAAGGTATCTGGGAGCAGCGACTTTAGTTCATGTAGATTTTCTATCAATTTATCCTGCGTTGTAGCTTCTACGATTACTGGGGTGAGTTTTACTCCGCTATTACTTTTAAATAGTTTCTCTGCTTCAAGTAGATGCAGGTTTTGATAGTCCAGATTTCTGATGTTGCTATCTAGTTTAAAGTTAGATGCACTATATATAAAAAGTGCTAAAGAGAGTACAAAAACAACAATAGCTGGAACTTTTTTCTCTTGTCTTACACTCTGTACTTTGTTAGGTTCTTCATATTTTTTAAGCCTAAGATATGGAAAAACAAAGGTAAAAAGCACATAAGCAAAAGAGAGCGATAAAACTGCAAAAGAGCTAATCTGTGAAATCAAAGGAATGGGAATAAAAGAGAATATTGCAAAGGCCGATAGAGTTGTGAGATATCCATAGAGTACATTTTTATCAATCTTTTTTGATGTCTCATAAAAGTTATGGAAGTGATAATGTAGAAGATAGTCAATACTTACAGCCGTTAAACTCATTCCAAATGCCAAAGACAAAATATTGAAATTTTCAATAAATACAGTACTTATTAAACTTGCAAAAAGCATTGAAGAGACAAGGGCTATAACAGTTTGTGAGAGAAGTCTAATGTTTTTAATAAGAAGATAATAAATCAAAAGTAAAATAACTGTAGAGAGGATAATTATCCACTGTACATCTGCTTTAATTTTGCTAGAGTTTTCAACTGTGTAAAAAAATGGAGCAAACGCCACTACTTGGGGATACTCTTTAAGCATATCATGTACATCTTCATAAAGCTCTTTGGCTTCATCCATCTGTGATGGTGCGATATCTGTCATAACTCGAATCAAAAAGCCATACTCTCCTAATGTTATGAACTCTCCTTTATGCGAGATACTAGAGTGTTTAATATTTTCTAATTCAAAAAGGGCTAAAGGATCATTTTTATCTATACTTGAGTAAAAAATATTAGAGAGTTGTGCATCATAGAGTGCTTGTAGTTTTTGTGAAACTTGTTCTTGTGTGATGTTGGCATCATTAAATTTTGCAAGTATGGAGTAGTTGTTTTTATAGTAATCTTGTATCTCCTCCGTTGGAACTATGCTTGACTGTACAAAGTTTATATGTTTTAGTTCTCTTAGTTTTTTAGAGATTTCACGAACCTCTTTTTTAGCTTTACTATCAAAGCCTTTTATTGCGATGAGCATCTCTTTAGAGTAACCCAAATTATTAGCAATATTTAACTTCTCAACACTCTCTTTTGTTGCAAAAAGTGAGAGTAGATTTGTAGATATATTAATACTGTCTTTTAGTAAAATACCTACAAATAGAAGAATAAATAGTATTATTAAATTAGCGTATTTAGTCATTTATATTGATACTTATTGTGTCATTATTTTGTAAAAAGAGCTTTATATATTTAAGTTCATTATCATATTTACGAAGCTCAATTAGATTTATATAGTTTTTTATAGCACCAAGAGGTTTAAGTATTTTGATATTAGATTTATTTTCTATCTCAAACATACCTTCTAACTCACTCTCATCGCCCTTATGGAGTAAACGAAGTATGTCAAAGTATTGCATCATCTTACTTGCTTGCATCTCAGGGAGCGATACTTCTTTATCGTTTTCATAGTAAATTAGAGTGTCATTTTTGTAGTCAATCTCTCTAGCACTCTGTGGATATGAAATATTTAATCCATCTATATTAAAACTTATCTTACCCTCTACTTGTATAGAACGATTGATGGCATCACTATATCTCAGCTCTGTAAAGTTATAAGTTTGTGCAAATAAAGAACTTGCTAAGAGCAAAAAGATTATAGTTTTTTGAATCATTATTTAAGCATCTCGTATGTTGTATCAAGAGCATATTTTGAAGAAGATACAAAACTATTCTCTTTATCCCAAACATAACCACTTAAAATTGATACAATTTTTTTGGTAATTTGAGGATTTTTCTTTTGAGAGAAAAGTATAGTTTGCAGTGTGCCATCATACCAACCATTTACATAGTCTCTAAACACATCTATACCTAGCATCATATAATCTTCATATTCTACCTTATAATCAACTACTTTACCTTTTAATTCTCTTGCTGTGAGTTCTGCTGCTTTTGAACCTGATTCAAGAGCGAGTGTTACACCAGAAGAAAAAACTGGATCAAGAAACTCTGATGCATTTCCTGTTAATATAAAGTTTTTATCATAAAGTTTTGTAACTGCTGCTGAGTATCCACTTAAAGAGTTTACCTCTACAATTCTTTTAGACTCAGCATATCTTTTAGATGCTGATGGATTATTATAAATAATATGTTCCCAAAACTCTTCATCACTCATATTAAATTTTTGAAAGTACTCTTCAGTACATACGACACCTACTGAAGTTACTCCATCTGAGAATGGAATATTCCAAATCCAAGCTTCATTATCACCAACAATATCTACAAAGATATAACCATTTTGTTCACCTTCTGGACGATTGTCTTTATCTACACGAGCAAAAGTTGCACGACGAAGTGCAAGATGAGAATCAGCCTCAAGATTTAGTAAACGAGGCAGAACACGACCATAACCCGAAGCATCTAAAACTTTCTTCGCCTTATAAAGCTCCTCACTACCATCTAAATTTTTCACTGTGATAATATTTTCATTTTCATCATAGGCTATAACCTCTACTTCATACTCAACATCACAGCCTTTTCTTTGAGCTTCATCTATTAAAAGTTTGTCAAAAACTTCACGCTTTACCTGAAAAGAACTTCCCCATTTTTGACCTAAGTTTTGTGAAAAATTTAGTGCTGCAAAGTCACCCTTTTCATTTCTAAATGCTACTCCGCCTTTAAACTGAAACCCAGCTTCTTTAATAACATCAAGCAAATTTGCATTTTCTAAGAGTTCATTACATCTTGGAAGAAGAGATTCACCTATCATAAATCTTGGTAATTTCAATTTATCAACAATCTTTACACTAAAACCGTCTTGTACTAGCTTTGCCCCAGCGATAGATCCAGCAGGTCCTGCTCCTATAATAAATACATCTACTTCTTTCATAATTACTCCTATGTAATCTAATCTTAAATTATAATAAAATACTGTTTAAGCTAAACCAATAATTTTTATTATTTTATAACTATTTTCAAAACAATCAATATAAAGCAAGTTTTCATTCTCTTGTATAGTCTTATTGAGATAAAAGCTTGGCATAGTCTCAAAATATTCATTATCTTTTAAAGAGTCCAAATCTTTGCATCTAGGTGAAGCCATTACTTTTAAATCAGTGTTTTTTATAAGTTCTTGAACCTCTTGTAAAGAGTATATCTTCGTGTCAAATTCAACCTCAGCAATAGCTCCCGATGATGATAGTGATAGTTTTTGATAGTTAACACTACTAGTCACTTCTGCATCTTCATCAAGACCCAAGACTCTTTTAATCACTTCATTTGGATTTGTACACAAATCTACTGAACCTAATATCGCTTCGTTTTTAGATACACTTAGTGAAGCAAATACTGAAATAAGTGTGTTGATAAAAGTAAAGTTATTTGATATTTGAAATGTGTTTTTATCTTTTACACCCAAAGAATTTGCTACATAATAACTAGTAGTATTTCCCAACATATTTATAAAGTCAAAAGGTTTTATAAACTCCTTGTCTTTATATACATACTTGTTAGTTTTTTGTAAAACATCAATATTACCAACACCACTTGTAATGTAGAGTTCATCACTGCTACTAATGTCTATTTTATCTTTTAATAACTGAGCACCATATACGGCTAAATGGATAAAAGTATCTTGTCTTCGAGTATCGAGTTTATACTTAGTTTTTAACTCTTTTTTAATCTCACTTGCATCTAAGTTTCCTCTATAGCTACTTTGTGCTTTTACATATAGTTTCATATGGACTCTTTTTGAATTATTACAGAGGTGTTATTACCACCAAATCCAAAATAATTTAACATAAAAATTCCACAAGTACATGCTTTATGCTCTTGGAGTGGAGTATATTCTTTTATGATTGATTCTTTATGATTTAGTGTTTTTGGGATAAAACCATCATCTACACATGACATAATCATGGCTAATTCTAAGACACCACAAGCTCCAAGAGTATGTCCGACATAAGGTTTGAGCGCACTAAAGGTCACATCGGATGTAAATACTTTTTTAATTGCATTAATCTCTGACATATCGTTTGTAAGTGTACTTGTAGCATGAGTTTTAAGCATTGTTATATCTTTTGCAGTCACTTTTGCAAAACTCATGGCCTTATCCATAACTTCTGCATACTCTTCACCACTAGGACTTACTGAGGTGATATTTAAAGAGTTACAGTTTGAATAAGCACCTTTTAATGACCACTTTGAACTATCCTTACCAACCAAAACAGCAGCTATCGCTTCACCTAAGATGAGTCCATCTCTATCTATATCAAAAGGTCTTTGAGTGTCAGTTGAGAGTAGCTTCATCGAACTAAAGCCATCGCTCATCATCTGTGAAAATATCTCAACTCCTACTACTATAGCGTACTCTACAACACCACTATTAATAAGGTTTCTTGCTTCTATAACTGCGTTTATACTTGACGTACATGCTGTGCTGATGGTCATTGTAAATGGGTTTAATTTTAACTCTTTAGATATTTCACTTGCAAAAGAGTCAATGCTTTTTTTACTCGAAGTATAAGGCTTTTTTTTATACTCATAGACACTACTCTCAATTGACTCAACTATATTTCTATCTATAAGTGAAGTCCCTATAAGTAAGGCTGTTTGAGCTCTTTGTTGCGCTGTTAATTTTATAGACAAGTTTTCTATGAGTTTTTTTATAGCTTCTTTAATTTCATCATTGTTTTCCTCTATCTTATCTCTTAAAAGATAGTATGGAATTTTAACTGGTTCATTGAGAGTTGAAACTTCTTTACATAAAACTTTAACGCTAAGATTTTTAATCGATTTTAGAGTCTCTTGGGTATTACCTTGTGAACTTAGCAAGGTGTAGTCTAAAATATTTACGCTATGCATTTTGCTCATTTATGTAAGCTACTAAATTATCGATTGTTGTTACCACTCTTCTAAAATCCTTTGAATCTACAAGTCTGATACCAAATCTATTTTGTAAGCCCATCGATATTTGTAGAGCATCTAATGAATCTAACTCTAAGCCACTTTTATCTGAAAAAAGTTCAACATCATCAGCTATATCTTCTGGTGAGATATCCTCTTTTTCACACTCTTGTATAATCATACTCTTTAGATTATATTTTAACTTTTCTATATCCACTTAAAAACCTTTTTTTATACTAACATGAAGTATTAACATAGATAACATTAAAGATAGCAATCCAAATGCGATAAGCATAAGTACATTACTTAGTACCATAGTTAAGTTTGCTGCCTTTAAAAAAACATCTAAAAAAGCATCAATTCCCCAAGACATAGGAGATATTTCTGTCAGTTTTTGCATCACTGGAGGCATGATAAACTTAGGTACCATTACCCCTCCAATCGCTCCTAAAAGTATATTTAATATACCACCTATAGTTGTAGCTTGTTCACTAGACTTAGCACTCACAGCAATCAAAGAAGAGATACCAATAGCTGCAATACTTAGTGCCACCGAAATGGCAGCAAGTGCAAAAAGGGAACCATTGATAACTAAAGCAGGAGTATCAAATAGTGGCACTATATACATCCCAACACCAAGCATTATTAAAACTTGAAACTGGTTTATTACAAGGTAAGGAATGCCTTTTGAGATACTCATAGCAAAGATTGAAACATTCATAGAGTTTAGTCGTGCTAAGGTGTTTTGTTTTCTTTCATTAACATAAATAGTTGACATGGGAATTATAATAAAAAACATACCAAATACAATCCACGCAGGTACACTTTGTTGAGTTGAGTTTGGTATATGAATGGAGTTATTATAACGCATCTCATACATAGTATCAACTGAAATTTCTAACTCTCCTAGTATCTTTGATATTTGAGGGGATATATCTTCAACATTTCTTACCATATTATCAAGTTTTGCACTCAAGACATGCTCAAACAACATAGCTTTAAACGCTTCTATTTGGTCACTTTTTATAGAGTCTCGCACATCAATGCTTAGCTTTGAGTTTGGCTCTTTGTCATAATCTTTTGGAATTGTAACTATAAACTGTGCAGCTTCTCTATCGTCTATAAGATGAAATTTTTTATCACTATCTATCTTTTGCAAAAAATCTTTACTCATTTTACTCGTATCTGCATCGCTTACATATAGTGTAAACTCAATATTATCATTTGTAAATTGATCCCTCATAGCCACTGACATTATAAGTATAAAAATTGCAGGCATTACAAAAAGAGCTAAGAGTGCATGTTTGTCTCTAAGGACAAGCAAAAACTCTTTTTTTATCATCGCTTTAAACATTAAGAGCACCTGTAATATCTAAAAAATGTTTTTCTAAATTACTCGAACCATAATTAATCTGCTTTATAGAGATATTATGTTTTTTACATAGTTCCAACATAGTAAAAAGCTCTGCCTCTTTCGTTCGTATAGTAGTCTCACTACTCATATCAAATCCAAGTTCTTTAAGATTTTTTGAATAAACTACTTCAACACTCACGCTATCACTATTTTTATTTGTAATTAGATTCTCAACAGAGTTTTGTTCTATCAATTTCCCATGATCTATGATAGCTACTTCATCACAAATTTTCTCTATCTCATTCATATAGTGGCTCGTGTAAACAACTGTAATGCCAAAGTTTTTATACTCTTTTATAGAATCAAGTATCTCATTTCTGCTCTTTGGATCAATCCCTACAGTTGGTTCATCAAAATATATAATTTTTGGGTTATTTAAAAGACCTATTGCAATATTGAGTCTTCTTTTTTGTCCACCTGAGAGAGTTGATGCTCTTTGTGACAATATTGACTCTAAAGAGTTTATCTCTACCGCTTTATCATAGTTTTCCTGCTCTGCATTTTGTACTTTTGCAAAAAAATCTAGATTCTCTTTCACACTCAAATCTTCATAAAAAGCGAGATGTTGAGGAATGATTGAGCTGATATTTTTTACTTTTTTTGCATCTTTATTTATGTCTAGGCCAAAAATCTCTACAATACCGCTATCTTGTGATATTAGTCCATTTAAGATAGAAAGAAGTGTTGTTTTTCCTGCACCATTTACGCCAAGTAATCCAAAAACAGAACCTTTTTTTATCTCCAAGGATAAGTCATCAAGTGCTTTTTTCTTTCCATAAGATTTTGTTAGGTTCGTTATTTTTATCATTTAATACTTTGCACACAGTTCTAATAACTTTTGATAGACTTTTTTCTCTTCATCAGATATAAACTCCAATTTTTGAGCAATTTCTTCATAATTGATTTCGTTTTTTGACTTCACAACTTTTGCTATCATAAGAGCAAAAACTCTATACTCATCACCAACTTTTAAAAACATCTCAGATGCTTCAACTAGCATTTCATCATTACCAAAGATAAGGCTAGACTCTTGTAAAAAAGAGGCATAAAGGTATCTAAAACCAGCACCACCTGTACCTATCTCTTCTTGCATCCTTACAATATGACCAAGAAAAAGTTTTGCATAACGTTTATCTTTTTTATCTAGTTTTCTGATCGATTTTGCTAAGTATCTAATCCCTTTTAATCCAGCTATGGGAACAGGAGTATTTAGCATAGTCTTTGAAACTTTTTTGATACTCTTTATGATTAGAGGTTTTAAATCTATCTCTGTTGGTACACTTATAGGATAATAAAGAAGCCCTTTTGGAGCCATAGCACCTTTTACAAATCTTGCTTTTGTAAGAGATGCTTTGTCACACTTTTGGGTAAACTCAAAAACAGGATCACTAACGTCATAAGAATCGCCATCTTTTTTAAAGACTAAAAGGTTGTGTGCATTAAAATGAAAACGCATCTCTTCTGGAAAATATGGAAGCCAATATACAGAGGTTTGAGCACCTACTATTTTACCATCAGCTAGTAGCTCATCAAGCCTTGCTTCACCTTTTTCTTTACTTGAAAATGTCTCAAGTTTCATCTTAACATTTAAGTTTTTTTGAATATTTTTTATAATTGATTTGGGCATACTTCTATATGCAACAAGTGGCATCCCACCCATTTTTAGAAATGGAAGATAAGCAAAAGTAAGCGCATTTGCAAGACCAAAAACCATAGGTTCACTAAGATTAAGCCCATAATGTCTTAACATTGATGACATTACACCACTTTCACAATGTGCAGAATGTGTATGTTTAAACTCAACTACACTCATAATCTCTCTCTTGCAATACTTTTAATCTCTCACTCGATATTCCCATAGCTTCCACATAAACTTTCAAGCGTTTTTGACTGATTTTAGCAAATACTTCTGGTCTAAAGTCTCTCTTTATCGTCCATTTAAAAAAACCTGTAGATTCAGATAAAACCTGCAAGTCCATTCTTATGGAGTACATATAATAATACAAAGGAGATTTTAAACCTTTTTTTACTTCACAGTAGGCCTCAACTTCATGTTCAAGAAGTTCTTCTAAAGCTTGTTTTGTAACTGTTTCCTCAGCACTCCAGCCGCTCGATTTAACTACTTTTACACTTCCATCTTCGTCTTTTGCATATATCGCTTTTTTATTTTTTGCATATGTTGAACTATCATCCTGAGGGACACTACTAGCATCCATACTAAACTGCCTCTAAAAGCATAAATGCAGTAGAGAATCTACCACTCTCTGGTATGTAGCACAAGATTTTTTCGCCTTTTTTAATTTTAGCATTGTTGAACAACTCTTCTATCATTATATAGATAGATGCAGAGCCAGTATTGCCTTTATATGGGAGATTTGTAAACCACTTATCTTGTGGTATATCACAACCTGCCTTTTTCATTTTTTCATATACTCCATCTCTGAAAAACCCAGAAGAGTAATGAGGTAAAAACCAATCTATCTCTTTAGGATCAAACATATTTTTCTCAAGCATCGTAGTAAGTGCTTTTGCTACCGTATATTCCATTACATTTTCATTGAGAAGTTTCACATCTTGCTTTACTGCAAAGATAGACTTACTTAACCACTCTTTTGGAGCATAAGTTCTCCAACCTCTAATAGAGCCATCTTCTTGTTTTTCACATCCTGCATACATACAGGCCTCAAGTATATTTGCATACGAAGTTGAAAAGATTTTGTCAATTTTAAGAGAGAGTGAATCTGCATTTGGCTTTGCACTCAAAGCGATAGCACCTGCCCCATCACTTAACATCCATCTTAAAAAATCTTTCTCAAATGCTATCTCAGGATGCTTCTCAAGATTATCTACTTTTGCTTCAATCTCAGGAGTGAAATTTTCAGCTCTCATAACTGCAGATGAGTTCTCACTTCCAGTTGCAATTGCTAACTCTGCTTCGCCAGACTTCACTGCAGTATATGCATACTTTAAAGCTGTTATACCACTCAAACAGATACCAGCTGTAGACATAACCTCAAGAGGATTACAAGCTAGTTCTCCATGAACCATACTTGCATGGTTAGGCATAAGCTGATCAGGCATCGTTGTTCCACAAGAGAGTAAATCAACACTATCTAAGTCAAGTCCATCAGCTTCTAGTTTTTTTATAGCATTCGCTGTAAGCTCTGCGTTTGTATGTGTAGCTTTACGAGTTTTTGGATCTATCGCATAGTATCTTGTCTCTATTTTGTTTGATCTTAATATGATTCTTTTTGCACGAGAAGGTCTATCACCCACTTGTCCGAGGACTTTTTCTATATTTGTATTATCAACTGCTTCATTAGGCAAAAATGCTGCTATTTTATTTATATACACATTTCTCATACTATTCCCTACTCTATTTGCCACTTGGAAGTTCATATTTAGCTTCCATAGCTTCTAATTTTTCTTTTTGAAAAATATTTAAAATTTTTCGTGCTAATATATTTATGGGAACAACACTCACTATTAAAAGTACTAAAAATGCAAAATAGATAGTTATAGTTATTTTTCGACCTATTGAATATTTTTTACCTGACCACTTAATGAGTTGTGTCCAAACTAAAAAACTTCTATGTGCAATTTTTTCAGTTGCAATAAGTTTTGCATTTACACTAACAGCATTTAGGTTTTTTAGCATTGCTTCTGACTCTTTCTCTTTGTCTTGTTTAAGTGCACTATTTAGGCGCTCTCCAAACCTTGCACAGTTATCTATATTCTCTTGTGTAATACCAGCTTGCGGCAATGCGCTAAAATATTTTTTATCACCTGTTAACATCCACATGGGTAGTGTTACAAGGCTTAAAATTGAGCCACTTTGATCTGTAAGAGCTACATTGTCAATAAGTCTTGCGTCAAGATTGCTTATCATATTTTTCATTTTTTCTTGTGCCAATACCCACATATCACGACAAGCTATAACAGTTACAACTGGTTTATCTTTAAATATATGTTTTGCTTGATTAGACTGCATAAAAGCAGTCATAGGAATAGATGGTGACATATACCAAACGGTATATCCTAAGATGATTAAATCATAATCATCTTCTAGTTCTTCAAGTTCTTCTATCTCACAGCCGTCCATCTGAACAGCCTCTGGAAATTCATCAAAAAAGGTATAAAATGGCCATGGAAATGGATATTTTGTTTTTGGTACTATAGGCCTCATATCTACTTTTATTTCATCATCACCGAGTTTTGAGGTAAAGCTTTTTAAAACATTTTCTAATTGCCCTGTCTGTGAATAATAAACAACTAATACTTTTTTCATTTTCATCTTTTTAAATTAATAATTTTAACTACAATTGTACTCTTTTAATGCTTTTAAATAGATAAGATTTAGTAATTTTACATAATATTAATATTTTATTATGCTATAATTAATTGGACAAATTGTAAGGATGAACAAATGATAAAACGTTTAAGTATGTTAATGGCTATAGTAGGTTTAAGTTTTTTAATGAGTGGGTGTGGAGCAGCAAAACTAACTCCAGAAGTTGCTAAGACATTTCAAGAAAAAGCGGTAATGTACACGCAAACAAATATGCATTATAATGTGTATAAGAGTGCTTATATTATCGATACGACAAACTATCAAATCGGTACTTTGATTCCAGTAAATTCTGAAGTTATTATGCAAGAAGTAAACGCTAAACAACTTACTTTCTTGTACAAAGGTCAAACAATCACATTGAGAAATATTGCTAAATATTCAGGGCTAAATATCTCTGATGTTACATCAAAATACTTCTCAACTAAAAAAGTAGACCTTTCAAAATTTTCTAAAGCGGAACAAAAAGCTATAGGATCTGCTAGTTTAGTTAAAGGTATGAGTAAAGAGGCTGTTTTACTATCTCTTGGCACACCTCCACAACATCGTACACCAGACTTAAATGCTGATACATGGACTTACTGGAGAAATAGATGGACTACATTTATCGTTTCATTTGAAGAGGGTAAAGTCGTTTCAGATCACTACATAAAATAGTCTAACAAATGCATGCTCACTCTGCTGAGTATGCATAACCTCCTACAACAAAAAAATTTAAATCTTACACTAAACTTTAACATTTATTCTGATAAAAAATTAGCTTTTATGATATACTAGCTATTCAAATATTTGTTAAGGATAACTATGTTTAACACCAAAAACGTCTCAGGAGAACAGGCCCTTTTAGAGGCTCAGAAAATAGCTTTTGCACCTGTAATATTTCAGTGTGCTAGACTTCTTCGTGATTGGGGAGTATTTAACCTGCTTCAAGTAAAAAAACAGCCTTTGAGTATAGAAGAGATAGCAAAAGAGTGTGACATAACAATCTATGCTACGCAGGTTTTATGCGAATCTGGGTTTAGTATGGGAGCGCTTAGTTTTGAAGATGAAAAGTATAGTATCACTAGAATAGGATACTTCTTAGAAAACGATGAAATGACAAGAGCAAACATGAGTTATAACCATGACGTAAACTATGAGGGTCTTTTTTATCTTGATGAATCTCTTAAAGAGGGAAAACCAGTAGGCTTGCATCATACTTTTTCAAAAACAGAAGAAACTATATATCCTATACTGACAACATTGCCAAAAAAAGCTAAAGATAGTTGGTTTGGTTTTGACCACTTCTATTCTGATGCTGCATTTAAATCACTTGTCAAAATTATGAGTAAACGAGGGATCAAAAATCTTTTAGATGTTGGGGGAAACACTGGAAAATGGTCTATTGCACTAACTAGTGCATCTCCTGAGACTACAGTGACTATCTTAGATCATAAAGCACAGATAGATGAAGCATTTATAAATGCAGAAGAGGCAGGAGTAAAAGATAGGGTAAAAGGTTATCCTCTTGATCTGCTAGATCATTCAAAACCATTTCCATCTAATGTTGATGGAGTTTGGATGAGTCAGTTTTTAGATTGTTTTGCTCCATCAGATATTGTAAATCTTCTAAAACGAGCTAAAGAGGCACTTAATGAAAATGGCAAAGTATATATTGTTGAACCGTTTTGGGATAGACAGAGCCATAAAATAGGTGCGTACTGTCTTATTAATACATCTCCTTATTTTACAGCCATGGCTAATGGAACAAGCAAGATGTACAGAGCAAGTGAATTTAAAAAGTTTGCAGAAGAAGCTGGACTTAAAGTTATTGAAGAGATTAATGGTTTAGGATTTGGACATACACTTATGGTTTGTGAAGCTTAATAAGCTTTACAAACTGCTATAGCCTACAAGTTTATAAATACCTTCTTATATCCATTTTCCCACATCTTTACAACTTTTACTAAATCCAAGAGAGAATCAATCAAGCCCTCTTCTTTTGACTCCTCAATCTCAACAGCGCCACTTTCATCATGAGCTATTTCAAGAACCACACCAGCACCTGCTTCAAGATAATTGGTACAGTTATTTGCTTCTTCGATATTGTTTATATCTAAACATTCTGTCGCTACACATAATACCTTTTCATTTGATACAAGAGCTTGCAGTGCAGCGGTTTTCAAAGCGTCTAGTGAACTTTTCATACCTGATGATATAGTTATAATTTCATCTTTATCTTCATTTAAAAGTGAGAAGTATGATGGAGCAGAGTTGTAAACACTATTTTGAAAAAGTGTCGGACTTATCTGTGTTTCATTGAGTATAGCATCGGTAATGCCGACAGTAGATTGCAACTCTCCAAATGCAGAAGCATAAACAATTTTACCATTAGTAAAAGCACATTTATCTGCAATATAGAGCATTATCTTTGCGTTTCTTGTTAAGCGTCTTCTTATTATCATCTTTGGAACTATTCGTTTTTCTTCTAAATCTTCTATTTTTTTAGGTGCATATATTTTTGAAGCACTGATTATGTTTACTGCTACTTTTTTTGACATTAGTTTATTTCTCCAAAGATAAGCGATGTATTGTTTCCACCAAATGCAAAAGAGTTACTCATAACATATTTTACATCTTGTTTGATATTTTCATTTGGGATGTTTATGCTCTTGTTTTGAGCATCTCTTAAGTTAGTCTGCGCAGGAATCATCCCTTGCTTGATAACTTCACAAGAGATAATAGCTTCTATAGCTCCAGCAGCTCCTAAAGTATGTCCTGTTATCGCTTTTGTTGAACTTATACAAACATCTCTAAATAATTTTTCAACTCCTAAACCTTCTACTGTGTCATTTGCCATTGTCCCAGTGCCATGTGCATTTATATAGTCGATATCCGCAGCATCTAGCTTAGCATCTTTTAAGGCATTACTCATTGAAGCTATGGCTCCATTTGCCTCTGGGTCTGGATTTGTCATATGGTAAGCATCACTACTAGCACCAGCACCAATAAGTTCAATTGAATCAGTTGTCTGTTCATCTTGAACTAAAAGTACCGCTACTGCTTCAGCTACATTCATCCCATCTCTATTTTCATTAAAAGGTGTACACACTTTTGAAGAGAGCACACCTAAAGCGTAAAAACCACATACAGTTGTATAACACAAGGCATCTGCACCTACGACTAAGATATTTTTATATGCACCAACATTTATAAGTCTTTTTGCTAATAAAAGAGCATTTGCACTTGAGGTACATGCAGTTGAGATAGAACGACTATTACAGAAGTTGAAGCCTTTTTCTAAAGAGTCTGATATAACGCTAATTGCATGTCGAGAAGTGTCTATGTTTTTATAGTTTTTATCTTTGAAATAGTGCTGTTCACTCTCTTGCATCCCACCCACAGAAGAGCCAACAATAAGTAAAGTTTCGTGAAAATTTTCTAAATTTGATTTTTGTAAAACTGTAGCAACAACAGAATTTAGATTTTCAAAAAAATCATTATATTTCATTTTTCCAAGTCCAACTGGAGTTTCTGGCATATAAGATGTATCTATTGTTATTCCAGTTTGTTGTTTATATATTGACTCCATCAGCTCTTTAGTGTTGCCCACACATGAGTTCGATTCATATCCATTTATAAATGCTTTCACACTTTTCCTTTGTATATATCTTTGTATTTAAAAAACTCATTGCTTATATGTAATTCAATACGTAATTAAGAAGATTAACATTACCCACTTTGAACTATTAGCTT
>Ga0265295_1002544_pt1 | contig 28599 bp, 26 predicted proteins | sample Munlansysbiofilm_FD_192503 | JGI IMG/M metagenome (GOLD analysis project Ga0265295, IMG submission 192503) | Leachate microbial communities from a municipal landfill in Southern Ontario, Canada - Methane capture system biofilm | ecosystem: Engineered > Solid waste > Landfill > Unclassified ... | reverse complement strand
TAATCCAGGTAAAAACGCTATTCTCGTGCAGCATAGCGAAGATCGAATAGATAAAATTCTTAGCCAGTTCATTAATGATATGCCCCGATGTATTGGTATTAATAACCATATGGGCAGCCTGGCTACAAGCGATGTAGATGTAATGCAAGCAGTTATGAATACATTAAAAAAGCATGATAAACTCTTTTTAGATAGCCGTACTACCAATGTATCGGTTGCCTATCAAACTGCTCAAAAGAAACATATAAAAGCTTTCCGAAATGACATCTTTTTGGATAGCCCCAATATTAGTCAATCTACTATGGAGGCAAAATTGAATCGAATTATTGAATTGTCTGGGCATCAACAACATGTAATTGCCATAACTCATTGCCATAGTATGGATAAACTAGAGTATCTAAGAACCTTTATACAGCGGTTAAAAAAAGCAGGGTTTAGTTTGATTCCCCTATCAGAAATTGGAGAACGCAACATACCGGAGATATTATGAATTTTTTACAAGCAGTATTTTTGGGCATAATTCAAGGACTTACAGAGTTTATCCCCGTTAGTTCTTCTGGTCATCTGGTTTTGGCGCAGCACTTTTTAGGTATAGAAGCAGGTAGTGATATCAGTTTTGAAATATTTCTACACCTTGGCACTTTATTGGCTGTGTTGGTTTTTTTTATTAGACAAATATGGGATCTTATTGTTTCTCTTTTTTCTTGGAAATCTGGCTTAGACGGAGAAACTCACCGCAAAAACCGTGCTACAATAGCATATTTAATCATCGCAACTTTCACAACCGGAGTATTTTACCTTGTGTTTAAAGATCTCCTCAAATCCGCCTATCAGAGCCCGATATTTGTAGCGTTTATGCTGCTAATTACCGGACTTATTATATTCGCCTCAGATTTCGTAAAAAATTCGTCTATCCCCTCTTCAAACACCGGTTTTATAAAATCTGTGTTCATAGGTTTGGCTCAAGGTTTGGCAATAATACCGGGCATTAGCCGCTCTGGTACTACAATATCTACTTCATTATTTTGTGGTGTAAAACGCAAGGATGCTGCACATTTTTCTTTTCTTCTTTCTATCCCCGCCATTATGGCGGCAAATATTGGAGAAATGAATCAATTAAGGTCTTTGAATCCCTCAGTATTACACATATATATAGCAGGATTTATTGCTGCTTTTATCAGCGGATATATGGTTATAGCCTTTCTCATAAGGCTAATCCAATCCGGTTCTTTAAAGTATTTTGCTTTTTATGTATGGCTTGTGGGAGCTATTGCCATTAGCCTGTTGCTTATTGGATGATGGAAAACAAAGATAATAGTGCTCTAAACTTCGATGCTTCAAAGGTAAAACTGGGCGATAACTATCTTCTTGTAGGTAGCGATGCTTATTTAATAGATTCTGTAATCAATCAGATTAGCTCACGGCTAAAACAAAAACAACAAATAGATACCAGTATTGTATATGCCGATGAGGTAAAAGCCGGTGAATTAAGTGAGTATCTGGATACATTTACAATCTTTTCAAGCGCAAAACTTGTCATAATAAAAAATGCAGAAAAATACTTAAAAAGAGAGTTAGAGATTATTGCCTCATATTTTGACGCTCCTTCCGATATCCAGAGCCTGGTAATAGTATCCGAAAAAACAGATGCTAAATATAACGCATGGAAAACAATTATAGCTGCTAGCCAGAAAGTAAACTGCGATCCACCAAAATTTACCGGTGAAATTCGCAATTGGCTGATGACTGAACTCAAACGGCAACAGCGTACTATGACGCCTGCAGCGATAAATGAGTTTACCAATAGAATAGAACTGGATTATTATAATGCTTCCAACGAACTAAACAAGGTATTACTTCTTATTGGCGAAAGAAAAAATATCACTGAAGCGGATCTGGTAACAAGCTTAAATAGCAGTAGAGCTGGCACACAAATAGATTTCTTCAGAGCCTTAGGAAACCGCCAATCAAAAAATGCTTTAGAAAGCGTCAATCTTATGATTCAATCCGATGTAGAGCCCTTACAAATATTCTTTAGCCTTTTTCGCTTCTTCAGTAATCTCTACAAGATTCAACTTCTTCGTGAAAAACACATTTCCGAAGCTGAAATAATGCAAAAACATATTCCGGAGATTTTTTATAGCCAACGAAAAGAATATCTGGAGTTTGCTAAAAAATATAACTTAAAAGCCTTAGAATGTATTTTTGGCATATTGTTAGAAACAGATTCTCTGCTTAAGAGTAATCTCATAGACAAAAATATGCAGCTAGAACTATGCATTATTCAAGTTTTGAACACTAGATGAAACAAAGTGGCATCTTACTACATATTTCAAGCTTGTGTACAGATTACGGTATTGGCGATCTAGGAAATTCTGCGTATCGTTTTGCAGATTATCTGTGTAATGAAGGGCATAAATTCTGGCAAATCTTACCCCTTAACTATCCTGGATTTGGTAATTCCCCCTATAATCCAATCTCTGCTTATGCTTCAAATCCTTACCTGATAAGCCCAGAATTACTATACATGGAGGGTTTGTTAAGTAAATCTGAATTGTACTCTTTACCTCGTAGTAGTATTGTAGATTATCAGAGTGTATATACAGAAAAGAATTTAATCTTCGCAAAGGCAATGCCTCGATATCTAGAAAAGCATAATATATTGGAATATATCGATAATGAGGCTATATACCTAAAGCCATATCTTACTTATATATGGTTAACAGATATATATAAGAATGTGTCGTGGCAGAAATGGGCACCTGAGCATCGCATATATAGCGAAGAATTGTATAATGCATGCAAAAACGAAGTAAAAGTCCAAAATGCCGCTGCTTTGCAAATGGTTTTTAATAAACAAATGCAAGATCTTAAGAACTACCTCAAGCAAAAGGGAATATTGCTGTTTGGAGATTTGCCGCTATATCTAAGTTATGAAAGTGCAGAAGTATGGGCAAATCAACATCTTTTTGACCTCGATGAAAACGGCTTGCGAAAAAGCGTCGCCGGAGTACCCCCCGATGCTTTTGCAGAAGGTGGTCAGCTTTGGGGAAACCCTATTTACTTATGGGATAAATTGCAGGAGAATCAATTCGACTTATTTATGCAAAGAATTCGGCTAAGTCTTAAATATTTCGACCTATTACGATTGGATCACTTCATCGGTTATGTAAACTATTGGCAAGTGCAATGTCCAAATCGTACTCTGCCCGAAAACGCTATACATGGCGTATGGAAGAAAGCATTACCCGAGGCTTTTTTTGCTACAATAAAACAAGAATTTGATCTTAAGCACTTTGTAGCAGAAGATCTTGGAATTCTAAACCACGATGTATGTGCAATTCGCGATTCTTTAGCATTACCTGGAATGATAGTACTGCAATTCTGTTTTGAAGAAAGTGTGCCAAATGTGCAGAATTACCCTGCTGACCGCATAATTTACACCGGCACACACGATAATAACACTACCCGCGGTTGGTGGGAGAATCTTCCCCAGGAATCTGAATCCCGCGAGAATATGATTGAGTTTTGCCGACGTTTTTTTCCCGATAGAGAAGTAACTAATTCTAATATAGCTCGTTTACTGATTGATATCGCAAACTTATCCGCATGCTCTCGAATGATATATCCCATGCAAGATATTCTGGGATTGGGTGCCAAAAGCAGGATGAATATTCCAGGAACTGCGCTAGGAAATTGGCAATGGCGAATGGATAGCATACCATAAAACACGATTCGATGTTCATAATTAACTGGTATTGAGAAAGTTATATATAATATAAGATGTAAGGAGAATTTTTCAAATGAAAGTGAATGTTTGCGGTGTAATATGTTCTTCATATTGTCCGGCTTTTGGAAAGGAATGCAAGGGGTGTAAAGAATCAGAGGGTAAAATTCCTTGGGCGGTATTCTACAACCTTGAAGTGTGCCCGGTTTATAATTGTGTAAAACAAAAAGATATAGACCACTGTGGAGAATGCGGGAAAGCACCTTGCGAATACTGGCAGACCACCCTAAATCCCAATGCGTCCGAAGCTGAACACGAAGAAGACTTCCGCCGTAGATTTGAGGCTTTGGCAGCTTTGATGAATAAATAGGAACAAACCCAAAGCAATATGGCGGTGAAGCGTTTCTAAGCCATTGCTATCCCTCGCGCTGCGCTCGTGATTCCCTCATGATCTCCTCATAACATGAGGGGACTATGAGGAGAAATAGAGCAAATAACTATTGCATGAACTGAGGAAGCTCCATTAAAGTGATATTGCTTTACATCATTGGCGTGCCACCCTTAAAAGTATCCACCCTAAGGAGCTGATTATAGTACCCGAGAAAGATGTACAAGTGATGGACAATTTGATACACACCAAGTGCTATATAAATTTGAAATATTTGTAGTATTGATGATGAAAAAGTGTTCATAACCAAGAGGAACGTACAAGTCCAAACAATTATTCTAAAAAAGATTATATCATATTTTCTGATACCGAAGAAAGCATGATAAAAGCTTGAAGTTGTCATTGATCAAATCTTAAGAAAAAGTGAGGGTATTTGAAGAAATAGTGATAAAACCGTCGGCTACGAAAAACCCATTTATGGGCGGATTATCCTAATATAAAGATTTCAGTAAGTGCTTAGGGCTATCTAAGAGTGTAGTCGCATTAGTAAATTAGCACTCTCACTTTTCGATTGACAATAATCGAGACTTGATTAAATTGTCATCAGCTTAGCAGTTTAAGTAGTGGACTGCTAAAAAAATAATGAGGCAGTTTTACATGAAGAAGAATCAACAGCGATTGATACATACGCTTAGCGCTTTGGTGGATGAATACATCCAAAGTTGCGAACCCGTTTCTTCACGGGTATTGAACGAGAAGTACCTCACTGAAGTGTCTTCTGCCACACTACGCTTGGATTTACTTAAGCTGGAAGAGCAGAATTATATTTCTCAGCCCCATACATCTGCCGGTAGGATTCCTACTATCAGTGGCTATAGAAAGTATCTAGAATACATCGAGCCGGAGCATATAAATGTACGTTATGCAAGAATGGATACATTGCGCGAGCTATTAATCCAGAATTATAAGGACACTCCTAGGGCTTTACATTTTGTAATGCAGATGCTGGCTCATGAGACAGATCAGCTATCTTTTGTGGCGGAGCCAGAAGTATCCGGCGGCTATTTGGCAAGATTGGAAGTTTTTTCTATCGGAGAACGAAAGCTGATATTTGTGATGAGTCTGGATAGCGGGCTGGATAAAACAGTTATATTAAAGTGTAATTATGAGATCAACGAAGCGCAGCTAAAAAAGCTTGTACGTTATCTTAACGATGAACTGGTAGGCTTAAGAATTTACGACATAGCCAATAAGGTCTTGGTAGAAATGCGAGAAAAGAGCATGGGTGAGAATGATATTCTCAGCCAATTCCTTATTGAATTGCATAAAGCATTTATTGAAATCAGTGATTTCTTCATTAATTATGATGGCAGCATCAAATTTTTGGAGCAGCCCGAGTTTGATTCTAAGGAAGCCATACTTAGCTTTATGAATTTGATCCAGCGCCAGGATTTTTTGTTGAATGCAATGAGCAATGGCGATACCCATAAAGTGAATGTGCTTATGGGAGAAGAGTTTTCGGATCCCAGATTTAATGATTTTGCTTTGATCTATGGGAAATATGAAATATTCGGTATTCCCGGTTATTTGGGGGTATTAAGTCCTATTCGCACAGAGTACCGTAGATTGATTCCTCTAATCCGTGATGTTACTGAGACTATTACCCACACAACCAAACGTGGCATGGTGGTACCACAAGGGAGGATGAATGGCTAAAAGAAAGAATAGGGGTGTACATACCTCATATAAGGATAAAGCAATGCATGCAAAAGGTGAACAATTAAAACAAAAAGACGATGAACAAGAATTGGATCCAGCAGTAGATCTGGCAGAGAAAGAGAAGAAAAAGGCAGATGAAGAATCTAATTTGAGTGAAGTGGATTTGCTAGAAAAAGAACTGGCTGAGATTAAGGATAAGTATCTGCGAACAATGGCAGAATTTGAGAACTTTCGCCGCCGTAGCACTCAAGAAAAAGCAGATTGGATAAGGCATGCAACCAAAGAGCTTGCACTTCACATTTGTGATATTGCAGACAATTTTGAACGAGCATTGTTTCAAGCTCAGCAAGAAGATTTAAGCTCTCCATTTGGCAAGGGAATAGTGCTAATAGAGAAGCAATTACTTAATGCCCTTGAGCGGGAAGGAGTAAAAAAGATAGAAGCTTTGGGAAATGAATTTGATCCTGCTTATCATGAAGCATTGGCACATATTCCCAGCAATTATGAAGAAAATATTGTAGCCGCCATTATTCAGAATGGTTATACCATGCACGATAAGGTGATACGTCCAGCGCGTGTGGCGGTTTCAAATGGAAATAAGATGAATACCCAGGAGGAATAAATGGGAAAGATAATTGGAATTGATCTTGGAACCACCAACTCATGTGTTGCCGTGGTTGAGGGCGGTAAGCCCGTAGTTATTACTAATGCAGAGGGTGGGCGTACAACACCGTCTGTAGTAGCGTTTACCAAAGATGGTCAACGATTAGTGGGACAATTAGCAAAACGTCAAGCTGTTACAAATCCCATCAATACTGTTTTTTCAATCAAGCGGTTTATGGGGCGTAGTCATGGCGAAGTGGGAGAAGAGATTAAGCAGGTGCCGTTCAAGGTAAAATCTGGTATTAAGAACCAGGCCGCAGTGCATATTGACAGCGAAAACAAGGATTTTACACCGCAAGAAATATCAGCTATGGTTCTTACTCGCATGAAAGAAACAGCAGAATCTTATTTGGGCACTACTGTAACCGAAGCAGTGATAACCGTACCCGCATACTTTAACGACGATCAACGACAAGCCACAAAGGATGCAGGAAGAATTGCCGGGCTGGATGTAAAACGCATTATTAACGAACCTACTGCGGCAGCTTTGGCATACGGAATGGAGAACAAGAAAGAGCAAAAAGTAGCCGTTTACGATCTTGGTGGCGGAACCTTTGATATATCGATCTTAGATATTTCATCTGGAGTGGTGGAGGTACTTTCGACCAATGGAGATACTCACTTGGGTGGAGATGATTTTGACAAGCGTATCATCGATTGGATTTTGGAACAATTCAAAAAACAAGAAGGCATAGATCTATCTAAAGATGCGATGGCGTTACAACGTTTACGCGAAGCAGCAGAAAAAGCCAAAATAGAGCTCTCGGGCACTCAGACCACCAATATAAACTTGCCCTTTATTACTGCCGATGCTACCGGGCCTAAACATCTGAACTTAGATCTATCCTTAGCAGAATTTAATCGCATGACATCAGATTTGGTGGAACGCACATTGGGTCCTTGCAAAAAAGCACTATCCGATGCTAAATTGTCTACTTCAGACGTTCAAGAAGTACTAATGGTAGGGGGAAGCACGCGCATTCCAGCAGTAGGAGAAGCTGTAGAAAAATTCTTTGGCAAAAAGCCAAATCGAAGCTTGAACCCAGATGAAGTTGTTGCTATTGGAGCAGCAATTCAAGGTGCCATACTTTCTGGCGATGATAAAGTATCGGATGTATTACTTCTCGATGTTACTCCGCTTTCATTGGGAATCGAAACTTTAGGCAATATGATGACTACTCTTATTCCCAGAAATACTACAATACCCACGAAGAAGAGCCAGGTATTTTCTACTGCAGCAGATAACCAAACAGCAGTCACCATTCATGTTTTACAGGGTGAGAGACCTATGGCTCCAGATAATAAAAGTTTGGGCAGGTTCGATTTAGTTGGCATACCATCTGCTCCGCGTGGAGTTCCTCAAATAGAAGTAACTTTCGATATTGATGCCAACGGAATATTACATGTATCGGCAAAAGATAAGGGTACCGGAAAAGAACAGTCCATAAAGATTGATCGTGCCGGAAGCATTGATAAAGAAGATATCGATCGGATGATAAAAGAAGCAGAATTGCATGCAGAAGACGATAAGAAACGACAAGAATTCGTAAGTGCAAAGAATGAACTAGATACCTTAATCTTTAGTACAGAGAAAAGCCTTGCAGAATATTCAGACAAGCTATCTGATAGTGAAAAAAGTGAGCTGGAAGAAGAAATAAAGAACGCTAAAGAACAGCTTGATAAGGTAAGCGACAAAGAACAAGTGGAACAGATAAAAGATAGCCTCTCAAAAAAAGCTCAGAAGTTGGGAGAAATAATCTACGCCAATATGCAACAGCAACAACAGCAGGGCGGAGGAGCCGGATTTGATCCGAATGCACAAGGCTTCAATCCTGAAGATTTTGCCGGTGCTAAGGAATCTGAGAATAAAAAAGATGATGGTCCTATTGATGCGGATTTTGAAGTAGTAGACGATAAATAGTAAAGAATCAGAAGCGGGGATGAACACACATCCCCGCGGTTTTATTTTAATATTCAGCTTCTAATCTGCTAAGCTAGGTGGAAGTGTAATATTTTAGGAGACAGAATGGCGAAACGAGATTATTATGAAGTTCTCGGTGTGGATAAGCACGCTGATGAAGCAACCATAAAGAAGGCTTACCGAAAGCTGGCGATGCAGTATCATCCGGACAAAAATCCCGATAACAAGGAAGCAGAAGAAAAGTTTAAGGAAGCCAGTGAAGCTTATGAGGTTCTAAGTGATAAGGAAAAAAGGCAACTGTACGATCAATATGGTCATGCAGGAATAGAGAATCAATTTGGAGCCGGAGGCTTTTCTTGGGAGAACTTCACTCACCGAAGCGACCTTAATGATATATTCGGAGATGGCTTTTCGTCAATTTTCGAAAGCTTGTTTGGAGGTGGTTTTGGGTCTCGCTCACACGGAAGAAGTTCAAATAGGGGAGAGGATCTACAGATAGAGCTATCTCTAAGCCTGAATGAGATTGCTGCAGGTTGCGAAAAGAAGATCAAGATTAGCACCAAAGAACCTTGTGACAAATGTAATGGAAGCGGTAGCGCGGATGGAGAAACAGAAATTTGCCCACAGTGCAGAGGAACCGGGCAAGTGCGTCAGGTAAGACAATCATTATTTGGTCAAATGCAAACAGTAGCGGAATGCCCTTCTTGCCGGGGAGAGGGAAAGATAGTAAAGAAGAAATGCCCCAAATGTTACGGTGAGGGCAGAATGGGCAAAGTGAAAGAAATAAGCGTAAAAATCCCTGCCGGCGTGGAAGAGAACCAGTATATTCGCTTACGCGGACAAGGCAATGTGGGTCCTCGCGGAGGCACAAGAGGAGACATCCTAGTACTTATTCACGAAAAACAAGACGATCTGTTTGAACGGCATGGAAATGATATAATTATGGAGTATCCAATCTCAGTATCTCAAGCTGTTTTAGGAGATGAAGTATTGGTTCCTGCCCTCACGGGTAAAGTAAAGATGAAAATTCCAGCCGGTACCCAAAGCGGAAGAATATTTAGATTGAAGGGACAAGGAATACAAAGCCTAAATTCTTACTCTAAAGGAGACGAGTTAGTTCAGATTATTGTAGTTATTCCCACCAAAATAAACAAAGAAGAAACGGAACTTTTTACTAGACTGAAAGAGTTTGACAGTAAACGAGAATTAAAGCCCGGTAGAGGTTTCTTTAGTAAATTGAGAGATTATTTTAGTTAGAATGCCATCTTATTATTGTCCAGATCTGAATGCTAATAGTAAACAGATAGTACTCGATAAAGACGAACATCACCACCTATGCAGAGTGAAGAGAATAGGAGTGGATGATGTTATTACTTTAAACAATGGAAGAGGAATTTTGGCTGATTGCAAAATATTGAAGATCGATAAGAGTATGGCGGTACTCGAACCGATCAATATTGAGTATCATAACAAATCTAAAATTACCTATGCAATAGCCTTTGCCTTATTAAAGAATAGAAATGATGAACTTGTGGTAGAAAAGTGTACTGAGCTGGGGGCATCAGATTTTTTTCCCTTTATTAGCGAAAATACGGTTAAAGAAGAAGGGAAAAATACAATAGAAAGATTCAAGAAAATTGTGCTTTCGGCAATGAAGCAATGTAATAATCCTTGGATGCCACAAGTGCACAACCTCGCTAGGGTTCAAGATTTGGTAAATCTGATCGTTGAGCATGGCTATGAGCCTGTTGTTTGTTCTGAGCATGAGCAAGAAAATTGGTTGAACATGGTAGATTGCACCCAAAATATATGTTTTATCATTGGACCTGAAGGTGGCTTTTCAAACCTTGAGTTAGGTTTAATGAAAGGTATTGACAATATAACTATCGGAAGTTTGGTTACTAGAGCTGAAACAGCAGCTATAGCCATTGCTTCACAATATCTTTTATACAAAGAATTATCAACCAAATGAAGCAATATGCATAAGAGATATTTATGGGGATTTTGGGATGCCCAAAATTCTCTTTGACAAGATAAAGAAGGGCATTTAGTTTGACACAAACGCAAATAAAGGGGATAAGACCAAGATAATGAAATTGTTTGAGACTCATGCACATTTGGACCTTCCGGAATTTGATTCTGATCGGGAGAGCCTCATTAATAAATGCTTTGCCAGTGGAATTGAATATATAATAAACATATCCTACAATAAAGATACTGCCCTTTCTTCCCTAGAGCTTGCCAAAAAACACTTGCATATTTTTGCATCGGTAGGCTTTCACCCTCACGATGCTCAGGAGTTTGACGCTGAGTTAGTGAAAAAGCATGCTCGCGAAAAAAAGGTATTGGCAATTGGAGAAATTGGGTTGGATTTCTTTAGAAATCTCTCTCCCTACACGGTTCAACGTGAAGTATTTGCCAATCAAGCGCATTTGGCTGTTGAATACGATTTGCCTATTGTAGTACATGATAGACAGGCTCATCAGGAGTGTTACAATATTCTAAAACAAGAAAACGTGAAAGAAGCTGTATTCCATTGCTTTTCCGGTGATATTGTATTTGCTCAACAAGTATTGGATGCAGGTTGGATGATGAGTTTTACTGGTAGTATTACGTACAATAATTCTCATCTAGATGATGTAGTAAGACTGGTACCTATGGATAGGTTTATGATAGAAACAGATTGTCCGTATTTGCCCCCACATCCACATCGAGGTAAGCGAAATTCACCTCTTTTATTGCATTTAATAGCTCAATACATAGCCGAAGTGAAAGGAATAACTCCCAATGAAGTGGCAGAAGCATCGTATAATAATGCGATTAAATTCTTTAGCGTTCCCCCAGATCCAGTAAAACACAAAAAAGCAGGACACAAGAAATGAAAAAAGTAATAGTACTGATGTGTAGCCTCACAGCAGTTTGTTTGTGGGGAGGAAACTCAATATTTTCTTACGAAGGTTTTCCAATCCAGTATTATGGACGAGATGTATATAGCTTGGGCATGGGAGATACCGGATCCAGCGACATCTTTCGTTATAATACGGGATATGCTAATCCCGCTCAGAATAATCAAGATAACAAAACCTTGTTTGGAACAGGCATGATTTTTGGCTATACAAACTATAAATCGAAAACCGATGGAGTGCAGCAAAGCTTTCGTGATGATGCTTTGGATTTTCCCTATTTCAGCGTATCTGTTCCCATCAAAAAGCATCGGATTGGTTTTCAATTCATGTCTCATGCAAATGGAGTGGTAAAAAATCAGACACTTATTGACGAAAATACTTTTGAGCGGCAAGAAGCTGATAACTATATTTATCGTGCCGATCTTTTATATAGCTACAGAATAAACAACCTTAGACTTGGGGTATCTGCAAACTATTTTTTGGGTCATAGCAACAGGGTATTTGAGCAAACATCATCGCAGAATACAATGCCAACAACCGAATCTTTGCATCAAAGCTTTAAAAATCCTACCTTCAGCTTAGGTATGGTTCAGAGTGTTAAAGATCATGCCGTAGGCGCTTATGCTACCTTCCCTGTTCGGTTAGATGGTGAACAAACCTGGAGTAGCTTTCATAGTAGTGCTGAAACTCAAGCTACACATTACGATTTACCTCTGTTGATAGGATTGGGCTATGCCGGTCTAGTGCTTCCCGAACTTAAGGTTTCGGCAGATTACACTTATGAAGCTTTTAAAGAAACCGATAATAATCTCAGAGACGGATGGAAAGCAGGACTAGGAATTGCCTATGAACCAGAGATTGATCGTAAAAAGCATTGGTATCAGAAAATACCTGTAAGAGCAGGTTATTCTATGAGACTCCTGCCGTTTAAATGCAATGGTGAATATGTAGATGAAAATACTCTGAGCGCAGGGATAAGTATACCCTTAAAAAGCGATGTGAATAGGTTGGATTTAGGGTTTCAATATACTACGAGGGGTGTTTTAGACACCCATAATCTGCAGGATAGCAGTTATCTGTTTCTAATTGGTTTTACCGGATTTGATATTATTGGCAAAGCAATAGATCGTACCGCACCAAGAGAAATTCCAAAAGCTGAGGAGATTCAACAATGGTAACTAAGAGTAATCTTTTTAGCAAGATACTTGAAACTCGCAACCTGAAGACCGCAGACTTGGAATGTACTTTAGACGACCTACCTGACGAACAGTTATTTGCTAATATCGATAAAGTAGCTCTGAGAATTCATGAAGCTATATACAACAATGAATCGATGATAATCTTTGGGCACGATGATCCCGATGGTATTACCAGCACATACATACTGTATAATTATTTGAATAGCTGTGGTTACCAAAGACATAGCTACTACATTCCTAATCGCAATATAGAATCGCACGGTATTCAAAGCAATTTTATCGAACATGTTAAACAAGGTGCTTTTGATCTTGTGATAACCGTAGATAATGGCATATCTGCATATGACGGGATTGAAAGTCTTAAAAAGCTTGGTTGTGATATAATCGTTACCGATCATCATCTAATCCAGCCAGATATGCTTCCAGACGCTTACGCAATACTAAATCCCCAACTTCCCGAGTGTAATTACCCCTTTAAAGCTCTTGCTGGAGTGGGAGTGGTTTTGATGCTCATTAGGTATTTAGCAAAAAAATGGGAACACCACATAGATCCGGCCAGTTATTTTTGGGCTGCGGTTGGCTCAATTGCCGATAAAGTACCAATGATAGGCATTAACCGTATTATTGTACGTTATGTATTGGAGAACTTTGAACAAACCCAGGATCAAACAGTGCAGTTCTTGTTACGTAATTATAGCAGAGTAAATACATATACAGATGTGTTCAATTTCATTACATATACTTCACGTTTGATTGCCAATGGGAGGGAAGAGGCCGGACAACATACAGCTTTGCGCTTTATATTACAGTTATCGGATGCAAAAGCACAATTGTTTGAGCGCCTCGAATCACAGAAGAATCTGTGGGAGAGAGAGCTGAACAGAGTATTCGGATTTTTAGAGACTCTTTCTGAGGATTTTGTGGGTAATTATTTTGTTTATTATGACGATGATGGAGTAATACCATATTCACTTTTAGGCACAGCTTCTACATTTATTGTAAACAGACTTGGTATTCCCACCATAATGCTTAAGCATCATAATGGCAATATGGTTTGTGAAGGGCGTTGTGGGGAAGGATTTAATATGGTTGAAGCATTTACTCATTGCAAAGACCATCTGATTCAATTTGGTGGTCATGCCAAAGCAGCTGGTTTCACCATGTTGCCATCGGCATACGATAACTTCTTGGAGTGTTTCAATGCCTATCTATCGGATAACTTTATTATCTCAGAAGAGGTAAGTGAATTAAACTATGAAGCTGAGTGCAGAATTGAAGATATGGATAATCTAACGTGGCAAAGCATGGAGTTATTGCTGCCGTGGGGACAAAAAAACCATGAGCCTATGCTTCTTATAAAAGCATTGAAACAAACAGATTTAAATGGCAATTGGAATTTAGACAGCGGCAGTTTACATCTGCCTCGCGAGAAAGCCTGTGATTGTATAGCACTGTGGCGCTCAGCGAATCAAATCCGAATATTAAAAATTCTAGATTCTTAACAATATGGGAAGCCTTGGCGAAACCCTGAGAAAGTCCATACACCTTAGTTCCCTTGTGATACCTTTGGGCTATCGTTATATTTTGGGTTACAATCGTCGGATTGCTTTCGTAATATTATTAGCCGCATTAGTAATTAGCTTGGTTATTGAGTTTCACCGTTTTTGGCAACGTAGCTTTAGAAAGACTTTTCATCGATTGTTTGGTATGATCCTAAGAAAACATGAACTAAATGATTTTACTGGTGCAACATATTTATTGGTAGCAAGCTTGTTATGCGTGGCTTTTTTTGATGAACCTATAGCCGCAGCATCTATAGCATTCTTAAGTATAGGAGACACATTTGCTGCTCTTATAGGCATAAACTTTGGCAAACGCAGGTTTTTGCGAAATGGTAAGAGCTTAGAAGGCAGCTTGGCATGTTTTGCATCTTGCGCTATTTTTGGTTTGTGGTGGCTGCCCAATCCATGGATGGCAATCATTGGAGCATTGGCTGCTACTGCTTCCGAATTGTGCAAGATTCCCTTGGATGATAATATCAAGATTCCCGTTGGTTCGGCTTTAGCGATGACAATTACGAGCCTATTCATATAAATGAGGCAAATATGCTGATATCATTTGTAATTCCCGTTTTAAACGAAGAAGATTCACTTTCCCAGCTTTATACTGAAATATTGGCTAATATCCATGATCATGATTATGAGATTATTCTTATAGATGATGGTTCTACTGATGGTAGTTTTGGCATCATGAGTCAGTTAGCCACTAATGACAAAAATGTAAGGGTCATAAAGTTTAGACGTAATTTTGGAAAAGCAGCTGCCCTTCAACAAGGATTTGAGCTTGCTATTGGTGATGTAGTCTTTACTATAGATGCCGATTTGCAAGATAATCCGGTGGAAATTCCGGCTTTTTTGCAAAAGATTGATGAGGGTTATGATATGGTTTCGGGATGGAAGAAAAAGCGACAAGATCCACTACATAAAAGAATTCCATCAAAACTCTTTAACAGTGTAACTGCTCGTACATTCAAGCTTAAACTCAAGGATTATAATTGCGGATTTAAGGCATACAGGAATGAAGTAGTTAAAGAATTGAATCTATATGGCGAGATGCATCGCTATATACCGGCCTTGGTAGATTCTTTGGGCTTTCGGGTAACCGAAATTGCCGTACAACACAGAGCTAGAAAATATGGACACAGCAAGTATGGATTAGAACGCTATTTAAGGGGTTTTTTTGACCTGCTTACGGTAAGAATGGTAACACATTACATAAAGAGTCCATTGTATCTATTTGGTAGAGTTGGGCTTATATCGTGTTTAATGGGTACGGGTATTACGGTATATCTTGCGATAATGAAGATATTTTGGGGCATGGCTTTATCGAACAGACCATTGCTACTATTAGGTATTTTAATGATTCTTGGAGGATTACAATTCATATCTTTGGGGTTAATCTCAGAATTAATCGTTAATAGAATTGATCCATCCAAGCGTCTGCCTTTATCTATTGAAACAACAATAAACATATGGCAAGAGCCGGAAGATGGAAATACTTGAACGCTTCTTTCTTAAACGTTATATAAAGTATCCAAAGCGAAACTTGTTTCGCTTTAGTTTTATTGCTATGGTATTGGGAATAATTCTATCTGTAGGAATCTTATCTGCGGGATTACATCTTTTTCAGGGTTACGAATCAACCTTAAAGAAGCTACTTTTAGAAAGCTTTGCCCATGTTGGGATTAGCTCATCTGATGGCAGTTTGATGAGCAATGAAGAAACAGAAAATGCCTGTAAAACACTTACAGAACATAATGAAGTTTTAAGCTGTGTTCCAGTGTTACAATTTGCCCTAATGGCTCAGAACAAAGATAAGGTACGGGCTGCCAGCTTAAAATGCTATAAAACCGAAGAAACTGCTCCTTATCATCCATATATAGTTTCTGGAAGACCAAAGATCGCATCTGGTGAAGTGATTGTAGGGCATTATCTGCTAGCTGAGTTAGGATTGGCGCTTGGAGATACTATAAATCTGAACTATCCTAGGTTGGATAATATCACTCCTTTGGGAATACCAAGCACACAATATGATTATATAATTGCAGGCGTATTTCGATCTGGATACTATGAAAATGACCGAAACTTGGTTATATCAACTGTAGAAGATGCTCGTACTTTGATGATGATACCAGAAGGTTTTAGTAGAATTGAGATACTACTTAAAGATGCTGATGAAGCGCCGGTTTTGGCACGATCTTTCATCGAAGAACTGGGCTATGAGTATATGGCGATGCCGTGGAATATTTATGCAGAGAGTTTGTTAAGGTTGGTAACAATAGAAAAGTGGTTGATTTTTATTGTTTTCAGTTTTCTGGTGTTGATAGCGGGGATCAACGTAATATCCACAGTTAGCACTACGATAATAGACAGACAATCTGAGATTGCTGTATTAAAGACTCTCGGTGCTGCTTCACATACGATCAGAAGGCTTTTTGCAATTCGGGTAGGATTGGTGGCGATAATTTCTGTTTTAATTGGGCAGATATTTGGGATTCTGCTTTCTTGGTTGGTTGAGAAACAAACCTTTTATCGTTTGAAAGGAGATGTGTATTTTATCGATACTTTAGGGGCAAACATCACTATACCTAATATATTAATCGTATTCTTGGTTGCAAGTTTATTGATTTTTATCTGTATAATGATACCGCTGAAACAAATTGAGAGATTACAAGTAATTGAGATTATCAGAAAAAAATACGCTTGAGGAATCATGATATTAAAAGCAAGCCATCTTAGCAAAACATACATAGATAGCGATCAGAGAATTGAAGTTCTAAAGGATGCATCATTAGAAGTGAATGCAGGGGAGTTGATTTGTATTACTGGTAAATCTGGATGTGGTAAAAGTACTATGCTACACATAATGGGTCTTTTAGATACACCAGATAGCGGAGACTTGATTATTTGTGATAAATCAATTCAGTCAAACAGCCCTCAAGCATCGTCGATTCGCAACCAAGAGCTTGGTTTTGTATTTCAATTCCACTACCTAATAGATGATCTTAGTGCTACAGAAAATGTAGCTTTACCATTACTAATATCTGGAATTAATGAAAGTTCTGCAAAATTAAGGGCTAAAGAACTTTTAGTACTTTTAGGCTTGGAACAGCGCTTGAATAGATACCCAAATCAGCTATCTGGGGGAGAACAACAAAGAGTTAGTTTAGCTCGTGCTCTTGCAAACAAACCCAAATTGGTTCTTGCAGATGAACCTACAGGGAATCTGGATCCCTTACATAGTAATGAGGTATGGGAAATGATAAGAAAGCTGAACCACGATCTAAATCAGGCTTTTGTAATCGTTACACACGATATTGAAGCCTCACGCAAAGCCACAAACAGCTATGAATTAACTGATGGAAGGTTAATACAGCTCAAGGCTTAACATATGCATCGATCACGAAAGTTTCTAATCCTGATCCTAATCCTATTGCTTATCAATGTGATATTTTTCACAATATGGTATCCTTTAGGTGGTAGAAAGCTGGTGAGAAACTTTATTGCAGCAAAAGTGGCGGATACTATAGGGGCAAAAGTACAAATTGGAGATTTGCATATAAGCGACAAACAAATACTAATCCAAGATTTCAGCTATGTCGATAAGGATAGCCAGATAGACTTAAACGTTAAGAGCTTTAGAGTAAGATATAACTTATATAAATTAATCTTATCGGGATTCAAATTAGACAATGTGATATCTACCGTTGAAGTAATAGAGCCCCATGTTAAGTTACGATATTATCATGATTTTACTAAAAAAAGAATCACTAAGAAGCGAAAGAAAGAATTTAAGATACCTGATCTTAGTACCTATTTTAAGCTTATTACATTAGAAAGCGGTTCTCTGGAATCGGATTTATCTTTTAATCTTAAGATGCAAAACGAAGGCATATTAAAAATCGAAGAGAATCTAAAAAATATCCAGCTTCGTATTCAAAATGCTGAAAATACCAAACTCAAATTGAACGCCACGACTTCTTTAGGGGGTAAGGTTTCAGCTGAAGGATCTCTGATTGGAGGCAGAATTGATATAGCTAAAGCTGAGATAGAAGAGTATAAACCTCTTTATTTATCTCATCCCGACATCCAAGATTTTCGAACAGAGATTAATATAGTAGCACATTACAGTGAACCATCAGATTCTTCAAAAGCAGAGTTTTCTGGGAAGGCGCTTATTTGGAACACTTCTGCATTTGCCATCAACCGCCTCCCGGTGCATATTCCTCTTATTAATGCCGAAACAGATGGAAACACTGGTAGCATCAGCATATCTTCAACACGTATAGCGGGAAGTAGCATTGAAGCAAGACTATCAATTCATGATATGCTGGAAGATATTAAGATAGATGGCTCCTATGCAAATATAAGTCTATATGCAGCTGATATTATGCCCCAGTTATCTGGTCTTGTTGAAGGTAGTCTTACTGCATCTGGCAGCATAAATGAGCCTAAGGTTAGACTGTTTGCCAATAGCAATCGTTTTGCATATCGAAACTGGGCGCTTGAAGATATCTCTTTAAGTGCAGATTATGAAGAAAACATCGCTTCAATAAAAGATTTTGATGCTAGATGGCAAAATCAATTCCTTAGTCTTAATGGATCATTTTCTACCCACGACCTTAAGTTTAATGCTTTCTTAGATGTTCAGAACACGGACAGTAAAAATAGTGATTTAAATGCTGAAGGAAAGCTTGCAGTTAATGGCATTATCATTAAACCATATCCTATTGTAAATCTAAGTATTAACGATGTTGATGTAAGATGGCGAGATCTACACTTAAGGTCAATAAACGGCGTCGGATCTATGATTCCTACAAACGAATCTCTATTAGTAGATGTCGATTTAAATTCTGCCGATGGATACAAGCTTGCAGCCGTAGGTGATGTATTAAGTAGACATATAGCTTTGGATGCAGAATTCCACGAGATGGAAGTTTCAAAGGTTTATAATCAAAAAGTTCTAAACATTCTTGCGCCTATAGTTAACGGAAAGCTTGATGCCGTGATGACTGGAAATGACGTATGGTACAAGATGGATGCTAATACCGCTTTTACCCAAAACTATGATTATCAAGGTAAATGGGATATTATTGGCACTGCTGATATAGCTAATCCATCTGTATCTGCTTCTCTAATAACACAAGATGCTCTTTTTAACGGCATGCCTGCCAATATAAGTTTTAATGCTGCTTATTCAGATCAGCAAATCAAAGTATGGTCTTTTGCATTTGAGGATATGCTTAACTTAAGTGCAAAAGTTATGCTTACCGATTTATGGGAAAGCAGTCTAGATATTGCCTTGCGGAATATTGATTCGGCAAAAATTATGCGTTATTATCCAGATGCTTCATACCTTCTTCCAGAATTTAGTTCTCTTAGTTTGTTTGCCCAGTACAATCTACAGAATAGCAAAGAAATTGATTCTTGGGTAAATCTTAAAAATGTAGATTTATTAAGCATAGTGCCCTTAAGCTTGAATTTAAATATAAATGGTACTCCAGAAAACGTAGCTTTCAACGGGATTATAAAAGAAAAGAATAAAGCCATGATAAATCTTGATGGATCTGGTTCGCTGAAACCAGCTTTTGGGATAGCATTAAATGCTATATTCAAAGATCTGAAATTGCAAGATTTACTGATCCAGAGTAATGGTATAGCATCTCTGAGCGGGAATGTGCAATTTGCCATGGCAAATATCCTTACTGAAAATAAGCAAATGGAAATTGGGGCAGATATCGTGGGCAAAGAAGTGCAGTTTGGAGATTTTAATATTGATCATGCGGTAATTAAAGCCGTACAAAAAAACGAGAGCCTTATAGTAGATTCTCTTTACGTACATGCCAATAATCTTTTCACTGCAAAAGCACATGGTTCATTAGATTATAATGCAATTCAAAACATCTTCTACGAAGGAGATAATACACTGGAACTGGCAATTGAAGGTGAATTTTTCCCTTGGTTGGAAAACCTGACCGATTATATTCAAGAATCACACGGTCTTTCAACGATAAATCTAGTTTTGGGAACATCGGAAGATCAGTTTGAGATTAGCACTGGAGAGTTAAATCTGGATAAGGGCTATATTCACCTTAAGGATCAAGTGGAACCCCTGCGGGATATTCAGATTAAGGGAATCTTTAGCGATAACCGTTTAATGATTCAGAGAGGCACCTTCAGAATGGGCAATGGGCAGTTTTATATAAACAATATTTTTGATAGCGAACCCAGTGATCACTTCATGGTTAGCTTCTTAGATTTGGGTTATTTCCGTATTCTGATAGAACAGCCCGGTATCCAAGCCACTATTCCTGTTGTGTCACCTCCAAAAACTTTAACCAATGTTGCCATAAGTGGACTTGACGGGCGTTATGCTATAGTTCGTGGTCCTTTCGATGATTTGAAAATCGAAGCTCTCGTTACTGCCTCAAATCTGGATATTCTATTTCCTCCCGGTGCAGATAATCTGCTAAACCTAATTATGTCGGTTCGCAACACTGGAAAGAAACCGGATAGCGATCCTACTCCTTTACCATTTAGGCTGGATTTACGCCTCAATATCGGTGAAAACGTACGCTATGTTACATATCCCACAAATCTGTATCTAAGTCCTGGCGGTTTTTTACACTTATTGTACGACGGCAACAGATTTATCGTAGAAGAAGCAAACATCACTTCTGATAGAGGTTCTATCGACTTCTTTGGCACTGTGTTTCAGGTGGATAACATAGCTATTTCTATGATAGACCAGCAAAACATACTCAGTGTTGATGGAAGATTTTATAAGCGTACACCTGATGGTAGCACAATTGCACTTACAGTTACTTCAAGTCCGGAATATGATAAAGGATTTTTTGACAGACTACAACTTAATCTTACCAGCGATAATCCCCAAGACCAAAACATATCACAAGTCCTATCGCGTTTACGATATAATCAAAACATGGATGAATTGCCAGAAGATCAGAAACAAAACTTATTGCAAGATGAAGCCTTGGGGCTTATTGGCGGCAATCTCAATTCTACAGTGCTTACTCCTTTCTTCTATCCGGTTGAAAACTGGATTAGGCGTAATCTCAAACTTGATGGATTTTCAATCAATGCAGGATTTATTCAAAACATATTTTCAGAGTATTCTTCAAATCCCTCTCAACTAGCAGATATGGCAGATCTTTCAAATCTTAGCTCGGATATTACACGCTTTTCTTCATCTATCCTGCTAAATAATCTGTCTGTATCCATGAGCAAATATATCGGATATCGTATGTTTATAGATTATGAATTAAATTTGCAGGAAGCAACTGATTTGCAGAAGAAGACAAAGCTTTTGGTTTCTCACGATACCAGCTTAAGACTTGTTCTACCGCGTCAATACAGATTGGGGTATACTCTAAACTATTCTCCCCAAGATACGGGCTTTACGCACGAAATACAATTGCAAAAATCTTGGCGATTTTGGGGACTTTAGGGATTAGAAAAGGAATTTTATACCAACCGCTGCAGAGCGCTTTGTATCCTTCCACCAGTTAATACCACCTTCCTTATCTTTATACCTTTCTGAGTATTTAGCTATCACAAACCATCTTCGCTTGGAATCCAGACCAATAGTAGCACTAGCAGACATGCTTGCTCTGGGAACTGCCACTTTGCCCAAACTAAGGCTACTTACATTAGTTTTACTATATGAGAAGGCGATTTTTTCCAAGCGCTTATAACGAGTATCCACATTCAAACTGAACCACATGGATTTGCCATTTTCTAAATCATCGCCATACATATTTTGCCAAGCGAACATGGCTTTAAGCCTATCTCCGATAATGCCTTGTACTTTACCAAAAAAACCATAACTAGATTTTCTATTCTGTAAAGCTTCTTCTTTGGTGATAATTATTGGTAATCCATTTAGTGTATCTTGCACAGCTCGTTCTTCTTCATAATGATAATCAAAGTAGGCTGGCATAAATCTATCGCCATTGGTCCTGTATTCTAAGTTTACTTTTATCACATTAAAATCTGCATAAACGCCTGGAAGAATGCTACCGGTACCATTATCTATCATATGGGCGACTTCTGTATATATGCCATATTCAACTTTGTCGCTACGTTTTAGAGGTTGAGTGTAATCAAATGAAAGAATTGTTGCAGCATCTCTTCTATCTGGATTAAGATACTCTAGGCTATCTGGCAACGTATAATTTAGATTAGCATACTGGTTTAGATCTGTATATACAGAAAATCCCACCTTGGACATGTCCAAAATCTTTACTGTGGAATCTGGTAAAGGCTTAAAATGTGCGCTAAAGCTTAAAATATTATTCTTGGTAATGTCCGAGCTGAAAAGCTCTAATTCGGGTTCAAACAAGGTGGGAATTTTTCCACCGATTAATATGCCATTGTATCTAAGATCTGGATAGAAATACATATTAGAATAGTTCAGCATTACTAAGCCATTTCCCACCGAATATTTGGGGAACCCACCTATATGAAAGTATAAAGGATCCCCTAATTCTGCATATCTGAAATAATAGAATTTTCCAATTATGTCGCCTAAATGATCCCAATCACTTTTCTTGATATGATAGTTCTTATCCAATAGGATGTCCAAATCTAAACCCAAGCCGAACTTTTTATATTTAAATTCTTGTATAAAGCGAAATTGAGTATAGCGTACAGAATCTATATCTACTTTTCCAAACATTGTTGAGGCGCTATAGCGAGTACTAGAGCTAACAGAAAAAGGCATATCCTGAGCAAATACCAAGATGGGCAAAATAGCTAAAAACAAAACAAGATATCGTTTAGACATGTTTTCATCCTTTACAAACAATTTATGGCAATTAAATACTAATTATTATTACTGTCAAGATAAAAGCGCCATATCAGGTATAATAGCCATATCGATATTCTGGATTTGGTTTTTCGTGATTTTCGTTTTTAATCTGTTAACCTACTACGCGCTAAAACCTTGATATATGGTATAACCTTATTGTTTAAGCTTGAAGAATACCCCTCGTTCCATGTGAATACTTTCAATTGTGCCTGCTGTTATCATTGTGCCCAAATACTTGTTCAATTCATTGATATGCAGCCCTAGAATACTACAGAGGTCGGTATCTGTACAAGGTCTGCGCTTAATTGTTTCTAAGATTCTAGTTTCAATATCTCCGCTAAAACTCTGGATATGGGTTCTGGTTTGCGGATTAGCCACTATTTCAGTTTCAAGGGGTTTAAAAAAATCAGCAATTTCCATTAATCTTTGTTCGGGCATTTTTTTTACCCAATCTTCAGTTGAGGGGCGGTCTAAAGAATTAAGTTGTACAAGATCTGGAGCTATACTAAGTAAGGCACGTTTAATCTTTTTAAGTTCACTTTGCGTATCATTTACCGCCTCTATAAGAAACACTTCCACAAAAATCTTTCCACTAAACTCAGTCCTCAGGGATTGTAAGCCTTCAATAATCTTAGAATTATTCAAACTCTTATGAGGGCGGTTAATTTTCTTGAATACTGTATCGGATACTGCATCCAGATCTGGAAGAATTACATCGGCTCGTAATACTTCTGCTCTTAAAGAGGCATCACTAAAAAGAGTGCCATTCGTAAGTATTGCCACCTTGTAAGAAGGAAAGTTATCCTTGATATAGTTCAGAACTTTGCCAAGTCCAATATTTAAGGTAGGCTCACCTTGACCAGAGAATGTAATGAAATCTAATTTCGGCTTCTGAGAAAGATAATTACCTAATTCCCCAATAACTTCATCAACTGGAACGTATTCTTTACGCTCAACCGTCAAATTTGTGGTTCTGCCTACTTCACAGTAGATACAATCTAAACTGCATACTTTGTGTGGGACTAAATCCACCCCAAGAGATATACCCAATCTGCGAGAGGGAACAGGGCCAAAAAGATATTTCATTGCTATTATTCCTTATCTATAGTTAAGTAAGTGCCATCTGGAAGCATTTGATCGGAATGACTTTTCCCTTGAGCTTCAAGTTGGTATCTTTTACATTGTAGCCAATCACCAAAACAATAGCTATCTGTCCAGTAAAAACCGATCACTCTTTGTAGCGTATATGATTTCATCGGACACACATCAAACCACTTGCAGTGTTTTAGATGAAATGCTCTATGATATCTGTTAATAGTATTCAAAGTGTACTCAGGATGATGGATTAATGAAGTAGGATGACTAAGTGGCATTATAATATAGCGTTCCGTTAAAAATACTTTGCCTAATAAATCTGGATACTCGGCTCTTTGAAACTTAGCAAACCCTCGCGTTTCTAAAAGATACTTAGTAGAGTAATAACCAAGAGGACATATTATTTTGGGCTTAATCTGGCGGATTTCTTGTTCCAAATACGGTGCGCAAGCCATTATCTCTGCTTGTTTGGGACGCCTGTTTTTAGGCAATCTACATTTGAGTAAGTTAGTATAGTATATTCTGCTTGTATCTGCTTCAGCTTGTTCCAAAATATACCAAAATACTTTACCAGAGGGGCCTTTAAACATTTTTCCAGTTTTATCTTCCACCTCACCTGGTGCCTGAGCGATCATAAAATAATCTCCGTTTACAGATCCTTCGCCCAGTACAATGTTGCTACGCGTATTAACCAAAATACATTTATTACAGTTCTTAATATCCAATATCATTGTAAAGCTAAAAATGGGGAGACTGTAAGATTGCAGCCTCCCTTTAGATAAGCAATCAGATTGTCTAAGCTTCTTCTTTGCTCAATTGTTCATTTAGCCACTGAAGTTGCTTTTCCAATTCAGCTTTTTGTGCCTGCATATCGTCTTTGCTATACCTATATATTGGTTCGGTATAACCATAAGAATATGGTGTTGCGGCATCCCATGAGCGATACCTAAAGCCATAACCTCCACCAAATCCTCGCCTTCTGCCGAGTCCATATCCTCGTCCTAAAGCGTAACCATCAAATCTTCCACATGGTCCAAGTCCTCTGCCAGGACGACCATCTCCAAAAGGTCCAGTGCCGTCATATCTTGGCATTTTTACCTCCTATTATTTATTCTGTTTGTTAAAAAGTATTTTAAGGCATCTGCCAATAGGGCTATACCATTATTGGCAAATCCTCGTGAATTCAAACTGCTGTTTCTTTGTGAATTCATAACAGTATTGCGGGACTTAGAGCAATTTCCCAAGCCACGCCCGGGTCTTCCATCTCCAAAGGGTCCACTTCCATCACGATTTGGCATCATAACCTCCAAGGCTATATAAATAACAGGTTAAAACTATAAATATCACCTCATATCTACCTTCTGGTAACGATCAACACAGAAATGTAATATGAACATAAGTTCAATATGTGGCGCCCACTTATTCTGTCAATGTTTTTCCTCAACAATAATTCTAAGACTCGTTACCATATCTATATAATTACCTATCGTATATGGTTTTATGCACACAACTTGTCTGGTATAAAGAGTCACCCAACTCTGCAATTCCGCTGAAAAGAGTCACTGAAATCTGCAAATTGGGTCACCGAAAAATGCAAATGCCATAACAGATTCAAATCAAAGACTACAAGTGCTTCCTTACGAAATCCATATAGGTATATTGCATATATCATTACGGGAATAGTTATCGTGATTTGAAGCTGATTATAGTGACAACCACTTGGACAAAATAGTGTCCAATTTGCAGGTTTTGGTGATCAAAACAGGGAAATTTACTAAAACAATGTCCATTGGTCTTCTGCAAATGCTCTTCGGATATTCTTTTGTCTCTTCGACTTATCTATTTTGTCCATTGAACGCTATTTGCAATTATCGGTGACTCTTTATAGTAACAGTCGCATGCTGATCAGGGCTCCATCACTGAAGGGATGGATCAAATCTGCTGTCGGAAGTCTAGCGTATAAGCTCTATCCCCATACTGCCATTATGGAACTTGTATATGGCAACTATTTGTCAATGTTAATAACACCTTTTTTTGAGGCGTATGTTGTGTTCTCTCCATCCAGCCCGTACAAAGTGTGGTATTTCCCTACAGGCAATGCCTTTTCGAACGTTACCAAGTTAGTATCACGAGCGTTCGGGAAGTAGTCCTCAACTGCAGTTTTTATGGCTGATTCTATCATTGATACGAAGAGGTTGTCACTTGATGAGCCAAGCCTTGTATTAGAGGTAGTCTTGAAATTCCATAGCGTATCTGCTGTTGCCGTACTAACAAGAGCATAGTGGACTTCAATGCTTAGGTTTCCTGAAGTTAGGAACCAAGACTTGTCCCATTTTTCAATACTCGTATAAAGCACCATATCAGCCCCAAAGTGTGTTTGCATATTATTGAGAACCGTCCGATTGATCGTTTCCGTATCGTAGAGGCCTTCTTCTCGAAGTATTCCGTAAACAGCTTCCACAGGTATAGGATAGTAACCCTTCAAACCAAGCGCTTCATTTAAAGAACAAGAAAAATATTCTTTAGCATCTGCTGCTGTCGTTTTATTGATCGGGGGCAATATCAAAATTGATGCAGGTTTACGTGAGTACATTTCCGGATACAATTCCTGCAGCGTGGCTAGTTTCGCTGTGGAACAACCATACATGACAGTAAGAGTAACTATTACTAGAATTAATCCAATCACTCTATTCATATATCCTCCTTCACCGATTCAAACCATATCTTTGTTCAAGTAAGTGAACAGTAACAATAGATTCTGGCCAAATCTCCGCTTCTTTAGCCAGATAAGCCCTGGCCTCCTCATACCTGTGTTCTTTTATGAGTAACATAGCATAATCGATGTATAGCCCGGGAGGAACTTTCAACCCCTTTTGGGCCGATTTCTCAAAAACTGATTCAAGACTAGCCTTATAATCGGATACTGATTTCTCATCTGCCAGTTTTATTGCTTTGTAATAACGATAAGACACATCGCCATAATGATATAAGTCTTTATTCTGAACACAACCAAACAAAATCATTGCCAATAAGAACAACAATATTAGCTTCATGGTACCTTAACCTCAACAGTCTGACCGGCTGTAATATATACAACCCTTTTAACAACTATTCGATCATCTGATCTTATCTCCAGATTATATGTCCCTGATCGTAAACCAAATCTGTTGCCTTCATCGATGATGACACTTTTCTCGTTAATTAAAACCCTTCTGCCATCAAGATTACCTAACAATAAAACATATCCAAAGTTGTCTTCTGCCACAGCATTCTGGTTCATTTTGTGAACGCTGCATGCGCTGAGTATAAACAGCAGCATACAGCAGATAAGCAATACTTGTTTCATTTGTAGCCTCACTTCTCAGTCACATAATAGTTTTTGATATCCTCAATTGCGACTTTACCATCGATGACGTGGGCTATTGATATTTCAGTTAGCTCGTTGCCGTCAATCAACTTATCAACTCTAACCTGGGCCACTCGAGTACCCGGCAGTTCTATTGGCATATTAGTTTGTGGATTTGTGACAACATTACCGCGTTTATAAACAACAAACTCATCGTTGATCTTAATCCCCTGAGTTGAACCACCGGATATGAAGACATTGTCACCTTCAACACTCAGAATATAAGACTTCCACGGATCATTGTCCAGCTTGTTTATCAGATTGTTTATCACCGAACTGATAGCTGCATCAATCGCTTTGTCAGTCAGAGTGTCGTCATATCCTGCCTTTGATCCCATACCCAACACCGAACCTGTTTCACTGGAAGCAGTACCGCTACCTTCTTCACCAAAAATGATCATACCGTTCCTGGTATCTACTATCCTTATGGTGACTTTAGCATTTGCCGTTTGTTTCTTTGTCCTGTCGAACAAACCTACGTCTCCGGTTGTGTTTCTGCCAAACTCAGAGATAGAACCTAATATTAAGTAGTCCGCTGGGATCTTATAGTTTTGAATGTTCGATACTGACTGTTCACGTCCGATGGCGAGACTATCATATCTTTCGATCAGGAGAAATTTGTTGGTCTTCGCAAGCTTAGCAGTAAGAATATCGTTAGCGGCCCGAGATAAACTCTCTTTTGTGCCGCTGCCGGCATTAAGGAAGCTGTTGGCTATGCGTGTGTCATTCGTAAAACGGCCGATCGCAACTTTCTTCTTTAGTTGATATGAATCCTGAATCAGCGGTGATTCGTTTTCTGGGGCAATATCCAGTAATTCTACAGGCGTATCTTTTTGGAATCCAGCGCAGCCAAAAAAGAATATTGCGCTAGCAGCCATAATCACATTACCGAAACTCATATCTACCTCCTTAGGTACCATGTATGTAACCAGTCGATATCATGATTGTTATTTGTCAAGCATTAATTCATTTTTCACATCCCCCCGTTTTTCAAACATGGTTATAAAGAGTCACCGAAAATTGCAAATCGGATCACTGAAAATTGCAAATCGCTATAAAGAGGTTTTTAAGCTCTATTTTCTATCCATTTAGGTCACCGAAAATTTTGTTTTGAGCCGATATCTGACTATTTTGGGGCTTTAAAAGTTTTGCTGTAAAAATGATCTATATAGAATAGCCACAAAGA